>Ga0116193_1000820_pt1 | contig 27703 bp, 32 predicted proteins | sample AD_UKC115_MetaG_FD_89892 | JGI IMG/M metagenome (GOLD analysis project Ga0116193, IMG submission 89892) | Active sludge microbial communities of municipal wastewater-treating anaerobic digesters from Hong Kong - AD_UKC115_MetaG | ecosystem: Engineered > Bioreactor > Anaerobic > Digestate... | reverse complement strand
GTAGACGTCCACACCAACCCCGCCGAGATCTCGGTGCCGCCCAAGCCGACCATTCAGCAGGGGTGGGGATTCGCGATCGCCAAGATCAAGGAAAACCTCAACAGCCGGGAGTGACACCTGGCGCCTCAGCTGGTGGGCGGCTCCGCGGGGCGACCCGGATGCTCGGTGTGCCACTGCCGCTCGGCCTCACGGACCCTGCGATGGGTGAAAGCCAGCCAGCCGAGCCCGGCTCCGGCGACGAGCACCGCGACAACCGCGGCAATGAGCCCTGCGGTCGGATGGGCGGTCGCGAATGCCGCCAGGCTGATCACCAGCGCCAGCACCCCGATTCCGACGGCGATCAGGCCCGGGCCGTTCTGGCCGTTCTTGACCGTCTCGCCGGCGTGCTGGCGCGTTGTACGGACGTGGTCCACCGGATCGCGTGACGTGTCTGGCATGGGGTCTCCTTCGTGGATGAGCGTGTTTACTCAGCTGTACGGCTGGTACTGGGCGCGTTCGAGCACCCTCGCCAAGTGGGCGGCATTGCGTGCGGCGGCCGCTGATGCCGAAGCGACCGCTTCGGGCACCTCATCGAGGTCGTTGTAGTCGACGGATTCCATCGCGGCGCCGTTCCAGTAGGTGCTCCCCTGCGCCGGGATCGAGTAGCCGACATCGTTGAGCGCCTGGAACACGTCGGCGATCACCTTGTGCGCGCCGTCCTCGTTGCCGACGACGCTGACGATCGCCACCTTCCCGGTCATCACGGGGCGTCCGTCGGCGTCCTTGTTCGACAGTTCAGCGTCGAGCCGCTCCAGGACACGCTGTGTCACCGAGGACGGATGGCCGAGCCAAATGGGTGTGCTGAGCAACAGAATATCGGCGTCGAGCACCTTGGCCCGGATCTGTGGCCACTGATCGCCGTTGCCCATATCGGCTTCCACACCGGGAGCGATGTCGAAATCCACGCACCGGATCGTTTCGCAGTCGGCCCCTTGCGTCGTGAGAGTGTCGACAACGTGTGCCGCGATCAGGGCACTGCTCGACGGCGCTGGACTGGGTTTGAGGCTGCACACCAGGGCCAGGGCGCGCAGCGGAGCTGGACCGTCGGTCATGGGGCATTCATACCCAGCGGTGCTGCTGCCAAACCTGTCCGCATGGCGCTCGATCAGCGCCCAGCGAGAGCATCACGGGCACAGCGGTTCTCGATGCTACGAACGGATGACCGCTTCTTGCGTGTCACCAGCTCGTCACCTTCGAACGTCACGCGATCGCCCGGTCCGTTGCTGTAGAAGCTGTACGCGCCGGCATCGGCATCGGTGATCATCCGGATGCCACGCACCGTGACCCAGCGCTGTGCGACCGCATCCTCGATGACATCACCCTCGCAGATGTCGGTCGGTGGCACCATCTCAATGCTGTCCCGCAAATTCATGCGGGGATGGGTACCCGGATACCCGGCGCCGCACACCTGCGCCGGGCATCCGGGTAAGACCGGTCAGCCGGCCATGAACTCGCTATAGGCCGACGCGAGCGCGGGAGGCAGCACCGTCACATTGCACCGTCGTTGGACATCCCCGATCGGTGCCAGGATTCCGCGGAGATCGTGGTACTCCGCCGGGTTGGCGGTGAAGTAGCCGCGGATGTTGGCCGCAGCCTGATCACGCGGCTGGCCATATGCGGCGGTGACGACCTGGTTGGCGCCCGGATGCGCGACCAGATACTGCTGGGCGGCTCCCGTCACCGTGCTGACCGTGCCCGCAAGAGCATCCGCATTGCACTGGTCGGCCGCGGCCGCCGCCGGCAGCGTTACGAGCGACGCCGCCACACCCCCGAGCACACAGCCGATGCCGACACCCAATCCGCGCGCACCAGAACCATTGAATTTCATGATCATATTTCCTTGCATCGCAATTGTTGATCCCCGCACCCGAACTCAACCGTACCGATGGCGGCGGGCCGCGGATCCGGTCGATTCCCGCGAATTTTCGAGGTGTGCGGGCGTTACTCAATATTGTGGTGATCTCGGCCTCAGGTTCGTTGAATCAACCCAGGTGGCAGAGCCTTTGGCCGTGAGCGAACTTAAGGATGCTCAGAATGCTGCCAATCTTCGCCTCGGGTGCGACCAATTCCGTTACCGAACCGAAATGACCGCAGCCCTGCCGGCCGGCGATATTTCAAGATCATTATGGTGTAGGCAGCTGCACGATGGTTGCTCCTCCTCCGGAACTCAACGGAAAAGGAATCACCATGCCACGCGGACGCGGGATCTACCGGGATGAACCACGAGACAAGTTGCAACAGAGCGTCGACGCCGTGAACGCCACCGAGGACAACGAAAGTGACGGCGAGACCACGCAGGCCGCCGAGCGCGAGAACTCCGACTCACCGCGACCTGTGGAGCCACCGGACTGACCAACACCGCGTTCTAGGAGCTGGCCTTCCGCAGTGCGTCCAGCAGCGGCGGCGCGGCCTCCCGCAGGAACCGGTCCTGGTGCTCGTCGCCGACCTGGACCAGAGCGATGTCGGTGAAGCCGGCTTCCCAGTATTTGCTCACCGCAGCCACGATGGCATCCAGGTCTGGCCCACACGGAATACTCGAGGCGACATCCTCGGGCCTGACGTAGCTGCTGGCCGCGGCGAAGCCCGCCGTGGTGGGTAGGTCGGCGTTGACGGCAAAGCCGCCGCCGAACCAGCGGAACTGATCGTGGGCGCGCGCGACCGCGGCTTCGCGGTCGGGATCCCAGCAGATCGGAATCTGGCCCACGACGCGGCCGCCGCTCAGGTCCTTGCCGGAGCGTTGCGAATGCCACGACTCGACGAGTTCGGCGTCGGGCTCGACGGCGACGAGGTGGTCGCTGAGCAGTGCGAACCGCTCGACGGACCGCTGCCCGGTCATCGAAACAGCCAGGGGCACTGGAACGTCCGGCGCATCCCAGAGCCGCGCCGAGTCGACCTGGTAGAACTCGCCGCGCCAATCCACCAGATCCCCGTCGGCCAGTGCCCGGATGATGTGGATGGCCTCGGCCAGCATGTCCAACCGCGTGGGCAGGGCGGGCCAGCCCCGGCCGACCACGTGTTCGTTGAGGTTCTCGCCGGAGCCCAGGCCGAGCGTGAATCGGCCATCCGCCAGAATCTGCACCGTCGAGGCCTGCTGCGCGACGATGGCCGGGTGGTAGCGCATGGTCGGGCACGTGACGTATGAGTACAGGTCGACACGATCGGTGGCATGGGCTATGGCACCCAGCACGGCCCACGCATTGGGGGCGTGCCCCTGGGCGGCCAACCACGGCGAAAAGTGGTCACTGCACACCTCGAAATCAAAGCCGGTGGCCTCCGCCGAAATCGCGTATTCGACAAGCTCTTTGGGCCCCGACTGCTCCGTCATCAGGGTGTAGCCAAACCTCGTCATCGGACCGCTAGCTTTCGGTGTTCCACGGCGGAGCGTCGTCCATTTTCTCGTAGTACTTGGCCAGGTGACTCTTGACCCGGTCGATGTCTGCCCGCGGCAGGTCCACACCGCCGCGTGACCCCTGCATCACGGCCGCGGCCGCCATCACCGCGCGCGGAACCGCTCGCAGCCTGCCGTCGATGACATCGGCGATCAGCAGTTTGTAGGAGGTGAAGTTGTCCTTCTTCGCACTGTCGTACCAGACGTGGGCATCCCGGTACTTGCCGTTGGGTTCCTCGGTTGCCGCCGCCCATCGACGTACCCGCTTCTCGGCGGCATCACCGTCCCAAGTCCGGTCGCGGTCGGCGAGCGGCAGATCCTGGAAAGCAGTCACGGACATCGCTGAACTCCCGGCTGCTCTAGTGGTTGCGGAGTTTGGCGATGAGCTTGCTCTTCGTCAGGGACGAATAGCCGGACAAGCCAAGTTCTTTGGCGCGTTTCTTGAGCTCCGAGACGGTCCAGTCGTCGTAGGATCCGGCCTCACCGCCCTTGCGGCCGACCGACGAGGCTCCGCGCGCGGCGGCGGCATTGGAGATTCGGGCTGACTTCTCCTTCGAGTTGCCCTCCTCGCGCAGATCCCGGTACATCTTCTCGTTCTTGATCGAGGCGTTCGGCATGAGCGGATCCCTTCCTGACAACGTGGTCTGCTGTGCAGGGTGCCCCGCCTCTCGGCAGCCAAACCGGCTAGGCGGTTTTCGCGAGTCGGGCCGTTCCGGCGCCGGATCGCGCGTGCTGGCGGATCAAGGTGCGGGTCGCTTTCTCGAGCACTTCCTGTGCGGCCCCCGGCCGGCGTAGGCGGGCCGCTCGGCTGACTGCCGCTTCAATGGTTCGGCCGTCCTCGTAGGCAGCCACCACGCGCGGGTCGACGTAGGAGCCGCGTGCCACCGCCGGGGTATTGCCGAGAGCCTCGGCGACGGTCTTCATGACGGCCGCCGTGGCCTTCTTGGCCGCGCGGTGGGATAGCGCCGGATCGGCCACGGCGAACGCCTCGGCAGCGAGGACGGTTCCGTGCCAGGTGCGCAGATCCTTGATGCTGTAGTCCGCGCCGACGAGTTCCTTGAACCGAGCGTTGATGTCGTCCGACCGGATTTCCGCAATCCCGGATTCACTGCGGCACACGAGAAGTCGTTCTCCTCGCTCATCCCGGCGCATGAGGGCCCGTACGGCCCGTGTCACCTCGGGGTTCTCGATCTCGAGTGTGCGTCGCACTCCGCTCTTGGCCGGGTAGTCGAACAGCACCGAACTGTCGCGGACCGTCACGTGTTCGCAGAGCAATGTGGCGAGACCGTAGGATTCGTGCTCCTCGGCGTACTGCTCGCCACCGGCGCGGAAGTATCCGAGATCGAGCAGGTGCAGTGCGAGTGCGACGACGCGGTCGCGGGCCAGCCCACGCCCGGCGAGGTCCGCCGCGATGCGAGCGCGCCACTGCGGCAGTTCCGTCGACATGTCCAGCACCCGGTCGAACTTCGCCTCCGCGCGCTCGTCCTGCCAGGCCTGGTGGTACAGGTACTGACGCCGACCCGCCGTGTCGGTGCCCACTGCCTGGATGTGCCCGTTGGCATGCGGGCTGATCCACACTTTCCGCCATGCCGGAGGGATCACCAGGTCCTTGATCCGGGCGAGCGTCTGCGGATCCTTCACCGGATTGCCTTCGGCGTCGTAATAGGACATCCGCTCACCGCGGCGCCGCCGTGTGATGCCGGGCCCCGTGAGCACGCTGCGACGCAATCGCATCGAGATCCTCCTTTCGGCTGAACCGGTATTACCCGAGACTTGCCCAGCTCACACCGTTGGGCGACACGTTCCGGGCGTGGTCCGAGCCGCGGTCGACAGAGCGGGCGCGCACGGATACCGCCCCGTGACAGACGAAGCGCCGGTATGACGCCGCCACACAGCGTGGCGAGGAGTGCGCCGTATTGCGGAAGCTATCGCGCTGACCCACCGGGATGCGACAATCCAGACGTGGATGTCGACCATCCCGAAGATGACCAGAACTGGGACCTCCGGCAGCGGCATGAGACCGAAACCGAACGGCTGGACCGGAACTGGTCGAGTCTGTTGCAGGAGTTGCGAGTGGTGCAGACCGGTGTGCAACTTCTGACCGGCTTCCTGCTGACACTCCCGTTTCAACAGCGGTTCGACGTCCTCAGCCACGGCATGCAAGGGGTATACCTGGGAACCGTTGCCACGTCTGTCGCCTCGACGGTACTGCTGATCGCCCCGGTGGGTATGCACCGGCTGCTGTTCCGCCGGCACCGCCTGGTCGTGCTGGTCTCCGCAGCGCATCGCTGCGCCTATGCCGGGCTGCTTCTTCTCGGCTTCGCGCTTGCCGGCGTCACCACCATCATCTTTGACGCGGTCGTCGGTCGTGTCCCAGCTCTCATTGCGGGCGCTTGTGCCCTGGTCCTGTTCACGCTGGGTTGGCTCGTCGTACCGCTGATGATGCGGCGTGGCGAACTGCAGCCGCCTGCGCCGTGATTGCTGTGCCGCGGTCCTGCTGCGGTTTCGTTTGATCGGGCCTCCCATAATTCGAACTATTTGTTTGCGGGCACGGCGGGTTGGTTATCCGACTCCCCGGGGGGAGGGAAAGCCGTCCCCGTCGCCACGTCGGCGGGGACGGTTCCCCTGCTCCCAACCAGCCTCGAGCTTCCCGCGTCGGTCGGCGCCGAAGTCGAGGGATGCGGTGCGGCTGAATCGGCTGTGACACAACGGGATCGGAAGCATTCCGGAGGGCGCTTCGCGGCCGCCGTCAACGAACCACGCGAATGCGCTCCAAGGATGGATCGGCCGGATCCGGCAACGTCATCCCGGCCTGCACGCCGCTGCGCAGATAATCCAGCACCGCGTTGTTGAGGCGCTCACCCGGAACCACCACCGGAATCCCCGGCGGATACGGCGTGATCTGTTCGGCGGCAACGCGGCCCGCGGCGCCGCGACTCGGAATCATTTCCGTGTTGCCGAAAAACGCGTCCCTGGGCGGTATTTCGGTGGCGAGCTGGAGCTCGCTGGGCGACGGTAGATCCAGTTGCGGCGGTGCGGGCAGCCCGTCGGCGGCAGCACGCCACGAATCGACCGCATGCACCAGGCGTTCCAGGGTTGATTCGTCGTCGGCGAAGGACAAGGTCGCCAGGATCCGGCGGTGATCACTCATGCCGACATCCACGGCGCAGTGTTGCCGAAGCCAGTCGGCGGCCTGGTACCCCGATCTTCCTGTGGCGGAAACGTCGATCAGCACCTGTAGACGGTCCAGATCGTGAGAGGCCTGCGCGCCGAGCAGTTCGCGTTCGAGAACCCGGATGCCATCGATGTCGGCCAATCGGCACCGCACCTCGGATGCCCGCTGCAGGGCGGTGCCGAGCAATTCAGAGCCGTGCTGGACCATCTGCCGTCGCCAGCCGTCGAGGGCTGCGTACACCATGACATTCGGGCTCGTCGTCATCAGAAGGTCAGCGCATGCTGACAGCCGATCGCGGTCGATCAGATCCCCTTGCACGTGGAAAACCGAACCCTGCTCAAAACCAGCGCCCATCTTGTGGACGCTGACGACACAGACATCGGCCCCGGCGTCCATGGCCCAGGTCGGAAGATCGTCGTGGAACGGCAGATGCGCCCCCCACGCCTCGTCGACGATGAGCGGTTTGCCGCGCTCATGGCACACATCGACGATGGCTTCCAGGTCCGCGCAGGTGCCGTACGGACTCGGGCTGACCACCAGGGCGCCGGCGGCGTCCGGATGGGCCTCCCATGCATCGCGAACCTGGTCCGGCGACGGCGGGTGCGACAAGTGGCGTGCCGGGTCCCAACGCGGGGTTATCCAATGCGGCAGCACACCGGAGAAAATGAGGCCCGCCACAACGGATTTGTGGCTGTCCCGGCCGAGCAGCAGGCCGCCGCCCGCACCTCCGGCCACTGCCATCATCGCGGCCTTCACCGACAGCGAGCTTCCACACGTCGAGAAGAATGCGTACTCCGCGCCCACCGCGTCAGCCATCAACGCTTCGGCGCGCGACAAGTAGCCGCCGCTCGTGCGACGGTCGTCCAGACCCCCCGATGCGAGAAGGTCGTCGTGGAACGGTTGCTCACCGAGCACCGCCAGCACCCGGGGGTCCGTTCCCCGGCCCTGCCGATGGCCGGGCGGGGTGTAGCCGTATCGGTCGGCCCTGCGGTAGTCGGCGACCGCGTCCAGCAGCGGGGCCTCGTATTGATCCACGGGCCAGAGATACCCGGGGCCGGCCAGACGCAATCGCCGCCAGGATCGCAGTGGCTCGGGCGACGGCGACGTAACCCGATTTCGGTTTCCCACCGTCGTTATTCGGCAAATATAGGGGTGTGCAGACGAAGCCGGCGCCTCCTGGAGCTCGGACCGGCGCCAGCAGGCGCCGGATCGTGCGTGTGACATCGGCGGCCGCGGTCCTGCTCGCCACGTTGTTCTTCATCCTGACCAGTTGCCCGGCCAATCGCGACGGTATGCCGGGGCAACTCGCCTCGGCCAAGGATGAAGCACAGTCGGCGGCGCGCTCGGCCGCGCTGGCTCTACAGCTGTGGACGGATCACCGCTCGACGCGGCAACTGGCCAGCGTGCAACTAGCCGACGCTCGCGACGAAGTGGTGAAGGCCCACCAGGGCATCGCGGTGCTCGCCGCACACGACCCCGTCGATGTGCAGCGCCAGGCCCTACTCGCACAGACGATGACCGAGCTCATCAACGACCTCAATGCCGCCGCCGCGGCACTGCGCGCGCTGCCCGGTCAACCCGACCCGCGTCAGGTGCGCCAACACCTCCTCGACGTCAGCGCCGCACTCGAGAGTGAATACCGCTGATGAAGAGGATATTTGGCGTCGCACTGGGCATCCTCACCGCGATCGGCGGTTTCCTGGACATCGGCGACCTGGTGACCAACGCCGTGGTCGGCTCCCGATTCGGGATGGGCTTGGCGTGGGTCATTCCCGTTGGTGTGGTGGGGATCTGCCTGTATGCCGAGATGGCCGGCCGAGTGGCCGCGGTCAGCGGCCGGGCCACCTTCGAGATCATCCGGGAGAGGCTCGGACCGCGGATGGCCGCCGCCAACCTGTCGGCATCGTTCCTCATCAATCTGATGACCGTGACCGCCGAACTGGGCGGTATCGCACTAGCCCTGCAGTTGGCCACCGATGTGGGTCCGCTGTCCTGGATTCCAGTCGCCGCGTTCGCGGTGTGGGTGGTGATCTGGCGGGTGCGCTTCAAGATCATGGAGAACGTCACCGGATTGCTGGGGCTGTGCCTGATCGTCTTCGCCGTCAGCGTCTTCGCGCTGCGACCCGATTGGCACGAACTCACCCATCAGGTTCTCGCGCCGGTGATTCCGGAGACCGAGTCCGCGGCGACCTACTGGTACTACGCAATCGCGTTGTTCGGTGCGGCCATGACCCCGTATGAGGTGTTCTTCTTCTCCTCCGGCGCCGTGGAAGAACAGTGGACGGTGCAGGATCTGGGCACCTCGCGCCTCAACGTGTTGGTGGGATTCCCCCTCGGCGGGCTACTCTCGCTGGCCATTGCGGCCTGCGCCACGGTGGTCCTGATGCCCGCACAGATCGAGGTGACCTCGCTGTCGCAGATCGCCATGCCCGTGATCGCCGCCGGCGGCAAGCTGGCACTGGCATTCGTGATCATCGGCATCGTCGCAGCGACCTTCGGCGCCGCCCTGGAGACCACCCTCTCCTCGGGTTACACACTGGCGCAGTTCTTCGGCTGGGCGTGGGGAAAGTTCCGTCGGCCCGCCCAGGCGGCACGGTTCCACACCGTCATGCTGGTCGTCGTGGTGGCCTGCGCGGCGGTGTTGTTCACCGGGATCGACCCCATCCTGGTGACCGAGTATTCGGTGGTCTTCTCGGCCATCGCATTGCCGTTGACGTACCTGCCGATCCTGATCGTGGCCAACGATCCGGGTTACATGGGCGAGCACGTCAACGGGTCGGCGATCAACGCCGCAGCCACCGTTTATCTGGTGGTCATCCTGGCGGCATCCCTGGCCGCCATTCCTCTGATGATTGTCACGGGAGCTGGTCAATGACACTGTCCGACAACGCGTTCCCTGACGCGCCGCGTCCGCCCGGCACCCTGCTGGACGCCCGGCTGCACCTGCTCGACCGGCAGCTGCTCGACTCCGGCGGCGAACCGGTCGGCATCGTCGATGACCTCGAGATCGAAGGGGTCGACTCCGACGACGGGCCCGCTCGGGTCAGCGCGCTGCTCACCGGGCAGGTACTCATCACCCGCATCTTCGGGGGCCAGCCGCCCCGATCGAGATTGCAACCCCTGGCCTGGGCGACCGTCCGCAAGGTCGGTACCGTCGTCGAACTCTCCTCCGACGCAGACGAACTCGACAGCCTGTGGGTCGAACACTGGTTGCGCGACCGCATCATCACCCGAATCCCAGGGGGCCGCGGTGCAGCTCAGTGAACTCCTGGGAATGGCCGTCCATGACACCGATGGCCGCCGACTGGGCACGGTGATCGACATTCGACTGGCCATCGCCGGCGACCTGACGGATCATCCGGGCCGACCGGAACTCTTTGGTGTCGTGGTCAGCCCACGGACCCGATCATCGTTCCTGGGTTATGAGCGTTCGGTTGCGCAGCGACCATTTCTTCTGGCGAACGTGCTCCGATGGCGTCACCGCGGAACCTTTCTGGCGCTCTGGCGCGATGTCGCGGGCATCGAGGCTTCGGGGGTGTCCGTGCGGGCCGGCGCGACGAGGTATTCGCCCGTACTGCGTGACGATGATTGAGCCAGGATCGAAGGATGCCGGCATCTCGTGTACGTGTCGGTATTCGGTGCCGACCGGGCCGAGTTCATCCCGCACTACAAGGTCGAACAGGCGCTGCTGGCGTCGTCGATGACGACCACGCTCCTTGGGTGCAGTTGCTTCACGCAGACGGGTGGCGGCCCGAGGCCGCGGCGGCTCGTGCACTGTTCGAGATCGGGGCCGGATCGAATTCGACGCTGCCCGAACATCGAAGTAGGTCCGGCCAACCTGCAGGCCGGACCTACTTCGATGGCGGGTCACTGCTCGGATTTCTCCCGCGCCTCATTGGCGTCTGCGGCCGCGCGGGCACCCTCGGCCTGCGCCTCCTTCTCGGCTGCCTCCCGCTGCGAATCGGCCTTGTCCTGCTGCGCCTCGCCCTCGCGGCGCAGGTCATCGCGTCCGGTCACCGCGCCGGCGGCTTCCTTGACCTTGCCCTTCGCGCCCTCGACCACACCTGCGAGACCTTCACCAGCTCCACTCTTGTCCGACATTGCAGACCATTCCCTTCTTTCTGGGATTGAATTTCCGTTGCGCGAGCCCAAAATTGGAAGCAGCGCTTCTTTCAACCCGCGCTCTGCAGCCGTTCCCGGCCTTTCGGGCACCCAAACCCCCGCGCTGGCGCGGATTCGTCACAGGCCAACTCTCATGCAACCGGGTCCAGCTGCTGAGCCTCAGCAGCTCGGCGGTCGTCCGTTGCCGAGGTATGGCAGTCCACTCTCGATTACCTGAGTGGCCGCCAGTACATTTCGCGTATAGATGACCACGGCGTCGGCGCAGTCGGACATAGGTAGGGCGCGAAGATCGCCAAAATACCACTTGCCAAACGGATTCCATGACAGACGTCGATGGCGCGGGGTGGGCCCGCAATGCGGGCCCACCCCTATTCATCAAACCAGTGAGCGGTCAGTCCCAATCAGTAACGGCATCTCGGTAGACGGATCTTGCCGGTGGCCGCGCAGGCGGCCGCCCGCGAACTGGGTCGCGAGTGTGGTTGGTCCTCAGCTGCGCTGCCGTGGGCGGAGAAGCCGGATGGCGTCATCGACCTCGGACCGCAACGGCAGGGGCGAAATCGTCGGGGCGAGTTCGAGGACGCGCCCCACCCGCGGCCCGGCGACCACCGCCCACGCAACATCCTTTGCGAGGTACCGGTCATGCAGTCGATCGAGCATGCGGATCCCCGCCACACTGCAGAAGCGCAACTGGCTCAGATCAACGACGATCTTCTCGTGACACCGCGGGAGCCTGGCCAGCTGCGACCCGAACCGGTCGGCATTGAAGGCATCGACTTCTCCGTAGGCGCGAAGGACCACGATGCCCTGATTCCGCAGAATTACCAACCGCAGGCCTGTGGGGTCGGCAGATATTGAGTCGTTGCACGCACGTGGTGTGCGGACGCGGAGTGAAGTCGACATGACGAGTCCTTCCACAACGGATTGCGGGACCCACCGGAATGGTGCTACAGCCGGGGATCCAGGCTGCATGCTCAACCCATTCAAACCGTAGCTCAGCTGTGTTCCACGTCAAGCCGCGCCTTGTTGACCGAACTGTAAATTTTCTACCGAATACGTTGTGCCCCAAACGCATTTCTTCATTACAGGCTTTCGGGGCGGAATATGCCTTTCGCATATTGGATAGCCAATGCCGTGGCACGACCAACCGCCGATAGCCTGCCATGCCCATCCCGAAAGGCTGCTCCGAGGGCCGATATCGGCGGTCTGGGCCTGGTCTTTGCTACGGATTTCGTGGTCGCGCCGCCCATTGCCCCCGACATGGGCAGCGTTCCCCCCGTCAGCCGGAGATCAGCCGCCGAACGCCGTCATCCTGAGCCCGCCAGGTGGCATGGCCGTCGTCGGCGACCTATGGTCGAAGGTGAACTGGGCCGTTTCGGTAGGCCAGGCATGGGACAAGGCGTTCGGGTCAGATGCTTGTCGACCCGGTTCGGACCGGAAGCGCTGTGGTGACCAGAGAAGTAATGCTGGATACGCACGATCTCGGCGAGGCCGAGTCGGTGTTGAAAACAAACCTGGCTGCAATCCGGATTTGCCCCTCCTCCGATACGGACGTCACGTCGATGCGCATCGCGCGTGCGTCGGTCGGGAACCTCAGTCTGGATGCGACCGAATGTGGCTTCGACTTCGAGTACGAAGCGCAAGACCTGGACCGCCTCGTGTTGTGCCGGGTGCTCTCCGGCGGCCTGGAGAGCGGCATTTCGGACCGGACACCACCGACGACACTCGAGCCGGGCCAGGTGGGCGCATTCGGGATCAGTGACCGACCGCGCCGTCGTGGCCGGGTCAAGCGTGGCAGGTATGAACAGTTGCTCCTGGATCGCCGGCTCCTCGGCGCCGTCGCGTGCGGAGCGCCGCGCTCGGCCGGGTTGGTGGAGCTGACCGCATCGGTACCGATCTCGGACGCCGCCAATCGCCAGCTCTTCGATTTGTTCGCCCACATCGGTCAGGCCACGGAACTTCGCTCGCAGGGCATTGGAAATCAATTGCTGTCCAACGCATTAGAGCAGTATGTGGCAACCGTATTGCTGTCGACCATCCCGAACACCGCGCTGCTGGAACCGGATGCCACGGACCGGCGTGACAGCACGCCCACCCTGCTCCGCCGCGCCATGGCCTTCATCGACGACAATGCGCACCGCGAGATCACGCTCAGCGACATCGCCGGCTCGGTCTATGTGACTCCGCGCGCGTTGCAGTACATGTTCCGCAAGCACCGCGACTGCACACCGACCGAATACCTGCGTTTGGTGCGGCTACATCATGCACATGTCGACCTCGCCGCCGGTACGCGCGCCGACACGACGGTCACCACGATCGCCCACCGATGGGGGTTCGCGCATGTCGGCAGGTTCGCGGTCTACTACCGACAGCACTACGGTCAGAGCCCGCATGTGACGCTCCGGGCCTAGGAGCCGCCGCCGGCGACGTCCAAAAAGCGAAACCCAGCCATCCGCACCGCGAGGAGGCGATGGCTCGTTGATACTTTCGACGCCCGTGCGAGGCCGTCGTCGTGGTGGATGGAGGAAGAGCCGTGCCCTTCGAAGCACTTGACCCTGCTGCCCAACCATCCACCGAATGGCGACGGCTGCTCTCGGTGCTCAACACGGTGAACGGCCTGCAGCGCGGGGCCGGAGCGGACTTCGACGAGGCGCTCGGCGAGATCAACCTGGCCAGCGTGCATTCCGTCCCGGGAGCCGACTACGTCGGGATCACGTGGGTCAGCGCCGACGGCGACGTCAGCACCCTCGGCGCCAACGACCCGGTCCCCCGGACACTCGACGACATCCAGCAGGAGTTCCGGGAAGGCCCGTGCCTGTCCGCCGCCTGGAACCAGCACACCATCCGCATCGACGATCTGACGACCGAGGACCGGTGGCCGGAGTACCGCGCCGCAGCCCTGGCCCGCACCCCGGTGCGCGCGGTCATCTCCTACCGGCTGTTCGCCGAGGGTCGGAGCATGGCCGCACTGAACTTCTACGCCCGGACGGAGCGGGCGTTCGACGACGAATCGATCGAGATCGGCCTGGTGTTCGCGGCCCACACCACCGTGGCCTGGAACCTGATGCGCCGTGAGAAACAGTTCCAAAGTGCCCTGGCCAGCCGCGACGTGATCGGCCAGGCCAAGGGAATCCTCATGGAGCGATTCGACATCGACGCGGTCGCGGCCTTCGAGCTGCTGCGGCGTGCGTCTCAGGAGGCCAATGTGAAGCTGGTCGAAATAGCTCAGCGGCTGGTTGCCTCCCGGGAGGATCCGGCCCGCTGAGCCGGTTGGCCGGCTCCAAATGGGGTAGCCGAGTAGACGCGCTCACCATTGCGCGCAGCGCCTGCTACGACGCCAAGGCGGTGGAGTCGGTGCCACCCGAACTGGTCGCCCGATACTTCGAACCGGTCAACAGCCGCTATGTGTTCCACAAAGATCTCCGCCGGGCAGTCATCTTCGGCCGCAACGACCTGGTCAAGGACGCTCCGATCTCACGCGTCGACCTTCTGGTCTGTCGGAACACACTGATGTATCTCAACGCCGAGACACAGCGTAATGTCCTGGGCCGCTTGCACTTCGCGCTCGCTCCGCAGGGAACACTGTTCCTGGGCCATGCCGAGATGCTGCTGAGCCACAGCGACCGCTTCACCCCGGTGAGCCTCAAGAACCGGATCTTTCGCAAGGCCATCGGGTCACACTCCGGATATGACCATTTCGAGGCCGCCGCGGTGATGTTCGAACGGCAGGGCGAACTCACCTCCCTGACCCATGTGCGGGAGCTCGCGTTTCGCGCCAGCCCGGTCGCGCAGATCGTGGTCACCGGAGACGACACCGTCGCGATGATCAACCAGCAGGCCGAGATCGCGTTCGGACTGTCCGCCCGAGACATCGGGCGGCTGCTGCGGGATCTGGAGGTCTCCTACCGCCCGGTCGAGCTGAGGGCCTACATCGAGCAGGCCAAGGTGGAGCGCCGCTCGGCACGGATCCAGGATGTGACGTTCCAGCGCCCCGGCGTGGACACCGTCTGGTTCGAGATCCACGTCAATCCCCTTGTCGACTCCGACAACGGCCTGGCCGGAGTCTCGATCGTGTTCTTCGACGTCTCTGCCACCCGCGCCCTGCTGGAAAAGGTGGTGCAGACCAACAGACAGCTCGAGACTGCGTACGAGGAGTTGCAGTCCACCAACGAAGAACTCGAGACCACCAACGAAGAGCTGCAGTCCACCGTCGAAGAACTCGAGACCACCAACGAAGAGCTGCAGTCCACCAACGAAGAACTCGAGACGATGAACGAGGAGCTGCAGTCCACCAACGACGAACTGCACACCATCAACGACACGCTGCGCGAACGCAGCGTCGAACTCGACGAGGCCAAGACGTTCATCACCTCGCTGATCGACTCGGTGCACATGGGCATGGTTGTCGTCGACCGCGACATGCGGGTGGTGGTGTGGAACCGTGGCAGCGAACAACTGTGGGGACTACGTGCGGAAGAAGCCAACGGCAATGTCCTCAGCGCCCTGGACATCGGGCTGCCGATGGACGAGGTACTACCACTGATCGGTAACGCCTTCGTCGATCCGGGCGGTTCCGGGGAGGCGACCGTCGACGCCGTGAATCGCCGCGGGCGCCAGACCCGTGTTCGGATCACCTGCTCGTCCTTCCGCTCCGCCGAGGCATCGGCCGGTGGGGCGCTCCTGCTCATGGAGGTCCTGGATCCAGGCGGCTGAGACGCGAAGTGACCGGTCCAGAAAGCGAAGTGATCTGGCCGGCTCGTTTCTTCCTTCTCGTGCCCCGGGTAAGCACTTCGATGTTCACCCGACCTTCAGGACACGTGATGAAGATCGCCATCGTGGCAGGCCCGGACGGACGCGCGTCGCGAACGGGTGAACCGCTCGGCGACGCGCAGTACGGTCGGCAGCTCGCGGCGGCGCTGAGCCGACGGGGCCACCAGGTCGTGCTGTATCGGCGGCACGAGGGCCGGCAGCTCGAGTCCGACGGCTACGGGTCCTACCCGGTCGTGTCGCTGCGCGCAGGGCCGGCGCGAGTCCTCGCCGAACGCGAGACCTTTCCGTTCATCGGGGATTTCGCGGCTGAGCTGGCTTGCGCTTGGCGCGTATGCCGACCCGATGTCGTCCACGCGCACTCGTGGCCCACCGGGCTTGCCGCTGCGGTGGCAGCTGACGGCGAGAGCCTGCCAACCGTGCAGTCCTTCCATGCGCGAGCCGACATGACCGATGATCACTCGCCCGACACGCGGCTGACCACTGCGCTGGCCAGGAATGTCACGTGGTTGCTCGCCGGGTCGCACGAGGAAGAGGCAACGCTGATCCGAGTACGAAATGGCCGGGACCGCATCACCGTGGTGCCGCCGGGCATCGACACCCGCCAATTCCGGCCTTCGCCCGTTGGGCACGAAAGTCGAACCGACTGCACGATTGTCGGCGTGGCCTCCTCGCGGTTCGGCGATCACGGCTTCGACGACGTGGTCAGGTTGTTGCCGAGACTTCCTCGGACCACCTTTGTCGCAGCCATGACGCCGGCACACGACCGCATGGTGCGGGCCGCGATGGGTCTAGCGGCATCTCTGGGTGTGGCCCACAGAGTGCGTTTCGAGAATGCACCCACCACCGCTGCGCTGGCCGCCGTCCTGCGCTCGGCGGACATCGTCACGTGCACGACAAGTTCGGCAAGCACCGAATCCGGCGCTCTGCTCGCAATGGCATGCGGCATTCCCGTCGTCGCGTGCGCGGCCGGCGCGCTGGCGGACCTCATCGTCCACGATGTCACGGGGATTCTCATCTCCCCACACCGTCCCGACGAACTCCTGCGCACCCTGAAATCCCTTATCGCTCAATCATTCCGGCGGCAGGGCATGGGTTCGGCAGCCCGAGCCAGGGCGTGTTCGCGCTACACGTGGGACCAGATCTCGCACGAGACGGAACTGGTCTACCAGCGAGTAGGACAGATACCGGTGTTGCCACAACATTTGGCCGGCTGACGCGACTCGACTTCCGGGGCTCAGGCGCCCAGCCGGGCGGCCGAGCCGGGCTGGGACCATCTCCGACAGGTCCTGGCCAACCACGCACCGGGACGTTGAAACACCGAGCCAAGAGTATTCGGGCGAAAGCCGGTTCACGCCTCATGTCCCGGCCGCAGATCGCGGACGTCGCACAAGGACACCCAGCGCCCGGCCTCCCGCGGACCGGTGCCGTCAACAGGCTCCAACAGGTGACCGACGTGGTCGCCGAAGGGAATCCGGTCGATCGTGCGGCCCAGGAACCAGGCGGCGGCGTCATCGAGTATGGGCACGCCGTGGGGACCTTGATGCCAGTAACACCGGGTGAACTTGTCGACGCGATCCCCCGTCTGGCCGCCGAACAATTCCACGACCTCCATCGACTGCTTCTCGAACACATGAACCGCCAGGAAGGAGGACTGGGTCGCGACCCGAAACGTCTTGTTGCGCTTCGAGAGTCCCACGAGGAATCGGGGAGGCTCGATGCTCACCTGGCTCGCGAATCCGACCAGACAGCCCGCCCGCCGGTCCCCTACCGCCGTCGTCACCACGAACATGGGGGTATCCAGCGACGCAACCAATTCTTCGAAGGCATCCGCAGCCGAATCCACCACGGGTCCCGTATGCCCCCTCCCGTGCGACCGCAATCCCCGCTGCCGTTTAGCGGGCCGGGACGCGGGTAGACAGGCGGTCACAATTCGTGGGAAGGGAATGGAATGAAGGCTGTCACCTGGCATGGCAAGAGGGATGTACGGGTGGAGAACGTGCCCGATCCCAGGATCGAAGAACCGACCGATGCGATCATCGAGATCACCTCGACCAACATCTGTGGCTCGGATCTGCACCTCTACGAGGTGCTGGGCGCATTCATGACGCCCGGTGACATCCTCGGCCACGAGCCGATGGGGATCGTCCGCGAAGTCGGCCCCGGCGTACCGAACCTGGCGGTCGGCGATCGCGTCGTCATCCCATTCCAGATCTCATGCGGCAGTTGCTACATGTGCGACCGGCAGCTGTTCACCCAATGTGAAACGACCCAGGTGCGCAGCCATGGTACGGGCGCCGAGTTGTTCGGCTACTCCGAGCTCTACGGATCGGTGCCCGGTGGGCAGGCCGAGTTGCTGCGGGTGCCGCAGGCGCACTTCACTCACATCAAAGTGCCACTGGGAACCCCGGATTCACGGTATGTCTACCTGTCCGACGTGCTGCCGACCGCCTGGCAGGCCGTCGCCTACGCGGATATCCCGGCCGGCGGTTCGGTGACCGTACTGGGACTGGGTCCCATCGGCGATATGTCCGCGCGTATCGCCAGCCATCTCGGCCACCGCGTCATCGCCGTCGACCGCGTGCCGGAACGACTCGCGCGGGCCGAGGCGCGCGGGATTGCCGTCGTCGATCTTGCCGACGCCGAGGGCAAGCTCGGCGATCTCATCCGGGACATGACCGACGGCCGCGGCACCGACTCGGTGATCGATGCGGTCGGGATGGAAGCGCACGGATCTCCGATCGCCAAAGCCGCACAACGGTTCACGGGACTGCTGCCGGATGCGCTGGCCAAGCCGATGATGCAGAAGGCAGGCCTCGACCGGCTGGACGCGCTGTACTCGGCCATCGACATCGTGCGCCGCGGCGGCACCATTTCGCTGATCGGCGTGTACGGGGGCGCGGCCGACCCGTTGCCCATGCTGACGCTGTTCGACAAGCAGATTCAGCTGCGAATGGGCCAGGCCAACGTCAAGAAGTGGGTCGACGACATCATGCCGTTGCTCACCGACGAGGACCCGCTGGGGGTGGACACCTTTGCCACGCACAGGTTGCCGCTCGACCAGGCGCCGCACGCCTACGAGATCTTCCAGAAGAAGGAGGACGGCGCGGTGAAGGTGATCCTCGAGCCGTGAGCCGAGCGACGGCACGGTTGATCTGGGCTGGTTGAAGCCCTCCCAAGATGGGCATAGATGAAGTCACACTCTTGGCTCGCTATCGATCCGACGGCAGCGGCGCTGACCGGAGGAGGACACCGATGACGACGGCAATGACGAAGGCCGCAGCGATGGTCGAGCACGCCCACACCGCAGATGCGCTGGCCGGCGTTTATGCCCCACAGCATGATTCGCGTCTGCTCATCGCGACCATGCGGAAGCTGGCACCCGCTCGGGGCTTGTCGGTCGCCGACCTGTGCACCGGCTCGGGGGCGGTGGCACTGGCCGCCGCCGCCGACGGTGCCGACAGGGTGGATGCGTTCGAACTGTGCCCTGTCGCCGCGGCGTATGCCCGGGCCAATTCCGACGAAGCCGGCGTCGCCGTGGACGTTCATCACAGCTCCTGGGTGCGAGCGGTGGCAACGGGTCCCTACCACCTGGTCACGTGCAACCCGCCCTATGTGCCCACGCCGGTCGAGGATGACGAGACGCCCGAGGTGCCTGCGGTATCGGTCAACGGTGGCCATGACGGCCGACTGGTAATCGACCCGCTGTGTGTCGCAGCGCCGGCGCTGCTATACCGCGGCGGTACCCTTCTGCTGGTGCAATCGGAGTTCGCTGACGTCAATCGCACGTTGAAGGCTCTGCAGCAGAACGGATTACAGGCTTCAGTGGTCGCACGACAGCGAATCCCGTTCGGTCCGGTGCTGCGCCGCCGCGCCCAGTGGTTGGAAGAGGTAGGCCTCCTGCGGCCGGGTCGGCGCACCGAAACCCTGGCCGTCGTCGCGGCCCGCAAGCCATGACCGGCGAACGGCGATCCGTCAGGATCACCACCTCCGGTCCGGTTCTCGTCGAAGGGCCGATCCGGATCCATCTCCCCGACGGCACCAGCGTGGACTCCGACCGCTTCATGGTGGCCGTCTGCTGCTGTCGTCGCAGCAAGACCTATCCACTGTGTGACACGAGCCATCGCCGTCGCAAAACTCAGGACAAGGTGCGCAGCAGCGAGGATTGACCGTTGCGCCAGGCTTCCAGGATGGCCGCGGCCAACCGGTCCTCGGCGACGCCGAACGCACGCATTCCGAACACCACGTCCGACGCCAGGTCGGGCTCCAGCTCGAGCAAGGCACCGACCACGTCGTTGCGCACCACCTGTTCGTGCACTGCATCGGCCTCGACATGCTCGGCGTAGAACGCCATGCACGGCTGCGGCGCCCGCAACCGCTGCAGCGCCTGTACCAGGCGCCGCGAGCCCGGCGGCGAGGTGATCTCGGTGGCCGCAAAGTGGCCCACCGTCGCACCCCGCAACTCGCGGTGCAGGCCGAACAGCGACATCAGATTCACCGCCGCCAGCGCCTCGGCTCCCACATGATCCAGATATCCCAGGTACGCATCGTCCAGCCCGGCCGCCGCGAGCAGGTCGGCGAACAACTCCTGATGCACGTTGCCCCCCCGCCCGGCACCGAACTCGTCGAACTCCACGGCCACGAACGACGCCTTCGCCTGACCGACCAGCCGCGGGATCACCCACGCGTGCGGATCGGCCTCCTTGAGGTGGTACAGCGAGCGGTGCACGAAATACTCGCGCATCTGCTCCCAGTCACCGTCATCGCGGAGGAACCAGGACAGGCCCGTGCCCTGGAGCGGTTCGACCGACAGCGCCTCCATTTCCGCGTGTGGGTGGTCGGCCGCGGTGATCGGCCCGACCTCCCGACCGATGGCGCCGAGGAACATGTCTTCCATCCGCGCGCGCAGATGCAGCATTGCTGCATCCCACTCCCATCGCGGATCAACGCCGGCAAAACCGCGGTAATGCAACTCATAGCAGACGTAGAGCGCCAGCTGGAAGTCTGCCCCGAACGGATCCGCATCGGCCACCGGGCTCGGAATCGGCGTCAGCCCCCCGTCCGGCGCACGGGCGGCCAACAGCTCGATCACGGTGTGTGACAACGGTCCGCGCGCCAGCGGCAACGACGGCTCAATGCGGTTCCGAAGAGCGGGCGTTGGATTCGCTGGGGGGGCACCGCCATGTGAGTGGCTGTCCACGGGCTAGAGATACCCAACGTGACGTCCGTCAAACACCCCTGCAAAATGCGGTTTGAACAGCGAATTGACGGGTAACTCGCCGCCATGTCCTCGCTGTGGGCTTCTTCCCGCGTAGCCTCGAGCACGGCCAATGACCTGACGACCCTCGATGGGCGCATCGTCGATGTCGCCGTCGTCGGCGCAGGTATCACCGGCTTGACGGCCGCCGTTCTGCTGGCCCGCGCGGGCAAGTCGGTGACCGTCGTCGAAGCACGCAATGCGGGCGCCGGTGCCACCGGCAACACCACCGGCAAACTCAGTGTCCTGCAAGGGACCAAACTCGCCCGGGTACGGTCCGCTCACGACAGCGGCACCCTGCGCGCCTACGTTGAGGCCAACACCGAGGGGCGAGAGTGGCTGTTGCGGCATTGCGCCGACCGCGGCCTGGTAGTGCAGCGCCAGGACGACCACGCCTACGCACAGGACGCTGATGGTCTCGAGGCTGCCCGTGCGGTGCTGGATGCCTGCGCCGATGCAGGACTCGAGGACGCCCGCTGGGTGGACCATGCCGACGTACCGTTCCCCTTCTACGGCGGGGTCCTGCTGCCCGATCAGGCACAGATCGATCCGATGCCGGTGCTCGACAGTCTGGTCACCGAACTCCACTCACATGGCGGATCGCTGTTCCACGGTGTCCGCGCCGTCGGCGTGGGCGATTCAGGCCCGATGACCACGTTGCGGTTGCAATCAACGCACACCAACGGCCAAGAACACCAAGAGTTCTCGATGAGCGCGCGGCACGTCGTCCTCGCAACCGGAATACCGTTCCTCGACCGGGGAGGGTTCTTCGCACGGGTCAGCGCACATCGTTCGTATTGCTTGGCGTTCGAGGTACCCGGCGAGGTCACCCGGCCGACGTTCATTTCGGTCGACTCCCCCACCCGTTCGATTCGCTGGGCCCCGCACCCCGAGGGCGAGAAGCTGATCGTGGGCGGGGCGGGTCACCGCGTGGGACACGGACAACAGGCGAGCAGAACCGTCACCGAACTTGCCGAATGGGCGACCACCCATTACCCGGGTGCACAGCAGACCCACTTCTGGTCCGCTCAGGACTACTCCCCGGTCGACGAACTGCCCTACGTCGGGCCGTTGCTCCCGTTCGGCGAAAAGGTCCTGATTGCAACGGGTTTCGACAAGTGGGGACTGACCAACGGGGTGGCGGCAGCGCTGGCGCTGTCGTCCCGGATCCTGGGGGGTCAGATCACCTGGGCGGGTGCCTTGTCCAGCTGGAGTACCCACGAGCTGAAAGGCTTGCCCCGCGCGGCGAAGGCCAATGCGACCGTGGGCGTGGACATGGCCACCGGCTGGCTCGCCCCGATGGCCTGTTCGTCGACCCACCTCACCGACGGGTACGGCGTTGTCAGCGGCGCGCCGTGGCACCTGCGGGCCGACAGCGTGGTGGACGACACCTACCGGACCGTGTCACCGGTGTGCCCACACCTGGGCGGCATCGTGTCCTGGAATGACGCTGATCAGAGTTGGGAGTGCCCACTTCACGGCTCCCGCTTCGCCCCGGACGGGACCGTGCTGGAAGGCCCCGCAGTGCGCGGACTGTCGCCAACCACCCACGGCACGGTTGCGGCGGGGCTGCTGTGGACTCCGTGACCGCCGAGAAATTCGTTCCGGACACAGCCGACCTGGCCGCGTTGGCCGCGGCGGCACGGTTGTGCCGGGGTTGCGAGTTGTACCGCGACGCCACCCAGACGGTGTTCGGGGACGGCTCGCCGTCTGCGCGGCTGATGCTCGTCGGAGAGCAGCCCGGGGACCGCGAGGACACCCAGGGCGAACCTTTCGTCGGTCCCGCGGGGAAGCTGCTGGACAGCGCCCTGGCGGCGGCGCGGATCGACCGTGACGGCCTCTACGTCACCAACGCGGTCAAGCACTTCAAGTTCGTCCGGGACGACCGGGGGGTCCGCCGCATTCACAAGTCGCCCAGCCGCATCGAACGGGTGGCCTGTCGGCCCTGGTTGTGGGCCGAACTGCACGCCGTACAGCCGGCCGCCGTGCTGCTGATGGGTGCCACCGCAGCACAGTCGTTGTTGGGCAATGGTTTCCGACTCACCGCGCACCGTGGCGAGATTCTTCCGCTGCCCGGCAACGATCTGCCCACCGAACCGCAGGTGGTGGTGACGGTCCATCCGTCGGCGGTGCTGCGCGCGGGCGCCGACTCGCGCAAGGAGGCTTTCGACGGACTGGTGGCGGACCTTGCGTTCGCCGCTACGTGCGCGGACATTCCCACGCGAAGCCGCTAGACGTTTACCCGACCGGACTCGCGGCCATTCACCTCGGGTGAATCCCGAGATCAATTCGAAGCTGCTGCAGGAACTGCTCTGCGCGTACGGACCCAGTGGCCAGGAGGATGACGTGCGGGCGATCTGCCGGCGCGAACTCGACGGTGTCGCCGACGAGGTCTGGGTGGACGACGCGGGCAATGTGGTGGCCATGTTCGGCGGGGAGACCCGCACCGGGCCCCCGGTGCGGGTACTGGCACACATGGATGAACTTTCCATGCTGGTCAAACGGGTCAATCCCGACGGGACGCTGCACTTGACGCACCTGGGAACAATGTATCCGGCCAACTTCGTTCTCGGTCCGGTGACCGTACTCGGAAACCACCAAACACTCTGCGGTGTACTGGCATTGGGCTCCGAGCACACCACCAGGGAGAGCACCCGGATATGGGAGACGAAACCGGACGGCGGCGGTAGAGCGCTGGATTGGTCGGATGTCTACGTCTTCACCGGGCACACGACAGCAGAACTGTCCGCGGCAGGGGTTCGCGCGGGCAGCCGGGTATGCATCGACCGCAGCAAGCGCCAACTGATCGAGGTCGGCGACTATCTCGGCTGCTATTTCATGGATGACCGAGCTGCCCTGGCGGTGCTGTTGGCCACCGCGTCGGCACTGGCCGAGCAGCGACCGGTCAATGACACCTACCTGGTGTGCACCGTGAGCGAAGAGGTCGGTGGAATCGGGGGCACTCACGCCGCCCGCCAACTTCCCGACGGGCTGACCCTGGCCGTGGAAGTCGGACCCACCGAGTACGAATACGGCACCACCGTTGCAGGAGGGCCGATCATCGCTTACAGCGACGCCCAATGCGTCTACGACAAAGCGCTGGCCGACCGCCTGATGGACATCGCCGTCGCACAGGGCGCCGAGCCGCAGCCGGCGGTGTTGGGGGCGTTCGAATCCGACGCGTCGCATGCCAAAGCCGTCGGCGTATCCGGGCCCGCCGGCCTGATCTGTCTGCCCACGCTCAGCACCCACGGATATGAAGTCATTGCGCGACAAGCGATCCCGACGCTCACCGCCGTCCTCGTGGAGTTCCTGCGGCTACCGGGCCCCGTCTGAGGCTTCTGGAAAAGCAGCCATGCCGTCCATGGTCGGAAGACCAGAGGAAGGTTTGCCGCGATCGCGCGGCGCCAACAACACAGCCGCGGCGACGTGCCCGTGCTGATAGGGATTGTCCGCCCGCAGAAAATCGACGATCCGTCCTGCCGATCTCGAAATACGCATACCGATCGCCGATCTTTCGAACCAACTGGTCAAGTACCCGACCCGGCCGACGGCAAACCTGCGGGTCTGGCGAATCCGAAACACCGCTGCGTTTACCGATATCGGCGATGGGTAGACCGCTGGACTGTGACTACGGAAGATACTCAGGACGACGTAAGCACCCGACGCGCATCGACCGTCCTCAACTGGGCATTGGCGATTGCCAGCCTGCTGGGCGCCGCTGCGGTGGTGATCTTTGCCTATGTCTCAGTGCTCGGGACCGCAGGGTGCAGTGGCCAGACCTGTCCGCACCTGGGGCCCGGCGAGACCGGCTTCACCGTCATCGTCTACGGCGCTCCGATTGTGGCGCTCGCTGCCGTCGCCGCTTCGATCGTCACCGCTCGACGCCGCCGGGGAATTCTGGTCCCGATCGGGGCGTGGCTACTGCTGATTGCGGGGTTCGTCATGCTGGCGGTCACTTTTCCGTAGGACTGGCCGGGACTCACGCACACCTGCCACTCCGTCTCCGCCCCGCCGCCCGGCACCGTTTCGCAGTTTCAGTCGCCGCTGATGTATCGTTCTGGCGTCCAAAGGTTCGTTCCCGGCGGACTCGCGGGCTGTGGCGCAGCTTGGTAGCGCACTACACTGGGGGTGTAGGGGTCGCAGGTTCAAATCCTGTCAGCCCGACGCGATTCGTGATGACGCACATAGTTGCGCGAAGCGGTAGGGACTCCAACTTCTCATTGATACCCGTTGCCGCGGTCGGCAGATCAGCGCTATCTGGTCCCCCGCGAACCAGTTACAACTGCAGCAATCGGTACAACCCGATCAGACCGACCACCACGATGACGGCCCGCAGCGCATTCGGGGACAGTCGACGGCCGTAGTGCGCCCCGAGGAACCCGCCGATCAGCGAGCCCACCGCGATCAACCCGGCCGCTTCCCAGCTGATCCGGTCGAACGCCACCAGAATGTATGCGGCGGCGGCAACGACGTTCACCAGCAGCGACAGCAGGTTCTTGGCCGCATTCATCCGCTGCATGTCCTCGGGCAGCAACGCACCCATGACCGCGATCAGCAGGATGCCCTGCGCCGCGGTGAAGTAGCCGCCGTACACGCCCACCGCGAAGGTGCCGGCCACCAGGGCGGCCATTCGGGCGGGCGTGACGTGCTCGGCCGAACGCCCGGCGGCCTCCGCCCGCGTGCGCGCCCAGGTCTGGATCCGCGGCCCGATGATCACCAGCACCAGTGCACCGACCAGCAAGACCGGCACCACCTGCTGGAACACCTTCTCGGGGAGGTGCAGCAGCAGCCATGACCCCAGGATGGCGCCGAGCACCGAACCGGGAACCTGCCAGCGCAGCCGGTGCCACTGCCCGCGCAGCTCGCGCCGATACCCCCAGGTGCCCGACACCCCGCCGGCGACCAGGCCGATCGCATTGGACATCGTCGCCGTCACCGGTGGAAACCCCAGCGTGACCAGGGTCGGGAACGTGATGAGCGTGCCCGACCCCACCAACGCATTGATGGCGCCGGCGCCGACACCAGCCAGCGCGATCAGGATCATGTGGGCCACGGACACTCGCCAGACCCTACCGGCGACTCGACTGGGCCCGACTGTCTCGCTCCTCCGCTGCCGCGTGCCGCGGCCGCATCGGTCGACTCGGCTGGGCCCGACTGTCTCGCTCCTCCGCTGCCGCGTGCCGCGGCCGCATCGGTCGACTCGACTAGCGCTTCCTGGTGCCGCGCTTCTCGCGCACCCGCACGTTCACCCGGATCGGGCTGCCTTCGAAGCCGAACGTCTCACGCAGCCGGCGCTCGAGGAACCTGCGATATCCGGCTTCCAGGAACCCGGTGGTGAACAACACGAACGTCGGTGGTCGCGCGGTGGCCTGCGTGGCGAACAGGATGCGCGGCTGCTTGCCGCCCCGTACCGGTGGCGGCGTGGCTGCCACAACCTCCTTGAGGAAATTGTTCAGCTGCCCGGTGCTGATCCGCTTGTCCCACGACGCCAGCGAGGTCTCGAGCGCGGGCACCAGCTTCTGCACGGCGCGCCCGGTCATCGCCGAGATGTTCACCCGCGGTGCCCACTGCACCTGCACCAGTTCGCGGTCGATCTCCTTCTCCAGGAGATAACGGCGATCCTCGTCGACCAGATCCCACTTGTTGAACGCCAACACCAGCGCGCGGCCCGCCTCGATCACCATCGTCAGCACGCGCTGGTCCTGTTCGGTCAGCGGCTGCGATGCATCGATGAGCACAATGCAGACCTCGGCGGCGTCGATCGCGCCGTGGGTGCGAACCGAAGCGTAGAACTCATGCCCGCTGGCCTGGCCGACCTTGCGCCGCAGACCGGCGGTGTCGACGAAACGCCAAGTCTTGCCGCCCAATTCGATCAGCGAGTCCACCGGATCGACGGTGGTGCCGGCCACGTCGTGGACCACCGAGCGCTGATCGCCGGCCAGCCTGTTGAGCAACGAACTCTTACCGACGTTGGGTTTGCCGATCAGCGCGACACGACGCGGGCCACCGCCGCCGCCCGACAGCTCCGATACCTCCGGCAGCACGGTCATCACCGCGTCCAACAGATCGGCCACGCCGCGGCCATGCATCGCGCTGATCGGATGCGGCTCCCCCAGTCCCAACGACCACAGAGCGGCCGCCTCGGCCTCCTGCTTCTCGCTGTCAACCTTGTTGGCCGCCAAGAAGACCGGCTTGCCCGAGCGCCGCAGGATCCGGGCTGCGGCCTCGTCGCCCGATGTCGCACCGACCACGGAATCGACCACCAGGATGATCGCGTCGGCGGTGCGCATCGCCACCGAGGCCTGCTCGGCCACCAGTTGCTGCAGACCCTTGGCATCGGGCTCCCACCCACCGGTGTCCTGGACGACGAATCGTCGTCCGGACCAGAGCGCGTCATAGGACACCCGGTCGCGGGTCACCCCGGGCAGATCCTGCACGACGGCTTCGCGACGGCCGAGAATCCGGTTGACCAAGGTGGACTTGCCGACGTTGGGCCGGCCCACCACGGCGACCACCGGCGGCGGTCCGGAGAATTCGTCGAGGTCATCAGCGAACTCCGATTCGCCGATCTCCCAATCGCTCTCGTCTTCCCAGGTTCCGTCCTCGGTCACGTCGACACCCCGCTGTGCTGGCGCACCAGATCCAGCAGATGCGCCACCACCTGGTCCTCGGTCAGGTCGCTGGTGTCGACCGTCAGGGCATCCTCGGCGGCCCGCAACGGCGACACCGCGCGGGTGGAATCCAGATGGTCGCGACGACGCACATCGGCGAGCACTGCCTCGTAATCGTCGCCGAGCCCGGCTGCGATGTTCTGGTCGGTGCGGCGCCGGGCCCGCGTCTCCGCCGAAGCCGTCAGGTAGATCTTCACATCGGCATCGGGCAGCACGACGGTGCCGATATCGCGACCCTCGACCACCACACTGCCCGGCCCGGCCGCCAACTCACGCTGCCGACG
>Ga0116193_1000818_pt1 | contig 27736 bp, 25 predicted proteins | sample AD_UKC115_MetaG_FD_89892 | JGI IMG/M metagenome (GOLD analysis project Ga0116193, IMG submission 89892) | Active sludge microbial communities of municipal wastewater-treating anaerobic digesters from Hong Kong - AD_UKC115_MetaG | ecosystem: Engineered > Bioreactor > Anaerobic > Digestate... | reverse complement strand
TCGCGGGCCCTGCCTGTACTGTCAATGGCAGGAATAATATATTTTTCATAGGGGGAACCGGCCGGTTTTTTGTGCGCGTTTTTTAATTGTTCCCGTAGTACTTCATACGCTTCATACGTTAGGTGATAGGGGCCATAAAAATGAGCAACCAGGGCACTGTCTCCTCCAATTTCCCTTACTAAAATGTTTTTCGCGGTCGATTTTGGCCTTTTATTTACCGGAAACCCGGCTTCAAAATAAAAGGGAGCGCTGCTGCTCTTATACCATACAATCCGTGAACCCGTTTTGCTGATTTTATTTTTTTTAAAAAATTCGGGAAGAGTTTTCCGGAAAATATGCTCCAGTTTTATCCCAATTCGTTCGCTGGTTTTGGCGCTGTCTTTTACATAAACGACAATTTCCCTGGGGGCAATAGTATCACTAATATTGATTATAGGAGCTCTGGTGGCTTCGGTTTGAGGTTGTGCGTTGCTGGTATCTATTTTATAAATGATCTTTTCGGGTTCCGGTTTCCGGGGAGGTTCTTTGTCTTTACATGAAAAAAGACCCACTCCAAAAATTGCGAAAAAAGAGACGGTATGTTTTAATTGTAACATGAATTGGGTTAAAAAAGATACGGCAAAGTATAATATTTCGGCGAGAAAGGAAATAGCCCGAGCGAATTCAGATTTTCCTTAAATGGTAATTTGCTGTAGGTTTGCAGCTCCGAAATTTGCAGTATGTATAAAATAACGTTCAACTTTGAACAGAAAGGGCTTGAACCGGTGACACTCGATCAAATTGAACCTGGCCAGTCGATCCTTGAAATAGCGCTTAAAAATGATATTGAACTTCACCATAATTGCGGAGGGGTTTGTGCCTGTAGCACCTGCCATCTTTACGTAGATAAAGGAGAAGATTTCCTGGAAGAATTAAGTGATAAGGAAGAAGATTTTATTGACAGGGCGATAAATCCACGACTTAACTCCCGCCTTGGTTGCCAGTGTGTATTGTTGGATGGAGATGGAGAAGTTTCAGTAACCCTTCCCGATCAAACCCAATTTTTGGGTGAATAATAAATTTCTGCACTTTTAATTTTATAATTCATGAGTTTTGAGCCCCCAATTCATTGGAATGATTATGAGGATATCGCGATGAAATTGTATGAGCGATTTGGCGATGCGTTTGGCGAACCCCAAATTTATAGGATCCGGTTCACCGATCTGCATAAATGGGTGCTGGAAATTCCCAATTTTGCCGGTAAACCGGAAGAGAGCAATGAAGGGCATCTGGAAATGATCCAAAGTACCTGGGTTTACGAATGGCGGGATAACCAGAAATAAACCGCTTCAATACTGTATATGAATGTTCTCAACCAATTTAAAAAAATTTCCGTCTTCGTATTTGATATGGATGGGGTATTAACCGATGGCGGCTTACTTATTTTGGAAGACGGGCAGATGGCAAGGCGAATGCATATTAAAGATGGATATGCACTTCAATTGGCAGCTAAAGCGGGGTATCATATACTGGTTATTTCCGGAGGAAATTCACCCGCCGTAAAATTGAGGCTGGAAAAATTGGGCATTCATAATGTGTATATGGGTATTTCCAATAAATTGGAAGTTTTATCCTGTTTTTTGAATTCAATGAATCTTTCCCCGGATGTGGTTTTATATATGGGAGATGATATCCCCGATTTGGATGTGATGGCAGCGTGCGGACTGGCCTGCTGCCCTTCAGATGCAGCCCCGGAAATACGTTCTATTTCTCATTTTATATCCTCTATCCCCGGAGGACAGGGTTGTGTACGAGAGGTCATCGAGAAAGTTATGCGGCTCCAGGGAAAATGGATTCACGATATTGCAGTTCAATCAAAATAAGATCGGCCCTTCTGCCAGGAATCCAGCATGCAAACAATCACTTCATTTTTCAGGTTGGTACGATGGCGAAACCTCTTTTTTATCGCCCTAACACAATGGCTGTTTTATTTTATTGTGGTTAGGTCTCTTCAGTTCTTTCCATTTTCCATTCACCCTTCCCGGCATGTCCTGTTTTATCTCCTGATGCTTGCCTCCGTGCTGATTGCTGCAGGCGGATATATTATTAACGATTATTTTGACCTTCAAATTGACAGCATCAACAAACCTGAAAAGGTGGTGGTTGATCGTACCGTAAAAAGAAGGTGGGTAATAGTTTGGCATTTGATTTTCTCTGGGATTGGGTTGCTGTTAAGCCTTTATATCAGCTATCGAACCGGATATTGGGTTATTGGAATTGTCAATTTTTTTTGCATTTTTCTTCTCTGGTTTTATTCCACCCATTTCAAACGGCAATTATTAATTGGCAATCTGGTAATTTCTGCCCTCACTGCCTGGGTAATAATGGTTGTATATTTTTTTGCAGGAGCCGGGTTACTAAATTATAATGGTTGGCATGAGGGCCAGTATAATCTCGATGTGCGAAAACTGTATCAACTCACTGCTATTTATGCTGGGTTTGCATTTATCATTTCGCTGGTAAGGGAAGTGGTGAAAGATCTGGAAGATATGTATGGCGATTCGCAGTACCATTGCCAAACCATGCCCATTGTTTGGGGTGTTCCTGTTTCAAAAATGTTTGCGGCTGTATGGGTGGTGGTATGTTGCGCTGCTTTGCTGGTGATGCAATTTTATATGTGGCAACTGGGAAGTTGGGCCGAAGCCATTTATACCATCCTCCTCGTAATTGTTCCCATGGTAATTGCCCTCCGGTTAATTTATCATGCGAAGTTCCCTGCCGATTTTCATAAATTGAGTAATATTTTTAAACTCATCATGTTTACAGGGATACTTTCCATGATCTTTTTTCTAAAATGAATTCATTTATAACCCGGCCTGTTATTCTCGCCTCTCAATCGCCCAGGCGCAAACAACTTTTAGAATGGGCTTGTGTCGATTTTGAAGTGCAGGTAAGTGAAGCAGATGAATCGTTTAAAATGGGCACAAGCCCCGAAGCAGTAGCTCTTCAGATTGCAAAACGGAAGGCGGATGCGGTTTGGAATCATTCTGATAAGAAAAGGGTAGTAATTGCCGCAGATACCATAGTGGTTTGTGAAGGCGAAATAATTGGAAAGCCGGTAGATCGGGAAGACGCTATCCGGATCCTTCAAAAACTCTCCGGGAATGTGCACCAGGTAATAACCGGCGTATGTATAAAAAGCGTTATAAAGGATATTGAATTTTTTGATGTAACGGAGGTGCGGTTTCACCCCTTAACCGAATCACAGATTTGCTTTTATGTGGACGGGTTCAAACCATACGATAAAGCCGGAGCCTATGCCATTCAGGAATGGATTGGGGTAGTAGGAATCCATTCCATCCGGGGAGATTTCTATAATGTGATGGGGTTGCCTGTAAGCCGGGTAATGGAAGCATTGCGGCAACTGGATCAGGTTATTTTACCCAAAACTTAATTTGGGGTATTCCTTTCTGGCCCCCTATGTATCGTTTCCCCGATCACCGGAATAGTAAATAGAATAAATTCAAAATGCAGGTTCCAAAGCCGGCTTCCGTGTTGTAATTCAGGCTGACAGCGACTTTTAGCAGAAAATTTAAGATATTTTTTCAATGATATGGATGGTAACACAGGATTCAATGTGTAAATTGCACATATTAATTTCAGTATCCGATAAACTTATCTTACCGACTGTTCTTTTCCCGATTTATCTTAATACAGATAATTACCTTTTTGAAAAGCCCAAACAATCCCAAGTAGGAGCCCGGTCGGAAAGACCGGGTTTCTTTTTTCAGTTTGCCGGAATGATATAGATTTGTTTAATGCCGGAATTGAAAAAGTACTTCCTTTTAATCCTGATTGGTTCGAGCTTTTTTCTCCAGGGCTGTTTCGATATGATTGAACAACTTACCCTTCAGGATAACGGAACAGGCAGCATGCAATTGGTGGTAAACCTTAGCCGAAGCCGGACCCAGCTCAATTCGATATTGAAAATGAAGAAGGTAAATGGGCACAGGGTTCCCTCAAAAGCAGAAATACAAAAGAGCGCTTCCGATCTGAAAGAAAAGCTGGAAAATATGGACGGGCTTTCAGACGTAAACACCCAAATTGATTTTAATAACTTCATTGCCACGCTGGATTTTAAATTTTCCCGAATAAGCCACGTAAATGCCGCCCTGCAACAACTGGGTGCAAAGCTGAAAGATCAAAATCAGGGCTTTCGGGAAATTTACAGGTACGATCCGGTTTCTTTCTCCTTTCTTAGAGTCAATAATTTTGCCCTTGGAGTCGAGTATAGAAAAATGAGCCTTGCTGATCGGGAAATCTTCTCAGATGCCACCTATACCTCTATATACAGATTCAATAGGAACATCCTATCTGTACAAAATCCAAAAAGTAAAATTTCTGCAAATGGACGGGCCGTCATGTTGAAGAGTTCTGCCATCGACCTGATTAAGGGAAGAACAAAAATTGATAATCAAATTACCCTTCAAAAATAATAGGATGAAGAAACTTGTGTTTATTGTGTGGATATTCTTTTTTAGTGTGGCCAGGTCCCAGGATTTTAACTCCCGGGTCCCACAAAATGTATTTGGCATTGTACACTATGCCGGAAAGATGCTTACCAATACCATCCCGATTACGACGTTGGATAAGTATGGTATTGTAAATAATGATTTTTTTAAAGCATTACATTTAGATACGGCGCATACGTTGAGTTCAACCGGAATAGATTTCTCCTCGGATATTTATCAATATGCCCTCTCGCAGGACAGTATTTTGGGGTTTGTTACCTTATTCCATATCAATAATCTTAAAAATTTTATAAACCTGGTAGATGCCAATTACGGAGCAGAGCTAAGGCCTCTAAAACGAGATGGTTTTGAAATGCTGTACCTGTCTGCTAACAGTGCCATTGCCTGGAATGGTACCAATGGGGTGTTTATTTCAGGAGTTTTTATGGGGAAAAGAGAGGAATTCTATAACGGTTATTCAGATTTGGATAGCCTCGTGGAAATTGCGCCTGTTGATTCAATGGATTTGGCTCCCCCTATGCAGGATGGAGATTTGCAATCAGATTCTATTGCCATTGTAACTCCGCAGGATAAAGGAAATGCTGAAAAGAAGAAAAAATCAACAGGTAAAACCCGAAAGAAAAAAGGTTCCGCAGAACCTGCAAAAGGAAAGAATAAAAAAGAATCCAATTCGGAAAATGAAATCACGATGGAACCCCCCGTGGTTCAGGATGAAGAAGTTCCATCCGACTCTGCCCATAGTATTCCTTATTTCCCTTTAGATAATGATTCCTATGATCAATGGAAAAAACGTCAGGATAGTATTGCAAAATATCGGGTTCGCTTTTTTGCAGACAGCATTTCATCCAACCATTTTAAAAATATTTACCCACCGGTTTCGATGGTTTCTGGCTATGATAGAGTGATGGATAACAGCGCCGGACTGTCTGTTTGGCTTAATACGAATAGTGTCTTTAAATTGTTCGGGGGAACCGTATTAAACAAATCATTTTCTCCTTTTATTGAATTCACCGACTTGACGGATGCCCCGGCTGAAGCGAATGAAGGTTTTTGCACAGGGATAAATTTTTATTTTTTAAAAGATAAAGTTCATACGGAAACGCGCACTTATACCTTTTCAGACAATACCCGTAAAGAATTGAAAGCGTTGTATAAACAGCATGCGCGGAAGTCAACTGCGGGGTTTATTAATCCCCAAAACCTGGGGTATGTTTCTGTATCCTTTAATTCGGAAGCTGCCATCCGGTCTTATTACAACCAGTTGAAAAAGTATTTTTCATACTATAATTATACGAAGGAATATAGCGATTTGATTGGGTTATATGTTGATCTTATGGAAATCATAATTGACGAAAAGGGGATTTCCGATTTGTTTCCCGGCAATTATTTAATGGTGCTTCATGGCCTTGGAACCAAACAGGTGAAGTACACCCGTTACGAGTATGATTCAAATTTTGAGTATCAGCCGGTTGAAAAAATTAAGGATCAGCCATCTCCTGATTTTAGTTTTGTGATGGATACCCGTCGATCTGATTTTGTTCAAAAGGCCCTTGCGCTTCCGTTGAAGTATGCTGAAAAGAATAATTTTATTTATATCCAGCATAACGACTATTATGAATTGAAGTTCCCGGAGGAAGAATCTGTTTTAAACAGCCTTTATTTTATGGTGGCTGATGGCCGTTTTGTGGTAACAACCAATATAGATGTAATACAAAAGGTGATGCACGGCCAGCCATTTGACGTGGATAAAGAAACTTCTAAAAGGATAGCTGGAAACAACCTGGCTGCCTACGTTGATTTGAAAGGGATTTTGAATGCTATAAAGCCACAAATTAAGGACGAAGGAGGAAAGCAAATCGCAGAATACCTTTCTCAAAACCTGGTTGCCATCCATGCGTTTTCAGGATTTCGAAAGGGAGAATTGGTGGCTGAATCTAATTTTCAGATAAGTGACCGTTTTGAAAACAGTCTGATTGGTATTTTTGAGATGATTGAAAAAGTGGCAGAGATTAGAAAGAATGTCGATCAGGATGAGCAAAATAAACAGAACTGATGAATATAAGGAGGTGGATTTTCCTGCTTGCCATTTTATTTTTGGTTTTTGGATATATTTTTCTCTTTTATAAAAAGTACGATAATACTTCGGTTCCTGGATCTGCAGATATTGTTGCCGTTGTGGATATTAAGAATGTAGCCAGGAGTTACCTCAAAGAATTCATTCTACATCCCTCCCGGTGGTTTTCAACCGGTAGAAAGCGGGAGAGGGAACTTAACTGGCGTAAGATCTTTGTTCTGCCAGATTATTTATGTTTTTTCCATTGTGCCGGGCAGACAGCCGATAAATGGTATTTGCGCCTGCAAATTAAAAACAGGAAGAAGTTTAATGAAGCGTTAGAACTATTCCATTTTCAGCGGAGGGATTTTGGTGAGCGTATTTTGTACAGTAGCAGCGAATTAGGGATTCATTTTTTTGTGGAAAGGGATAATGTAATCCTTGCAAGCTACCCCTGCTCTGCAACGGATATCAGTAAGGTGGAGATGGACTTATTCTCCAACCATAAATTCCTTTCCGGCGCCCTTGCCCGGTCATTTGTAAATACGGATCACCACGGGGTCCTTCTGTTTAGAAATGGTCGGTATTTTTCTAAACCCGGATCTATAGGAATTGATGTAAAGGGAGCTGAGGTGAATCTGGTGGGGGCGATCTTTCCCAAAGCGAAAATCAACCCTCAGGCAATCCCTGTCTCAAAATCCCCCCGGGATGTTCTTAATTTATCGCTTGCTCCAATTCCATCAGCCTATCTAAATTTTTTTTCTGATTCCATGGTACATAAATGGTCGCAGTTAGTAGGCCTTCCGGTTGATTCGTTGTTTCTTAATGATAGATATTCTTGGACTTTAACCCTGCATGGTTTTCGGCAACGGGCAGATACCGCCATAAGTTTTGAATTGGATGAGAACTTTATGGAGGTGAAAAAATCAATCCTTATTCATTCTACGGAACCGGTGATGGAATTGGTGGCAAATGGAGAAGAAGCAGGCAAAATATTATCCCTGATGCAGCAAAGGGGAATGTTGGAGAATGAAATGGGCCGGTTGCGATTTACGGGATTCCCGTTATGGCCTTTATTTGTTTCCGGTTCAACCAATAAATTTATTTTGGGGAATTACGAGAATCCGCCAATTCATTTCACCAATAAATTGGAAGTAGGAAGCCTGGAAATATACCCATCGCGGATTCCGGATTCACTTTTTCGATTTATTCCAGACGGGATCAGGCCCTGGTTTCGGCATACCGGCTCCATTTCCCTCCAATTAAAACCTTCAGGAAATGCTGTTATTGTGATAGGGAAAATGATTCGGAAGGAAGGGACCTATTTTTAATTATTTTTCTCCGGAATTTTTGGGAGCCTAAGCAGGCATTGAATTTTGCCATAGTATTATCCCTTTAATGCCTGTATGTATTTATCAATATATAGTTGCTTTTCCTTCGATTTGTATTGTTGAATATACCTTGGATGTTCAAGAATATTTAATTTTTCAAATAATTTTTCTTCCTGATTTAATTTCTTAATAAAATTGGCATTCTTTTTCCCAAGAATAAAAACCTCTGATGTGCTAAGTCCCATACTGATGTGCTTTTTTAGGGAGTCTATCATAAAGTCTTTCACCATTTCAAAAAGTATGGGATCATCATAATAATTCGCATTTAGCCAGGGGCCGCCATCTTTTCCTTTTCGGATGATGGCCAGCGGGAAAGGGGAATTAATATAAAACTCTTTATAAAATTCTTTGGCTCCTCCCAGGGCCTTAATCATTTCATATATAAAAACAGAAGATACTTCATGGGTATAGGCCGATTGCATCTTTATACCACAAATTCCTTCAAGCCGTTTCGTATCGGTGAAGGGTACCCCGGTAACTCCCGCTCCATGCCGGCTCGGGTTAATGCCAATGATAAACTTCCTTTCCAGGTTGTCGTTATAGTATTTCCTGTAAAATTTCTCCATTACTTTTATTGTTTCGGGATTATCAAAGTATGGATTTAAAACCCGAAACCCTTTTGGGAGTTTTCCGGAATAAATAAGTTCCCGGTTAAACTGTATGACTCTTTCGGCAAATGTTGTTCCCGCCATTTTAATAAAGTTGCTGTGCTGCATTGAGTGGTAATGCGAATTTCCCCTTTCAACAATGGAAAGCTTTCCTAAGTTTGGTTTGCAGGGAATATTTTTGAAATTGCCTATTTTTCAGGAAAATGTTTCGACCTTTATATAGATAATATTTTAAATTTTATTTTCATGAAAGCAATGGGGATTATTTGGCTTGGCGGCGGCTTGGGAAGTGTTTTACGGTATCTTTCTCAGGTTTGGGTAAGCAGGATACTGGGTATTAGTTTCCCATTTGGCACCTTTCTGGTAAATATATTGGGTTGTTTTTTAATTGGGCTATTTTTTGCAGTGGCCGAAAAATATGCCTTTTTTACCAGTGAATGGAGGTTGTTCCTGATAACCGGCTTATGTGGTGGGTTTACCACTTTTTCCTCGTTTTCTTACGAAGGACTTAGCCTTTATAAGCAGGGGGATTATGGATACTTTTTTCTTTACCTGATTTTAAGTGTCGTTATTGGGTTACTGGCCACTATGTTGGGCTTTACTTTGGTAAAATAATTAAACCGATTGTTATGAAAACAGGTTTTGAAAAGATTTTAATTGCAGTTGATAAAACCAGGTATTCGGAGATGGCCGTTCATGCCGGGTTTGTATTGGCCCAAAATTTGGGCGCCAGGGTTGGATTGATTTATGTTGTAGATGTTTCAAAAGAAGTAGTTAGCGCCGATTTGGGAATTACCCTGGTTCAGATAAGGTCTATTTTACGCGATGAGGCAGAGGGTACAATTAAAGAATTAATTGAAAAATACAATGTTTCTAGTCAAACGGAAACCTTTATTCCGGAAGGAATTCCGGAAAAGGAAATAATTAAGGCTTCCATTGACTGGAATGCCGATGTGATAGTAATGGGCACGCATGGCCGCTCGGCAATAGGTAAAATTCTTACCGGCTCCGTAGCAGAGTATGTGATTCGGCATGCCGTAGTTCCGGTATATATAATCCCTCCCAGGATGGAATAGAATGGCAACGCATTCATTTTTCGCTTTAAATTATGGAACAATTTGCGGATTGACCGGGTTAGTATTTTGTTAGCTTTATCTTTTGTTTGAAAAGGTTATCTATACTGATAATATATAGTCCGCCCGGTAAATGATCCAATGCTACTCTTGTTTTCTCCGCATTTAATTTCCCGGTTAAAATTTTTCTTCCTTCTATATTGTAAACAGTGAAAGCCCTTCCTATAGAATTTTGATTTGAATGTATCACAATATTTTGGGTTGCCGGATTGGGGTAAATCGTAATGAGACTATCCGTATTGTTTCCTCCACTACCGGAACCGGGTTCAATTGATATTAATTGGGTGATACTGTCGGTTCTTCCACAATGTTTAGCAACCAGGGTTACAGGGTAATTTCCCGGATTGGCATATAGGTGGGTGGGCGAAGGCAAAGAAGAACTACTTCCATCTCCAAAGCCCCAATGGTAACTGGATGTATTGGTTGAGATATTCTCCAGGGTTACGGAATTTCCGTTAACACTATAATTAAAATCTGCCTTAGGATCATATTCTCCAACATGCCAATTCAGCAGATTGTCGAAAACAACTGTTTTTACTGCCTGCCTGATATTCGCAGCAAGGGAGGCGGGTAGGGAATAATTGTTTGAAATTAAAAGTGGGTTTTTGCGAAATATAGTGGTATAAAAGCAACAGGCTGCTGCATAGGATCCAGCCACGGAAGGGTGGCTCTCATCTGCCTGGTATAATTCTATGGATGGATAATTTTCCCGGATGTATCTCCACACAGCGCCTACCGGGGAAACGATGGCATTATTATTTTCTGCCATCATCATGTACCGTAAATATAATAAACTATCCATCCCATTATAAGTGCAAACCGGAGGCCAATTGGAACAATTGGATGCATCCCCATTTTTTCTTCCCCAGGTCATATAAAACATGGTTTCTGCACAGGGATTATAGGTTTTGATCAGGCTATCGAGCAGGCGGGCATAAGGGAATACACTTTGTTGAACCTGTGCAAGACCGAATGAAGGCAATTGGCTTTGTTCCTGCAATACCCCATAGTTCCAGTTCCCTGCCATGATCTTGTTGATGGTGGTCGTATTATTCGAATGCCCCTGGAGGGTCTGCCCGCCGGGTGTGTTGCTATCAAAAATTAAAGTATCTCCTTCAGGAAGTGCAATATTTGCAATTATCTGGGGAAGGTTGTTTACACCGGTATAACTATTCCCTATAAACAACACACGTTGGGTTTTTTGAGGCAGGGCAATGGCGGATGTAAAAATTCCAAAAATTAAAAGTAAAGTTGCCTTCATTGTAAGATGGATGAATGAAGCTCCCTCGGGTAAAATGAAAATGACCCAAAGGGCCAGCGTTTCATTTATACTTGAATTTAACCAAAGTATTGTGACCCCGCAGAGACTCGAACTCTGGACCCGCTGATTAAGAGTCAGCTGCTCTACCAACTGAGCTACGGAGTCGGAAAGGGCTGCAAGATAATAAATGATTTTCTTTCGGGATCATTTTTCTAAGGATGTAAATTTGTATTTTAATTCAGAACGATGTATATCACCCCGGATAATAAATTTAAAAGGATAATAATAATTGGAGATCGGGTACTTATAAAACCTACCACCTCCACAGATCGTACCGATAGCGGCCTTTACCTGCCTCCCGGTGTTCAGGAAAAGGAAAAGGTGCAACAGGGGTACGTTATTAAAACCGGCCCGGGTTATGCATTGCCGTTACCCATGGAGGAAGACGAGCAATGGAAAGGGGAGGAAGAAAAAGTCAAGTACCTTCCCCTTCAAACCAGGGAAGGAGACCTTGCAATCTTCCTGCAGGCTTCTGCCACAGAAGTTATCTTTGAAAAAGAAAAATATTTTATCGTTCCCCAATCAGCCATATTGATGCTGGAACGGGAAGAGGATCTTTAATGAGGAAGGAAACTCAATCGCATCATTATAGTGTCTCTTTTTTTAATGATCGTTTAACGGCAATCCCTGCTTTTTAAATTCTACCCAGTTGAGGTATTCCGGAGCCACCCGTTTTTCCACCATGGTAATGCATTGTTCTACTGGGCAAACCAACTGGCAGAGATTGCAGCCCACACAATCGTCTTCTTTAATACTGTAAATGTTGTAGGGGTCACCATAGGCAAGATTAATCGCCTGGTGCGAAGTATCCTCGCAGGTAATATAACAAAGCCCGCAGTGGATGCATTTATCCTGGTTGATGTTGGCAACATGGTGGTAGTTGATATCCAGTTCTTCCCACTTGGTGATGGTATCAACTGATTTGCCAATGAAGTCTTCGATGGTTTTAAATCCTTTTTCATCCATCCAATTGTTTAGGCCTTCGCACATATCTTCCACAATGCGGAAGCCATGCGTCATGGCGGCGGTACAAACCTGAACCGTAGTGCAACCCAGGAGCATAAACTCAACGGCGTCTTTCCAATTACTGATGCCGCCAATGCCGCTTACCGGCACTTTTTTTGTTACCGGGTTTTGCGAAATAGTGGTGAGGAATTTTAATGCAATTGGCTTTACAGCGGGGCCGCAATATCCACCGAATACGGATTTACCTCCTACAAATGGATTGGGAACAAATGTATCGAGATCAATTCCTGTTACCGATTGGATGGTATTAATCAAAGACAGGGCATTGCTGCCTGCTTCTACCACTGCTTTACCGGTGGGCACCACCGAGTGTACATTGGGGGTTAATTTTGTGATAACGGGAATGGTTGCTTTCTCCATTACCCATTCCACCACCATGCGGGCAATTTCGGGATCCTGTCCTACAGATGCACCCATTCCTCTTTCCGTCATCCCATGTGGGCAACCGAAGTTTAGTTCGAAACCATGAGCGCCTGTATCTTCTACTTTTTTAATGAGTTCGTGCCAGGAGTTGCGGTTGTTATCTGCCATTAACGAAACAATCATGGCCCGGTCTGGGAAGAGTTTTACACATTCCTCAATTTCGCGGAGGTTTATTTCTAAAGGTCTGTCGCTGATGAGTTCAATATTATTCAACCCCATTACGCGGGTGTTGTTGAAATTTACGGCCGAGTAGCGGGAGGAAACATTTTTTACCTGGCTTCCCAAAGTTTTCCAAACCACGCCGCCCCAGCCGGCTTCAAATGCGCGGAGTACGTTGTATTTTTTATCGGTGGGCGGGGCGCTTGCCAGCCAAAACGGGTTCGGCGATTTGATGCCTAAGAAGTTTGCACTGATATCTGCCATGATAAGATGATTGTTAAGTTTAAAATTGTTTTTCCTCCGGGACTATTGGGTTATTTGGATTTAATTTTCAAAAAATCGAGGATGGCTGCGGCGCCATCTTTACCTGCCTGTACGGCATCCACGGCCTCCTTACCCCCATTTACACAATCTCCGCCGGCAAATACGGAGGGAATGTTGGTGGCCGTATTGTGGACCGAAATTTTCCCCTTTTGGTTATCAAGGTGCTCCTGGTTTACCAATTCGGTATAGGGGCTTTGCCCGGTGGCCTTAATAACCATATCCACTTCGAGGGTAATGGTTTCGCCGGTGGGTTCGGGGGCAGGACGGCCCGATTTGTCGGGGGCACCCAGTTTCATTAAATCACATACGAGCGCTGATACTTTGCCGTTAGTTCCAACAATTTCTTTGGGGGCCGCCAGCCACAACATATTGCAGCCGTCTAACAGCGCTATATCCAGTTCGTGCTGGGTACAGGTTTTTTCCGAAGCCGTGCGGCGATATACCATGGTCACTTCTTTTGCACCGAGGCGTTTCGACTGGGTGGCAGCATCAATGGCTGTATTGCCCATCCCAATTACAGCAACCCGATCTCCAACGGCAATTTTGTTTAAGGGGTGGCTGCGGAGGTCGTAAATAAAACGGATGGCATCTTCCACGCCTTCCAGGTCTTCTCCGGGGATATTTAGCTTATTGGCAAGGCCAACGCCAATCCCCAGGTAAACGGCATCGTAATCTCTTTGCAAGTCATCCAGCGAAAAATCGACACCCAGGGTCTGGTTGTATTTAATATCAATACCACCGAGCGAGGTGATATAATCCACTTCATCCTGGCAGGATTCGGGGGTTACTTTGTAGGCAGCAATACCGTAGGTCATTAACCCGCCACCCTTGGCTTCCTTTTCAAAAATAGTTACGTTTATGCCTTCGCGTGAGAGCACATGGGCGCAACTTAATCCGGCAGGTCCGGCACCAACCACAGCTACCTTTACCGGTATGTCGGGTTTGCGGTGAAACAGTTCCCATTTATTTTCGATAGCGGGATCGGTGGAGTAGCGCTGTAGCCGGGCAATGGGGATGGGCGGTTCGTTCAGCAGGTTGTAAACACAACTTCCTTCGCAAAGTTTTTCTACCGGGCAAACCCGGGCACAGCCGCCTCCCAGGATGTTGGATACAAAAATGGTGTGTGCCGATCCCTTTATATTGTCGGTTGTGATTTGTTTGATGAACTTGGGGATATCGATACTGGTAGGGCAGCTTTTGGTACAAGGTGCATCGTAGCAGAACAGGCAGCGGTTTGCTTCTACCAGGGCCGCTTCCTTGTTATCGAAGGGCGGTTTAATATCACTGAAATTTTCGGCGTATTGCTCAGGAGATAATCGGTTGGGCTTAATCATCTTTTCGGTTTTGTTTGTTGTTGCCCGGCTTTGTTATTCCGTTGCAGTGTGCGACGCCAATGAAGCGGAATAATGCAGAAATGCCTGGGCAATAATAATTCCAATAATCTGTAAGGATGGTTATAGTTCTACCAGCCGGCCGTATGTTTCGGGCCTTCTGTCTCTGAAGAATTGCCATACCCCGCGTACTTCTTCAATCATGTCTAAATCGAATTCTGCCACCAACAGTTCGTCTTTATCCTGGCTTGCCTGTGCAAAAATTTTACCGCGTGGATTCACAAAGTAAGAGGAGCCGTAAAACTTACCGAGGTTCCAGGGTTTTTCTTCGCCTACTCGGTTGATGCAACCCATGAAATAACCATTGGCGGCCGCGTGTGCGGGTTGCTCCAGTTCCCACAAATATTGGGAGAGGCCGGTAACGGTAGCGGATGGGTTGTACACAATTTCGGCACCATTGAGGCCGAGAATACGGGCGCCATCCGGGAAGTGCCTGTCGTAACAAATGTAAACGCCAACCTTGGCATATTTTGTTTGAAACACGGGATAGCCCAGGTTACCGGGCTTAAAGAAAAACTTTTCCCAAAAGCCACTGGTATGGGGGATATGGTTTTTGCGGTATTTTCCCAGGTAGGTGCCATCTGCATCAATTACTGCAGCCGTATTGTATAATACACCAGCCTGTTCTTTTTCGTAAACCGGAGCAATGATCACCATCTGGTATTTTTTTGCGTATTCTGCCAGGCGCTCAGTGGTAGGGCCGGGAACAGTTTCGGCGCTTTCGTACCATTTGCGGTCTTGTCCGGGGCAGAAATACGGCGTATTAAAAATTTCCTGAAGGCAAAGAATTTGCACGCCTTGTTTCCCTGCATCCTCAATTAAGGGGATGTGCTTTTGAAACATGGCTTCCTTAATTTCTTCGATGGTTCCTTCCCCTTCGGTTTTGGGAAGGCTCATTTGAATTAATCCTGATTTTACAATGCGTGGCATACCGTTAATGGTTTTTTGTGGTTAGATGAACAATTAAGTTAAGAATAGATTTAGATGATTTGTTTTACTTTATTCCGTTTGATGAATTTACCATAGCCTTTATCGATCAGGCAAACATCTTCATCGATGGCTATTTTTCCCCGTAGTAGCACTGTTTTTACTTTTCCGGTAATTTCCCAACCTTCATACCCGGAGTAATCCACATTCATGTGATGAGTTTTAGCGGAGAGGGTATGTTTTTGGTTGGGGTCGAAGATAACGATATCAGCATCGCTTCCAACAGCAATAGTACCCTTTTGAGGAAACATGCCGAAGATTTTAGCGGGGTTGGTGCAAGCCACTTCCACATATTTATTCAGGGTGATTTTGCCTTTATTTACCCCTTCGCTAAATAAAAGTTCCATCCGGTTTTCGATGGCCGGATGGCCATTCGGGATTTTTGAAAAATCGTTTTTGCCCATTAGTTTTTGTTCCCATTTAAAGGGGCAGTGATCGGTAGCCACCACCTGCACAAGTCCCTGGTTGATGCCTGCCCAAAGGGTTGCCTGATCCTTCTTTTCGCGGAGGGGAGGGCTCATTACCCATTTGGCTCCTTCGAAATCCTTTTCGTACAGGGAGGCATCGAGGATGAGGTATTGAATGCAGGTTTCCACAAAAATTTTCTGATTGCGGCGGGTGGCATTTCGGACTGCGTTGAGGGCACCCTCGCAGGTGAGGTGCACAATGTAGCCGGGGCAACCGGTGTAGCTGGCCATATCTACAAAGCGCTCACTGGCTTCAGCTTCGGTAATTTCGGGTTGAGAAAGATAGTGGTAAAGGGGGGAGAGTTTTCCTTCGGCTTTGTGTTTAGCTACGAGGTAATCGATCATATCGCCGTTGGTAGCATGAACATTGATGAGGCCGCCGCATTTTTTCACTTCCTCCATCAGGCCGATCATCTGGCGGTCGTCTATCATGAGGGCTCCTTTATATGCCATGAAGGTTTTAAAAGAGGTAATTCCAACTTCTTCGATCAGGTGTTTGATTTCCTTTTTAGTGTTGTCGTTAAAATCGGTAACGGCCATGTGGAAGCTATAATCGCCAAAACAGTTGTTATCGGATCGTCCTTTCCATTCATCGAGGGCAGATTGAAGGGAGTTCCCTTGTTTTTGCAGGATAAAGTCGATAACCATGGTGGTACCGCCATATAGTGCGGCCCGGGTTCCTGTTTCGTAGCTATCGCTGGAAAAGGTTCCCATAAACGGCATATCGAGATGAACGTGGGGGTCAATTCCTCCTGGAAAGACCAATTTACCCAGTGCGTCAATTTCCTTTTCGGCTTTAACCTGGAGGTTAGAACCAATTGATTTAATCTTTTCCCCTTCGATAAAAATATCTGCCACATAATCATCTGAAGCTGTAATTATTCTTCCGTTTTTTATAAGCAGTGACATACTCAGTTTTTTAATTATTGTACTTCTCCGGATAAGATCAATTCTTCATTTTTAAATTCAGGTATTGTAACCTTTTTCATTAACAGTGAATAAGATATAGCACTAACGAAAAATCCTACAAACCAGGCATAATGGTATAAATTTGCCACCCAGCCGGGAACCGAATCCGGGTTGATGGCGTGAATTGTAACCAGGAACCCGGGTACATTGGGAAGGATCCCAAGCAGCAGGGCCATGATGGCTTTATTATTAAATCCGTTTGCATACCGGTAATTTCCATAACTGTTATAAAGTTCCGAAACATTTAGTTTTTGTTTACGGATCACATAGTAATCTATGATCATAATCCCACCCACCGGACCGAGCAGGCTGGAGTAACCCACCAGCCAGGTGAAGATATAGCCCGTAGGGTCGGCCACGAGTTTCCAGGGAAAGATAAGGAGACCGATAATGCCTGTAATCATTCCTCCTGTTTTAAAGGAAATCTTTTTGGGAGCGAGGTTGGCAAAATCATTTGCCGGGCTTACAATATTGGCGGCAATATTGGTTGCAAGGGTAGAAACAGCTACGGCAATCATGGCGATGCTTACCAGTAATTTATTGGAGAATCTGCCAGCCAGGACTACGGGATCCCAAATGGTTTCGTGGTAAATGATAAGGGTGGCAGAAGTAACAACCACGCCCACAAAGGCAAACATCGTCATGGAAGGGGCGAGGCCAATGGCCTGTCCGTTGATTTGTGCCTTTTGGTTTTTTGCATACCGGGTAAAATCGGGGATGTTGAGTGAAAGGGTAGCCCAGAAACCCACCATGCCGGTAAGGGCGGGGAAAAAGAATTTCCAAAATTCCCCACTGTTGGAGAATTTGGATGGTTCGCTAAGGATGGGTCCCAGCCCATTGCTTGCCCAGATAGCCCAAAATAATAAAGCCAGGGCGGCTATCGGGAGGAAGATGGCTTTAAAGACCAGCAGTTTTCGAATGCTTTCCACGCCGAGGTAGGCCACCCAGATATTAAGAAGCCAGAATAGGAAGAAGAAGATGGCAGGGCCGGTTTTCAATCCGAAAGAATCGGGAAATATTTGAGGGAGGGTACTGAGTGAGGGTATCCACAATACCATCATTTGGTAGAGGGCAAATCCGCCAATCCAGGCCTGGATACCAAACCACCCACAGGCTACGATAGCGCGGAGCATGGCGGGTATGTTGGCGCCCCGGGTACCAAAACTTGCTCTTGCAAAAACAGGGAAGGGGATGCCGTATTTTGCGCCGGCGTGGCCGTTCAAAATCATGGGAATGAGCACAATGGTATTTCCCAAAAAGATGGTGAGGATGGCCTGCCACCAATTCATACCCCCTCCAATGAGGGAGCTTGCGAGCATATAGGTGGGAATACACAGGCTCATGCTTATCCACAATGCGGCGTAGTTCCAGGTTCCCCAGGTTCTTTTGCTTTTTGGTACCGGAGCCAGATCTTCGTTGTATAATGAAGAATTTTGAATGGACGGTTGTGGCATGGTGGACAAAATTGGTTTAGGTTATGGATGCATCGGCAATGCTGATGGCTTCGCTAATGATGTTTAAGCCTTCATCTATTTGTTCTTTGGTAATGGTTAAAGGGGGGGCGATAAAGATATAACCCCAACGCACAAACGTGTACATGCCCAGTTCAAGGATTTTTGCAGCCACTTTATTCATCACAGCCATTTCTGATGCGGATGCATTGAAAGGCGCCATGGGTTCTTTGGTTTTTCTGTTTTTTACCAATTCAATACAACCTAATAATCCGGTATTACGCCAATCGCCGATGGAGGGATGTTTGGCTTTCATCTTTTCCATTTCGCTGTTGAGGTAATTCTCCATGTTCCGGCAATTTTCAAAAAGTTTATCGTCCTCATAAATTTTCAAAACCTCCAACGCTGCGGCGCAGCTTACCGGGTGGGCAGAGTAGGTGAGCCCGAGGGGCAGTACCTGGTCGTTAAATTTCTCTGCAATCTTATCGCTCACCATCAGGCAGCCAAAGGGAAGGTATCCGCAAGTGAGCCCTTTGGCCATTGAAATTAAATCCGGTACAATACCATGGTTTTGGAATCCGAACCATTGGCCGGTACGGCCAAAGCCGCTCATCACTTCGTCCATTATTAACAGGATTCCGTGTTTATTACAGATCTCGCGTACCGCTTTCAAATAACCCTTCGGATATTTTAAGCATCCGGAGGAGCCGCTTTCTCCTTCGAGGAGGATGGCGGCAATTGTGCCGGGGCCTTCAAAAGCTATTATACGATCCAGGGAGTGAATCGCATCTTTCAGCAGGTTTTCTTCACCATGCTCGTACCGGTAACCATCGGGGATATCAAAATGAATGATGTTGGGTGCCTGTTGAGAATCCACCGGATGCCTTCGTGGATCGCCGCCAGCGCTGATTGCGCCGTAGGTAGCTCCGTGATAAGACTGGTAACGGGCTAATATTTTATGCCGTCCGGTATAAATCCGGGCCAGTTTCATAGCATTCTCATTGGAAGTAGCCCCACAGATAGTGAAGAATGCTTTATTGAGGTCGCCGGGGCATATCTCGGCGAGCCTTTTTCCGAGCAGCCCCCTTACTTCAGTAGCGCAGCCCGGGGTAACATAGGCTGCCTTTTGCATTTGCTTTACTACGGCATCGGTTACCCGCTGGTTTCCATGACCAATATTAACGTTCATCAGCCCACTGGAGAAATCGATATATCGTTTTCCATCGTAATCGTAGAGATATACTCCATTTGCGTGTTCAACGGCGATGGGGTTAAGTCCACCCTGTTTACTCCAGCTAAACAGCGTATATTCAAGGCTGTTAGAAATTATTTCATTAGCTAATGATTGGGTTTCTGCTTCTGCAATCATGATAAGGTATTTATTAATTGAATTATATTAGCTCATCCAGTTAACTCCGGCTTCGGGGTTCCACTTGGTGGTGCTTTTTTTAAGTTTGGTCCAGAATTCGATTGAACTTTTGCCGGTGATATCACCTACGCCAAATTTGCTGTCGTTCCAGCCTCCAAATGGGAACGGTTCGCGGGGAACGGGAACGCCAACATTTACCCCAATCATTCCGGCGCTTGCTCTTTCCATGATATAGCGGGCGGCGCCGCCATTTTGGGTAAACACGCTGGCTGCATTACCGTAGGGGTTGGCATTTTCGATAGCCAGGGCCTCATCTACGGTTTTAGTGCGCATGATAGAAATTACGGGGCCGAAGATTTCTTCCTTTGCTACGGCCATATCCGGTTTTACATAATCAATAACGGTAGGGCCAACATAGGTGCCGTTTTCTTTTCCATCCACTTTGGCATTACGGCCATCCACTAAAATTTTGGCGCCTTGTTTTTCGGCTTCTGAAATATAATGCTCGATGCGCTCTTTAGATGCCTTGTTTATTACCGCGCCGAGGTTTTTACCTGGAACTATTTTGCGGGCTTCCTCACATATTTTATCAATGATGGGATCTACATCGCCTACCGCCACCATGGCAGAGGCAGCCATGCAGCGTTGTCCGGCGCAACCACTCATACTGGCAGCTACATTTTGGGCGGTCATTCCCGGTATGGCGTCGGGCAACACCATGAGGTGGTTTTTAGCGCCGCCGAGGGCGAGGCAACGTTTAAAATTATGGGTAGCACGCTGGTAAACAATTTTAGCAATCTTGGTTGAGCCAACAAAGGATACTGCCTGTATATCCGGATGATCGCAAATGGCTTCTACAATTTCCACATCGCCGTGTACAATATTAAATACGCCATTTGGGAGGCCTGCTACTTTGAGCAATTCGGCAATGCGTCCGCTGCAAAGAGGAACTTTTTCGGAGGGTTTGAGGATCATACAATTTCCAAGGACAATGGCATTGGGGATGGTCCAGCAGGGAACCATGGCAGGAAAGTTAAAAGGAACGATTGAGGCAACAACGCCCAGCGGGGCGTGTTCGGTACGGCATTCAACTCCTTTGCTTACTTCCATAATTTCGCCGGCAACAAGTTGGGGCAGGGAGGTGGCAAATTCGGTAAGTTCTATGCATTTTTCAATTTCTGCAATGGATTCGCCAAGGGTTTTTCCGTTTTCTTCAGAACAGAGTTGGGCAAGGGAATTCAGGTTATTTTCGAGCAGGGTTTTGAATCGGAAAAAAACCTGGACCCGTTCTTTTATGGGCATCCTGCTCCAGGCAGGGAATGCATTCTTTGCAGATTTAACGGCATTTTGAAGATCAATTTTGGAAGACATGGGAACGGTAGAAAGGAGTTCACCATCAACTGGTGAGATAACCTCTATTTTTCGGGTAGAAGAGGAATCTGTAAATTCACCATCAATAAAATTCAGGACGGGATTATACTTCATAAATCAATTTATTTTGTAATTTTTTCAATTTATAGCTCTAAAAGTATAAAATTTGTAGTTATAGCCCAAAATTTTATCTTATAACAGAATTTCCCCGTATGTCAAAAACGAGCCGACACCATTTAGATGATCTTGATTTTCTTATTCTTTCCTGTTTACAGAAGGATGGGAGGATGTCGTTTACTGAAATTGCCGAAAAATTAAATGTCTCAATTGGTACCGCCCGTGCCAGGGTAAATAAACTGATTGACGACAAAGCCATAAATATTGTAGGGAGGGTAGAGCCCGACTTAATCGGATTTCACTCCTATGCACACATTGCTATTTATGTTAGGCCTGCCACATTAAAGGAGAAGCTGGCAAAACAAATTTCTAAAAAGCCGGAAGTCAGTTTCCTCGCCATGACTTCGGGTGAATATGACCTGGAAGTGAATGTGATGTGTCGGGATCATGGGCACCTGGTACAGTTTATTGATGAGATATCAAAAATAAAAGGGGTGCATCAAACAAAGACCACGCTCTATTTTAAGGTATATAAATATGCCCAGCCGGATTTGAATTTGCTAAAGCAGAAAGTTGGGGAAGGGTACAAAGAATAACATGGCCACGAATGCACGAATGAAATGCTGAGGGCCACGGATGCACGAAAGAATGTGGGGTCTTTTTGGTGGAATGGGTATCGATATAAATGTTGAAAAAGTTTAAGGCAGTTTGCTGCCCCCACCCCGGGGGCGAAAATAAAACCGGGAAAAATCCGAACAAAAGAAAATGGCTAATGAAATTTCAGTTTGATTAAAATTTATTTTGTTCGCTGAATAGGGCATTATATCAAAGCCACGAATGCAGGAATGAAATGCTGATGGCCACGAATGCGCGAATGAAATGCAGAGGGCCACGAATGGAGGAATGAAATGTTGATGGCCACGAATGCACGAATGAAATGCCTATGCCTACGAATGCAGGAATGAAATGCTGAGGGCCACGAATACGCGAATGAAATGTTGATGGCTACGAATGCACGAATGAAATGTTGAGGGCCACGAATGTACGAATGAAATGCCTATGCCTACGAATGCAGGAATGAAATGCTGAGGGCCACGAATACGCGAATGAAATGTTGATGGCCACGAATGTACGAATGAAATGCTGAGGGCCACGAATGCACGAATGAAAACTCAACTATTCATTTCCCATATTTATTAATTCAGTTTCGGGTTTCACTTGCCTCGTCATTGTTTCCTAAATGTTACCTATCGATTATTAACTTTCTACTTACTTATAATATTGAAATGAATTTGAAGTTATTTTAATTTCAAGTATTAATTCCCTTTTCTAATAATGAATAAAAACAACTCCTTTAGCACCAGCATTCCCGTTGGAATTTCCAAGACTTGACAAAAGACCTGCATAACCTGAACCACCACCACCCCCTGGGAAAATACCATTTGATCCAAGCCCAAGTCGTATCATTGTTGAAGTTGTTGTATTAAACGTATAAAATCCTGCTTTACCACCGGTATTTACTGTGTTTCCGGCGCTACCCCCATTACCCCCGGTGGATTGTTCAATAAATGTAGTGGCATTATATTGAAATCCACTTGTTCTGACAAAAGATGCTGCTTCGCCGTTTTTACCCCAATATGAGTCAAATGCCACTGAAGAACCAAAGTTTCCTCCATAACCATCCGACAACATAGCCGGCGCTGTGAATGTTGTTTTGTAACCTCCATAAGCGGTAAGTGTTAAACCTATTGGGGAATAGCTTATTGAACTATTATTACCGTTACCACTTGTGGAGCCTCCGCCCGAGCCACCTGCACCAACAACACATCCAATACTATTACCTGGAACTACATTAATAATCCCACTTACATAACCACCCCCACCGCCGCCACCATACCAATTGCCACCTGCTCCTCCGCCCCAGGCCTCAACCCATACCTTGGTTACACCTGGAGGTATCGTCCAATTTGTGGAACCCGGCGTAGCAAATACAAAAATGTTTTTATACTCACACATATCACCCCATACCATTGTACCACTACCGTTTTTCATTAACACCTGGTTTGCAGCCCCATCTATACCATTTGCTTTTATAGTACCGGTAACGTTAATATTGCCATTTACATCAAGCTTTTCAGCGGGTGCCGGATTGCCAATACCTACATTTTGTGCATGGGCAAAAAATAGAATGAATATACAGCATAGAAAAAGGCCAACCTGTTTCATGAATTTAGATTTTAAGGTTCAGCATAAATTAAAAAACCCGGTGCGGGTTTTCATGCACCGAAATGCAATATATATTGAAAAGGAATCATGTAGCAAAAAATTATCACTGGGAAAGAAGAAATGCATGGGAAGAATACCTGCTTAGGGAGGGAGGCTGAGATTAAACAAATTTTAATCCACACTAAATATTCTTCAGTTAAGTTTTATTGTTTAAATTTTTCCCATGGTTATTTTTACCCCCGGGGAGGGGGCAGCAAAATGTTTAAGAAATTCTCTTTTTTCATACTTTCCGCAACTAAACCAACTGTCATATTTGTAAATATTTGTAGTGGATATAAATTCTGGATACGGGATATAAAATCTCCTCATACCATTAAAATAGGGTTTCTGTATTCCGAATACTTAAGAAGGTTACTGATTAATTATAATTGATACCGGAAATCTCTCCTGCTGTCTTATACTGATATTTAATAGAAGCATCTTCCCCTGATAAATTTGAATTTCATTTCCTCCTCCTTTGTACCTTCGGTTATGCTTCGGGACATTTTTTATTTAATCCTATTTGTCTTCTTTGGTTCTCCAGTCTTTGCACAGAAGGATTTTGTTAAGGTGAAAGGCCATCAGTTTTTTATTAAAGACAAGCCCTATAAATTCTTTGGCGTAAATATGTGGTATGCAGGCTTGTTGGCAACTAATGAAGAAGGAAAGCAACGGTTAGTTCATGAATTGGATTTTTTGAAAAAACAGGGGGTAACAAATATCAGGGTTCTGGCTATGGTAGAAGGAATAGGAATCATTAACGGGAAATACCGTGTAACACCAGCCCTTCGCCCTTCCAAAGACAGTTTAAATAACGAATTATTAATAGCTTTCGATTTTTTTCTTAATGAGATCAGGAAAAGAAAAATGTATGCCGTTATTTACCTCTCCAACAACTGGGAATGGAGTGGAGGATTCCTGCAATATCTCAACTGGAATGATAAGTTATCGGATTCGGATATGCGGAATTATATGGAATGGGATAAGATGCGGGATGAAATTTCGAAGTTTTATTCATGTGCCCCCTGTAAACAAATGTATTTTGATGCAGCTTCCCATTTTATTAATAGGAAGAATTCTATTTCCGGAATTTCATACTATGCTGATCCCTCCATCATGGCCTGGGAAATTGCAAATGAGCCCCGACCTATGCGGCCTGCCGCTATTCCTGCATATAAATCATTTATTCAGGATGCAGCCCAGTTAATAAAATCATTGGATAAACAACACCTGGTTACCACAGGAACCGAGGGGACAATTGGCAGTGAAAATGCCGCTACTTTTTTTGAGGTTCATTCCGATCCCCTGATTGATTATGCCACTCTTCATATATGGCCCAAAAACTGGCAATGGTTCTCTGATACCTCCGTCAATATAGCAATGGTACAGGTAAAAAGGAATACCATCGCCTATTTGAAGGAAAATGATTCCATTATGCGAATTCTCAATAAACCCCTGGTATTGGAAGAATTTGGTATGCCACGTGATGCGGAACAATTAAAACCCGGAACTCCTTACCATCACCGCGAAGCCTACTACCGGTTTATTTGTAATGCCATATTTGGAAAGGATAAGGAGTTTAAAACAATCTCCTGTGCAAACTTCTGGGCATTTGGTGGCCAGGTGCAACGAAATTCTTTACAACCCTATTGGCAACCTGGCGATCCGCTAATGGGGGATCCGCCATTTGAGCCGCAGGGAATCAATGCGGTTTATGAGTCGGATTCGCATATTTGGAAATTGGTCAGAGCTGTGAATCTTGACGAATTTAAGCAGTAATTTTATCCATCTTAAAATTTGAACCCATCAATCTATGATGAATAGAGTTATACCAGTATTAATATTATTGTACTTTTTTACGGCCTGTTCTCAACCAGAAAAGAGGAAATTGAATCCTAAACGGTTTCATGCTATGCTGGAGAGTTATTGGCAGGGGCTATTGGATCTTCAACCATTAGATGCCATGCATTTTGGCGACAGTAGCAGGAATGACCAATTCCGCAATACCTGCACCCAGGCATACCGGGATGAGGTAAAGGAATTTTACCTCGGATATTCAGATAGCCTCAAACATTATGATCCTAAGGATATGGCTGAAGAAGATGCCATTAGCTATCAAATATTAAAATATGATGTCGACCTGGCTTTGGAAGGAGCAAAATTTGATACCTGGAAAATCCCATTCACCCAAATGGGAGATCCAACCAATAAACTCTCCGGCAATATCGTATTGGCCATGGGACAATATGGTTCCGGAGAATCTGCCCAGCCATTTCATTCCGTAAAGGATTATTATAATTGGTTGAAAAGGGTTAAAGGATATACAATTTGGTGCGATAGTGCAATTGAAAATTTCAGAAAGGGGATAGCAACAAACTATGTTTTACCAAAAGCATTGGTAGTAAAGATGGTAGCCATTTGCAATGGCCTTGTAAGCAATGATGTAACCAAAAGTATATTTTATGGGCCCATAAGAAATCTGCCTGTGAATTTTTCACCTTCCGAAAAAGACAGCATCACGCAAGCTTACCAGGAGGCAATCTGGGATGATCTAAATGTTGCCAACAAAAAGATGGCGGATTTTCTAAAGAACGAATACCTGCCAAAGGCCCGGGTTACCTCTGGAGTTGAATACCTTCCCAATGGAATTAACTATTATAAGTATTGTGTAAAACGATGGACGACTACCAATAAACCGCTGGAAGATATTTTCAATACGGGATTGAATGAAGTAAAACGGATTCGAGCTGAGATGGAAGAGGTTAAGCAAAGTACTGGCTTCACAGGGGACCTCAATGCCTTTTTTCATTTTATGAGAACGGATAAACAATTTTTCCCATTTACAACCGCATCGCAGGTGCTGGATTCTTTTCGCCATATATATGATATCATCAAACCGAACCTGGATAAATACTTTGTTCTTTTTCCAAAAAGTAAATTTGAGATTCGGCAAACTGAAGCATTTCGGGCAGCCAGTGCCAGTATCGAGTATATGCAGGGATCGAGCGATGGAAAGCGACCCGGAATATTTTATGTACCCATTATTGACCCGAAGGAGTTTAATGTTACCTCGGGTATGGAAAGTACATTTTTGCATGAAGCGGTTCCAGGCCATCATTATCAGTCTTCTTTACAAATGGAGGACAGCTTGTTGCCTTCATTCCGCCGATATAAGTCCTGTGGAGCTTACGATGAGGGCTGGGCGCTATATTGCGAAAGCCTGGGAAAAGAGTTAGGCCTTTATACGAATCCCTATCAGCATATGGGAGCCCTATCGGACGAAATGCTACGGGCATTGCGGCTGGTGGTGGATGTAGCCATACATAGTAAGGGAATGACCCGTGAGGAAGCCATTAAATTCATGATTGACAATGAACCGATAAGCGAAGACTTTGCAACTTCCGAGGTAGAGCGGTATATGGCCATTCCGGGCCAGGCATTATCTTATAAAGTTGGCGCCTTGAAAATTATAGAACTCAGGGAAAAGTATAGCAAACAATTAGGAAAGAAATTTAATATTGCCGAGTTCCATAAACAAGTATTAAATAGTGGAAGCATGCCACTAATGGTTTTAGAAGAAAAACTGGATAAGTGGGCAGATGCCCTTTCTGCAAAGTAGGGACTGTTGCCAAAATGATTACATTGTACTGAGGCTTTCAACATTTTATCGTCTATCAATAACGGTACATGATGTACGCTATACTCTCAATGTTTTAATTTAAGTATTGGATTAAAAGGGAGCATTAGCGTAAATCATAGGGGTGTCGCTCTCCTGCCCGTCTGGTCAGGCGGGTATCCGGCAGCCCTTGTACTGGAGAATAAGTAGGATCGTATTCAATATTTTGGTAAATAGAATTATGCTAAAACTAAATATAATTCAGCGAAAATCCTTTGTAAGAAGTTTTTCCGGCATTATTTTCGCCCCCGGGGTGGGGGCAGCAAATTGTCTTAAACTTTTTCAATATTTATATCCTTGCACATTCCTCCAAAATGGGCCCACATTCATTCGTGCATTCGTGGTAATTGGAATTTCATTCGTGCATTCGTGGCTTTGATATATTGCCCTATTTAGCGAACAAAATAAATTTTAATCAAACTGAAATTTCATTAGCCATTTTCTTTTGTTCGGATTTTTCCCGGTTTTATTTTCGCCCCCGGGGTGGGGGCAGCAAACTGTCTTAATCTTTTTCAATATTTATATCCTTGCACATTCCACCAAAAAGCCCCCCATTCATTCGTGCATTCGTGGCTAAAAGGAATTCATTCGTGCATTCGTGGTGATTGGCATTTCATTCGTGCATTCGTGGCCATCTGCATTTCATTCATGGCTTAAATAGCACAAACAGAAAAAGTATCGTAAATCTACGTATCAACTATACGTAAAGTAGCCATCCTGTTTA
>Ga0116193_1000817_pt1 | contig 27740 bp, 25 predicted proteins | sample AD_UKC115_MetaG_FD_89892 | JGI IMG/M metagenome (GOLD analysis project Ga0116193, IMG submission 89892) | Active sludge microbial communities of municipal wastewater-treating anaerobic digesters from Hong Kong - AD_UKC115_MetaG | ecosystem: Engineered > Bioreactor > Anaerobic > Digestate... | reverse complement strand
TTCGTCCTTCGTCATTCGTCTTTCGTCCTGCCACGCGCAACGTGGCTAAGGAAACTCTCCCGCCGGGCGTCCCAGCCACTTCTGCGCCATCTTGTCGAGATCGCCTGATGCCTTGGCAGCGGTGATGATTTCATTCACCTTGAGGCGCAGTTTGTCTTCGCCCTTGCCGACGCCGATGAAGTTCGGTGAATCCTTCAGCACGAACTTGTATTCGGCGGAGAGATTCGGGTTGCGCGCCATCATGTTGCCGGCGACCGAGGCGCCGGTGGCCATCAGCACGGTCTGGCCCGAGACGAAGGCGCTGACGGTCGCGTTGTTGTCCTCGAAGCGTTTGATGTCGGCGCCACTCGGGGCGATTTTGGTCAGCTCCATGTCTTCGATGGCGCCGCGGGTGACGGCGATGGTCTTGCCAGCCAGATCGGCCGCGCCCTTCACCGTCACGTTCTTCGGCCCAAACACGGCCTGGAAGAACGGCGTATACGCAGCGGTGAAATCGATCACCTTCTCACGCTCCGGGTTCTTGCCGAGCGTCGAGATCACCAGATCGGCCTTCTTGGTTTGCAGGTACGGAATGCGGTTGGCGCTGGTGACAACCACCAGTTCCACCTTCACACCGAGCTTGCCGCCGATGTAGTTGGCAATATCGATGTCGAGCCCCTGTGGTTTGAGATCGGGGCCGACGAAGCCGTACGGCGGGAAGTCCGTCGGGATGGCGATTTTGATTTCCTTCGCCCTGGTGATGTCGTCGTGCGCGGACTGGGCCTGGACGGGTGCCGAGCTGGCAACGGCCAGCGCGCCCAGCAGGGCGAAGGCGCGGTTGCGGACGCGGGCAGTGAAACGATGCGTGAGGTGTCTCCGGATGATGGCGGTGGCTGGTGGTTCGCTGCTGGCAGCGCGCCCCTGACGCGCAGGGTGGGCGAACTGGATCACAGTGCGAACAGCCAGTGCCGTGCCGGGTGCACCAGCGTGGAACTAGGGGGCGTGGCATACAGCTTTTTCTTGAAACGGCGACCGCGTTGGGCTTGTACGCCAGTTTTGCCAGTTGTCGACTTGGGCGAGAATGTGTCAATTCGCCGCGGCTGGACGGGACTTTTGCGAAAGTGCCATTGGCTGACGCGTGTGGCGCAGCCTGCCGAAATCTGACCGGCCGCGCACCCCGATGCGCATACAAGCCAGACGTCGCCCGCTGCCTGGCCGCGGCGAACGGTGAATAATTCAGGTGCGCACGGCAACCGGGCAAACGCTGGCCGATCCGCAGCACTTGCATCATGAATACCGTTGACTATCCGCTGACGATTTACTACGACGCTTCGTGCCCGCTCTGCACGCGCGAGGTGACCCTGCTCAAGCGTTATGACCACGCGGAGCTGTTACGGCTTGTCGACTGTTCCCCGGAAGAATTTACTGCGGTTGAAGGTCATACACGGGACGCAATGATGCAGTTGATTCATGCGCGCGATGCCGCTGGCCGCTGGTTGATTGGTGCACCGGTATTTGCCGCGGCCTACCGCGCCTCGGGCTTCGCCTCAATCGCCAGCCTGTGGGGCAGCGCGCGCCTGCAGCCGATGTGGGCGGTGATCTATCCGTGGATTGCCCGTAACCGCATGCTGTTGTCACGGCTGGGTGCCACGTCCGCGTTGACCTGGGTGCTGCATCGTCTGCATGCGCGCGCTGCAAGAAAGGCAGTGGCGCAGAGCCAGCTTTGCAAGGATGACGCGTGTGAGCTGCCGCCAGTCAAGCGAAGCTGAGTTGCGACTCGGCGTCAGTCAGGCGCTGGCAACCTGAGTTACCTGTTCACGCAGCCAGCGCGCGGCAGGCGCCGCATGAGTCCGTTCGTGCCAGAGCTGATAGAACCGCAGCGGCGGAAAGTCGAGCGGCGCCTTGAGAATTCGGATCGGCAGGAACTTGGCGTAGTGCGCAGCAAAGCGGCGCCCGGTGGTGAAGATCAGGTCGGTGGTGATCAGCACGTAGGGCGCCACGTGAAAGTAGGGCAGCGAGACGCGGATGTCGCGTTTCACACCAAGCTTATGCAGATGGTCATCGATGGCGCCGCGCACACCACCGGCGTAGCGCACAGGCGCCAGGTGCTGCGCAATCAGATAGTCGTCAGCGCTGATTGAATCTTTCCTTGCCAGGGGATGCCGTTCGGCAACCATGCACACGACTTCGTCGTCAAACAGCGGTGTTGTTCGCAGGTATTCCGGTGGCCTCGGCCAATTGCCAATCACCACGTCCAGTTCACCCTCTTCCAGCAGTCGCTCGAAATCGACGTCCAGCGACAGCGGCCGCACGTTCAGACGACCGCCAGGCACGGCGCGACGGAATCGCTCGATCAGGTTGGATAGAAAGAAGGCGTCGAAATAGTCGGGCGCGCCAACGCCAAAGACCCGTTTTGACTTTGCTGGATCGAAGGGTTCCGCTTGCACCAGAATGCTGTCGATCGCGTCGAGTGCCGCGCGCGTGGGGCCAAGCAGGCCTTCGGCGCGCTCGGTGGGTGTCATGCCGCTACGCGTGCGCACCAGCAGCTCGTCGCCGGTGATTTCGCGCAGGCGCTTGAGGGCACTGCTGACAGCCGGTTGCGTGATGCCCAGTCGGTCCGCCGCGCGGGAGACGCTACGCTCCTGCAGCACCAGATACAGCACACGCAGCAAATGGGTGTCCAACGGTTCGGCCATGCGCTTTCCTCGAATTCCCCGCAGCTTCTGTTTTTTGTGTGGCGCAGCGTTGTCCTCACCAGCTTGAGCTGAACCACTGGCGGATTCCTGACATAACGCAGAGCTTATCAGCCGCGTCAGTTCGTGCGGCTATAGTGCATGAAATTTGCATTCAGATGGCCGTGATGACATCGTCAAGCAATGTTCTGCGCTTTCTGCTCAACGGTTCGCTCGTTGAGCTGGGCGATGTGAACCCCCACCACACCCTGCTCGACTGGCTGCGTGAGGACATGCACCGAACTGGCACCAAAGAAGGTTGCGCCGAGGGCGATTGCGGTGCGTGCATCGTGGTGGTGGGTGAACTGGTGCGTGATTCAGCGGGTCGGGATCGAGTGCAGCTGGCGCCGATCAACGCCTGTATCCGGCTGCTGCCTACGCTGGATGGCAAAGCGGTGTTTACCGTAGAGGGTCTGAAAGCCGCCGGTGGTGCACTGCACCCAGTGCAGCAGGCAATGGTCGATTGCCACGGCTCGCAATGCGGCTTCTGCACACCCGGCTTCGTAATGTCGCTTTTCGCACTGTTCAAGACGGAGGCAGCGCCTACCCGCGCCGATGTCTGCGAAGCACTCTCCGGCAACCTCTGTCGTTGCACCGGGTACCGGCCCATTCTCGATGCCGCACAGGTGATGTACCAGCACGGGAACGTCGCACTGGACGGCGTCAGCGATGCCGCGGAGCGCTGGCGATTTGCGCCCGCGAACCCGGCCAACGACGCCGGGCCAATGCTGGGGGAAGCAGAGCTGGCGACACGGCTGGCGTCCCTGCAACGCAGTGAGACGCTTGCACTGACGTCTGCCCGCGGCCACTTCATCGCGCCGCGGACTGTTGCCGCGATGGCCGACGCGGTGCTGGCACATCCCGACGCGTGGATTCTCGGTGGTGGCACCGATGTCGGCTTGTGGGTGACCAAGGCATTGCAGACGACCCCCACCATGCTCTACACCGGCGAGGTCGGCGAGCTGAAGACCATCAGCGAAACGCCAGATGGCTTGCGTATCGGCGCAGCGGTATCACTGGAAGCCGCGTTCCACGCCATGAACCGCATCTATCCCGAGCTCGCACAAGTATGGACGCGATTCGCCTCACGCCCTATCCGCAGCAGTGGCACGCTGGGCGGCAATGTCGCCAACGGCTCTCCGATCGGCGACTCGATGCCGGCGTTGATTGCTCTGCGGGCGCAGGTGGTGTTGCGACGCGGCGTCGAAACCCGGACCATCCCGCTGGAAGACCTCTACGTCGACTACAAAAAGCAGTCGCGGCAGGCTGGCGAATGGATCGAGGCAGTGCTGCTGCCACCACGGCCAGTGCCATCGCAAGGTAATCTGCTTGTCGCGGCCTACAAAAATTCCAAGCGCAACGAGCAGGACATATCGGCCGTGTTTGCTACGTTCGCCGTCACACTGCAGGCTGGCACGGTGACCGCTGTCCGCATCGCCTACGGTGGCATGGCCGGCATCCCGAAGCGAGCGACCGCCACCGAGAAAGCGCTGATCGGCCTGGCGTGGAACGAGGCCACCGTGCGCACTGCGATGGGCGCAATGACGACCGACTTCACGCCGCTCTCCGACATGCGCGCGACGGCGGCCTATCGCATGCAAATCGCACAAAACCTGTTGTTGCGGTTCTGGTTGGAAACCTGCGGCGAAACCGTCGAGGCGCGGGTGCTGTGATGGCCCATTGCATCGCTCGTCTCCTGCGGTGGGGGTAAGAACATGAACGCCGCGTATGATCAAACACCACTCATGGTGGACCTGCAACACGGTGCTGTTGCGACGTCAGTTCGCCACGAATCGGCGCACCTCCATGTCACGGGTGAGGCTGTTTACACCGACGACATCGCTGCGCCGCGCGGCACGCTGTCGGCTGCCATCGGCTACGCACCAGCCGCGCACGCAGTAGTGCGTGGCGTCGACCTCGCGCTGGTGCGCGCGGCGCCCGGCGTGGTGGCGGTGCTCACCGCGACAGACATTCCCGCGGTCAACAATTACGGTGGCATCAAGCTCGACGATCCCATTCTCGCGACCGAGCTGATCGAGTATCACGGCCAGCCGGTGTTTCTGGTGGTGGCCGACAGTCACCTCAATGCGCGCAAAGCCACGCGCCTCGCCAAGTGGGATCTGGACGTGCGAACACCGATCCTCAGCATTGATGAGGCACTGGCGGCGCGGAGTTATGTGCTTGACCCGATGACTACCGGGCGCGGCGATGCCGAAACGGCGCTGGCAAGCGCGCCGCGTCGATTGCGCGGCAGCACGAGCCATGGCGGCCAGGATCACTTTTATCTCGAAGGGCATGTTGCGCTGGCAGTGCCGCTCGAAGACGGACAAGTGCATATCCACTGCTCAACGCAGCACCCTACCGAGGTGCAGCACATCGTGTCCCGTGCGATGGGCGTGGCGGACGCGATGATTCGCGTGGAGTGTCGTCGCATGGGTGGCGGCTTTGGCGGCAAGGAGTCGCAGCCGGCGCTATTCGCGTCGCTGGTGGCCATCGCCGCTTCGAAGCTCGGCGTCGCCGTGAAATTGCGGCTTGATCGCGATGACGACATGATCATCACCGGCAAGCGGCACCCGTTTCAGTTTGAGTACGACGTTGGTTACGACGATAGCGGGCGAATCCTGGGCGCTGACTTCATGCTGGCGTCGGACTGCGGCTATTCGGCAGATCTGTCTGGCCCGGTCAACGCGCGTGCGGTGTGCCATGTCGACAACGCTTACTACCTCGAGCATGTTCGCATTCGCAACTTCATGTGCAAGACGCACAAGGTGTCGAACACGGCGTTCCGTGGGTTTGGCGGGCCGCAGGGGATGTTCCTGATCGAGCAGATCATGGACGAGATCGCGCTGGCACTGGACCGTGACCCGCTCGATGTGCGGCTGACCAACCTGTACGGGCTCAGTGACCGTAACGAAACGCACTATGGCCAGCCGGTTGAGGACAACATCCTGCATGACATCGTGCCCGCCTTGGCCGCCAGCAGCGACTACCGCGCCCGGCGTCAGGCGCTGCGTGCGCAGAATGCAGCGAGCCCGATCATCAAGCGCGGTATCGCGCTGACACCGGTGAAGTTCGGCATTTCGTTCAACGCGACCCATCTCAATCAGGCCGGCGCGCTCATCAACATTTATTCGGACGGCTCGATCATCGTCAACCACGGCGGTACCGAGATGGGCCAGGGGCTGTTTACCAAGGTGCAGCAGGTGGTGGCGGACGAGCTCGGCGTGGTGCCGTCGCGCGTGCGCGTGTCGGCCACGGACACCAGCAAGGTGCCCAACACCAGCGCCACGGCGGCATCAAGCGGCAGTGATCTCAACGGCATGGCAGCCAGGGACGCGTGCCGCCAACTGCGCTCGCGGCTCGCCGAATTCATCGCGGGCAAGTGGCAGGTTGGCGTCGCAAGCCTGCGCTTTGACGGCGACGGTGTAACGGCCGATAGTAGCGACGGCCAGACAAGGCAAATCGCTTTTGCCGACCTTGCGCACGATGCCTGGTTTGCGCGCGTATCGCTGTCGGCGCAGGGCTTCTATCGCACACCGAAGATTCACTGGAACGTGAAGACGTTCAAAGGGCGGCCGTTCTACTACTTCGCTTACGGGGCGGCATGTGCGCAGGTTGCGATCGACACGCTGACCGGGGAGATGAAAGTGGAGCGGGTCGATCTGCTGCATGATGTTGGCAGCTCGCTGAACCCTGCGCTCGACCGCGGACAAGTCGAAGGCGCCTTCATCCAGGGCATGGGCTGGCTGACCGGCGAAGAGCTGGTGTGGAACGCAAAGGGCGTGCTCACCACCCACGCGCCGAGCACTTACAAGATACCGACCGCCGCTGACGTGCCGGAAGTGTTCAACGTTTCGCTGGTGGCGAACTCGCCTAACCGCGAGGACACCATTTATCGCAGCAAGGCGGTGGGCGAGCCGCCGTTTATGCTGGCGTTTGCGGTCTATCACGCGATCCGTGATGCGGTGGCGGCTGCGGGCGGCTATCGCGTTGCACCTCAGCTTGCCGCACCAGCAACGGCGGAAGCCGTGCTCACCGCAGTCATGGCCGCACAAGAGGCGGGACGTGCGTGACACGCTGACCGCACTGCTGGCCGCGCTCGACAGCGCCACCCCCGCCATGTGGGTATGTATCAGCGAGACGCGTGGCTCGGTGCCGCGCGAGGCGGGCGCCGCCATGCTGGTCACCGGTAGCGACGCTTTCGGAACCATTGGTGGTGGCCATCTCGAATGGAAGGCCATCGAGTTTGCGCGCGAGTGGCTGGCGTCACCCGGCGCTGATTTCGCCGCGCCGTTCTGCGCGACCCGACGACACTTTCCGCTGGGTCCCGCGCTGGGCCAGTGCTGCGGCGGCGCGGTGCAGTTGAGCTTCGTGCCGGTACGCCGCACCGAACGCCCCGACTGGCAGCGGCTGGCCGCTGCCGCCGAGCTCGGCGGCCGTTTTCAGTGGCAGATCCCGCTTGATACGGTGGCGGATACCGGCCAGTCCAGCGCTGCTCGTCCTGGCCGTCGTGACACGGCGAGCGGCGAGCGCTTGGCAGCGGTCACCATCGATATGACCTTCACGCCGTGGCACGTGTGGGTATTCGGCGCGGGTCATGTCGGCTGGGCCACCGTTCAGGTGCTCGCCACGCTGCCTTGTCGCGTGACCTGGGTAGACACCCGCGATGAGCCATTCCCGACCTCGCTGCCTGCGGGTGTGCGTACCATCAGCACCGACGATCCGGCCGCTGAAGTCGCGCGCATGCCGTCTGCTGCTGACGCGCTGGTGCTGACTCATTCGCACGCGCTTGACTTCGACATTACGCTCGCGCTGTTGCGTCGCGAGTCGCCCGGTTACATCGGCGTGATCGGCTCTGACACAAAAGCGGCTACATTTCGCAAGCGTCTCGCGTCTCGCGGGCTGTCGGACAATGAGATTGCACGTATGGTCTCGCCGATCGGTCAGCTGCCAGCGATTGCGCCATCATCGCAGCAGCGATGGTCGCTCAGCAAACATCCGGGGGTCATCGCAGTGAGTGTTGCATCCGAACTGATTGAACGGCAACGGCTTTTGCGCGAAACCCGCATCCAGGTTGGGGCGGAAGCGTGAAAATGGCAAATGTTGACTTGTCGGCAAAATGCGGCCTAAGCCCTTGCTGGTCGGGTAATTCGTCGGAAAGTTACTGTGTTTCAGGCGCCTTTGTGCCGTGCGGGGGAACGCGATGACCGCGCCGCGCCTTGAGGTGAAAAACGTTACCAAACGCTACCCGAGCGTGGTGGCGAACAGCGACGTCAGCCTGATCGTCGCACCGGGTGAGATTCACGCAGTGCTCGGCGAAAACGGCGCCGGCAAATCCACGCTGATGAAGATCATCTACGGCGCGGTGAAGCCGGATGAGGGCGAAGTGCGCTTTGACGGCAAGCCGAGCCACATCAAGAACCCGCAGGAAGCGCGGGCGCTGGGCATCAGCATGGTGTTCCAGCACTTTTCGCTGTTCGAGACGGTCACCGTGGCCGAGAACATCTGGCTCGGGCTCGACAAATCGCTCTCGCTCGCTGCGGTGCGCGAGCGCACGACGCAGATGGCGAAGCAATACGGTCTGGATGTCGAGCCTGACCGCCCGGTGCATTCGCTGTCGGTCGGCGAGCGCCAGCGTGTGGAAATTGTGCGCGCGCTGCTGACCAATCCGAAAGTCCTGATCCTCGACGAGCCGACATCGGTACTGACGCCACAGGCAGTACGCACCCTGTTCGTCACGCTGCGACAACTCGCCGCCACCGGCTGCAGCATCCTCTACATCAGTCACAAGCTCGATGAAATCCGCGAGCTCTGCACCAACTGCACCGTGCTGAGGGGCGGCAAAGTCACCGGTACCGTTGACCCACGCAACGAGAGCAATGCTTCGCTGTCACGCCTGATGATCGGCGCCGAGCCGCCCAAGCTCAATCATCGCGCGGTGAGCACGGGCGCGGTCGCGCTGGCAGCGCACAACCTCAGCATCGCCACCGACGACCCGTTCGGCGTCACGCTCAGCGACATTGCTTTTGAGGTGCGGGCCGGCGAGATCGTCGGCATCGCTGGCGTGTCCGGCAACGGCCAGCAGGAGCTGCTTGCCGCGCTCTCGGGCGAGAGTACGCGGGCGCCGGTCGGCAGCATTCGCCTGTTTGGCAACGACATCGCCCGGCGCAACCCGCGCGTGCGGCGGGCCGGCGGGCTGCACTTCGTGCCGGAAGAGCGGCTCGGTCGCGGCGCGGTGCCATCGCTTTCCCTCGCTGCCAACACCCTGCTGTCACGTGCCAGTCAACTGGTCGGCCGGCCACCCGTCGGATGGGTCTCGCCCAGGGCCACCGCAGCACTCGCCACCGACATCATCCATAAATTCAATGTCAAGGCGGGCGGTCCGCAGTCAGAAGCCAGGAGCCTTTCCGGCGGCAACCTGCAGAAGTTCATCGTTGGCCGCGAGATCAGCGCAAAGCCGAAAGTACTGATCGTCTCGCAACCCACCTGGGGCGTGGATGTTGGCGCCGCGGCGCAGATTCGTGGCGAACTCCTCGAACTGCGCGACGCCGGCTGCGCCGTGCTGGTCGTCAGCGAAGAGCTGGACGAACTGTTCGAAGTCTGTGACCGCATGCACGTAATCGCCAAGGGCCGGCTGTCGCCCTCCGTCGCCACCAGCGAGGCGACGGTGGAGCAGATCGGGGAATGGATGAGCGGCCTTTGGGGCGGGGTGGCGGCATGAGCGATGCCCGCGTGAGCCCCGTAGGGTGCAATCTTATTGCACCCAAATTGATACCAGCCACCTTCGCTCCCCCAATCACCAGACCCCTCGACAAGCTCAGGGTGAACGGGCAGCGGCTGACCACGCCGCGCGCTGTTGGCAAGGCAGCTCTCCCATGCTGAAACTCGAAGCCCGCCCCCAAGCCTCAAAATTCTGGGGCATCGCCTCGCCACTGCTCGCGTTAGCGATCACGGTCATCATCGGCATCGGCATCTTTTTGCTGATGGGCAAGGACCCGCTCAAGGGCCTCACCGTGTTCTTCTGGGAGCCGATCAAGTCGGCGTATGCCCTCTCCGAGCTGGCGGTCAAAGCCACACCGCTGCTGCTCATCGCACTTGGGCTGGCGGTCTGCTATCGGGCCAATGTGTGGAACATCGGTGCCGAGGGGCAGTTCGTCGTCGGCGCCATCGCTGCGGGCGGCGTGGCGCTACTGGCTGACAAGTCCACCGGGCCGTGGATTATTCCGCTGGTGATCATTGCCGGCGTGCTGGGCGGCATGCTCTGGGCCGGGCTGGTGGCGCTGTTGCGCGATCGCTTCAACGCGAACGAGATTCTGGTCAGCCTGATGCTGGTTTACGTGGCCGAGCTGGTGCTGGCCTACCTTGTATACGGACCGTGGAAAGACCCGAACGGCTACAACTTTCCGCAGACCAAGACCTTCGAGAAAGTGACACAGATCCCGCGCCTGATGGACGGCTCGCGCGTCAACGTTGGCTTGTTGGTCGCGCTGTTTGGAGTCGCCGGCATGTGGATTTACATGTTCCGCACCTACATTGGCTTTCAGTTGCAGGTGGGCGGGCTGGCGCCGCATGCGGCAAAGTACGCCGGCTTCTCGTCGCGTCGCGCCCTGTGGACGGCGTTGCTGGTGTCGGGCGGCATGGCCGGGCTCGCCGGGGCGATTGAGGTCGCCGGGCCGATCGGGCAACTCACCCCGTACGTCCCGGCAGGCTATGGTTTCGCCGCGATCATCGTGGCCTTTGTCGGCCGCCTGCATCCGGTGGGCATCGTGTTTTCGGCGGTGCTGATGAGCATGTTCTACATCGGCGGGGAGCTTGCGCAGTCACGGCTTGGGCTCCCGAAGTCACTGACCGGCGTGTTCCAGGGGCTCTTGTTGTTCACGCTGCTGGCGTGCGACACGCTGATTGCCTATCGCATCAAACGCAGCCGTCCGGCGGGAGGCAAATGATGGAACAGTACGCCCTACTTATCGCTGCCACGCTGAACGCGGGCACCGTGCTTGCCATTGCGGCGCTCGGCTTGCTGATCAACGAGAAGTCCGGCATCGTCAATCTGGGCGCTGAGGGCATGATGCTCTGTGCGGCCATAGCGGGCTTCGCGACTGTGGTGCACACGGGTAACGACTGGCTCGGCTTCGCCGCCGGGATGGGCGCTGGCGCCGCGCTCGCCGGGCTGTTTGCACTGCTGGTGATCTGGCTCAACACCAATCAGTACGCGACCGGGCTGGCGCTGTCCTTGTTCGGCGCCGGTTTTTCTGCCTTCGTCGGTGTCAAGTATGTGCAGGACAAGCTGCCCGAGCGTCCGCAGTTCAGCATCCCCGGGCTCGCCGATATCCCGCTGATCGGGCCAGCGCTGTTCAAGCAGCATCCGATGGTTTACTTTGCGGTCGTCCTGACGATTGCCATCATTTGGTTCCTGTACCGCACGCGCGCCGGTTTGGTGCTGCGCTCGGTCGGCGAAAGCCCCGAATCGGCGCATGCGCTGGGTTATCCGGTACGGCGTATCCGCTTGCTGGCGGTGCTCTTTGGCGGCGCGATGTGCGGCCTGGCGGGGGCTTATCTGGCGGTGATCTACACCCCGCTCTGGGTGGAGGGTATGGTCGCGGGCAAGGGCTGGATTGCGCTGGCGCTCACCACATTTGCCACCTGGCGGCCGCTGCGAGTGCTGTTTGGTGCCTATCTGTTTGGCGGCGTGACGATGATGCAGTTTCATTTGCAGAGCCAGGGGGTCGATATCCCCAGTCAATTCCTGTCCATGGCGCCCTACCTCGCCACCATCGTGGTGCTGGCATTGATTTCGCGTAACCCAGCGTGGATCCGCATCAACATGCCGGCCTCGATTGGCAAGCCGTTCTATCCGGGCTCCTAAAATCGGGTGTCTAGCCGTATCGGGCCTGTTTTGTTCAAGTAGTCTGACTTTCAATCTCAAGTTTCAATCAAGAGGGAACTCCCATGAATAGCAAACGCACCCTGCTCGCCGCTGGCGTTGCAGCCGCGCTGGTCGCTGCACTCGCTGGCTGCGGCAAGAAAGAAGAACCAAAAGCCGAAGCCGCCAAGCCGGCACCGGCGGCTGAGGCGCCGAAAAAGGCCGATCCGCTCAAGATCGCGTTCGCCTACGTCGGGCCGGTCGGCGATGGCGGCTGGACGTTCGCCCACGACAATGGTCGCAAGGCGGTAGAAAAAGAGTTTGGCGACAAGGTCGTGACCAGCTTCGTGGAAAAGGTTCCGGAAAGCGCAGATGCTGAGCGCGTCTTCCGCGACCTCGCGGGCCAGGGCAACAAGCTGGTGTTCGGTACCACCTTCGGTTACATGGAGCCGATGCTCAAGGTCGCCGCTGACAATGCCGGCATCAAGTTCGAGCACGCCACCGGCTACAAGACGGCGCCGAACATGCGCACTTACGACAGCCGCACCTACGAAGGTGCCTACATGGCGGGCGTGATCGCGGGTTCGATGACCAAGACCAACACGTTGGGCGTGGTCGGCTCGATTCCGATTCCGGAAGTCATCCGCAACATCAACAGCTTCACCATGGGCGCGCAAAGCGTGAACCCGAAGATCAAGACCAAGGTGGTCTGGGTCAACGAATGGTTCAACCCGCCGAAAGAAACCGAAGCCGCGACCGCCCTCATCAACGGCGGCGCCGACGTGCTGATGCAGAACACCGATTCGTCGGCCGTTCTGCAGACCGCCGAGAAGATGGGCAAACGCGCCTTCGGCTGGGACAGCGACATGACGGCCTATGGCCCGAAGGCGCACCTGGGGTCTGCCGTCATCAACTGGGCGCCTTATTACATCAAGGCCACCAAAGACGCGCTCGATGGCAAGTGGGAAACCGGTCAAAGCTGGTGGGGCGTGAAAGAAGGCGCGATTGACATGGTGTCTGTCGCCGCTGACGTACCGGAAGCTGCCAAGAAAAAGGTCGAAGAAGTCAAGGCGGGCCTCAAGGCTGGCACGTTCCACCCCTGGACCGGCCCGATCGTCGGCCAGGACGGCAAGGAAGTGCTCGCCAAAGATGCCAAGGCCGACGACAAATTCCTCGGTGGTATCAAGTTCTACGTTAAGGGCGTAGAGGGCAAAGTGCCGGGAGACGGCAAGTAAGAAATACCAGCGCAACGCCGCAGGTATAAGCACAGAAAAGGCCGCCTTGGGCGGCCTTTTCCATTTGCGATTGGTTACGCCAGTCGACGTGACGTCCTGGTGCGTGACGTGCAAGCCGCGCTACCCTGCGGCATGTTCGCGTGATGTCCCTGCCGACCGATAGCCACTTCGGAGCCGCATGCCCACCCTACTCATCCGTAACGCCCACGCCATCGCCACCTTTGATGAGACTGCACGCGAGCTGCGTGACGCGTCGATTTTCATCCGCGACGGGGTCATTGAATCAGTCGGCGCGACCGCCGACCAGCCGTACAAGGCCGACGAGGTGATTGATGCGTCGCGCTGTGTGGTCCTCCCGGTCTGATCAACACGCATCACCACATGTACCAGAGCCTCACCCGGGCCATTCCATCGGTACAGAATGCCGAGTTGTTCGCCTGGCTCAAGGGCCTCTACCCGATCTGGGCGCGAATGAAGCCAGAAATGATCCACGCCTCGGCGCTTACCGCAATGGCCGAACTGCTGTTGTCTGGCTGTACTACATCGAGCGATCATCTCTACCTTTATCCGAATGGCGCCCGGCTTGACGACACAACCGAGGCCGCCCAGCAAATCGGCACCCGCTTCCACGCGATGCGTGGCAGCATGAGCGTGGGTGAGTCAGCGGGTGGCTTGCCGCCCGATTCAGTGGTGGAGAACGAGAGCAGCATACTGAACGACTCGCAGCGCGTGGTGGAGCAGTTTCACGACGCCAGTCGCTACGCGATGATTCGAGTCGGCCTGGCGCCCTGCTCGCCGTTTTCAGTGAGCACCGATCTCATGCGCGAAAGCGCCAGGCTGGCGCGGTCATTCGTGGGGGGGTGTTCGTTTGCACACGCATCTCGCCGAGAACGATCACGATGTCGCTTGCTCGCGCGAACGATTCGACCGCACGCCGACTGAGTACGCTGATGAACTAGGCTGGCTTGGCGACGATGTCTGGCACGCCCACTGCGTGAAGCTGGATGCCGCCGGCATCGTGAGATTTGCTGACACCGGCACCGGGGTCGAACACTGTCCATGCAGCAACATGCGACTGGCCAGTGGAATCGCGCCGATCCGAAAACTGATTAGTGGTGGCGTGCGTGTTGGCCTCGGCGTTGACAGCAAAGCCAGCAACGATGCCGCTCACCTCATGAACGAAGCTCGCCAGGCCATGTTGCTGGCGCGCGGGCCGTAGTCTCGTGCCATTCGGCTGCGACGACGGCGGCCGCGAGCTTTCGGCGCGCGATGCCCTGCGGCTCGCCACACGTGGTGGTGCCAGTGTGCTCGGTCGCGACGACCTTGGCTCTATCGCGTCCGGCATGGCCGCAAATCTGGCGCTGTTCCGTATCGACACGCTGGCGATGGCCGGGGGCGCGGTACACGATCCAATTGCCGTGCTGATGTTTTGCGCCAGCCCGCAAGCCGAATACACCATCGTCAATGGCCGTGTCGTCGTGCGCGAAGGGCTGCTTGCGACGCTGAACTTGCCGGTTCACATCGAACGCCACAACGGCATGGCACAGCAGTTGGCATGCGGCCTGTAGAAGCGGCTTACCGCGGCAAGCCGCCCCTACAATCGAGATGACATTCAGCCATTATCGAGAGCGCGACACACGCAACTCATCGGAATGCTCGATTCGCCATACGTCCGCCGCTGCGCCGTATCGATGGCGTGGCTGGGCGTCCCGTTTGAACATCGGTCGGTATCGGTGTTCAGACACTTTGAGACGTTCAAGACGATTAACCCGTTGGTGAAAGCGCCCACGCTCGTTTGTGATGACGGTACGGTGTTGCACGACTACAACCTGATCCTGCAGTAAGTTGAAGCAGTCGTCGCGCCTGGCTCGACGAAGTCGCTCTGGCCGAGAGAAGCAGGGCGGTTGACGCAGGCATTGCGCATCACGGCCAATGCGCTGGTTGCGATGGAAAAGACCGTGCAGTGTGTGTATGAGTATGGCGTTCGCCCCCCGGAAAAGCTGCATCAACCGTGGCTGGATCGAATCACCGAACAATTGCTCCTGGCCTACGATCTGATTGAAGCAGATGTGCGCCAATCAGCAAACACAAGTGCTGCCCGTGGCTCCATCCTGGCCGGCGACACGCTGACCGTTGCCGATATTTCAGTCGCTGTGGCGTGGGGGTTTACGCAGTTGACGCAGGCCCATCGGGTACCGCTGTCGCGGTATCCGGCCACAGCTGCTTTCGCGGCCACGCTCGAAGGCACACCGGAATTTCGCGCCTACCCGGTTGACCGGGAATAGTACGCGCGCAGGCGCTGCCTCGACGCTCTGACCGAGACGATCGTCGCGGTCATCTGCCATCGGCCTATGCCAAAAGGACTAGACCGTCCGTTGAATGTTCACTGCGCGTGACGATACCTAGACTTCGTTCTGTCTTTGGGCATCGCAACGCGGTCAACCGCCTCAATAAGCCCCCTTGAGGTATTTGGCCGTGGTGCCCGGACGCCCGTCGCAATGCGGCGGCCCATTCATCTCCTGAGCACTTCTATGCAAATGAACACTGTTCCCACATTGGTGGCGGCGGTAGCCACTGCGTTGTCTTCTGCCGCAATCGCCGCCTCGAATGTGCAGGTCAAGGTCGAGAACAAATGCGATAGCACCAAGAAGTACACCATCCAGAAAAAGGGCAGCACAACCAATACCAGTCTGTCAGCTCGAGCCAGCACCACGCACTCACTGGAGCCAGGCGACAAGATCTGGGTAGAAAAGACGCTGGTGCTCACGGTGAGTCCGGCTTCGGCCTCGAAGCCGGCAGTGATCTGCAGCAAATAGCGGACCGTGTTCCATCTTAACTGTCTGGCATTTCTGATGCTCGTGATCGCCGGAATGGTTGGCGTCGGCGCCAGCTACGTGCTGTTTGCGGGCAGCGAACGCGCCAGCGGTGCGATCGCTGGCATCGTTATGTTTGCCGTTGATGCGTGGTATCGGAGCCGGCCAATGCAAGGGACGGCATCCGACAAGCGCTGGTGGTCTGCCCGTCGCGGCGGCTTCATCGCCATCGTGCCATCGTGGCTGATGGGCTGTGTGCTTGTGGTCATGGCGGCCACGCAACCGTACTGGTCCTCAGGGCATGTCCGCTGAAATTCGCATGATTGCGGCCGCGCAGTGGCTCAATGACTACATGCTGCCCAGTACGCTGGCGCTGGCAGTGGTGGCGGCAGCGCTTGAGTACCGTCGCTCCGCACGCGGGGGGCAATCCGGCAAACGCGCTGTATGGCTGCAGACATGGCGAGTAAACCTTGGATTGCTCGCCTGCGCGCTTGCGGTGTCGTGGCTGCTGGCGCCGTTGGCATCACCAGTCTTTGGCGCGGCGCTGAGCGGTCAGTCCGGTGTGCTCAAGTGGTTGCCTATACCCGCCAGTGCTTACGTGCTGCAGGTCGTGCTGGGAGTGCTGTTGCTTGACGTGGCGATGTATTGGATCCACCGCGCAATGCACGCGGTACCGCTGTTGTGGCGACTTCATCAAGTGCACCACAGCGATGAACACATGAATGCAAGCACGCACTTCCGGCAGCACCCAGTTCAGATTGTCGTGATTGCGATGCTGCAATTGCCGTTGTTGTGGCTGCTTGGAATTCCAGCCGTGAGCTGGGTTTTCTATACCGTCCTCGGCATCGCTGTGCAAATGTGGCAACACAGTGCGCTCGTGTCGCGACCTCGTCTCGAACAAGTTCTGAGCCGTCTGGTGGTGACGCCGTTGATGCACCGTACCCATCATGATCGGCGCGAACAGTTCCACCACGCCAACTACGGCGCCGTGTGCCCGCTATGGGATCACCTGTTCAGTACTTACCGGGCGCCTCCTCAGCATTTTCAACCCGGGCTGCTGCTGCCGACTGGCCCACACCGGCTCGCATCTCCATCGCTGTTGCAATGCCTGTCAATGCCATTCATGTCCTCGTCGGCATCTGACACCGCAGCCGGTGGCACACACCTTCAAACTCGTCCTCAAGGAAAACCATGACTCGAAACCTGCTTCGAATGATCAAAGCTGCCGGAACGTTGCTGCTGCTACTGCTGCAACTAAAAACTGTTTCGCATGCGGGCATCAACAGCCTGCCAATTCAGATCGAGGTATCCGCGATTACCTCACCGACGCCTGCCGTTCAGCCAACAATTACTGGAAATTTCACTTTCGGCATCACCTGTGTCGCGCCGAGCGGGCCAGCCTTTCAGTTCCCCGCAATCGCTCCGGCTGGCGTCAGCGGACCCACCCCGCTGACCGCACTGACCGGCGGAGGTACAACAACCAGCGTGACCTCAGCGAACGTGTGTACGGTGACGCAACTCACGCGACCCACAGCGCCGCTGGGATATGTGTGGGCGGCGACACCCCCGCCAGTGGCTATCTCCAACGTGTTCTATGGCAGCCCTTCGGCGCCCTTCAACGCGTCGTTTGCCAACGTGCTTACGTTGCCGACGGTGACCGGTATTGCCAGCCCATCAGGGGCCGGCACGGTCAGTTGCACAGGACCGGCCGCGGCGAACGGCACCGGCCTCTGCCAGGCAACAGCGAACCCTGGTTACCGATTCGCAGGCTTTGCCACGACGGGTTGCGGCGCGCCGTCGCAGAGCAATCCCTACACAACTTCGGCACTCACCGCCAACTGTAGTGTGACGGCAACGTTTGTGTCTCTCGCGCCGACGGTGATACCAACCCTGGATGGGTGGGCGCTGCTTGTGCTGGCGCTACTGACATTTGGTATTGCGGCAGCCTGTAGTCGTCGCGGGCAAGGCTAGGCGGGAGGGAGCTCTACCCGACTACCGGGCCACAACCTGTTCCGCCGTGGGCACGACAAGCTTCGCTACCGTTCCCCGCCCCGGCCGTGAACGCACTGCCAGTGGATGGCCGAGCAAGTCGGCCAGCCGCTTGGCGACGGCCAGACCCAGTCCGAGTCCTTTTCTCCGATCACGAGCGCGATTGTTGACCTGATAGAAGGGCTCGAACAAGTGGGGAATGTGTTCGGCCGCTATACCAACTCCGGTGTCCCACACCTCCAGAAGCAGCTCGCCATTGCGCGCTCGTGCCGATACCAGCACACCACCCCGCTCGGTCGAATTGAGTGCGTTGGTCAGCAGGTTGCGCATGATGCGTTGCAGGTGTCGGTAGTCACTCACGACCCAGGCATCAGTTGCGGCAAGTCGTAGTTGCAGCTGACGATCGGCCGCTAGACCTCGAAACTCGTTGTCGAGCGCGACCAGCAAGTCGCCGATAGGAAATGCCTGCCTGCCTGCTGTTGTTGCGCCCGCGTCGAGCTCGGAAATGTCCAGCAACTCACCAAGCAGACGCTGCAATGCTGTGGTGCTTTGCTGTATGCGCTCCACCAGGTGGCGTTGCGCTGGCTCGGACAACCGCGTTGCCAACGTATCGGCAAGCAAACTGACGGCGTGAACCGGCTGCCGCAAATCGTGAGTAGCCGCCGCCAGAAATCTGTTCTTTGCCGCATTCGCCGCCGCCAGCGCCGCGTTGAGCTGCGCCAGACGCGCCTGCTCGAGCTCGGCGGCCCGACGTTGCTTGAGCGCCTGATCTCGTTGCCATTCGGTGCGCTGTAGTTCAGTTTGAATTTCAAGCGTGAGGCGACGAGCACGAGCGCTCCTTCCTACCAGCTCCTCGTACCTTTCGAAGGCAACTTTCTGATGCATGAGGGCTGCCTGATCGTTCCCTAGCGCCTCATTGGCCAGCCTCGCAGCATTGTGGAATCGCATCAGATCGTGAGCGGATACGGTGCCAGGCGCTGTCGTGACGTTGCCCAGCATCCGGCGACAAAGCGCATCTGTTTTCTCGAACTCACCGCGCTGGTTCCAGAGTTCGGCTTGCACGATCGACTGTTCAAGCGCGAAGTCCGGGGTTGCGTGGCCGGACGCGAGACTCTTTTGGAGGAAGTGTTCTGCCTGTGCGGTATCACCTGCATGCAGCATGGCACTGGCGAACGTTACGTAGTAATTTGCCAATTGCAGTGGCGGAAACTGGACTTCCATCTCGAGCATTCTCAGCGCCACGGCACGCGCCTCTTCGTGCCGCGCCAGACAGTCGAGAGCGACGAGCAAATTCATGCCGCTGTTGAGCCAGCCGCTATTTGTTTCGTCCGGCCGCGTGCGATTCAAGATCTGCTGGGCGAGATCGAAAGCGCGGTGACTGAGCAGTCTTCCGTCCTCGAAGTTACAGATGGCGATGTTCCAGGCCGCCAGATTGCACAGTGTTGAAACTTCCAGTCCAGGGTTGCCCGCTCGCTGTGCGAGCGCTACTGCGATGGACCACGTACGCTGACAGGCGTCATGCTGCCCCAGCGCCAGCAACGCCGCGCCCTCGCCGTTGCATGTGATGCATTGTTCGGCGGTCGTCCGGGCTGACTCCGGCAGATCCCGATTGATACGGTAGAGTTCAATCGCCCGTTGATGATTCCCGGCGGTCCGTTTCGCCAGCGCTTCCATATCGCGGCAGTTGGCAACGCCAGCCACATCGCCAAGTCGTTCGAAGATGCCGACCGCCTGCATGCGCGCCGCCCGCGATTTCTCATGCTCGCCAGCTTGCCAGGCCCACACTGAATGATGGTAGTGCCCTTTCGCCTCGCCCAGCGACCCGCGTGGCGCGAGTCGAAGCATCGCATCGATGAGGCGACGTAGTTCGCTACGGCTTTCGAATCGTGCCAGCCAGGCTCGCTGATCGAGCACTTCAAGCGGTTCGCTTGAATGGGTGTGGGCGTCCCTCATGCGTCAGTCCCGCGCCAACGCCCAGGGCGACAACAGCTTGCTGACTGCGAGCTGCAGCGCGTCGGTCGAAACCGGTTTGACCAGCCACGCTTCGCCTGCCGCATCAATCTGCGTCAAGTCAGCGGCCAACGTGTCGCCCGTGACAATTAACGCCGGGAGCCGCCATCGCAGATGACTTCGAAGCGCGGAGAGAGCGGTCAACCCCGATTCACTTTCCAGCCTGCAATCAATCACGGCGAAGTCCGGACTGCGGACGGTGACTGCAAGCGCTTCAAGCGCGCTGGCCGTGTCACTGGCGGCAAGAACGTGGCAACCCCGGGCGGCAAACGTTGCTGCCATACCGTCCCGCACATCAGGTTCGTCGTCAATAATGAGTGCGACCTTGTCAGTCAGCTCGCACAGCCCGGTTACGCTGGCGCCATTGCCAACCGCAACCGCCTCTGTTCGAGGAAGGTGCAGGCGGAAGCGCGTGCCCTTCCCGGGGCGCGATGAGACCTCAAGTTGATGGGCGAGCAGGTCGGCCAGACGGCGAACTATTGCGAGGCCGAGTCCCATCCCCTTGCGTCGGTCCCTTGATGTGTTGCCGATCTGGTAGAACTCGTCGAAGATGCGTGGCAGGTGTGCGGCGTCTATGCCGATGCCGGTGTCCCACACATCCAGCAGCACGCTATCACCACGCCCCCGGGCGCTGACCAGTACCCCCCCCTCCCGGGTGTGAGCAAGCGCGTTGGCCACCAGGTTCTGCAAAATGCGCCTGAGTAACGCCGGGTCACTACGGACCCAGAGATCGGCAGACGAAAGCCGCAAATCCAGTCCGCGGTCGCGCGCTATCGAGCTGAATTCGTTGTCGAGGTACATCAGCACGTCAGTCACCGGAATCGTCGCCATCCTCGCGTGAGTGACCCCTGCGTTCAGGCTGGAGATGTCCTGCAGCTCTGACAACATGCCATTCATCGCGCGCATGCTTTGCTGGATCCGGCTTACCATGTCGCGTACTTCGCCGGCTTCGACCTGTTCGACCAGCGTGTCGGCGAAGAGCCCGATGGCATGAACAGGTTGCCGCAAATCATGACTGGCCGCCGCCAGAAAGCGGCTTTTGTCGGTGTTGATGGCCGCCAGTGCCTGATTGAGATCGGCCAGGCGCCGCCGCTCTTCCTCCGCGCTGCGCTGTTCAGATAGAGCCCTATCGCGCTGCCACTCAGCATGCTGCACTTCATACTCGATCTGTAGCGCCAGACGTTTGGCGCGTGCGCTTTGGCCGACCAGAGTCTCGTACTTCGAAAACGCTTCTTTCTTGAACCGCAGCGCCGCGCTGAAGTCACCCATGGCTTCGGCTGCCTGCGTCGCCGCGTTGTACAGACGCATGAGGTCGGTCGGCAGGGAAACCTGATCAAAATCCGCCCCGGAGCCAATCGCCTGTCGGCACAGTGTCAGTGCTTCTGCGTGGCGGCCCTGAGCATTGCGAAGCTCAGCATTGACCCAATACCACTCGATGGTGCGCAGGGTAACGCCCGGGTCAGCAATTGACTCCGCACGGTCGAGAAACCGAGCCGCTTCTGTAGCGTCGCCGGCGTGCAAGAAGACCGCAGCAAACTTGGTGAAGTAGGCCGAACGCTTGGCGGGCAGCAGCCATGCCTCACGGGTGAGCAGACGCAACGCTACGCTGCGTGCCTCGGCATGTCGTCCAAGAAAAAAGAGGGCCAGCATCCAGTTGGTACCGGAGGTGACCCAGGGCGCCCGCGCGCCGGCTTCTTCGGCGAGCGCAAATGCCTCGCGGCACATGCGCTCGGCGTCTTCAAAATTGTGGATGTCGGCGTGGAAGCCCCCGAAATTACCCAACGCGTTCGCCGCGAACACGGCGATACCGGTCTGCCGGGCGGCGGTAAGCGCGGCCGAAAAGCTGCGCATGGCGCTGTCGAGGTCACCCAGGTCGCCATGACAAAGCGCGCGAATGTTCAGCGCAATGTAGCGTGCCTCTGGGAGAGGCTCTTCTTCGCTTGCTCTGGCTGGCTCATTGAGTGCATTCAGTGCGGCCTGACTGTCGCCAGCACGCAGCAGTATGAGCGCCTTGACGACGCGCAGCCGGTCGATACCGTGCCCGAAGTGATACCGTTCGAACGTCTGGAGCGCGCGCGCGTGAAGTACGCCAGCGCCTTCCTGATCGAAAAGGGCGAGACGATGCCAGGCGAGGTGAAACGTCGCAAGGCCCGCCACGAGGCTATCGGCGGGCGCGTTGGCTGCCAGCGCTTCGGCCGCCTGTCTGAGCTCCTGCGGGTCGCGGAATCGGGTTCTCCACACTGGACGATCCAGAGCCTCAACGTCCGACCAAGCTAAACTCGAAACAGACGGGGCGCTTACGCCATTCTCTGCGCTGCCTGCCTGCTCAATCACCCTATCAATCTCCATGCTGGACAGCATATCGCTACTCATCGCTGATGACCACGAACTGGTGCGTCTTGCATTGCAGCACGCGTTACGCCCGCTTGCCGATGCGCTGGATCTGGTCACGGCAGACGACGCCACCACGACCGGAGTAGCGCTTGCTGACCGTTTGTCCGCTGGCACACCAATTCAAATTGCCTTGATCGACTGGGGCATGCCGGGTGTCGCGGGCATCGCCTGGTTCAGGGCGCTTATCAACACCAACCCGGCGACTCGCGTGGTGGTGATGTCCGGCGCCGAGAATCCGGCAACGGTGCGCGAATTGCTCGCTGCCGGAGCTGCCGGGTTTATTCCCAAAACCGACTCCGCGGCCGTGATCCTGCAGGCGCTGCGACTGGTACTGGCCGGGGGCACTTACGCGCCGGCACGTTTATTGGCATCGGAGGCGACAGTCTCAGCTGCTGGCGTCGAGGTCGCGAGGGGCGCGTCCAAGCCAGGGTTCGATACGCTCACCGGACGGCAACTCGACGTACTGCGCCTGCTGGCCAGGGGCATGCCAAACAAGTTGATCGCGCGCGAACTTGCCTTGTCGGAAGGCACCGTGAAAGTCCATGTCCTCGCCATTTTTCGCGCACTCAACGTCAACAATCGCACCGAGGCCGTGGTGGCGGCGACGACGTTTCTGTCGGACGGGAACGATCGATAGAGATCTGGGCAAAGGTGTGACGGACACTGGACTGACTCCCCGGCATCAGGGATTGAAATCGTGGCGGGTTGGTCCTGCTTCACGTCAGCCAGGCAATCGTTGATTGCCGGAACGCTGTGACGCGTGCATTCCAGCTGCGCACACGTCGAATGCCAAAAATCGCGCGAACGCGGAATGCCAACGCACCATCTGCTGTGACCGCGGTTGCTGTGCGCAGGTGGTCGATCTCCTGAGCTGAAGTCGGCGAGTTCAGCGCATCGGGACCGATACAACAACCGGATCGATATCGACGCAATATCGGGGCTACAGGGCGTCGTCAGCGCCTACTTTTGCAGCAGCAGCAGCATTGACTCGCGCGAGGTCAGCAGAGGACGCCCGCAACCACCGCGCCGCATCCACAGCCCCGTACGTAAGGATCGCCGACGCCCCCGCGCGCCGGAAGCAAACCAGTGTTTCCATCAAGCACTTCTTGTAATCAAGCCAGCCGTTGGCTGCGGCCGCCTTGAGCATGGCGTACTCACCACTGACCTGATACACGGCAACCGGCATTTTGAATTCGTCCTTCACTCGGGCGATGACGTCGAGGTATGGCAGCCCGGGCTTCACCATCAGCATGTCGGCGCCTTCAGCCACGTCAAGCGCGCATTCGCGAATCGCTTCGTCGCCGTTGGCGAAGTCGAGCTGATAGGTCTCCTTGCTGCTCTTGCCGAGGTTGGCGGCGGAGCCGACGGCGTCGCGGAAGGGGCCGTAAAAGCTGCTGGCGAACTTCGCGCTGTAGGCGATGATCTTGGTCTGAATGTGGCCTTCGGCGTCGAGTGCCGCGCGAATGGCGCCGATGCGACCGTCCATCATGTCGCTCGGTGCGACGTAGTCTGCGCCAGCCCGCGCGTGGCTAAGCGCCTGCCTGATAAGCACCGCGACGGTTTCGTCGTTCATCACGTAGCCGTTGTTGTCGATGAGCCCGTCCTGCCCGTGCGAGATGTAAGGGTCGAGGGCTACATCGGTAATCACGCCGATGTCCGGCACCACTGACTTGAGTGCGCGCACAGCGCGGGGGATGAGCCCTTCTTCGTTGTACGCCTCTTCGGCGAGCAACGTTTTCGGTCCTTCGAACATCGGGAACAGGGCGATTGCGCCGACGCCCAGCGCCGCCGCTTCACCAGCACGCTCGACCAGCAGATCAATTGACACGCGCTCGACACCGGGCATCGACGCGACGGCCTGGGTACGTCGTTCCCCCTCAATCACGAACACCGGCCAGATGAGGTTGGCGGCAGCAAGTGATGTCTCACGCACCATATTGCGGCTGAAGGCATCGCGTCGCAGGCGGCGCATGCGCGCCGATGGAAATGCGGGGAGAGAAGCAGCACTCATGCCGTTATTTTAGGTGTCGCCATGTTCGGCCAGTGCGGAAATTTCACAGGGGACGGAATGCAATCTCGAGCGAACTCCGCATGCGACCGTGGTCTCAGCTCGCGAGCGCCGGAAGTTCGTCCGCAGCGGGTGCGCGGTAAGGTGTTCGGCGGCCCTGTTGGCGCCCACATCCACGTATGCGCGAGGTCGCGTTTTCCGGCACCCCTATGAAATTCCGCGCTACAGCCAGCGGCGGTCTGCTTCGCGCGCCTTCAATGCGTCGAAACCACGTTCAGCTGCTGGCAGCGCCGCCATGATGCGTTGCAGCAAGTGTGCCGTGGCCAGCGCATCGGCCAGCGCCCTGTGCTGACGCCGGACAGGCAGCTTGAGCGCGGCCGTCCATTCACCCAGACCACGCGCCTTGATCTGCGGAAACACACCCGGAGCGATCACAGCAAGATCAAGGAAGTGGGTGGCAAACGCCTGCGCGGTTCTGGCATCGATATTTGCCGCCAACGCCGGGCGCAGAAAGCCGATGTCGAAGCGGGTGTGGAAGCCCACCAGCGGCGCGTCGCGCATCCACGCGAGAAGCTCGTCGAGCGCTCGGGCCAGCGGTGAACCTTCGCGTTGCTCGGACGCGGTAACCCCGTGCAGCACGCGATTTTCGTGTGTGATACCGCTACCTTCCGCGCTCACCCGCTGAAAGTAATCGGCCAGATCCACCGCACCGTCGTGCAGCGCAATGCCGCCTAGCTCGACGATGCGATCGCGCTTCGGGTCAAGCCCGGAGGTTTCGAGATCCAGTACCACCCAGCGGGACGTGGTGGCAGGGATGATGGCAGTGGGCTCTCGCTTGAACCAGTCGAACATCGGACATTCAGGGGTAGTCTACGGCGAGGCGCTGTTGCAGCTTTCGTGCCTGCCGGAAGCATTCCTTCAGAATGCGCGCGTCCATGGGGCTGAGCTCATCGATAGCCACCGCATTGGGCGCTGAGGCGATGCGGCTGCGCTCCTGCGTACGCATGCGCAGCCCCTGCACGAAACTGAAAGCGTCGGACCATTCTGCGACCTCACGCCGCTGCAGTTTCCCGGCAGCGGCCAGCTTGCCAAGGCGTTCCACCGTACTGGTCGCCGGGCAGTTGTAGGCAAGCGCCAACACCCTGGCCGCGTCGACGAAAGGCCGGACACCGAAACGCTTGAGGTCAATCACGCGGCGACCGTCAACATCATCGGTGGCGCTGAGATTGCCCAGCCAGTTGAGCGGTGGTTCCACCGCCATCGCATTGTGCGCCAGCTGCTTGAGAAAGCGCTCATTGGCGGCGGCCCGGGCGAGAACGTCCGTGCGCAGTGATTCAGCCAGTGCAGCGTCGCCCCAAAGCGGACGAAGGTCAAAAAAGACGTTGGCCTGCAGCAGGCTCTGCGGGTCGCCGCGCTCGATCCAGCTTTCAAATTTGCCACGCCATTCGTCCACGCTGAGCGCGAGCGCGGTATTGCCCGCCATGATGTTGCCGCGGCAAAGCGGGAAGCCGCACTCGGCCAGTGCCGCGTTAACCTCGCGGGCTGCTGACAGTGCCCGCTCCTTGTTGCAGTTGGCACCGAGAATGAGCGCGTTATCCTGATCGGTACTGATTGTCTGCTCATGTCGGCCTTCACTGCCCAGCGCCAGCCAGCACCCGTCGCCAGCGTTGAGTGCGTATTTCGCTGCCACCAGATCCAGCAGTCTTCGGGTGATCTGGTCGTTGAGGTGACTGACAAAGCGGGTCATGGTCAGCGCCTCGACGCCCTGCGCAATCAGGTTGCGGGCCAGCTGGCGGGCATCGGCAGCACACACCGCGAGCTGCCCAACATTGCTGGCGCGACCGATGGCGCCGCTAATGCCCGTCAGCGTGTGGCGTTGCAGGGCAAACAGGTCGCGTTCGGAAACAATGCCGGCGAGCACGCCATCACCGTCCACCACCACCACGTGCCGGAAGCCGTGCTCGGCCATCAGTAGCGCAGCGTCGGTGGCAGTTGCATCCGTAGTGAGGGTGCTCACCGAAGGCGTGGCAATGCACGACACGGGCCCGTCGATGTTTGCGTTGCCGAGCACGACACGCGGAATAATGTCGCGCTCGGTCACAATCGCGATCGGTTTGTGCTTGTCGTCGATGATGACAATTGAGCCAACCGCCGCATTCTGCATGCGGGTCAGTGCCACCCGCACCGATTCTCCTGCAGTTGCGCAGACGGGCGCACGTCGAAGCAATGCGCCGAGAGTCTTTGGCAAGTGCTGTTCGGCACTTTCGTGCGCAACATAGCTGGCCTGCAAGGCACGACGGGAACGCTCAAGCAGGAATGTCAGACGGCGATCGCAAAAATCGGCGAGTACTGCTGAATGGCGTGTGGCCGCGACGAAGTCGGATGCCGGCACGCGCAGGATGAAGGCCTCGTCCTCACAGAAAAAACGGCTGATGGTCGGCCGGGAGGTGAGCAGAGCACCCACCGGAAACATTTCCCCGGCCGTGAGTTCCAGTGCGGCCAGCGCATCGGCGCCACCTGACTGACCACGTTCGCCCCGGACACGGCCCTGAAGTACCAGCCAGCATTCACTGACCGTCACTCCTGAGGCAATCAGCGTTTCGCCGGGGGCATGGTAGGACACTCGGGCGTGAGCAAAAAGGCGGGCCAGCTCATCCTCGCTCATCTCGGAGAACGGTGCGAAGTGCACCAGAGCGTCGAGATATGGCGCGACCGCCGCAGAAAGTTTCATCAGGCGCCCTGGACGTCACCGGCTTTCAGCGTCTTTTCAATCACTTCACGAACATTGGGAGAAAGCGTCTCATGGGCCGCGAGCTTCCGAAGGTATGCTGCCTGCTGCGTGCGGTACGGCTCCACGCATCGGTACCAGATCGAGAAGGCATCGCAAAAGCGTGCGGCGAGTGACGGATTTTGCCCATCAAAGCGCAGCACCTGTTCAGCGACGAACGCGTAGCCACTGCCATCAACTGCATGAAGACCTTCCCAATTCTGGTCGATAAAGGCCTGTACCACAGAACGAACCCGGTTCGGATTCTTGCTGTCGAACCGCTCATGGTTCAACAGTGCGCGAACTGAAGCCTCAGCACTGCTTCCGGCACGGCGCGCAGCGCCGGCCTCCAGTGCAAACCAGCGATTGAGCATGGACAGATCGTGCTGCCAGCTATCGTGAAAAGCCGAAAACATGAGATTACGCTCGTCACAGGGCTGATCGCGCAGCGCCGTCATCGCGCTCATCACATCGGTGAGATTGTCAGCGCCCCGCCAATGGGCAAGAGCGAGTGCTCGCCCTTCGGCATCGACGGCGATATTGATGAACGCCAGCAGCGTTCCGGCGAGGGCGCGATGGGCAACGTCAACGACGTTCTGCGACCAGGCCCGACCAGCCAGCTTGATTCGCTCATGTCCGTAGCGTTCAATGATGGCTGCACGATGGGTGCTGGCCAGTTGGCGCAGCAGCGCATCTCGCGTGGTGGCGATGACCGCGGGATCAATCTGCCGATCCCGATCGGCGAGCTCGCGATGCGACGGGAAGGCGAGCATGCAAGCAACGAGCGCCGGGTCCGTCTGATAGTCCGCCAGTAGTGAAGCTACCGCATGGTCGAGGGCAGGCAAGGCGCTGCCGCCTGAGCGGCAATGATCGAAGGCGCGGAAGAAAAGTGCGCGTACGGCTTGCCAGCGTGAAACCCCATCATCGTCTTGGGTCACCAGCATCGCGAG
>Ga0116193_1000815_pt1 | contig 27772 bp, 27 predicted proteins | sample AD_UKC115_MetaG_FD_89892 | JGI IMG/M metagenome (GOLD analysis project Ga0116193, IMG submission 89892) | Active sludge microbial communities of municipal wastewater-treating anaerobic digesters from Hong Kong - AD_UKC115_MetaG | ecosystem: Engineered > Bioreactor > Anaerobic > Digestate... | reverse complement strand
TTTAATTATTTTCCGTGTTTGAACTGTCGTCTTAGCATTGGTGTGATACTTAACTGGCATATATATCTCCTTTTTCGCTTTTACAACATAAATTTTACTACACTTAATCTTATAGATCGATACTTATTACAACAGTTCCTACAACCTACTGCCCCCTGACACTTTACAGAAACTATGTTAGTTGTTAATAAAAGAGTATTATATGAAATATATATCTGTATTGTAATTAAAATTTAATGAGGAAATCTTAATGAAGAAAATATTGTTTTTTTGCTTGCTGCTAATGCTTTGCTCTTTTTTTTGCTTTAGTAGTGAAATTTCAGAGTTTTCTATTGATGGAAGTCCGTTTATCGGGACTATTGAATGCCACAATGTAGATATGAATAAAATGGAAATAGGGAAGGAAGAAGGAATAAAGGTAAAATTCTATATGGCGGATTGGCCTAACATATTTTTTAAACCCAAATCGGGTAGTTGGAATTGGTCGGAATATTGCTGGTTGAATTTGAAAATTTATAATCCTGAGAAAGAACAGGTGCAAGTCTATGTCCGAATTGATAACGATGGTGCAGATGGTAAAGAGCACTGCATAACGGCAGAATTTAATTTGCCACCCCAAAAAGAGACCTTTTTTTCTATTCTATTACCTAATTCCTCCTATCCTTTTTCCATTCCTCAATATAAAGAGCGATTAAAGGCATATTCCAGACATCCTTTATGGGGAATGCGTAGGGCTCCCGGAAATTTTGTTGAAGCAAAGGGTGAAAATTTTGATTTGGCAAGGGTTGTTGGGTTCCAAATTTTTCTCGACCATCCGACTGCCCCATTAAGTCTTGCAATTCAAAAGATAGAACTTGATAAACAATATAACCTGCCCAATTTCCCATTACCTTTTGTAGATTCATTAGGTCAATACAAACATATTGATTGGAAAGGGAAAACACATTCTGAAAAGGAAATGGTTGAAAACGCAAAGAATGAATTATTGCGAATAAAAGGGAAATCTATAATTGAAAAAAATTTTGATATATATGGTGGTTGGGAAAAGGGTCCTCAATTGAAATCAACTGGCTGGTTTCGGACAGAATTAATAAATGGCTATTGGTGGCTTGTAACACCAGAAGGACATTTATTTCTATCCATAGGTGTTGATTGTGTTGGACCTGGTGATTTTACCTTTGTTGATAAGCGAGAAAATTGGTTTGAATACTTGCCTGATGTAAATGACCCTAAATTTAAAGATTGTTTCGGATATATAGGCAAGGGTGGACATTGGTTTGGACATATTTTGGAAGAAGGACGGATATTTTGCTTTTATAAGGCGAATATGATTCGTCAATTTGGAGAGAATTGGGAACAGCCGTGGAGTAAGCAGACAGTTGCACGACTAAAAACATGGGGATTTAATACTATAGGTGCATGGAGTTTGGTTCCTGCTTTTGTTGACAAAAGGATTCCTTTTATTGTGTTTTTAGGAATTGGCAATGCTCCACGGATAAAAAATGCGCCGGGCTATTGGGGACCAATATATGATGTTTTTGACCCGCAGTTTAATGAAGTTGTTGAAAAAAGTATAAGCAATAACATAGCGTTGTATAAAGAAAATCCGTTCTGTATCGGTTATTTTGTAGACAATGAACTTTCATGGGAAGGCGTATGGGAAGGGACTATTAATAATGATTTGGAACAGCCCTGTAAAAAGGAATTGATACAGTTCTGTAAAGATAAGTATGGGACAATAGAAGCATTAAATCAGTCCTGGAACACTTCTTTTAACGATTGGACCGAATTAAGAAAACCTGAGAATGAAACGGAAGGACTGAATAAAGATAGAAATGATTATTTATTAAAGTTTGCGGATAAGTATTTCTCAACTGTGGCACAAGCAGTAAAAAAATATGCTCCTAACCAGTTGTATATGGGTTGTAGGTTTGCGGGATTTCCACTGGAATTTGTATGGAAGTCTGCACAAAAATATGTGGATGTAGTAAGTCTTAATACATATCGGAAAGAAATCCCCCGAGAACATGACTTGTTCAAAATTACAGAAAAACCCATTCTTATCGGAGAATTCCACTTTGGCGCATTGGACCGTGGCATGTTTCACCCTGGCTTAGTCCAATGTGAAAATCAGAAAGACCGTGCAGAAAAGTATGTAAATTATGTTACAAGTGTTATAACAAATCCCTTATTTATAGGTTGCCATTGGTTTCAGTGGACAGATGAACCTATAACAGGTAGATATTTTGATGGAGAAAATTATAATATAGGACTGGTAGATGTTACCAATAAACCTTATAAGGAACTTGTAAAATCTGCACAAAAGATTAACAAAAATGCGTATCAGATTCGATTGAATGAAAGTCAGAAATCGAGGTAGTGTTGCGTCCAGGCATAAAAGCATTTTACCTCGTTATTATATATATACTAGGTGCTTTTTATTATAGATATTCTGTTCCTTTATTTAGTATGTCAAGGTATTCCTTATAAACATAAATTCTGTTTCGTTTTTTACCTGTAATCTCACCTATTATCCCAAGTTGCAAAAGAGTATTTATTCCCTTTCCCACTGAAGGAAAACTTAGTCCTGTCTTTTTGCATAATTCTGCTACATTTAGAATAGACCGTTCACAAAAAATATTAAAAATTCGTAGTGCTGTATCGGCTTTGCGTCCAATGGATTTAATTTTTTGTGTATCTTCTTTGAAAAGTATTAATAAATGCTGGGCAGTTTCTACCGCATTATTGGCTGTGTCTATAACTCCTGTGAGAAAGAAATCTATCCAACTTTCCCAATCTCCTTCTTGACGAACTGTATCTAATAGTCTGTAATACTCATTTCTATTCTGCTTGAAATATAAACTTAGATAAAGAAGAGGTTTCTGCAAAATTCCTTCATGGTGCAGGATAAAAGCAATAAGCAATCTTCCTATTCGACCATTTCCATCTAAAAATGGATGTATTGTTTCAAACTGAACATGGGCTAAACCTGCTTTAATCAAAGAGGGATAAGGAATATTTTTATCATGGATAAATTTTTCTAAGGAAGACATGCATTCTGGAACTTCCTCTGGAGGTGGTGGAACAAAATGTGCATTGCCCGGACGCGTCCCTCCTATCCAATTTTGAGTAATTCTAAATTCACCTGGGGACTTTTCACTACCTCGACCTTTTGCTAATAAAATTTCATGCATTTCACGAATTAAACGATTTGAAAAAGGAAAACCCTCCCCTAATCGTTTCAAGCCATGTTCCAATGCCGATACATAATTAGAAACTTCTGTCACATCTTTAATAGGCGAGCCCGGATATTCATTTAATTCAAATAATAAAAGGTCCGATAGTGAAGATTGTGTCCCCTCTATCTGTGAGGAGATAACTGCTTCTCGTCGAATATATGAATATAGAAAAATATCAGGCTCAGGTAATAAAAGGCTAATACTATCAAGTCGTCCCAATGCAAGTATTGCTTGTTCCAATAATTGACCTCTACCAGAAGACAAATAAAGTGGTGGCTCTGGTGGCAAAGGATTAGGGATAAATATTCTGATTTTCTCATCCATGGCTGTCTTTATCAAGTATCTTCCGGTTGGACCTCGTTTCAAGATAATATTCCTTATTTAACTTTCTTTAATAAGAGATTTTCTTATTAAACGATTTGGTCAAATCGTTTAATAAGGGTTTTAATAAAAGCCTTAAATAAAATATAAACCATTTACAAATACTTATTTATATATTTAGTGTATTATATTTTTATCTATAAATAAAATCTGTGTTTCTATTTCTTTTCTCACTTTTCTCCTATTCTTTGTAAATTTTTTAAAATAGTTTTATATTGTCTTACTCTTCGGTTATTAGGACTTTTGTCCCAATTGGGGTAAGGTGATACAGTAAAATGACATCGTCGTTGGTCAGGCAGATACAGCCATGAGTGGCAGGTGTGCCAATTAAATCTTCTTTGTTTGTTCCATGTATATAAATGAAACGCTGATAAGAATCCACAATTTCTCCTTCTGTATTAGTGCCCTTGTTCTTTCCCTTTTCTAAACCATCAAGCCAGAGAATTCGAGTAAGGACAAGCGACTCCTCCACAATCTTATTTTTATCCCAGATACCTGCTGGTCCACGATTTCTAAAGATTTGTCCCCATGGTGCATTGTCTCCTATCTTTTCTCTTACATAGTGCCAGCCGCAGGGTGTTTTTTCTGAGCCTTTTGTCTCGCCAGTCCCTTTTTCGGCTGTTGAACATAATACCTGCCAGATTCTTTTCCCTTCTTTGATAACAGATAATTTCTGCTGTTTAACAGAGACCCAGATGCCTTGATTATTGCCAACCTCTGATTTCCATTGGTAATTTTGTAAAATTTCCTTTTCCTGTTCAGTCAGGTCCCGTGGACTTTGATGGGAAATAGAATGAGAAACGATTAATGTTTGTTCTTGCTGACTTTCAGTAGATACTTTGATGTTTCCAGGAGTAGTCAGGGTATAGTTTTTATTTTTTATATTCACAGAACAATAGCCTCCATTTGGTAATGGTTTTATAAAGTGCATTTCTGGTAGATTATCAATATTTGCAGGAGCAAATCGTATTTCCTGCCAGCCGGGTTTCAAAAGTTGCAAGCCTAAAATATATTCAGAGATAAGATATATTGGACAACTGCTCCATGCGTGGCACCAACTCATGTTTGTTTTCATTTCAGGTTTCCATGCCTCTAAACAAGATGTTGCACCCTGACGAAGCATTTCTTTCCATGAAGATTCTGTATCATTGGTTAGCAATTTCCATCCCAGATTGGGATTTCCTTCCTTGAAGCATGCTTCTATAACATAAGAGGCAATATATACCCCACAGGACAAACCTTTTTGTTCGATAAATTTAAAAATGTTTTGCTTTACCTCTTCATTATGGACTAATCCAAAGAAAAGGGGAATTGCGTTGCTGTGTAAGGAATAATGATTAGAGCCGGGAGCATCTTTGTATAATTTCTTTTCAGGGTCAAGGAAAGCATTCTGATAACTCTCAAATATTTTTTCTGATTTCTCTTTAAGGTATACATCTTCCATTCCTAAAACATTTAGTATTTCAAGCGTTTTTTTGATAGCACCGTAATAAAAAGCGTTTACAACTGCGTTTGGTTTCTTCAGTGCATAATCGTAATCGAAGTTATCCCGCAAGTTTTTGGGCCAGTCAATCAGAATAGGCTTTGTGCCTGTGCTGGTAAGTAGACTGTCTTTATTTTCATATTTAGAAAAATACTTTAATAGTTGAGGAAGACATTCAATTGCCATAGTTTTTAAAAATTCGGTGTCTCCAGAATGCTGATAATATTCCCATAACATTAATGGGAATTGCAATGAATATTCAGCAAACTCTTGAATAAAACCAGAAGGTGCAACAGCAAGGAGTCCAGCATCAATTTTTGATGACAGGTAGAAATCTGTTAGTGCCTTTTTAGTTAAAGATGTATCTCCCGTAAGCCACATAAAAGAGCGTGAAGTAATAACTGCATCACCTAAGTATTGTCCTTTCTCTCGCGATGGGCAATCTACAAAACCCTCTTGCGAACACAACCGAACCCCTAACGAGCACATATCCCAGATTTTTCTTAATTCATTATCAGTAGACAAGAACAAAACCTTTGAAGTGTCATAAGGATAATGTCGTTCCTCTACCCAAACGGTCATATCTTCAGGCGCATCTTCTATCTCTATGTATCGGAAGGCACGATATTCATAGAAGGGAATAATATCCTCTTTTCCTGACAGAATAACCTCCTCTCTATATTTACAATTTGCCCGCATTTGCCAGCGAACATGACCATTCTCATCAAGTTCTTCACCATGTAAAACGATTATTTTTTTGCCTGCTTCTCCTTTCGTTTTAATTCGTGTATAACCGACAACCTCCCGACCAAAATCAAAAAAGTGATTGTTGGCAGAAAATTTTTTATGCTGTATAGGGGCAATGTTATGAATTTCTAAAGGTTTCACAGCAAGTTCAGCAAAAGTATAATCGTTCTTGCCGACTTCAGGATTTACCCATTGAGAATCATCATAATCAAGATTCTTCCAATCCTGTGGATACTTTTGCATATCTATATTTTCAAGAAATTGCGTTTCATATCCGGTGGTTTCTGTAAAACTAAAAGCGTCAAGAGGGTAGCATTTCCATGAGATATTGTCCGATAATATTTCAATTGTTTTCCCTTGTTTATCTGTTATAATGAGTCTGAAAAGAAGTCCCGAACGGTTGTCCCCACTTACGCAAACGCGATTAATTAAGCCTCTATAATAGGTATGAATGGCTATAACATTCGGACCTGCTTTCAGATATGGTGTCAGGTCAAATTTGTGATAAGGATATGCGTAAGGATAACCGGTGGTAGGTCCTTCAAGTGCATACTCACCATTAATGTAGAGCCTGAAGTAATCATCAGCAGTGATAAAAAGTTCTGCATGTTTGGGCAAACCTTCTAAATTGAATTTTTTGCGGAAAAGGGTGTGGATGAGATGTGGATTCGCTTTTATAAAATTATCTTTTCGTTCAACAAGGAAATAATCTTTATATTCGATATTCTTCATCCGTGGGTCAATGATTAATTGTGCCGTTCCAAACGGATTGACAGGTGGTGGATAGGAAAGAATGAGTGAGATTAAGAACATAAAAGACAAGGAACTCATCGCTATACCTTTAATTTCGGGTTATAGATTTTTACATGGACTCTAAAAACTGTTTATAATATATTAAAAATTGAGGTAAGAAGAATTCAATTAAAAATCAAGAAAGGGTTCAAAGGATGATTTCTGTCTCTGGTTTCCGTAGAGGAATGGCAATTCGTTATGAAGGTGATATCTGGGTAGTTGTGGAGTTTCAACATATTACGCCGGGGAATTGGCGTGCTATGTTGAAGACAAAATTAAAAAATATAAAGACTGGCAGGACAATGGAGGTGACTTTCCGAATGTCTGACGATGTAGAAGAGGTAACATTATTAGAACGAAAGATGCAATACCTTTATGAATCGGAAGGTCTACTCTACTTTATGGATATGGAAACTTACGAGCAGACTTTCATTCCTGAAGAAATGTTGGGAGACCAGAAAAGGTTCTTAAAGGAATCTGATACTTGTTCTATTTACTTTCTTGAAGATAAACCTATCATTGCTGAGATGACGCCAGTTGTAGAATTGAAAGTTGTCGAAGTTGAACCAGCAGTACGTGGTGATACTGCAACGAATGTATTGAAATCCTGCACACTTGAAAGCGGTGCTAAAATACAGGTTCCTCTATTTATTAAGGAAGGCGATGTAATTAAAGTTGATACACGAACAGGTAAATATATAGAACGCATATCAACAGGTTAATTCCTTGTCAAAAAATAGATATTTTTATCCTTCACCTATTTCGCCGAGGAATGCGTCCTGTTTACCATCAACTATTAAGACCAATTGTTGAGCCTGAGTCGTGACCTTTAAGTTGTTTAAATCAATATTGTCAGGCAATACCTGTATATGGTCAATGCTTTCACGGGGTATAAGAATTACCTTAAAATTTTCATCAATTTGAACACCAGTAGCCTGTTGTCGAGTTACCATAATGCCTTTACCCTCTAATACAATCCAATTTTCTGACCAGACCGTTACCTTCCCTACATAAGAAAAAGGTCTTTGTTCTTTAAAACTTTTTTTCATCCGAATCCGAACAATTCTATCTTTAATCATATAATTTTCTCCTTCTAATTTTTTGGTCTGACCTAATAATACTGTTTATTTTAAACCAAACACAAAGCAAAATATATAAAAATGTTACTATGGACTGTAGCCAATAGTCAAGACACTTTACATAATGGTCATTTCTGCATTTTATAACCGTTATTCCAAACAAATTTTCCTACACTCAATACAATATTAAGTGAAAATTGTATTATAATAAAACATGACTAAAATTTCTGTGTAGGTTAAAGTTTTTGTGTATCATTAACTATTAACTATTAACTATTAACTATTAACTATTAACTATAACAAAAGTTTTAAGACACTCTTTAATTTTTTAGATAATGCTTATAAATACCAGGATGAAAAATAGAGGAATACGCCTTTCTTATTAAAGGGTATAATAATAAAAAAATGGAAACGAATAATCAGAGTTTAATTAACTCTATTTTAACAGAGAGAAATGATAGAACATATTAATTGCAGAAAAAATATTCCAAGAGTCTTGACCATCGCGGGTAGTGATTCTGGTGGTGGTGCAGGTATTCAGGCAGATTTGAAAACAATGTGTGCCTTAAATTGTTATGGTATGAGTGCAATCACCGCAATTACAGTCCAGAATACAATAGGTGTTTATGGTGTTCATCCGATACCTCCTGAAATTGTAGAAAAACAGATTGAGGTAGTATTGTCCGATATAGGTGCTGATGCTATTAAAACAGGTATGCTATGGGACGCTGAAATAATTACGGCTATACATAAAGCACTCAAACCTTTCCCTGACCCTTACCTCGTTATTGACCCTGTCCTTGTGTCTAAAAGTGGCAACATGCTCCTTCAACAAAATGCCGTTGACGCACTTTTAGAACTGTTGGCACCCCGAGCATGGATTATTACTCCAAACCTACCAGAACTAAAACAACTTACAGGTGTCGAACCCAACCATAAAGACAATATAATAAAGGCTGCCCAGAAACTATTAGACAGAGGGACTAAATATGTTTTAGCCAAAGGTGGACATGGACAGGGTGAACAAGTTGAAGATTATCTAATTTCTAATAAAGGCAACATAAAATGTTTCTCCTCTAATCGCATCAATACACCCCATACACACGGAACTGGCTGCACACTATCCAGTGCTATTGCATGCTACCTCGCAAAAGGACTTGAAACCGAACTTGCAGTAGAATCCGCTATCCAATTTGTCCACAAAGCCATAGAAACCGCCCCTTTATTAGGCAAGGGACACGGACCCATCAACCACCTCTGGAAAAATCAAGGAATAAATAATATTTTTTGCTGTTAATTTTAGGATTTTATCATTTGTTAATGGAACAAGAAATTGTTTTTGTATTATAATAAAAAAACAAAAATTTGAAGAAATATAATAGATAAAAAGTATATAATATTTTAGGTTTAATTTTAGGAGTATGGACATGGATTTAGAAATAATAAGAGAGATGGAAAATATTGATACAAGTAGCATAGAAATAATTGAATATGCCCAGAAATGTATCTACTTCTATGAAGAGACCCTAAAGGCCATGGGGCTATTGTTACCTGATACAGTAGGTTATCCCATCGACAATTCCAATATAACTTATACAAATCCGATTGAGATAAAAGAACAATATGCCGATATTTCAGAACATTATTAAATCAATTAAAAATCCAGAAGAGTGTTTTGATAGAAGACAGAATTTAATTAGAGAAATTGAGTCACTTACAAAACGGCGTCTTCTCATATATGTTTCAAATATAAATAAACCTGAAAGTGCTTTGAAACCTGAGGATAAAATAGGTTTCTCCGATTTAATGCAAGATATTAAGGAAGAAGAAGTTGATTTTTTAATTAATAGTCCGGGAGGATTTGCCGAAGTTACTGAATCCATCGCAGGGATGATACGCTCTAAATATAAACATGTTCGTTTTGCTATACCTAACATGGCAAAATCAGCCGCCACTTTGTTGATCTTATCTGGGGACGAATTGCTTATGGACCATCGTAGCGAATTAGGACCTGTTGACCCACAGGTAGAATATATGTCCATTGATGGAAAAAAAAGAGAAGCAGCGGAAGATATTATTGAGGGTTTTAAAGAAGCAAAAAAGGTACTATCAAATGAGGGTCCTGCTGCTACTCCTGCTTATGTCCCATTGCTTAATAAATATACTATTGGGCTTTTACGCGGATGTGAAAATGCTATCCAACTGTCTCGTGAGTTAGCCGAAACTTGGTTAAAAACTTATATGTTCAAGAATGAGCCAAATTCTCCCAAACCTAAAGAAATAGCCGAATTTTTTGCAAGTCATGCCAGTACTCTTTCTCATAATAGAGCCATTCGTATTGATAAATGCATTGATATAGGTATAAAACTTATTGATTTGCGAAAAGATAAAGATGGCATTTTAATGGACAAATTATGGGAGCTTTGGTGTCTATATGAATTTCATCTTGAAAAAACACCTGTATATAAAATATACGAAAATTCAGGAGGCTGTTCTTTGCAATTAGTATCCCTTCCTTTATCTTCTCGACTTAATCAAAATAAACTTCTACCGCCTAAAGAAGAAATCTTATAATTAAAACCATTGCATTTACCAGTGCTAAAGTTAGGATTTTTATTCTGTTCTAATATTATTGATTTGTTTCCAGCAAATTACTTCCTATCAAATTTTAAGCAATTAAAAAACTTTCTTATAGAATTTTATAACTCCAAGTTTGTAATTATATTGAATATTTTTTATAATTACATTAGTGAAAATATATTCAGTATTAACTAAACATAAGAGTTTTAAGTATGAGCAATGAAAAACTTACACAGCGTCAGAAAGAAGTTTTAGAATGTATCCAAAAATTTCAGGAACAAATGAATTATCCCCCTTCCATTTTGGAGATATGTGAACAATTAGGTATCCGTTCTACGAACGGTGTTGTCGGTCATATTCGGTCACTAATCCGCAAAGGATATTTAGAGCGTTCATCTAAAGCACGCAGTATAAAACTAACCTCGCGTGCACAATTGTTGTGTCAGTCTAAAACAGCACAACTTATACCTCTGTTAGGTCAAATTCCAGCAGGTTCACCCGTATCCGTAGAAGAAAATGCAGAAAAATTAATTGCTCATAATCTTGACAAAAAAATAGAAGGTGTGTTTGCATTAAAAGTTACTGGTGAAAGTATGATTGAAGACGGTATACTCGAAGGGGACATCATACTTGTAGATTCTAGAAAACAGGCACATAAAGGAGATATTGTTGTTGCTCTGGTAAATGGTGAGGTAACAGTAAAACGATTCTATCCTCAAGGTAAAATTACAGAACTCCGCCCTGCCAACCGAACTATGAAACCCATCTGTGTTTCCACAAATCAGATAACAATTCAAGGCGTTGTTATTGGGTTACAACGAAACTACAAGTAAAAACTTAATAGGACATCTTCAGTAATCTCATAATTTTACTTTTACAGTTTTTCTTTTATTTGATATATCCGAAAAAAAAGATGTGAATTTTCAGTAAAATCAAACAAATTTTTTTGACAAACATCTTCTTCCTTTATTTTAGGTAACTCTGCTGAAAAATTTGAGATTAATGCCTCTAACATTGGATTCCTATTTTTCTCACTAGCTCCGACATAATAAAAATGCTCTTTTGTTAATAGATATAAACCAGACCAAAGAGTATTTATATATTTATTAAAGCGATATTTATTACTATGCCATGTTGAAAGGATAAACTTTGCTCCTGATTTAACAAGTATCTTATGTAATGATATTTCCTGTTCATCATCCCAAGAATCAAAATAGTCAACATGCCTTCCAATGTAAGGTGGGTCGCAATATATCAAATCATTTTTTTGGCTTCCATAATTGTTATCTCAAAACTTTGACATAAAAATGAGTATTTTTTATATCTAATTATCTCCCGAATATTTCTAACTTGATTAACAATTAAGGAACATTAAATTTTCCTTTTGAATTGAATCGCATCATTCCATTAAAACATGCCCTATTCAAAAAAAGGAAGTCAAGCGAATTAGGTTCTTTATTAAATCTATCTCTAATAGTGTAATAATGTTGTCCTTCTGTTTTTAATAAATTATTGCCTTCTTTTTGAAGGAAGGATTTAACTATACCCGGATTAATATTACCTGTCTGAATATCGGAATAAAATCTAATTATGTGTGGATTGCTATCCGCAAAGATTGCTTTATCTGGTTGAACATTAAACCCAACTACCCCAGAACCCATAAAAGGCTCAATCTATTTATCAAAACTGACCTGGGTAGAAATATATTTAATATCTTTTATCAATTTCGATTTTATACCCTGATATTTTATAGGAGGAATAAAAATATCATTCATTATTCTCTCCGTCTTTTTTAATAGATTTTCGTTTCACTATCTCTGAAATATCACCGTTTTTATACTTAACAAATTTTTCTAATGTAGATATCTTTTTGGTTTTACCATCATCAGTTTCAATAGTGATTTTATTATAATTTATCCAATAATCATCAAACCATTCCTCACCCAATTTAGAGAACATTCCATTTTCGTTAAGAATATCTGGTATGTAATTGATACTCCCTATGTTTGCTGTATTTCCACTACCACCTCTGTCTGAGGCTATTTTCCATTTTTCTGATACAAAGAATTGAAATATTTTTCATACTTTTCCTTTACTATTTTCTAGTAGACAATTTTAAATTATTACATTAACAGTATTAATTGAAATAAATGTAATATTTATTCTTGTTTATGGTATAATTAATATAATAGAATGATTTTATATTAGTAAATTTTTGAACTGAAATAGTGCATCGTTTGGTGCGCTATTTTTTTATAGATTTATAACATTATAAGCACGAGATATTGTGTAATTTTAGAAGGACTACTATATATTGATATATGAGCGTTCTTGTTTCAGTAGAACAAAAAGATTTCCAACAAAGCAGTGAAAATCACATAAACAAAAATAAAATCCTTTTTGTGATGGATGCGACTCTGGCGCAGGGGATGACGAGTCTAAACACAGGCGCCTTTCTTAGTGCGTTTGCATTATATCTTGGTGCAAGTTATGTGGTTGTTGGATTGTTGGCGGCATTGGTTCCACTTGCACAAATGTTGCAGGTTCCTACTACCCTTTTAGTGGAATGGTATCCTAAAAGGAAGTCTATCGCAGTTTCAGCATTAACTATTGGTCGGACGGCTGTTCTAGTTTGTGGATTCATTCCACTCTTTTTTATCAAGAGTAAGATTTTGCCTATCTTTTTTATTCTCTATGTTATATATGTATCATTGAGCAATATTGGTGGCTGTGCTTTCAGTACCTGGTTTCGTGATTCTTTTAATCCTGATACTTTCTCTCAGGTCTTGACCAAACGATTTATTTATGCAACATTACTGGGAGCCGTTGTAAGTTTTATTGGTGCTTATAGTTTGGAACTTATTAAACTGCATCATATTCTATTATTATCGTATGGATATTCTGCTATCTTTATTTTTGCTGGATTGTTTGGTTTAGGTTCCTCATGGGCACTCTTCAATATTCATGATTCTGAAAATAAATTATTAGGAGAAAAAACATTCTCTAAGAATAGAACAGTGAGTTTTATAGAACTTTTCAAAGAACCCTTCCAAAATACTGTTTTTCGCAAGGTAATGTTGTTCAATATAATATGGAATGCTGTTTTTAACTTTGCAAATTCTTTTCTACCTGTATTTCTAATGAGAAGACTCGGTTATTCGCTATTAATTGTGATTTGTCTGACTGTTATTAATCAATTTGCAAATGTCATCTCTTTCTCTTCATGGAAAAAATTTTCCAATAAATATGGGAATCGTTCCCTTCTTTACTTATGTATACCATTATTTTTCGTAAGCATCTTATCATGGTTTTTTGCAGTAGAAATAGGAAATGCAAAGGTGCAATGGTATTTTATAGTTTGCCTTCACATAATCTCTGGTATTGGTGTAGCGGGAATTAACCTTTGCCTTACCAATCTAATCTTTTTGAGCACACCCAAAGGGAAAGCCACTGCTTCATTAGCATTAAACAGTTCTTTAAATGGTTTAGTCGCAGGGACAGCACCTATTTTAGCAGGTTTTGTAGCAGAACTGGGAACAATCTTTAAAGTCCCCTCTGCAACCCTTTTTGAAAACCTTCATTTGCCTATAACAAAAATTCTTGCCCCAACCTTACAAATCACAGGATTAGATTTAGTAATGATAATTGCGGGGACAGTCGGCATTCTTTCCGCAACGGCAATACATTTTCTTATTCCTTCCCACCTTTCAAACACAGATACTATTTCGTCCCCACAATAAGCCCTCACACAAGAATTATTTTTCATGAAACCCCACCAATTTTTAATTCTATTCTAGAATAGATTTTTAAAATTAAAAAATGAAATGAATAGATTATTTAATTGTATCGTCTTATAAAGAAGGTTTTAATATTACTTTAACTGAAAGGATGACAAATGAAAACAAGACACATAAACAAAATTACACAGAGGGGAAATATCCATCCTCAGCCTGCTTCCTCTGCTGAAGCAATATTTTTCTATCTGTATTTCAGTGTTATTTCCTTTATGCTCTCTGCCGCTTTTGCAGAAAAAACAGGTTGAAAACACCTAACTTTTGACCGCTTCTACAACTGTGTCCATAAGGTCGCCACGAAGTTTGAAGTGGACATCTTTGAATCCTGCATGGTTCAAATCTTCTTGAATCTCTTCAAAAGTATAGGTGCCTCCACCTCTTGTTCCTACTAGCATATTAATTGCGAAAAGTGCTCCTTGCTTTGGAGAAGTTCTATCCGCAGACATTACATGGTCTCGCACCCATATAACACCTCCTGTTTCCAGTGCTGTATAACACTTCTTATATAGGTCTACATTTTGCTCACGGCTATTTTGATGTATTATCGCGGACAACCATAAAAAGTCATATCCAGTAGGAAGTGAATCTTTGTAAAAATCTCCCACGCAAAAATCTATTCTATCCAGGTAAGGAGAATTCTTCAATCGCTCTTTGGCAATCTCTATCACAGGAGGTAAATCAAAAATAGTAGCCCTTAAACCGGGATTCATTTCAATAAAGGCTTCTGAATAAGTCCCAGAAGCACCGCCGACATCCAGCATCCTTTTATATGGGATATGCCCCAACTTTTGCAGCAATGGTTTTGAAGCCCGCAATGCAACGACATGCATCCCTAAAATGAATGCTCGCAACTGGTCAGCACTCATCTGGTCAATAGGCTTTGTTGTGATGCTCTTCCCCTTAATTATGTCTGTAAGTTGGGACCAGCGATGCCACAAGTGCGATTGATGTTCAAGCATCGGAAGAATACATTCTTTCCCCTGTCTGCTTAAAAAGGGAGTTACCTCCGGAGATGTTCTATATTTGCCTTCCTTCTTCTCCAACAATTCCATTGCTGCCAGTGCGTCTAATAAATATTGAGTTGCTCTCATATCCAAATTTAATGAATCGCACACCTGCTTCAAGTCCATTTCCTTATCTGCGAATAGAGTGAACAAATCCAATTCTACGCCTGTCAACAATACTCTTGCCTCCTGAAATGCTGAAGCAGTTTTAAGCAATTTAGAAAAATCCATTGTTTTCTTCCTTTCCTTTTATTTGTTTACAAGAAACGAACATAATATTGTGTTTACAATATCTGCCTTTTGATAATTTACTGCATGAGTTCCATCTTCAATTGTATATAATTTGAGCCATGGCACCAAAGTCATCAACTTTTCAATTAAAGAGAAAGGAACAACATTGTCCTTCTTACCCCAAATCAAACAGCCCTCTCTTTTCTGTTTTCCAAGTTTTATATAAACATTTTCTAAATCATATAGAGGACCGTATTTTATAGTTGACAATATGGCTTCACGGTATCCCGGAATTTTTATTTGCTCCTCATGTATTTGTCTCAATCTATCTCTATCTTCATCGGAAACTTCCCATGTTTTTAGAATATTATCTATTAGATTCTTTTCCACATAAAGTTTGTATATCATTTTACCCAGTAAAGGAATACCCATAACCCTCATACTTAAAGTTCGATTAAGTAGTCCAGCAGGTGCAATCAAGACTATCTTATTTACCTTTTCAGGATAGCGGACTGTGAAGTCGGCGACTATAGCACCGCCTAAACTTACTCCAACTAAATGAATTGGCAGTGGAAGTGCTAATTTATCTAACAGTTCATTCAACTGGTTTACAAACAAATCAGAATTATAATGTGTATGAGGGCGCGCAGAATATCCCCTACCATAGAGGTCATATCGGACCACACAAAAACCATTATTCGATAGTTCGTAAATGTTCTTGTCCCAAGAACACATAGGCGATGACGAACCATGCAGTAGAACAACAACCGGATTAGATTCTTTACCTACTGTCTGATAACATGTATCTCCATTACTTAATTTAACAAATTTATATTCATTATTTTCCATAAACACATCCTGGAAAATTTTAGCGATATGGGGTCAATAGGTTAAAAGCGTATCCCTCAGAAACTATCCAGTCCATAGGTATATCCCAGTTTCGATGTGGACACAATGGAACCAGTTGAAATTTATAACAAATACCAATAGAAATACATCCCTCATTTTTCATTAAAAATCGGTCAAAGTATCCTTTGCCATGTCCTATTCGATAACCACGACGGTCAAAAGCGATACCGGGCACAATGCAGATTGATTTTGGAATTATTTTTTCTGTCCTGGGTTCCCAGTCTTGCAACGGTTCCTGAATTCCCCACTTGTTTGGCTTCAATTGAGACAGTTTCTCTTCATTGATTAAATGCCAGATTAAATCATCATCGTTCACTCTTGGTATCCATACCTGCTTCCCCTCCTGTAAAGCAGCGTGTATAATAGGCATCGTATCCACTTCTCCTTTATTGTCAGGAATATATACAAAAATACTTTCACAGGACTTATAAGCAGGCAAAGACAAAACTATACTACTAATTAGTTCACTCTTCTTTCTCACCTCTTTTGTGGAAAGATTTTTTCTATAAAATAGAATTTTTTGTCGTAACTCTTCTTTGGTCGGTTTCATTCACTTTTAAAGTCCACAACTAATAGAAAAACATCAAAACAAAACCTTAAATCGAGCATCATTAGAAGCCTTTATCTTAAACTGAACATCCTTCTCCTTATTTTGTGGGAATATGGAATCGCCTATTTTTGAAGGATAGATATAAAAACTTATAACAACTTCTTCTGGATAACTTTCTGAAATGGATACATTTTTGCCTAAATAAAGATATAACTGGTTTGGAAAATCAAATTTACCAGAAAAGTTCCACTCTTTATCATTTATATTATCCTTTGTTATTTTTCCTAAAAAGCCGTGAGGACCTTTCACCTCATATCCGAATTGAGTAGAAAGTAGAGTAATTTCCCCTTCCTGGTTAGGATTTGACACATAAATAAAATGAGAGATTAGAGCGAGACAAATCAAAATAAGAATATATACCACACTGTTATCTGACATTTTGTCCATTGGATTTAACTCCTTAACTAACTATTAATAATTATTTATTAATTATGTTGAAACTTATATAAATTTACATTTGTCTGATTATATAGTAAACGAGATTATATACGCATGGCAAAATGACAACAAACAAACAATAAAGGAAAGGAAAAGAAAATGATACAGAAAAAAGGTTTTACTTTAATAGAATTGCTGGTAGTCATTGCTATTATTGGCATTCTTGCAGCCATTCTTCTGCCCGCCTTAGCCCGTGCTCGTGAAGCGGCGAGACGCTCCAGTTGTCAGAACAACCTCAAACAATGGGGTCTGGTATTTAAGATGTATGCCAACGAATCTAAAGGTGAACGATATCCTCCTGTTCAAGTTGGTGCTTATCCATCTATAAGTGGAAACATGGAAGTTAGAGGAGACCTCTGTCCAAGTGTTTTCGTTTTATACCCTGAATATTTAAATGACCCGATGATTGCTTTCTGTCCATCAGACGGCGATTTCAGTCAATCCGTAACCCGTGCTAAATATCCTGACCGTGACGACTGGTGTATTAATTACTATGCAGATGACACAGTTTCATGTGCTTCTGCAATGGATTCCAGTTATATGTATTTAGGATTGGTATTTGACCGTCTGGGTGATGAATGGCCTATGGTTGATATCGGACCAATGGCAAGTATCCTGGCTACTTTAGGTGCGGGTTCTGGTACGGGTTCTGGGAATGCACCTGCACAGTTAGTTTATGGTTTGATGGCATTGGCAACTCCTCAATTTATATCAGCAATACAAAGCAAAGACAATGCAGCTATTCAGAAGATTATAGATTCTGATATCAGCAGTGATAGTCTTGAATACTATGGTAATGCAGGCTCGAAAACAGTATATCGTCTAAGAGAAGGGATTGAGCGATTCCTCATAACAGATATTAATAATCCGGGTGCAAGTGCCCAATCCCAGAGCACATTACCTATTATGTTTGACAAAATATCTACAATTGTTTCAGATTTCAATCACATTCCCGGTGGGTCTAATGTGCTTTACATGGATGGTCATGTTGAATTTCTACGCTATCAACCTGTTGGCGGAACTCCGCCTGTTACACAACCTGTCGCAAATGCAATAGGCGTGCTCGTATCTGCGTTAACATAATCATTTTTTGAAGATTTTTATGGCAGGGGCAAATAATAATTAGCCCCTGCTTTTATTTTTTTACCTACCCATTTGTTAAAGAAATTAACCTACTCTTTTGAGGTATAATTAAAGGTAATTTCTCAATATTTTTAACACACAAAAGAGGAAAATTATACTTTTATAAAAGGTTTTATTTATGAAAACGAGACCTATTATTGCTATTACAATGGGAGATATAAACGGTGTCGGTCCCGAAATTATTGGCAAGGTATTAACTCACAAAGAAATTTTTGATTTATGCACCCCTGTCGTATTGGGGGACATTAATGCCTACATACACTACAATAAGAATATCAAAGGATTTATTGAACCCGTAAAAATAAAGAGCCCTGATGAATCTCTGCAGTTGAAAGACAAAATTGGAATTGTTGAACTTGAGTTTGAGAATTTATCAATAACCCCCGGGAAAATAGATTCTGTAAATAGCATAGCGGCAACTGCATGGATTAGACAGGCAGTAAAATGGTGCATGGAAAAACAAACCGACGCTATGGTCACCTGCCCTATTACAAAGGAAGGGCTGGCAAAAGCGGGAATTCCTTATGATGGACATACTACTATGTTAGCAGATTGGACGAATACAAAAGATTACCGCATGTCCTTGTTTGCAGGAGAAAGAAGGGTTGTCCACCATACAGCACATCTGTCCCTTATTCAAGCAATTAAAAGTATTAATAAACCTGATTTAGTCAAAACAATTGAAATAGCATATAAAGCGTTAATAAAAATCCATGCTTCAAAAATTAATATCGCTGTTGCTGGACTGAATCCACATGCAGGTGAACAGGGTCTCTTTGGCAATGAAGAGATTAAAATAATTTCTCCCGCAATAGAAGAGTGTAAAAAAATAGGTATAGCCTGTTCTGGACCTTATCCACCTGATACCATATTCCGTCGGATGTTTGAAGGTGAGTTCAATATGGTTGTTGCTATGTATCACGACCAGGGGCATATTCCCATGAAACTTGTGGCTATGGATGAAGGAGTAAATGTTACTCTGGGTTTGCCTATTATAAGAACCTCCGTTGACCATGGAACTGCCTTCGATATTGCGGGCAAAGGGATGGCTCGTGAACATAGTCTATATAGTGCAATAAAACTTGCCGTTCAATTTGCAGAAAATAAGGGCTAATCCTTATGGACTTTTATTTTAGAAAAGGTAGTTATAAATTTATATTTCTCTTCCTATTTTTATCATTCATCTACAATCTGCATGCTCAGACATTTTCAATACATCCTCGTTTTTTACAGGTCGGTCCCAATCCATGGGCTATTGCCGTTGCTGACCTTAATGGTGACAGCATACCTGATATTGTTACTGCCGACCGTGGAGAAATGAGAAACCCCCGTGAAGAGAAACCTGCAAATGATGAACTATCAATACTCCTATCACAGGGAGTCCTTAACTATGTCAAACTACATCCTTCTCCTAAAACTGATTTTGCACCTTACGCACTTGCTATTGCCAATATGGATTCGTTGAAATGGCTTGATATTGTCGTTGTGAACTTCCTTGCGAAGAAAAATCAGGATATTCAAATCTTACACAACTTAAAAGAGGAAAATATTTTTACTGCGTCTTCTATAAAAATCCCTGACGACAATCTGGCATATACGCGGCTTACAGATGGAGATGAACAGCCACTTTTTACCACACCGGGTTTAACCTCATTAATTGTTAGTGATATAAATAAGGACGAATTAAAGGATGTGATAACCACAGGTTGGTGTAGTGATATTGTTGCTGTATTATTAGGCGATTCTAAAGAAGAACTCGTTTTACACCAAATTATATCTACTCCAGGAGGACCAAGAGCACTTGCTATCTCAGACTTTGATAGTGACAATTACATTGATTTAGTTGTGGCAATGTTCAACTCTGGCGAATTATTATTTTTGAAAGGGAATAACGAGTTTAAGTTTAATGAATATTCTCGGCTTTTGACGCGAGGCTCACAACCAAATCATGTAGCCATTGCAGATTTCAATTCAGACGGCAAACGCGACATTGCCATAAGCCATCGGAAAATCAATCAGCCAATTGAAATCTTATACGGAGACAGTGAACCTTTTACTTTCAGACTTTCAAACACTTTCTATTTCAATAGCAAGAACCCAGAAATAAATACAGAGATTATGGATATGCTTGTTGCTGATTTCAACAATGACACACTACCGGATATTGCCCTTGCCGATAGGAAAGGGCAACAACTTATAGTTATGTTGAACAAAGGGACTGATACCAATAAAAAAGGCACAATACAACTCAATGATTTCAATATCGAAAAATATCCGATAAAGTCGGGGAATCCCGTGGCATTAGCGACCGCCGACTTTAACCAGGATGGCTTATTAGATATAATCGTAAGCACACAGAACACTAACGAAATAATCTTTTTCCTCAACAATCAGAAGAAATGACTCGCATTAGACCTTTCAAAAATTAATCAGTTTGATACAAAAAGATTAGTAAAAACTCTATTCTTTGTTCTTCAAGTTTAAGATATAAACCGCCATGGTCGCAAGGTAAGACGCAAAGAAATCATAATTTTTATCGTGCAATAGCCACTCTCATTTTTAGATGTTTATAAAAATTTTATTATCTTATGCCATAATAGTATTCATCTTCATAATAATCTTCTCTTTGCACTTTAAGTCGGGAATAAGGCAATGCACTCTCATCTACTTTTGCATACTTTCCATCTTTTGTTCGTTTTAAGAAAGTTAGCAAAATTTTTTCCTCTTTTTCTTTACCCTTTCCCTTTTTGTTTACCTTTTTATTCCTTTTTTCCATATCACAATCTCCTAAAATTATCTTAAACTAACTTTTTAGATAGTCTCCTAAATTTTCTATCAAATAATAGTTTTATTTTCGGGGGTTGTTTTCCAGAGTTTTTTGCTTCTCCATTCTCTAATCTTTCGACGCCAGAATTTTCGTCTTGTCTTATCCCAGGGTTTTAGTCCAAATCGGATTAGGTTATATTCTTCTAAAAATGTTTGAATGTCTGAGCATAGTAAAGGGACTTTATCGGGTAATTCTTTTTTAATTTCTTCCGCAGTTAAATTTTGAATTTTCCAATTGTTTCTTGCAAAAACAGATTCCAGTTTTTTGAATAGTTTTCTTGCTTCTATCTGGTCTTTTGTTAACTGTACTTTTCTTATCTCGACCTGCTGATGATTAAATGCTTTTCTCAAGGCTTGCCATAATAATCCAGCAAGGAATGATAGAATGATAAGCATTGCGATAACGAATACAGTCCCTACGGAGGGGATAGCAAGTTTTCTCCCCGGATTAATGTAATCATCTAATCCTCTAATAAATCCGATAGATTTAGTTCCGAAATTTGGGAGTCTAAAACCTTGCTCGAAGCCTACGATTCTCTGATACCAGAACATTCTTGTTTGTAACATCCAGCGAGAAAGTCTCGCTATTAATTGGTTTCTCGTGAGATAATTAGGGTCAGGCATTGGAGAAGGGTCGAAGGGCACCCAACCGTATTGAGGAAATAGCACTTCGACCCACAGGTGAGCCATACCCTCACGGACAATGTAAGAATGATTTTGTGAGTCCCATTCTCCTCCTAAATATCCTGTGACTACGCGGGCAGGTATTCCCAGACTTCGGACAGCAAGAGCCATAGCACTTGCAAACAATTCGCAATGTCCCCTACGAACTTCTGTAAAAAAGGCATTCATAGGGTGGTCTCCCGGTAATGGAGGGATATCTAATGTATATTGGAATTCAGGACCGGATAACCATTTTTCAATGGCTTCTACTTTTTCATAAATTGTCTCTTTACCTTCTACAACCCTTTGTATCTGTGATTGGACTTCTGGCGACAAATCATGCTGAGTCAATACATTATAATCACGGGGAGACATAAAGTCCTTATAATTTCCTGCTGCTTGCATCAACTTTTCTCTATCCCAGGTGATAAGTTCAGAAACAGCCGAATATACCAATCTGCGAGCATTATTTGTAGAAGCCGCTACGGTATAGTCTTTGGTCATATCCCAAATCAGAGAGATACGTGCGCCAGATTCCTGTGTTCTGAACTCTCTGACGCGGTCTAACACAGGAACCCCATCCTCAGGAATACTGTCTAAATAAATTTCTTGGACCACTGTTGAGGAAGGTAAATCCCTTTTCATTTCAAATATAACCTTCCTATTTGAACCTTTTCTCCGTTCCTCAATAGCCTTTAACATGTTTAGCATAGTAAATGAATCTGCTACCGATTCATAGGATTCTTCAAGTGGCCATCTTCGCCATTGGATTCCGAGATAGGTTGGCAGACTTGTAATACGCCAGTAAAGTTGCCCTTGTGGTATTGGTGCTTCTGTTCCTTCTGTGGGGATATAAATACTCATCACAGGGGTATAGGAGACTTCAATGGACTGACCACCTTTCAATGATACAGTGGTCGTAACACCAGTTCGTGTTATATTTCCTATATCGTGTCCAAAAATACCTGCTTCCAGGCGGGGCATGAACAGGAAACTTAAAATAATTAGAAACCAGCCAGCAAAAACATTAAGTAAAATAGCAATTGTTAAATATAACTTATATTTTGGGAAGTAATGTTTTACACTTGACAGAGGAACTGATACATTTCCTCCTTTTTCATCTTTGCTATGAACCATTGTTACAATTGGTAATAGAATAAAAACGAAACATATAAAAAATATTAATGAGACCCCTACCACAAATTCAGGAGCCTGAACCCCTGCACCTAATAGCAGGAAAAAACTCATCAATATAATATATAGATATTCCCTCAATCCTTTTGGACGAGCCACCAGAGTCAGTTGAATAAATACGGTTAAAAGAAGCACAGTATCCAGAATGCCGATTAGCATAATCAACACAGGCAAAGAAAGGCTGACAATCCAGAGAGGAATTTGTATAAAGAATGGGTATCGTGGATATTTTTCTACAATTTTCTCAACAAAAAAATTTATTACTAATGGTAAAATTGGAATGAACAGCACAACAATTCCATAGACACGAACTGCGGTTAATGCCAGATATGATGACATCACAACAATTACTATGGAAACCTTTAAGATTAAACCATATTTATCTTCCTGCGGCAATGACATCAGGATTTACCACCTTCATTCCGGTTGAAATTGTTTTACCCCATAACTTAGGATTGACAGACACAAGTAGTAATCTTGAATTTCTTCCTTCCTGAATGAATCTGTTCCACATATTTCCATCTGTTCCTCCATCATCTTCGGGTTGAAGCAAAGCGAGTTTTCTTAATATTAAATTAAGTTGCCCTATTCCATGTCCAATGGGTATCTTATCCTGGCTTGTCCAGAGTCCCACACGGAATTGTTTCATGATTAGAGAGAATGACAATGAAGCCACAAAATCCATCATAGTTTCAAACAATTCTTCATCGTTTTCAATAGATGGTTTCCGCAAATCTAAATAAATTAAATATTGGTTTGGCAGACTCAACGCCCATTCTCGAATGACCCACACTCCAAGCCGTGCACTAATTTTCCATGCGATATACCTCAAATCATCGCCGGGTTGGTATTCACGAATGGAATAAAAATCACCTGATTCAGAAATAAGCGTCCGAGTAGGGACACGACTACCACCAGCAAAATTTCCTAAAGCCTGAACTCTTATAAACTGTGTTCTTGGAACAACCAGCACCTCTGCATTTACTTTATACCACGCTTCCCTTTCAACAATTCCAAATGGAAATTCCGATTTTAGGATAATGTCTGAAATCCGCACCAGCCCACGCCTTTGAAATACTTGTTCAAATGAAAACTCAAAATATCTATTAACCGACAATAAAGGGATTTTTTTCCAGAATACCCTTGTCTTTTTGCCTCGTGTGTCTTCAATAATTGCTTCCACAGAAATTCCAAACAAAGGGAAATGTTTTTTTACATTTTCAATTTGAACCCAGATATTGGCTGCATTACCGCGAGTGACCTGGTCTGGCACTAATATATCTAAGTGAGGTGGCTTAAAATTCCATTTTGAAAAAATTTCTGCACATACTGCAATTGCAAAGCATATTGCGAATGCCAGGTAAAGAATATTATTACCGCTATTCCATGCTGAGAGTAATAAAAGGCATGTAAAAAGCACCTCACCTATCCAGTAAGTCCGTCTTGTGTTTTTTTGTATGGGTGTTCCTGAAATCATAATTAACGAGGAATTGGGACAGTTTGTAAAATATCTTGAACTATCTTTTTCCGTTCTTCTGCAACATGAATGAGGTTAAAAGATTTTGATTTAGTAATAAGGCGATGTGATAACACAGATTCCGCTACTTCACGGACATCGTGAGGTGTAACAAATTCCCTGCCATTGATTAAAGCCCATGCCTGAGCGGCTACATATAGGCTCTGCGTTCCTCGTGGACTTATGCCCAACTCAACCTGCTCATGTAGCCTTGTTTGTTCAACAATAGAAAGAATATATTGAGTTATCGAATCATCTACAAATATATTCCTGGTCCGTTCCTGTAAATCTATGACCTCCTCCGATGTTAGGACTGGAGGCAACTCACTAATTTCTTTAACTACATCTCGTTTTTTCATTATCACAAGTTCCTCTTCTGAGGGAGGGTAACCAATTTCAAGACGAATTAGGAATCTGTCCAACTGCGATTCTGGTAGGCTATATGTTCCTTCATATTCAATAGGATTTTGTGTGGCAATGACAATAAAAGGTTGAGGTAACTGATATGTTCTCCCATCCATTGAAATCTGATATTCACTCATGGCTTCTAATAAAGCACTCTGAGTTTTAGGAGGGGTGCGATTAATTTCATCTGCCAAAATTATATTTGCAAAAATTGGTCCATGCCGAAACTCGAATTCTGTGGTTTTCGGATTTAGTATGGAAACCCCTAATATATCAGAAGGCAACATATCGCTGGTAAACTGAATACGATGGAACTTGCAATTCATAGAACGGGCTAATACTTGAGCCAGAGTCGTTTTCCCCATTCCTGGCACATCCTCTATAAGTATATGCCCACGTGCCAATACGCCTACGACACACAACTTTATTGCATAAGTCTTACCTAAAAATACTCGCTCTACATTATTGATTAAAGTGTCTATTTTCTTTTTATATTCTTCAATCATGGTAATCAAAACAATCCTTAAAAAATATTCATTCCCAATATGAAATAATATTTCTTTGATTTACAACCATTCTGCAAACCAATCTTCGATAACTGGCAGGTAAGTATTACTAAAAGATTGCGTTTTCTTCTGAATGACTCGCAGAGCCTCAGGCATCCCGAGCAAATCATAAATCTTTTCGGAATTTTTAATATATGGAATTCCTGTTTTTTTTCTGGATACCGTATCATCTTTCTCTAAGGGATTAATAATTAAAACCGCACTTGTTGCACAAAGTGCAAGGATATGTTCTATATCAAAGGTTTCTTTTCCTTGCTCTATTTCTTTGCGAAGTTCAGGGATTAAATCATTTTCATTGTGGAAAATCCAATTATTTTTACTTCGCTTGTCTTTCCACGAACTTAATGGACCTATCGCTACACACGCCTGAATAGATGGTTCAATGGCTGTAAGAAGAATTGCCTGTAATGCACCAAATCCTTTTCCAAGAACTCCTATACTGGTAATATCCGCAGTAAACCATGTCCCGAACACACGCAATCCTGCCAGATAATCCATCAATATCTTTCCCTGATAGGTAATTTTTGAAAACTTATAGTTATATCCCTTTGATTCTGCCTTTACTTTACCATGCTTTTCTCTCTCTCCAAAATGCAAACAATCAGGAACCATGGTTATATATCCCGAATTAGCAAGTTCCTTTGCTAACGCATATTCAGGGTCTCCTTCTACACCTGCAAATTCATCTTTGCCCTGAGGTATTGCGTCGTGGCAACATAGAATTGCTGGCGTTGCCTCCTTTTTACTGCGTTCAGGCATAAACACCCATGCAGTAACCCTCTCATCTTCTTCAACAGAATATTCTATCTTATACCGTAGCACATTATCTTCTGGATTTTCATCTATAATTTTCGTATGTGGAACAAATATACCAGAATGGTCTTCCTCAATCTCATCATAAAGAGGGTCACTCAATATTAACAATTCCTCACCAAGATAATGTAAAAACTGTTTTTTCAGTTCTTCTCTTTTATCTCGCCACTCTTCGGCTGTCTTTATCTTCTTCAAATCTATCATAAATTTCTACCTTCTTTTCGAGTTTAAAATAAAAACATCTTAATTATTACCATTGATTCTTATTTAATAGAAAGGAATATTATCATAACATTATTTACAAACAAGGTTTCAATTCGTTAATTTCTTTTTTTATATAAATTATTTACATCTGATTTCTTAATTCAAATTTATAAACGCATTCACGCGCCGTCACAAAAAATTCATTACCTTCTTTTCCGCCAAAGGCACAATTAGAGGGTTGCTTAGGCATTTTTATTGTCTCTATCCTTTCTGCTTTTTTATTAAATACTACAATCCCATCTGAGGACGCAACCCAGATATTGTCATGTTTATCTACCTTTATTCCATCTGGCGATGAAACATCACAAAATTTCACAGCCTCCAATGGATAATCACTATCAAGATTTGAAAATTTATAAATAGCATTCTGGGCTGTATCTGCTACATACAGCGTCTTCTCATTACAAGACAGGGCAATACCATTGGGAAGTTTTAAATCTTTACTAATTAGCAAGACCTTTCCCTTAGGCGATATTACATAAATTCCACAAAAATCAAGTTCTGCATTAGGTCCTTCAAGACCACCTGGTAAACCGAAAGTTGGGTCTGTAAAAAATATAGTCCCATCTGAACGAACTGTCAAATCATTGGGGCTATTAAACCGCTTTCCTTCATATTTATCTGCAACAACTTCAATAGCACCCTTTTCGTCTAATCTCGAAATTCTTCGATTTCCATGTTCCGCAAAAAGAATCTTTCCATCTTTATCAAGGGCTAAACCATTTGAATTACCGCTGGGAGTGTGAAAAGGAGTATGGTCTAATCGGTAAATAGAATTTGCAGGTATATCACTAAAAATCCATCCTTCCTTCTCAACCCATAATGGGCCCTCCGTGAACTGAAAACCGCATATTTCCATCATAGAACTTTCATCCAATAATGAAGAGGACAGAAATACCACACCACAAACAGTAAGAAAAACACTCATTTTCTTTCTCCATATATCTGTTTATTTTTTTGTTTCTCTACCTATTAGAATATCATAATAGAATTCATTATAAAAGTTTCTATTAACCAAATACATGGAGACCATTTAATTTATGGAAATAACACCTTGGTTATTTTCAGTTCACGGTGGGCATAGTAGAGAATTTT
>Ga0116193_1000814_pt1 | contig 27782 bp, 25 predicted proteins | sample AD_UKC115_MetaG_FD_89892 | JGI IMG/M metagenome (GOLD analysis project Ga0116193, IMG submission 89892) | Active sludge microbial communities of municipal wastewater-treating anaerobic digesters from Hong Kong - AD_UKC115_MetaG | ecosystem: Engineered > Bioreactor > Anaerobic > Digestate... | reverse complement strand
CCAGGCCTTGATGGCCAACTCGCTCGTCGCGGGCGTGTACGAGAAGGTGGTGGACCGCGAATCGGCCTACGAAAAACTCAAGGGCCGCGCTGAGCAGATGGCCGCACAGGCACCCGCCAACGGCAAGGGGGCCGCCACGGCTCCCCAGGAAGAAGGCGGCCTGCTGGGTGGGCTCAACGACGTGCTGTTCGGCTCCACCGGCCCGCGCGGCGGTCGGCGCGACGGGCTGGCCCAAACCATGGCCAAGTCGGCCGTGCGCACCATGGGCACCACCCTGGGCCGCGAGATTCTGCGCGGCGTGATGGGGAGCATCTTCGGTGGGCGCAAGCGCTGAAAGCCCACATGACCGGCTTTGAATGGCTGCTGTTGCGCTGCGCGCGCTGGCTCTGGCCTGCGTTTGCGGGGGCCTGGGTCCTGGGCCTGCTGTGGGGTCTGGTGGGAAGCGCCCAGCCTGGAGGCGAATGGCTGCTTCCCTTTGCACTCAGTGCTTTGGCCACCCTCGCGCTGACCCGCTGGGCCGACGCCGTGCGGGAGCGCTTCATCCGCGAAAGTACCCTGCCCCATTCGCTCAAGCGCAAACTGCGCGAGGCTTTCCCCCACCTCACCGCCAAGGACGTGGAACTGGCCGAACGCGCATTGCGCCAGTTCTTCATTGCCACCCTGCGCAGCAAGGGCCAGTACACCGCAGTACCCACACGGGCCGTGGATGTGATGTGGGCTATGTTTGCCCACAACGCCCCGGTCTATGCGACCTGGTGCCGCTCGGCACTGGGGTATGTGCCCGAGCATTCCCCAGCGCAGGTTCTTGGCAAGAAAGCGCACTACAACGACGGCCTGCGCCGTACCTGGTACTGGGCCTGTTGCGACGAATCCATCGACCCGCGCAACCCCAGCCGCCTGCCGCTGCTGTTTGCCATTGACACCAAGCTCGACATGCCCGATGGGCTGCGCTATGCAGCGCGCCCTCCCGCTGGCCCCTTGGCGTCCGCCGCACAGGCGTTTCACTATGGCACCAGTTTCTCTGAAGGCGGATTCAGCGGCCGCGCCGAAGATTTTGCGGGCGTGGAGCCGCAGAGAAAGTTTTCCAGCCTTTGGAAAGGCCGCCAAGAGGCCGACGGTGTTGCCTGGGGTGACAGCGACCACGGCGATGGCAACGATGGCAGCAGCGCGGACGGCAGTGGCGCAGACTGAGGCCACGCCACGGGCCCCATCGTCAGCCCAGGCCACCAGCATTCAATTGCTATTTTTTTGATAGCTATTGCCGCTTATTGAATGGGCATTGCAAGCCATTTCTTTGCAAAATTTCTGCATGCAGTCTAAGATGGCCCGCATCGGCACCACCACCTTGCTTCAGGGATCAGACGCCATGGACGCTTTGTTTCCTTTCGCTCCTCCCAGCCCTGCATCCGTGCTGCAGGCGGCCAATCGCCTCAAGGGGCTGGTTCACCGCACACCCATCCTGCGGTCCACGGCCGCAGATGAGAAGTACAGCGCACAGTTTTTCTTCAAATGCGAAAACCTGCAGCGCACGGGCTCTTTCAAGTTCAGAGGTGCATTCAACACCTTGGCGCAGTTCACCGATGCGCAGCGCGAGCGTGGCGTCATCACCTTCTCGGCAGGCAACCATGCCCAGGCCCTGGCCTTGGCCGCGCGGCTGCTGGACATGCCCGCATTGGTGCTCATGCCCGAGACGGCGCCCACTTCCAAAATGGCTGCAACGCGCGAATACGGCGCCCAGGTGCTCACCTACGATCCCATGACCGAAGACCGCCAGGCCATCTGTCAGCGCCTGGCGCTGGAGCGCGGAATGACGCTGGTACCTCCCAGCGAACACCCCGAGGTCATTGCAGGCCAGGGAACTGCGGCGCTGGAGCTGCTGGAAGATGTCCCCCGCCTTGACATCTTGCTCGTACCTGTCGGAGGGGGCGGCCTGATTGCAGGCAGCCTGCTGGCGGTGCAGGCGGCAAACTCCAACTGCCGCGTTGTGGGCGTGGAACCCGAGCATGCCAATGACGCCCAGCAATCCCTGCGCACCGGCCAGATTGTGCAAATCCCCTTGCCGCGCAGCACGATCGCCGATGGCGCACAGGCACAGGCCTTGGGACCACTGGCCTTCGGCCTGATCCGCAAGCATGTGGAAGACATCGTGACCACCAGCGACGCGAGCATGGTGCAGGCCATGCGCTTTTTTGCGGAGCGCATGAAGCAGGTGGTCGAGCCAACGGGCGCCCTGGCCTTTGCCGCTGCCAACGCTGCCGGGTTGGATCTGCACGGAGCACGGGTGGGCGTTTTGATCAGCGGTGGCAACGTCGATTTGCCGCGCTATGCACGCTTTCTGGCAGACTGACGGTTTATCGCATTCTGTAACACCTGCTTCCCCATGCCTTCCATGAGCAACGTCCACGTCATCGACCACCCGCTGGTGCAGCACAAGCTGACCCTCATGCGCAAGAAAGACGCCAGCACCAACAGCTTCCGCCGCCTGCTGGGCGAGCTCTCCACCCTGATGGCCTACGAAGTGACACGCGACATGCCGCTGCAGGACATCGAAATCGAAACCCCGCTTGAGCGCATGACCGGCAAGGTCATTGATGGCAAGAAGCTGGTGCTGGTCTCCATCCTGCGCGCGGGCAACGGCTTCCTCGACGGCATGCTCAACGTGGTGCCCGGTGCCCGCGTGGGCCACATCGGCCTGTACCGGGACCCGGCCACGCTGCAGCCCGTGGAGTACTACTTCAAGATGCCGTCCGAGATGGACGAGCGCGACATCATCGTGGTGGACCCCATGCTCGCCACCGGCAACTCGGCCGCCGCCTGCGTGGACCGCCTGAAAAAGCTCCGCCCCCGTTCGATCAAGTTTGTCTGTCTGCTGGCCGCGCCCGAAGGCATCGCCACGCTGCAAAAAGCCCACCCCGACGTGCCGATCTACACCGCAGCCATCGACCGCGAACTGAACGACCACGGCTACATCCTGCCCGGCCTGGGCGATGCGGGGGACCGCATCTTCGGCACCAAATAGGCACCAGGGCCCCAGAGCTGTCCGCATGGTGTGCACCATGCGCCTGTGGGGCACTGACATCCATGGTCCACCCATGAACACCCTGCTCCGCTCCCTTTCTGCCGTCCGCTCGACCGCCCCCCTGCCCGGAGTACGCGGCTGGCTGGGCGCCACCGCCCTGCTGCTGGCCTCCAGCGTGCCCGCGCATGCCGAATCCCCCGCCGCGCTTTTCCAGCAGCACTGCGCCGCCTGCCATGGCGCCGGTCGGCTCGGCCAGTCGGCCCCTGCGCTGCTGCCCGAGAGCCTCACGCGCCTGCGCAAGGCCGAAGCCCTGAAGGTGATCCGCGAAGGCCGCGCCGCCACACAGATGCCTGGCTTCGCTGGTCAGCTCACCGAGGCACAGATTGCCGCGTTGGCAGAGCACATTTACACGCCCGTGGTACCCGCACCGACCATGACCGAGGCCGACATCAAGGCCTCGCGCATCGTCCAGCATGCACCGGGCAGCCTGCCCGACAAGCCCGCGCCGGTGTTCCAGGGCGTGGACATGATGAACCTTTTCATCGTGGTGGAAACGGGCGACAACCATGTCACCGTGCTCGATGGCGACAAGCTCGAACCCATCCACCGCTTCGCTTCGCGCTTCGCGCTGCATGGTGGGCCGAAATTCACGCCCGATGGACGCTATGTGTTCTTCGCGTCGCGCGACGGCTGGATCACCAAGTTCGACATCTGGAACCTGCAGGTGGTGGCCGAGGTGCGCGCGGGCATCAACACGCGCAACCTGGCGGTCTCGGGCGATGGCAAGTACGTGGCCGTGGCCAACTACCTGCCGCACACGCTGGTGCTGCTCGACGCCGATCTGAACCTGCTCAAGGTGCACAAGGTGTTGAACAAGGACCGCACGCAAACCTCGCGCGTCTCGGCTGTGTACGACGCCGCACCGCGCCAGAGCTTCATCGCGGCGCTCAAGGACGTGCCCGAGGTCTGGGAAATCAGCTACAACCCCAAGGCCGACGACGTGCCCATCGGCGTGATCCACGATTTCCTTTACAAGGAAGGCGCCTTCATCCCCGGCTTCCTGAACCCGCGCCGCACCTACCTGTCCGAGCCCATCGACGACTTCTTCTTCACCCAGAGCTACGACGAGCTCATGGGCGCGAGCCGCGAGGCCGGCAAGGGCCAGGTGATCCACCTCGACGTGCGCAAAAAGATCGCCAACCTGCAGCTGCCCGGCATGCCGCACCTGGGCTCGGGCATCACCTGGAAATACCGCCCCCAGCCCGGCGCGCCTGAGCGCACCGTGATGGCCACGCCCAGCCTGCACGAGAGCCAAGTGACCGTGATCGACCTGGAGACCTGGAAAACCGTCAAGACCATCCCCACGCTGGGCCCCGGCTTCTTCATGCGCAGCCACGAGAACACGCCTTACGCCTGGACGGACTCGATGATGTCGCCCAAGGCCAAGGACACGCTGCAGGTGATCGACAAGCGCACCCTGGAGCGCGTGGCCGACATCCGCACCGACCCCGGCAAGACCCTGGCGCACGTGGAATTCACGCGCGACGGCAAGTACGTGCTGGCCAGCCTGTGGGAACGCAAGGCCGACGGCGGCGCCATCATCGTCTTCGATGCCGCCACCTTCAAGGAGGTCAAGCGCATCCCCATGGACAAGCCCGTAGGCAAGTACAACCTGCACAACAAGATCACGCGCTCCGAAGGGACCAGCCACTGACGAAAGGCACCCACCCACAAAAAAAACCGCACCCCAAAGGGTGCGGTTTTGCATTGCATGGGGCCCCACCTTGGCAGGTGGGACGCACACTACATCAATACACGTCGTGCTGCGTGTTATAGACGTTGAAGTGGCCCGTGGGGGTGATCAGGCGCGGATCCTTGATGACCTTCTTGAGCTTGAGGGTCTTGTCGTCCACCACCACAATGGCGCTCTCTTTGTTCTTGGCAGACCAGACAGAGAACCATACTTCGTCGCCCGCCTTGTTGTACTCGGGCTGCACCACGCGCTTGGCACCGTCATCCTTCAGGCCAGCCCATTCGGCGATGGGCAGCGTCTTGTAGCCCTTGTCCAGGTTGTTGATGTCATACACCACAATGGACTGGGACACGGCGGGATCCGGATTCAGCGGGGCATCAGACCACAGGTTCTTGGACTTGGGATGGCTCTTGACGAACAGCGCACCACCGCCAGGACCCTTGAGCTTGGCCACTTCCTTCCAGGCGTACTGCTTGTGCTTCTTGGGGTCGGTGCCGATCAGGGAGATCGTCTCGTCACCCAGGTGGCCTGTGGCCCAAACGGGACCAAACTTCGGATGGTCGAAGTTGGCACCACGCCCAGGGTGGGGGATCTTGCCCACTTCGATCAAGCCTGCCAGTTTGCCATCCTTGGTGTCAATGGCAGCAATCTTGTTGCTCTGGTTGGCAGCCACCATGAAGTAACGCTTGGACGAATCCAGGCCGCCATCGTGCAGGAACGGGGCAGAGCCGATTTCGGCGATCCGGAGCACGTCGATGTTGGAGTAGTCCACCAACAGGGTCTTGCCCGTCTCCTTCACGTTCACGACAAACTCGGGCTTGTAGTGGGATCCCAGGATCGAGGCCACACGGGGCTCAGGATGGTATTCCTGCGTGCCCACCACCATGCCGCGGGTGGACACGATCCGCAGCGGCTCCAACGTGTCGCCCTTCATGATGGTGAACTGGGGCGGCCAGTAGGTACCGGCGATGGCCAGCTTGTCCTTGTAACCCTTGGCCTTGGAGGTTTCCACGGAGCGTGCCTCCAGACCAACACGGATTTCGGCCACGTTATCGGGCTTCTCCATCCACAGGTCGATCATGTTGATCTTGGCGTCACGACCAATCACGAACAGGTAGCGGCCCGATGCCGACATGCGCGAGATGTGCACCGCGTAGCCGGTCTTGATGACGTTGATGATTTCCTTGGTGTCGCCATCGATCAGCGCAATCTCACCCGCATCGCGCAGCGTGGTCGAGAAGATGTTCTCGATGTTGTAGTTGTTCATCTTCTTCGTGGGACGCTTTTCAGGCGGCACGATGACTTTCCACGATTTCTTGGCATCGGCCAGGCCCCACTCGGGTGGCTGGGGCGGCTCGTGCTGGATGTAGCGCGCCATCAGATCCACCTGCTCCTCGGACAACTCACCCGAGGTTTGCCAGTTGGGCATGCCTGCGGGCGAACCGTAGGCAATGAATACCTTCAGGTAGTCGGTGCCCTTGGCAACGGTCAGATCAGGGGTCAAAGGTTTACCAGTGGCGCCTTTGCGCAGCACTCCGTGGCAACCTGCGCAGCGCTCAAAGTAGATTTTGCGCGCTGCCTCAAACTCCACCAGCGACATCGGCGGCGCCTTGGGGTTGGTGCTTTGCACCATGGGGGCGGTGGTCAGCGGGGACGTACCTGCCTGGTAGTTCTTCTCTGCTTCAGAAACACCCTTTTGCTCTTGTGCAGACGCACCAAGCGCAAAAGTCGCGAGCACAACAGCCGCGACGCTCGTGGGTCGGAAATATTTCATGCGATAGCTCCAAATACTCAGTTGTTGGGTTGACCACTGGCGCAGCCAACATCTTACCGGCTGATGTTCCCCCGCCGCAAGACATTCGGTAATATAGAAAGGCCAGCACAAAGCGGGCTGATCTGCATCAACCGAGTAAACAACTCAGATAATTTTGTCGCTCTCTGCCTTCAATTCAAAAAAAGGCTGGGAGCTAGCGCTGAAAGAACTAAGGTGCCACCACCTCCACCACACCCTTCATTTCGGGGTGCGGACCGCAGGAATAGACATAGCGGCCGGGTGCGTCAAACTTTCGCTGCCAAGATTCGCCCGGAAAAAACCTCTCTGATTCCCCCCCTTGCTCTGGAGCAAAGAGCACGGAGTGGCTGGTACGTTTTTCCTGGTTGATCCATTTGACGGTGTCCCCGGCACGGATCTGAACCTCAGCCGGCTCAAAGCGGTATTTCTGGATCACCACTTCCACCGTCTGCTGTGCAGAAACCAGTGGGATCGCAGCGAAAGAGAAGACGAGTGCCGCAGCGAACGCCACCCGCCTCCCATGGGGCATGACCGAGAACATGCGGCCCTCTGCCATACCGCATCAGTTACTGCTTGAGCGCCTTCACGTCACCATCGGCACCCACGCCCAGCGTGTAGCCGAGAGAAACATGGTGGAAGCGGCCGGTAGAGTGATCGCCGTGGATGGCGATGCCGAACGGAACCGCCTTGCCTTCGCCAGGGTTCTTGCTGGTGAACGTGACGGTGTAGGTATCACCCGACTTGGAGCCTTCGGCCTGTGCACCCAAGGTACCGCCATCCATCTTGCGCTCTGTGGTCACCGAGCCGTTCGCTACCTTGGCGCCCTTGGCGCTCTTCCACTGCATCAGCTGGTACGAACCTGCTTTGACGTACTTGGTCTTCTTGTCATCCGCACCAGGCATGGTCCGTGCATCGTTGTGGCAAGACGCCCAGCAGCCGGCCTGGTTTGCCAGTTGCACTTGTGCATCCGGGAACATCACGGTCGCCTTGACCTCGTTTTCCTTGTCGCTCTGGTCGGCGCCGCCAGTGGGAGCCTTGAAGGTCAGACGGATGTAGAGGTTGCTGGCGTCATAGGCAGCCTGCACCGCAACGGGGTAGTTCATGGTCTTGGGAGCGCCCTTGGGCTCCATGTCCTTGCCCGCCAGACGCTTGAAGTCGAAATTCAATGCGCCCTTCTCTTCGTGGCAACCAATGCAGGTCTCGCCCTTTTTAAGACCGGCGGTACCGCTGTGGTCGGACTTCTTACCCACCCACTCCATGGGCGAGACGCCTGGGTGGAAAACATGGATGTCGCGCTTGGGCACTTTGGACCAATCAGGTGCTGCGAAAGCGGCCTGCGAACCCACAGCCAGCAGCGAGCCCAAAAGCATCATGGAAAGCGTAGTCTTTTTCATCGATAACTCCTAGTAGGTAACTCAGAGGCAGCCGACTCCCTTGCGGAAGCGGCTGCCATATAAGCTTACAGATCTTCGTCCGAATCTTCCTTCATGCCTTTGGGCTTGGTGTGCGCAATACCCTTGTGGCAATCGATACAGGTCTGCTTCTCTTCCTGTGCGATCTTGTGCATCTTAGCGCCGCGCGCTTTCTGCCTCTCGGTGTCCATGCCCTCGAAACTATGGCAGTTGCGGCATTCGCGCGAGTCGGCGGCCTTCATCCGCGCCCATTCCCGCTCAGCCAGAACCAAGCGCTTGGCTTCGAATTTTTCCTTGGTGTCGATCGTACCGGTCAGCTTGCCCCACACTTCTCGGCTGGCCTGGATCTTGCGGATCATCTTGTGTGTCCAGTCCTTGGGCACATGGCAGTCCGAGCACGCGGCACGGACACCCGTGCGATTGCTGTAGTGGATCGTCTTCTTGTATTCCTGATAGACGTTATCGTGCATCTCATGGCACGAAATACAGAAGTCCATCGTGTTGGTCGCTTCCATCCCGGTGTTGAAACCACCCCAGAACAGAATGCCAGAGATAAAACCCGTCATCAGCAGACCAAGAAGCGAATACTTCGCACTCGGCTTTTTCAGCGTGGCCCACAGGGTTGCAAGTTTTCCAGCCATTCAATCTCTCCCCACTTTATGCATCACATCGGAGACGCGTGGGTCGAGGGGCTTGCGCCCCTCGACCCTTGCCTCAGATCAAGGCTGTGTTATCAGTAAATGTCGTGCTGCGTGTTGTACACGTTGAACTTGCCGGTGGGGGTGATCATCTTCGGATCGGTAATCACCTTCTTCACCTTCAGAGTTGCATCGTCATACACCACGATGGCGGACTGGTCGGTCTTGCCGCCCCACAGGGAGATCCAGACTTCCTTGCCGTCAGCCGAGTACTCGGGGTGCACAGCGCGCTTCACGGCCTTGGTTTCGGGCAGGCCCGAGTCCTTGGCCACGTTCAGCACAGCCTTGGGCTTGGACAGGTCGGCCATGTCCCACACTGCCACGGACTCAGCCAGATCCTTGTCGGGGTTCTGCGGAGCGTCAGCCCAGAAGTGCTTGGACTTCGGATGGGTCTTCACGAACAGGTTACCCGGCACGTGCTTCATTTCCTGAACAACCTTCCAGTTGTACTGCTTGAACTGCTTGTGCTTCGGATCTTCCGAGGGCGTGGAAATCAGCGTCACGACATCAGCACCCAGGTGGCCGGTAGCCCAGACGGGACCGAACTTGGGGTGAACGAAGTTGGCGCCACGACCGGGGTGAGGGATCTTGGCCGTATCGACCAGAGCCGCCAGCTTGCCGGTCTTGGTGTCCACCGCAGCGATCTTGTTCGAAGCGTTGGCCGCAACCAGGAAGTAACGCTTGGAAGCGTCCCAACCGCCGTCGTGCAGGAACTTGGCAGAACCGATGGTGGTGGTCTTCAGGTTTTCGATGTCGGAGTAATCGACCAGCAGGATCTGACCGGTTTCCTTGATGTTCACCACCCACTCAGGCTTGATGAACGATGCCACGATAGAGGCAACGCGGGGCTCAGGGTGGTACTCGCCGTCCACGGTCATGCCACGGGTGCTCACCACCTTGAGGGGCTTGAGCGTGTCGCCGTCCATGATGACGTACTGAGGCGGCCAGTAAGAACCAGCGATCGCGTACTTGTCTTCAAAGCCCTTGAACTTGGAGGTATCCACCGAGCGAGCGTCGAAGCCGATCTTGAGCTCGGCAACCACATCAGGCTTTTCCATCCACAGGTCGATCAGGGACAGACGGCCGTCGCGGCCGATCACGTACACATAGCGGCCGGAAGCAGACAGGCGCGAAATGTGCACGGCATAGCCGGTCTTGACGATGCTGCGGATTTCCTTGGTGTCGCCATCGATCAGGGCCACTTCGCCCGTGTCGCGCAGCGTCACAGAGAACACGTTCTTCAGGTTGATCTTGTTCATCTGCTTGGTCGGACGCTTGTCCACCGGCACGATGACCTTCCAGGAATCCATCGTTTCCTTGAAGCTGTACTCTGGCGGCACATCCGGCGTGTTCTGGATGTAGCGTGCCATCAGGTTGATTTCTTCCTTGGTCAGGATGTCATCAAAGTTCACCATGCCGCCATCGGTACCGTAGCCGATGATCTTTTCCAGACGCGATTGACCCAGGGCCAGCGTACCACCTTCAGTGGTCTTGCCTTCCTTGTCGGTCTTGCTCCAATGCGGCTCAAGGTTCTTGCCGGTGGCACCCTTGCGCAAGACACCGTGACAACCAGCGCAACGCTCGAAGTAAATCTTCTTGGCGGTTTCCTTTTCAGCGGCCGTCATGCTGGGCGCCTGAGGTTTGTCTTGAGCCATTGCAGGAACTGCAAGGCCCGTCAGCATCACCACTGCAGCAATGCTCGAAAGGCGGGGAAATGTCATCGTTCTTACTCCAAAGGTACCTTGCAGCCAATCCGCCCGCAGGCGGCTGTCAAAGCCCGGTGACGGCTACAACAAGTCGATCCGGGCAAGACCATTATGCGGGCGTTGTCTCTACCGCCAACTTGATCTATGTTAAACAGCCATTCCAAATGCCTCAAAGAGTTAAAAAATGTACGCACAATCCAACCATTGCTGATGAAGGCATGCACCCGCAAACCACACGCCCCACTCGCGTAAGATTTGCGCCCGCGACTCGAAAGCCCCGAATTGAAACCACTATCTACACTGCGCTTTGACTCGCTGGGGTGCAGCAAAGGCGGCCGCAAGCTGTTCCAGAACATCCACTGCACCCTTGAGGCTGGGCGCTGGCTGCATGTGGTGGGGGTCAATGGTATTGGCAAAACCAGTCTCTTGCGCATGCTGTGCGGCCTGGCGCCCGTCGAATCCGGCGCCATCTTGTGGAACGACGTGCCGATCCAGAAGCAACGGGCCGACTTTCAGCGTGATCTGTGTTACCTGGGGCACCTCAACGGCCTGCAAGAGTCCATGACGGTGCGCGAGAACCTGGCGTTCACCGCCGCATTGGGTGGTTTTACGACCGATGAGGGCTCCATTCGCAACATTCTTGCCAGGTTTGGAGTTCCCGGCCGGGGAGAACACCTCGTTCGTCATCTGTCTCAAGGTCAAAAAAGGCGCGTGGCCTTGTGCCGACTGGCGCTGAGTCAGGCGCCACTGTGGGTATTGGATGAGCCCTTCGTGGCCATGGATGACACCGGAATACAGATGCTGACGGAGCTGATTGCAGAACACCTTGCCAATGGTGGCCTCACGGTTCTGACCAGTCATCAGGCCGTCGAGATCGGCGCCATCCCAGTTCAAATCTTGGAGTTGCGCGCATGAAATTGACGCATGTCAAGCCCATCGGACTGGGAAGCGTCATGCTTGCGGTCCTGCGCCGCGAGATTTCGCTGGCAATGCGCCAGAAGGGTGAAGTGCTGACGCCATTGGTGTTTTTTGCCGTGGTCGCCAGCCTCTTCCCTCTGGGCGTCGGGCCGGAGTCGGCGCTTTTGTTGCGCATGGCTCCCGGTGTTTTGTGGGTGAGTGCCTTGCTTGCTGCCATGCTTTCTCTTCAGCGCCTTTTTGCCAGCGACTACGCCGACGGCTCCCTGGAGCAAATGGTGTTGTCGCCAGCTCCGCTGCAGTTGCTGGTGGCCGCGAAGGCCCTGTCCCACTTCTTGCTGTCGGGCGTTCCTCTGGTGCTGATGGCGCCGGTTCTCGGCCTGCAGTTCGGGCTGGATGCGTCATCCCTGGGCATTCTGATGCTGACACTGCTCCTGGGCACACCGACCTTGAGCCTGATAGGAAGCATTGGTGCCGCATTGACACTTGGTGTTCGGGGTGCCGGGGTTCTGCTGTCGCTCCTGATCCTGCCGCTATACATTCCCGTCCTGATTTTTGGCGCGGGGGCTGTGGAAGCCTACACCTCGGATCTGGGTGTCCATGGGCACCTGTCCCTGCTGGCTGCGCTGTTGGTTCTTTCCCTGTTTTTCGCCCCCTTCGCCACAACGGCTGCACTGAAGATATCCCTGGAATGAAAACAAACAGCATTCACTGGTTCAAGTACGCTGCGCCCCAGAACTTCTACTTTCTGGCAGGCAAGATGTGGCCATGGTTCGCAGCACTGGCCGCCCTGCTGATGGTGGTGGGTTTGTGGATCTCCTTCTTTGTGGCGCCCGTGGATGCCCAGCAAGGGCAAGGCTACCGCATCATCTTTGTGCACGTGCCGTCATCGCAGATGTCGATGTTCATCTACCTCGTGATGGCCGCTTGGGCCGGTGTCGGTCTGGCGTTCAATACGCGCCTCTCGGGCATGATGGCCGCCGCCCTTGCCCCCACAGGGGCCTTGTTTGCGTTTCTTTCGCTGCTGACGGGGTCGCTCTGGGGCAAACCCATGTGGGGCACTTGGTGGGTATGGGACGCACGACTCACCTCGACGCTGATCCTGCTCTTCCTTTACCTGGGATTTCTGGCATTGCAATCGAGCATTGACGATCCCCGCCGAGCAGACAAAGCCTGCGCCGTGCTCGCCCTGGTAGGGGTTGTCAACGTCCCCATCATCTATTTTTCCGTGAACTGGTGGAATACCTTGCACCAGGGAGCATCGGTCTCGCTGACCCGGGCGCCCTCGATGGCGGCACCCATGCTGTGGGGCATGCTGATCATGGTGTTGGCGTTCTGGATGTACGCCATCGCCGCTGCGCTGGCTCGGGTGCGCAACATCATTCTTGAGCGGGAACGCCATACAGACTGGGTGAAAAATGCAGTGGAATAGTCTTTCCGAATTTCTTGCCATGGGCGGCTACGCACTCTATGTGTGGGGCAGCTTTGGTGCGACCGCCCTGGTCATGCTGTGCGAATCCTTGCTGATTCGCAGCCAGCGCAAACAGATCTTGCGAAACCTTCGCGACGGTGTTGACTCCCATCACGAATCATGAAACCACGTCACAAACGCGCAGCCGTCATTGCGGGCGGTCTGGCCGCCCTGTCGCTGGCGGCCTATCTGGTGCTGAACGCCTTTGAAAGCAACCTGGTGTTTTTCTTCAGTCCCAGCCAGGTGGCTGCGGGCGAGGCGCCCAAGAACCGCACCTTTCGGGTGGGCGGCATGGTCAAGGAAGGCTCCGTCGAGCGCAAGGACCTCACGGTGAAGTTCATCGTCACCGATACAGCCAAGGAGATGACGGTGACCTACACCGGCATCCTTCCCGATCTGTTCCGCGAGGGCAAAGGGGTCGTAGCCCAGGGCAAGCTCGGAGACAACGGACTGTTCACGGCCACGGAGGTGCTTGCCAAACACGACGAGAACTACATGCCTCCAGAGGCACAGCATGCCGTCGATCAAGCCCAGAAGACCATTGAAACGCTGAAATAACATGATTCCCGAACTAGGCCATTTCGCGCTGATCCTGTCGCTTTTTGTTGCGCTCGCGCTGGGGGTTTTGACCGTGGTTGGGGGTCAGACCGGCCGCAGCGATTGGATCGCTCTGGCCCGCCCCGGCGCACATGCACTATGGCTGCTCACGGCCATCGCCTATGGCTGCCTGACCTATGCGTTCTACTCCAACGACTTCTCCGTCGTTTATGTGGTCCAGCACTCCAACTCCAGCCTGCCCGCCCTGTACCGCATCGCTGGTGTGTGGGGGGGGCATGAAGGCTCCTTGCTGCTGTGGCACTTCATGCTCACCTCGTGGATGCTGGCAGTGGCATTTTTCTCCCGCCAATTGCCCGATGCCATGGTGGCCAAAGTCCTGGGGATTCTCGGCCTGGTCGGGGTCGGCTTTTTGCTCTTCATGCTGCTGACGTCCAACCCATTCCTGCGGCTGACCGATGTCCCTGCGGACGGGCGTGATCTGAACCCCTTGCTGCAAGACCCCGGCCTGGTGTTTCACCCGCCCATGCTTTACATGGGTTACGTTGGCCTGGCCGTGCCGTTCGCCTTTGCCATTGCCGCACTGCTGGGCGGACGCCTGGACGCCGCATGGGCCCGTTGGTCGCGCCCCTGGGCCACGGTGGCCTGGATGTTTCTCACCCTGGGCATTGCATTGGGCTCCTGGTGGGCCTATTACGAGTTGGGCTGGGGCGGCTGGTGGTTCTGGGATCCGGTGGAGAACGCATCTTTCCTTCCCTGGCTGGTGAGTGTGGCGCTGATCCACTCATTGGCGGTGACCGAAAAGCGCGGTCTGTTCCGCAACTGGACCATCGTTCTGGCCATCACGGCGTTCTCGCTCAGTTTGCTGGGCACCTTCCTGGTGCGCTCCGGAGTGCTGACTTCGGTCCACGCTTTCGCCACAGACCCTCGGCGTGGCGTTTTCATTCTGGTGTTCCTGATCGCTGTCGTCGGCAGCTCCCTGACCCTTTTTGCCATGCGTGCCAGCAAGGTGCGCGCTGGTGGTTCGTTCAAGCTGGTCTCACGCGAAACCTTCCTGTTGCTCAACAACGTTCTGATGACCACCGCGGCCGCCACCGTGCTGCTGGGAACCTTGTATCCGCTGATCGTCGATGCGCTGAACCTGGGCAAGCTGTCGGTCGGCCCGCCCTACTTCAACGCCGTCTTTGTGCCAATCATGGTGCCTGTCCTGCTGTTCATGGTGGTGGGCACCTTTGCCCGCTGGAAAAGTGACGGCATCGCCGAGCTGTGCAAAAAGCTGGGCGCCACCGCCCTGATTTCCGTGGCATTGGGATGCACTTTGCCGATTCTGGCTGGCCATTGGTCGGCTGCAGTGGCCTTGGGCATGAGCCTGGCGCTGTGGATCGTGCTGTCTTCGGCACAGCACATCTACCGCCAGCTCCGAGACACGGCACGCTGGCGCTCCACACCCTGGTCGTTCTGGGGCATGCACATCGCCCACATCGGTGTGGCGGTCAGCACCCTCGGCATTGTCATGGTCACCAACTACGAAACCGAAAAAGACGTACGCATGACTGTGGGAGACACTGTCTCCGTGGGTGGCTATACCCTGCGGCTGACCGGCATACGCCAGGCCCAAGGCCCGAACTACCGTGCAGACGTGGGTGATGTCGAGCTGATCCAGGATGGAAAGGTCTTGCGCCATCTGCACCCCGAAAAGCGCGCCTACTTCTCCAGCACCATGCCCATGACCGAAGCCGCCATCGACACCGGGCTGGCCCGTGATGTGTATGTTTCTCTCGGAGAGCAGTTGGAAGGTGGAGCGAACCCGGCGTGGGCTGTGCGCGTGTACTACAAGCCCTTCGTGAGCTGGATCTGGGGTGGTGCGTTGCTCATGGCCCTGGGTGGCACCCTGGCGGCACTGGACCGCCGCTATCGCAAGAAAAAGGCCGCGACAGCATCGGATGCGCTGGTTTCGGGTGCAACAGCATGAAAAAAGCACTGATTCCCCTGGGCGTATTTCTGGTTCTGGTGGTGTTTCTGGCCATCGGCCTGACCCGCGACCCCCGCGTGGTTCCCTCGCCCCTGATTGACAAGGCTGCGCCCGTTTTCGTCGCTCCCTTGCTCCACACGCCCGAAAAACAGTTCTCGGCCCAGGACATGCGCGGCAAGGTGTGGTTGCTGAACGTCTGGGCGTCCTGGTGCACTGCCTGCCTGCAGGAACACCCGGTGCTGATGGAATATGCCAAGAGCAAAAACATTCCGCTGATCGGCCTGAACTACAAGGACCAATCTGCCAACGGGCTGAAATGGCTGGCCCGCCATGGTGATCCCTATGACCTGTCGGTGGTGGATCCTGAAGGGCGCATTGGTATTGACTTTGGCGTCTATGGCGTGCCCGAGACCTTTTTGATCGACAAGGAAGGCAAGATTCGCTTCAAGCAGATCGGCCCCGTGACCGAGGAAGCCCTGCTCAAGACCATCCTGCCGCTGGCACAGGAACTGCAAAAATGAAATTCTGGCTTGCCCTGTTGCTGGCGTTGCAGTTCGCTCTGCCTGCCCACGCCAATGAAGCCCCTCCGCTGGCGCAAGACCCGGTGGTGGAAAAACGCATGGTCGCCATCTCGGCGGAGCTGCGATGCCTGGTCTGCCAGAACGAATCGCTGGCGGGCTCGCGGGCCGATCTGGCCATGGACCTCAAGCGCGAGATCCGCTCCCAGATCCAGGCCGGCAAAAGTGACGCCGAGATCATGGACTTCATGGTCAGCCGCTATGGCGATTTCGTACGCTACCGCCCGCCCGTCAATCCGGTGACCTGGCTGCTCTGGTTTGGCCCCTTTGTATTGCTGGCGGGTGCAGTGTATGGGCTCGTGCGCATCGTGCGCACCCACCAGCGTGACGCCAAACCTCAACCGCTTGACGAAGCCCAACGCGCCAAGGCGCAGTCAATCCTGCAAGCTCCGGACCGCCTTCCATGACCCTTTTCATTGCCCTCGCAGCGGCCTTGACCGTGCTGATCATCGTTTGGATGGTCTGGCCCCTGCTGCGTCCAACGCCGCTCAACAACGTCTCCAGCCTGCGACTGAACGCCGCCATCTACCGCGAACAGCTCGATGCCCTGGAGCGCGACCTTGCCAATGGCACCATGACACCGGCCGACTATGAGGCCACCCGCGACGAGCTGCAGCTGCGCCTGCTGGACGACACCGCCGAGCCCGATACCCCTGCCGCACCAACCGCCACACCCTTCTGGAGCGCACGACGCACTTCGGCATTGCTGGCCTTGGTATTGCCCCTGGGCGCCGCAGGCATGTACCACTTTCTGGGCAACCCTGCGGCGCTGAGTCCTGCACTCGCCCAGGCCGCAGCGCAAGAACAGGTGATCCAGATGGTGGAGTCCCTGGCCGCCAAACTCCAGGCCAATCCAGACAACCCCAAGGGCTGGGCCATGCTGGCGCGGTCCTACAAGGTCATGGGCCGACTGGACGAGGCCGCGCAGGCCTACGCCAAGGCCAGTGAAGCCATTCAGAACCACCCCGACTTCCTGGTGGACTATGCCGAACTGCTGGCCCTGCGGGCAGGCAATCGCATGGAAGGCCAGCCGCAGGAACTGGTTCGACAGGCCCTGAGTGTGGATCCCGAACACCCCAGCGCACTCATGATGTCCGGCGTTGCCGCCTATCAACAGGGCGACTTCGATCGCGCCGCAGCAGACTGGGAAAAACTGCTGGGGCTCTTGGAACCGGGCTCCGAAGACGCCAAGGTCACCCAAGAATACCTGGACGACGCACGCCTCCAAGCCTCCAAGGCCAAGAAGCCATAGCCGACCCTGGTCTGGGGATGTGCGCAGGCGGCTCAGCCTGCGCTCCCCCTTCCTGCGAAGCTGTCAGACACCTACCACCCACGCAAACAACAACCGACATGCAGATCCACCGTTCGACAGACCCTTCCCGACCCCAGGCACGCACCTTGGCCGTCCTGGTATCCCTGGCTTGTCTGCACATGGTGCCGGCACATGCCCAAAGCACGGCCCCACGCAACGCCCATGCGGCACTGCCCGAAGTGGTGGTCAGCGGCTCGCGGCAGGAGCAGGCGGCAGACGAGCTGCCGCTGTCCTACGATGTGATCAACGCCAACACCCTGAGCAACCAGCAAAGCCGCAACCTGCGCGAAGCGCTGGAGAACCTGCCCAACACCTCGGTCAAGCGCTCGCCGGCCCGGTTTTCCGTGGGCGGTGCCACCGCCAGCGCCGGGCGCGATGGCAACGTAGGCATCAACATCCGCGGCCTGGGTGGCAACCGGGTGCTGCTGATGACCGATGGCGTGCGCATGCCGCGCAGCTACGCCTTCCGCACCACCACCTTTGACCGTGAATACCTCTCGCTCGAACTGCTCAAGCGCATCGAGGTGGTACGTGGCCCGGCGTCCGCCCTGTACGGCTCCGACGGCATGGCGGGGCTGGTCAACTTCATCACGCACGAACCGGCCGACTTCCTGGCCGTCGGCAAAGGCGAAACACCCAAAACGCTCGGTGGCCGCATTGCGGCGGGCTGGAGCGGTGACGACAACGGCCACACCCTGGCCGGTACCGTGGCTGGCCAGGCCAGCGACACCCTGCAGTGGATGCTGACGGCCACCACCCGCGGCGCCCACGCCATGGACAACATGGGCACCAACCACGAGCCCAATCTCAACCGCACCCGCCCCAACCCGCAGGACGACCGCGACAACGCCGTGCTCGGCAAGATCGTGCTGCGCCCGCATGCCACGCAGCGCCACGTGTTCACGCTGGAGCATGTGCAGAAGAAATCGGATGTGGACCTGCTCTCCAGTCGCAACCCCCTGCCCTTGCGCGGCACCCCGGCGCAGATTGCCGGTGCCATCGTCGATGAATACTCCTCGCGCTCCATGGAGCGCAACCGCCTGACCTGGGATGCCCGGTTTGGCCTGGGTACCGACTGGGCAGACCACCTGCGCACCGTCGTGGCGTACCAGGATGCGCAATCGCGCCAGGTCGGCACCAGCGTACGCAACACCCTGCCCCTGCGCGTGCGCGACAACTCCTATGGCGAGAGCACCTGGCAGGCCGGCGTGCAGGCCGACAAAATTTTGCGCAGCGGTGGCTGGGCGCACAAGATCACCTACGGGCTGGACCATGTGCGCAGCGACATCTCCAACCTCTACACCGGCCTGGCCCCCCTCCCACCGGAAGTGTTTCCGCTCAAGCGCTTCCCCGACACACGCGAAACCACCAGCGCGCTCTATGTGCAGGACGAATCGGTGCACGGCAACTGGAGCTTGACCCCTGGCCTGCGCTTCGACCATTTTTCGCTTGACGTGACCAGCCAGGCGGGCTTTTACCCACCCGCCAAGCAGCCAGGGCAGTCGCTCTCGGGCTCGGCGCTGTCGCCCAAGATCGGCGTGCTGTACCGCGCCACGGAACAGTGGAGCGTGTTCGGCCAGTACGCAGCGGGCTTTCGCGCCCCCGATGCAGGGCAGGTCAACGGTTACTACGAAAACGCGGCCGAACAGGTCATCATCATCCCCAACCCCGACCTCCGGCCCGAAAAGAGCCGCGGCGTGGAACTGGGCGTGCGCGGACGCCTGGACCGCCTGAGCCTGGACGCCGCCGTGTTTGGCAGCCACTATTCCAACCTGATCATGGACACGGTGCTGATCCGCGGCACGGGCACAGCGGCGGATCCGCGCATCTTCCAGACCATCAACACCGAGCGCGCACGCATCACTGGCTTTGAGCTCAAGGGCCAGTACGACTGGGGCCGCGTGGCGGGCGGACGCCTGGTCACGCCGTTCAGCTACGGCAAGGCACGCGGTGTGAACCGCGCCACCGGCAAACCCATCAACTCGGTGGACCCCGCCCAGCTGGCGCTGGGCGTGCAGTACGACACGGCGGCCTGGGGCCTGCGCCTGGACATGCGCCACCATGCGGCCAAGACGGCCAAGGACATCGACAGCGCCTCGTCCGTCAAGCCGCCCAACACGCAGTTCACCGTTCCCTCGGCCACCACGCTGGATGTATCCGCGCAGTGGCGCCTGCGCAAGGACCTGCGCCTGAACTTCGCCGTGCACAACCTGACCAACCGCAAGTACTGGCTCTGGCCCGACGTTTATGGCCTGGCGGCCTCATCCGCCACCAATGACGCCTACACCCAGCCAGGACGCAGCGTCCATGTGTCGCTGGTCAAGGATTTCTGAGGCCACCTAAAAATTTGATGAAAAATAGGCTATTAGCCCATAGATACAGCGCAAGCAGCTATCAAAACAATAGCGTTTTTGCGCTGTATCCTCGGGTTGCTGCAACTCCACGCTGCCCGACGGCCGCACCCAGATGTCCGTTGCCATTCAGGACGGCCGCATCGCCGAAAAGCGCCGGGGCATGACGCGCTTGCCCGAACTACTGGCCACAGGTCTGACCGTGGCTTTCGGCCAGGACTGCGTGATGGACCCCTGGTATGGACTGGGCAGTGGCGACAGCAGGAACTGGCACGAACTGGCACACATGGCCCTGCATGTGGGCCAGATGACCAGCCAGGCCACCAAGCGCCAATGCTTCGAAGCCGTCACCACCCAGCCAGCGCAGCCGCTGGGACTCGAAGGCAACGGGCTAGCGGCGGCCCGTTAGCCGCCCGGAACGGGCTCTGGCTGCCACACCTCGACCCGATTGCGCCCGCGCTGCTTGGCCTGGTACATGGCCGCATCCGCACGGTGCAACACCCCTTCGGGGGTTTCGCCGGCAGCGCACAGGGTCACTCCGACACTCACTGTGAGCGCGATCGGCCCATGCTCGGTCATCGCGGGGTGCTGCCCCACCAGAGAACACAGGCGCTCGGCCACGGCCCTGGCACCCTCGCGGGTGGCAAGGGGCAAGGCGATTGCGAACTCCTCGCCACCAAGCCTGCCCATGAGATCCTCCTTGCGCAGGCAACTGGCGGCCAGGCCCACGAAGTGGCGTAGCACCTCATCCCCGCACTGGTGGCCCCAGGTGTCGTTGATCTTCTTGAAATGGTCCAGATCGATCACCAGCACGGGCAGTTCGGCCCGGCGGCGCCGCGCCTGGCTGATGGCCTTGTCCAGCAACGTCAGAAAGGCGCGCCGGTTGAAGACGCTGGTCAGCGGGTCCATCTCCGCCAGGCGCCGCAAGGCACTGTGGGTGAACTCGTTGGCCAGCATCAGAATGCCAAACGCGATCAGCACCAGCGCCATGATCGCCTCCAGGATGACGAACTGCGACAGGGCCGGGACCATGTCGGCATCCTGCACGAGCGACATCTGCAACTTGAACAGCAGGGTCCGCAACAGCACAAAAGCGCCATGCGCGCCCATGACGATCGCCGTCAGGTAGCGGGCTGGATAGGCCTGCATGCCCCCATGCGCAAGGGTGGCGGCCGACAACCCGTAGAACACGCCAGGCCCAAGGCTGGCGGCCAGAAAGCGCATGCCCGGATGGGGCTGCACCAACGTGAAATACAGCGCCATGCCAACCAGTACCGCGATGAACACCGCCGCCCGTCCATGGCGGGGCGGCGGCCGACCCATGTAGGCATGGCAACCCATCAGGCAGAGGTAGCCCGTCAATGACACCGCGCATTGGGTCAACACGACGGACAGGGCGGGCGGCAGTCGCGTCCATTGCAGAAAGCTGATGCTGAACAGCAGGCCGAACAGGTACGACAGCGTCCACAGCCGCAGGCCAGGGATCTGCCGGTTGAAGTACCACACTGCAAACAGCACTGCGGTGACCATGGCCATGAGGATGGCCGTGAGAGTCAGGAGGGTTGGACTGTGCACTGTGCAGAAACTCTACCGTGGCGCGGTGACCCATGCAGCGGGTTCAGAATATCCCATGCATCCAGCACCTCCACGAGGCGCGGGGGACCGGCTGACGCGGGGTGGATCCAGGCTCCCTCAGCCCGCCAGTGCGACGTACACGTTCTGCACGTCGTCGTTGGCATCGATGGCGGCGAGAAAGGACTCCACTTCCTCCAGTTGCTCTGCGCTCAGGCTCGCGGGATTGACGGGGTTCTTGGGCTTGTAGCCCAGCTTTGCCGTCAGTACGGTGAAACCCTGCGCGGGCAGCGCACGGCTGACCAGATCGAGGTCGGTCGGGTCGGTGATGAACAGGGTGGCGCCCTCCTCGTCCGCTGGCTCGAAATCCTGCGCACCGGCCTCGATGGCAGCCACCTCGGGGTCTGCGCCTGCGGTGGCGGGCTCGGCCTCGATCAGGCCCACATGGTCAAAGTCCCAGGCCACCGAGCCCGAAGTACCCAGCTGGCCTTTGCGGAACAGCACGCGCATTTCAGGCGCTGTACGGTTCACGTTGTCCGTCAGGCACTCGACCATCACGGCCACACGGTGCGGCGCGAAGCCTTCGTAGATCACATGCTCATAGTGCACCGCTTCGGTGCCCGTGCCCGAGCCCTTCTTGATGGCACGCTCCAGCGTGTCCTTGGGCATGGAGGCCTTGCGGGCCTGCTCCACCACGAGGCGCAACCGCGAATTCGTGGACGGGTCCGCACCGCCGCGCGCGGCGACCAGGATTTCCTTGACCAGCTTGCCAAACAGTTTGCCCTTGGCGTCGGCCACCTGTGCCTTGCCTTTTGCCTTCCACTGCGCGCCCATCTTGCGTTTTCCTTGGTGTTGTGGCGCGCCAATGTGGCGGGCCGTATCGGAGGATGGGCCACGCACATGCGCGAGACCCAAGGGGTGTGGTTATACACCCGCCTGAGGCCCCGCAGAGCAGGCAAATGCGCGCAAAACCACGCTGATCGCACGGGTGCTGATCCAGGGCAGTCTGGGCATCAGAATGGGTGCCGCTGGCCAGTATTGGCAGAACCAAGGAAAAGTGGCTTGAGCGCACACCCATAAAGCGCCAACAGCTATTACTTTAATAGCAATCAAGCCCCATTGGTGCCCCGTGGGGCCGCCACGATTTCCCATTCCGCCAGTTGCTCGTTGGTGGCAATGAGCCTGCCCACCAGCAGCCGGATGAAAGCCTTGTCAAAGCGCGACTGCAATTCCTCGGACGCTTCGCGCAGTGCGGGGTTGCGGATCTTGAGCACCAGCACCTCGGTTTCGGCCACTGCCGTGGCGGTGCGGATGCGGTGCTCCGGGCGCAGGTAGGTCATCTCGCCCAGCGTCACGCCGGGGTCCAGGGTGCTCAGGTGCCAGCCCTGGCGGCTGACGCTCACCTGCCCTTCGATGAGCACACAGAACGAATCACCCGGCGTGTTCTCGCGCATCAACACCGTGCCGCGGTCCAGGCGGCGCCACTTGCCCAGGCGCATCAGTTCCCACAGCACGACGTCGTGGAAGTCGTCAAAAAAAGGCAGCGCGCGCAAGCGGGCGAAGCGTTCGGACTCGGTGTCCTGCGAGCGTTGGCGCGGCAGGCTCTTGCTCAGCGCCATGAGCGACTGGCACCAGTCTTCCCACTGGAGGTAGCGCTGTTGCGGGTGCTTGGCCAGCGCGCGCAGCAGCCACTGGTCCAGCTCTGTGGGCAATGCGGGCCGCAGCAGGCTGGGCGGCACAGGCACATCGTTGCCGATGCGGAACATGGTGGCGTAGTCGGTGTCGCCATCGAAGGGGCGGCGGCCCGTCAGCAGCTCATACACCACCACCGCGAGCGAAAACATGTCGCTGTGGTGCGTGAGTGTCTCTTCACGCACCTGCTCGGGCGACATGTACGAGGGTGATCCGACCAAGCCGGCGATCTGCGTGGCCTCGCTGCGCACCGACAGGGCTGCGCCAAAATCCGCCAGCTTGACCTCCCCCTCCTCGGACAACAGGATGTTGGCGGGCTTGATGTCACGGTGCACCAGACCCTGGCGCTGGGCATGCTCCAGCGCCTGGCCACATTTGAAGGCGATGTCCAGCACCTGGGCCACGGGCAGCAGGCTGTCGGCCTTGGCAAAGTCCGACAAGGGGCGGCCCTGCACATATTCCAGCACCAGGTAGGGCGGAACGGCCTCCTCGTCGGCATCCAACAAGCGCACGATGTGCGGGTGACGCAGGCGTCCGGCCAGCATGGCCTCGTTGCGCAGCAGGCGGCGGTAGCGCTGGGCCTGCGCCGGATCGGCCAGCAGGTGGGCATGCATCTGCTTGATGGCCACCTGCTTGCCCCGAAAGCCGTCCAGCCCCAGGTACACCACGCCGCTGGCACCGCGACCGATTTCCCGTTCGATGCGGTATTTTCCAATGCTGGCGGGTGGTGGGGCTTCAGGCATGGTGCTGGCTCAATGTTCGGGGACGATGGCCTCGGCCCAATCGTACAGGGCACCCAGAATCTCCTCGGCGCGCTCGTCGGCGGTCTCGGAGAGTTGGTCGATCTCGGAAAAAAACTGGTCCACGGTCCGCATGCCGCCCTGCCCTTCCAGCAGCCGGGCTGCGCGGTGCGCTTCCCAGCGTTCGGCCTCCTCGGGCATCAAGGTATCGGGAAACGAGCGCGCGCGGTAACGCCAGAGCAACTCGTCCAGCCGTGGATCGTCGAAACCCGTGCGTGCACGGGCAAGCTGCTCGCCCGACAGGGTGCGCAGCTCGTTGAGGCGACGGCGGTCGTTGTTGCCCACGAAGCCGCCGTACAAGTCCTGCTCCACATCGGGCGCGGGTTCGGGCGGGCGGGCAAACACCGCGGGCCAGATGGCACTCATGTCCGGCAGCGCGCGCGCCACCTCGGCGTGCGCTGCCGCCAGGGCCAGGTCGATGCCCCAGCGCTGCGCCAGCGCAGGCGTGAGCGTGTTCACATTGCCCACCACCATGGGTGATTTGTTCAGGTGCACGGTCTTGATGGGCAGGCGCGTGACGCCTTCGGGCAGGTCGGCCGTACGCGTGAACATGCGCAAACGCAGTTGCTCCACATCCAGCAGGGCCAGTTCACGCGGGTCATGCGCAAGGTCCCAGGCAATGATCTCGTTCTTGTTCGTGGGATGGCTGGCCAGCGGCCACATCACGGCCAAACAGCCGCGTTCGGCAGGGAACATGCCCGACACGTGCAGAAAGGGCCGCGCCGTCTGCGCCGTGGCGGGCAGGCGCAGCTCGGCAGCCACGCGGTCCTTCTTGTGCAGGCCGAAGGCGAAATCGAACAGCCGGGGGTTGTGCTGGCGCAGCAACCGCGCCAGCGCGATGGTGGCTCGCACATCCGACAGCGCATCGTGCGCGGCCTCGTGTTGCAGGCCGTTGGCCTTCGTCAGGTGCTCCAGCTTGAAGCTTTGCGAGCCATCTTCTTTGGTCGGCCAGACAATGCCGTCGGGCCGCAGCGCATAGGCCAGGCGCACCACGTCGAGCAAGTCCCAGCGGCCACATTGGTTCTGCCACTCGCGCGCATAGGGGTCGATGAGGTTGCGCCAGAACATGAAGCGCGTGATTTCATCGTCGAACCGGATGGTGTTGTAGCCCACGCCAATGGTGCCGGGCTGCGCCATTTCGTCAGCGATTTTCTGCGCAAACTCACGCTCGGGCAGGCCCCGCTCCCAGGCCTGCTGGGGGGTGATGCCGGTGATCAGACAGGACGTGGGATCGGGCAGATAGTCGTTGGCCGGCTGGCAATACCACATGAGGGGTTCGCCGATTTCGTTGAGTTGCGCATCGGTGCGAACAGCCGCAAACTGCGCCGGTCGATCACGCCGGGTGTCTGCCCCGAAGGTCTCGTAGTCGTGCCAGAGAAAGGTGTGCGAATCCATGGAGCTCCAGAAGACAAGGCAACTGCGTGCACTGTAAACCCGGCGAAGCAGCGCACGGGCCCGGTCGAAAAACAAAAAGCCCCGCAAGCGGGGCTTTTTGAGGTGCGCGTTGCGCAGAAGATCAGTTGGCGCGGGTGCCGACCACTTCGATCTCAACGCGACGGTTCTTGGCGCGACCTTCCTTGGTCTTGTTGTCGGCCACGGGCTGCTTCTCGCCCTTGCCTTCGGTGTACACGCGGCTCTTGTCGATGCCCTTGGACACCAGGTAAGCCTTCACGGCTTCGGCGCGGCGGATCGACAGCTTCTGGTTGTAGGCGTCAGAGCCGACGGAGTCGGTGTGACCCACAGCAATGATCACTTCCAGGTTGATGGCCTTGACCTTGGAGGCCAGGTCGTCCAGCTTGGCCTTGCCTTCGGGCTTCAGAACAGCCTTGTCGAAGTCGAAGAAAGCGTCGGCAGCGTAGGTCACCTTGGAAGAGGTGGGAGCAGCGGGCTTGGCAGCAGGTGCAGCGGGAGCAGCCGCGGGAGCAGCAGGCGCAGCAGCCGGAGCGGGAGCAGGAGCAGCCAGAGCGCCGTCGCAGCCAGGGGCAGCGGTGGCAGGCGTCCAGTTGGCATCGCGCCAGCACAGTTCGTTGGTGCCGTTCTTCCAGACCAGCTCGTTGGAGCCGTTCTTCCAGTTGTCGATGGTTTGGGCGCCAGCGGCAGTTGCGAGCGCTGCGGAGGCGATGAGCATCGCCACTTTGTTCAGTTTCTTCATGGTTCTCCTCTTGGGGAAAAAGGCGCAGCAGCAGCGCTGCGTGATCGGACGCAATTGGCATCAATCACCAAAAACGTTCGATCGATTGTGCCATAGCCATGCTTTCCTTGCGGTGCAAGCCTCCCGGAAGGCGTTACACCTCTTCGGAATAAGCTCAGGGTGTTGCTCATCAGCAACAAGCGCTTGCGCCTAAAATGGGTGCCCCTAGCCTTAGCCTCGACTGCCGCACCCATGACCCAGTTCGCCAAAGAGACCCTGCCCATCAGCCTGGAAGAGGAGATGCGCCGCAGTTACCTGGATTACGCCATGAGCGTGATCGTGGGCCGGGCGCTGCCCGATGCGCGCGATGGCCTCAAGCCCGTGCACCGGCGGGTGTTGTTTGCCATGCACGAGCTGGGCAACGACTGGAATCGGGCGTACAAGAAATCGGCCCGTATCGTCGGTGACGTGATCGGTAAGTACCACCCGCACGGCGACAGCGCGGTGTACGACACCATTGTGCGCATGGCACAGGATTTCTCGCTGCGCCACATGCTGGTGGACGGTCAAGGCAACTTCGGTTCGGTCGATGGCGACAGCGCCGCAGCCATGCGTTACACCGAAATCCGCCTGTCGAAAATTGCCCATGAAATGCTGGCCGATATCGACAAGGAAACCGTCGATTTCGGCCCCAACTACGACGGCAGCGAGAAGGAGCCCCTGGTGCTGCCCACGCGCCTGCCCAACCTGCTGGTCAATGGCAGCGCAGGCATTGCCGTGGGCATGGCCACCAACATTCCTCCGCACAACCTGAACGAGGTGGTGGACGCCTGTTTGCACCTGCTGCGCAACCCACAGGCCAGCATTGACGAGTTGATGGAAATCATCCCGGCGCCGGATTTCCCCACGGCTGGCATCATTTATGGTATCCAGGGCGTCAAGGAAGGCTACCGCACCGGCCGCGGCAAGGTGGTGATGCGCGCCAAGTGCCACTTTGAGGACATCGACCGGGGCCAGCGCCAGGCCATCATCGTGGACGAGCTGCCCTACCAGGTCAACAAGAAGACGCTGCAGGAGCGCATGGCCGAGCTGGTGCACGAGAAGAAGATCGAGGGCATCAGCCACATCCAGGATGAGTCCGACAAATCGGGCATGCGCCTGGTGATCGAGCTCAAGCGCGGCGAAGTGCCCGAGGTGGTGCTCAACAACCTGTACAAGCAGACGCAGTTGCAGGACACCTTTGGCATCAACATGGTGGCCCTGATCGACGGCCAACCACGCCTGTGCAACCTCAAGGACCTGGTCGAAGTCTTCCTGCAGCACCGCCGCGAAGTGGTCACCCGCCGCACCGTGTTCGAGCTGCGCAAGGCGCGCGACCGCGGCCATGTGCTTGAAGGCCTTGCCGTGGCCCTGGCCAACATTGACGACTTCATCGCCATCATCCGTAACGCGCCCACACCACCTGTGGCCAAGGCCGAGCTGATGGCCCGCCCCTGGGACAGCAAGCTGGTGCGCGAGATGCTGACGCGCACGCGCGCAGACGGTGGCGTGGTCAATGCCGACGACTACCGTCCCGAAGGCCTGGAACGCGAATTCGGCCTGCTGCAGGACGGCCTGTACCGCCTGTCGGAAACCCAGGCGCAAGAGATTCTGCAAATGCGTCTGCAGCGCCTCACCGGGCTGGAGCAGGACAAGATCGTCGCCGAGTACAAGGACATCATGGCGCACATCGAGGACTTGCTGGACATCCTGGCCAAGCCCGAGCGCGTCTCCACCATCATCAGCGACGAGCTGACCAGCCTGCAGCAGGAATTCGGCCAGACCAAGCTGGGCGCGCGCCGCAGCCAGATCGAGCACAGCGCACAAGACCTGTCCACCGAAGACCTGATTGCGCCCACCGACATGGTGGTCACGCTGAGCCACTCGGGCTACATCAAGAGCCAGCCGCTGTCCGAGTACCGCGCGCAAAAGCGCGGCGGGCGCGGCAAGCAGGCCACGGCGACCAAGGAAGACGACTGGATCGACCAGCTCTTCATCGCCAACACGCACGACT
>Ga0116193_1000811_pt1 | contig 27873 bp, 19 predicted proteins | sample AD_UKC115_MetaG_FD_89892 | JGI IMG/M metagenome (GOLD analysis project Ga0116193, IMG submission 89892) | Active sludge microbial communities of municipal wastewater-treating anaerobic digesters from Hong Kong - AD_UKC115_MetaG | ecosystem: Engineered > Bioreactor > Anaerobic > Digestate... | reverse complement strand
GGTATTTCCTGCATATTGCATCCAGATAATGTTTCCGTAGTGTTCGCCCTGATATCGGTTTACGGCGCCTCCGAGCGACCATGAAAAGCTATTTCTTTTGGCACCCTCTCTCGATGGTTCTGTCATGCGGTGTTCGATATTAAAAGTGGCTCCGTAGAAATAATTGTCTAAATATTTTCTTGCAATCAGGTCTGTTTGGGTAAGGGTATCGTGTTCCAATACAAGCATTGGGAGTCCGTAGTCTTCAAAACTTTTATTTGACTTATAATTTTCGTAATAACCGAGTCCTCTAGTCAGATGGCTTCCCACATCTATTTTGAAATTATGTTCTAATTTTTCGGTGTAATATTTTTTATTGGTTGAATAAAAAAGTTGATAGTGAGTTTGTTGGTAATTATCGGTTTCATTATCGTAATAATGGACATTTCCGTTTGCGTCATAATATTCTCCGCAACTATTATAGGTACGATTGGTTTTTAGCGAATCAGAGGGCACCCCGTTCCAGGCGAGACCGGTTTTTTCATTTCCATAGATTAAGTTAAAAGTCAGTTTTCCGTAGTCACGAGACAAGTCTTTGGAGAGCAAGCGGTAGTCGGTGGTAAAGAAAAGTGAGTTTAAGTTGGCAGAGGCGCGGTCGATATAGCCCTTACTTTGAATATTGGAGTAGCTTACGGCAGCAGACAAGCGATTTTTAATCAACCCTGTACTTGCGGAGACCGTATTGCGGAAAGTGTAGAAAGAGCCGGCAGATGAGGTAATTTCCAAGAATGGATCTGCGTTTGCGGTTAATGTGGAGAAATTCATGGTCGCTCCGAAAGCTGCGGCCCCGTTGTTAGAAGTTCCAACGCCTCGTTGGATTTGTAGATTATCGACGTGTGTCCCGAAGTCGGGCAGATTGACAAACCAAGAGCCTTGAGATTCGGCATCATTTAAGGGGATTCCGTTGACAGTTACATTAATTCGGGTTTGGTCAATCCCGCGGATACGCATATAAGTGTAGCCGATTCCGGTTCCGGCATCTGAAGTCGTAATCATCGAAGGAATTTGGTCGAAAAGATTATTAATACTGCCGTTTCCTTGTGATTTTTTAATTTCTTCCCGATTGACAACCGAAGAAGAGAAAATCTCTTCTCCACCGGGTCGGGTCCAGGTAATTCCGACGCCTTTCAGTTGGATAGGGTGGAGGGAGTCGTTATCGCCGATGGTTTGTCCGTTTAAGGGTTGGGATTGGAGTCCCATTAGGGCAAATGCCCAAAAAGGAATCAAACTCCATTTAATGGAGTTTTTTGTGGATTTGTGGAATTTTTTTTTCATAACTCTGACGAATTTAATTTAATAAATAACTTAAAGTCGAAAGAGGGTCTGTACGGAAGATAATTGCAATGTATCCCTACGTCGGCATTACCCGCATCAGGTTCATTGGGTTTAATCTCAGCCTTTCGGCACCCCTTTCATTCGGGGGCAAAGATACATAATTTTTTTGTATGGTATTTTGAAATTACGAATATGCTCGTTTTGTATGAATACCTTATAAGAATTTCAGCAAATGACGGGTAATCCATTCAAGTTGTTCGAGCGACAATTCCGTGTGCATCGGCAGTGAAATCACTTCGTTGCAGAGCGCTTCCGTGACAGGCAGATCTCCGATTTTGCCACCAAGAGAAGCAAATGCATTTTGCAGATGGAGTGGCACCGGATAATAAATCATTACCGGAACCCGGACAGCGTTCATGTTTTCAATCAGTTTCGTACGGTCAACATTACGGAGACGAAGCGTATATTGATGGAATACATGCGAAGAGTAATCGGTACACAAGGGCGTAATAAGTTTAGGGTTTCCGGCAAAAGCCTCATTATAGAAATTGGCGGCACTTCTGCGGGCAGCTGCGTACTTGTCCAAATGTTTCAATTTTACGCTTAGAATCGCAGCCTGAATGCTATCGAGGCGGGAATTAACCCCGATCATCTCATGGTAATAACGTTTAAACATTCCGTGGTTCACAATGCCGCGCATCAGCCGCGCAAGTTCATCATCGTGAGTAAACAATGCACCGCCGTCTCCGTAGCAACCCAGGTTTTTGGAGGGAAAAAAGGAAGTACAGCCGATAGTTCCCATCGTACCGGCTTTTTTAATAGTACCATCTTTAAAGGTATAATCAGCACCAATCGCCTGGCATGCATCTTCAATCACAAAGAGATTATATTTTTTCGCCAAGGCAAGAAGAGGTTCCATATCGCAGCATTGGCCGAACAAATGAACAGGCACAATGGCTTTTGTTTTAGGGGTAATTGCTTTTTCAATTTCTGCAACATTCATATTGAATGTATGGGCTTCCACATCGACAAAAACGGTTTTCAGTCCGAGCAGCCCGAGTACTTCAGCGGTAGCAATAAACGTAAAAGCAGAGGTAATTACTTCATCACCGGGTTTCAGGCCGAGCGCCATCATCGCAATTTGGAGTGCATCCGTTCCATTGCCGCAGGGAATTACGTGTTTTACACTGAGGTAATTTTCGAGTGCTAATTGGAAACCATGAACTGTCGGTCCATTGATAAAGGCAGAAGATTCAATTACTTCTGCAATACCGTCATTGATTTCATTCTTAATTTTTTGATATTGACTCTTCAGGTCAACCATTTGAATGGGGTTCATCTTGAAATAGATTAGTGAAACAACTCGTTTTTTATTTTAGTCCATTGTTCGTCTGACAATTTAGCCCCGATAGTATTGCCCAATTCCGCAGCCAAGTAAGATGCGAGATAACCGGCTTGATTAGGAGAATAGTCATTCATAAGTCCGTACAAGAAGCCGGACGCATAAATATCGCCCAATCCGTTGGCATCAATACAATCGCCGCCCACAGGGGGAATCGTATAAATCGTATTATTCATTTTTACGAGAGAACCGCGTTTCCCGAGTTTCACAACAGATACATCGCAATAATGAGAGAGAAAGTCGAGTGCGGCAGATTCATCTTTCCCGGAAACGGCTTTAACTTCTTCTTCATTTCCGAAGATAATATTTACATAGTTTTCTAACAGATGCAATACAAAATCACGATTTTGTTCCATCACATTATAGCTGCCCATATCCATGGAGAGGAGCAAGCCATGTTTTTTGGCTTGTTGGCAGACATGTTCAATGAGATCATGGTTAAAAACGAGATAACCTTCTACGTGGATATATTGATAATCACGGAAGATTGCGTTATCAATATCTTCCGGCTTCAGATCGGCCGCGGCGCCGAGGTACGTTGCGAAAGTTCGTTCCGCATCCGGTGTCATAAAAGTGGTTGCAATTCCTGTATCTCGTGGAGAAATGACGAGGTGGGGTGTGATTTGGCTATGGAGGAGATCTTGTTTAAAAAAGCCACCCATCGGGTCTTCGGAAATTTTCCCGATATAGCCTGTTTTTGCGCCAAGACGTGCCAAACCGTGAATCGTATTTGAAGTAGAGCCTCCTGAAGCCACCTTTTGTTCCATATTGCGAATGACATGATGAATTTCCCTTTTTGTTTGTTCGTCAATCATCTCCATTCCCCCTTTTTTCAAGGAAAATTGTTGAAAAAGTTCTTCATCGGAAATGGCAACGATAACATCCACTAATGCATTTCCTATTCCTACAATTTTTTTCATATTTAATAATTAGGCGGCAAAGGTACATCAATTTTATTTTTAATCATATTTTTTTAGAATAATTAACAGGTATTATGAGCTTATCGGAAATTTCTAAGAATAAGAAATCTGTTATTTTCATGTGGAATTTTCATACAAATAATAAAAAATATTATTAATGTGATATTTAATCTTTTTTTTTGTATTTTTGCATCCCGAAAATTATAACGAAAAATATTAAAAAAGAAGAGATTATTATGTATTTAACAACTGAAGTTAAACAAGGAATTTTTAAAGAATTTGGAAAGAGTGAATTCGACACCGGTTCACCGGAAAGCCAAGTGGCATTATTTACGCACAGAATCAAACATCTTACAGAACATTTAAAAGAAAATAAAAAAGATCAGGCAACCAAAAGATCATTGGTGGCATTGGTAGGAAAAAGAAGAAGACTTTTAGATTATCTGAAACAGCAGGATGTTGAAAGATACAGAGATATCATAAAGAAATTAGGATTAAGAAAATAATCCGTATAAAAGGCGCTTGAAGGCAATTTTTTGAAATTGCCTTCTTTTGCATTTGTTCATTTCAGATAGAGAAGCAAATTTCTTTAATCCGAAAAAAGTTAAAACTAAACAATTAAAATAAAATTATGCTAGGAATTAATAAAACATTTGATTTAGGTGATGGGAGAATGGTAACCATTGAAACGGGAAAATTGGCTAAACAAGCCGATGGAGCTGCCGTTGTAAAAATGGGAAACACCATGTTGTTGGCAACGGTATGTTGCAAAAAGGAGGCATCCGAAAATGTTGATTTTATGCCGTTACAGGTAGATTATCAAGAAAAATACGGAGCTGTCGGGCGCTTTCCGGGAGGATTTTTTAAACGTGAAGCACGTCCATCAGAATATGAAATTTTAATTTCTCGTCTTATTGACCGAGCAATCAGACCATTGTTTCCGGATAATTTTCATGCAGAAACACAAGTTTTGGTTACCTTAATATCCGGAGATCGCAATAATTTCCCTGATGCTTTGGCATGTTTGGCCGCATCTTCTGCATTAGCAGTATCAACAATCCCTTTTAACGGACCTATTTCGGAAGTAAGAGTAGGACGTGTAGACGGAAAAATGCTTATTAACCCGACCGTTCAGCAAATGGAACACTCGGACATTGACATGATTGTTGCTGCCTCTATGGAAAACATCATGATGGTTGAAGGAGAGATGAAAGAGATTTCGGAACAAGAGATGATAGACGCTTTGAATACGGCTCATGAAGCTATTAAAATTCAGTGCCAGGCACAATTGGATTTGGTGGCAATGGTAGAGAAAGCAAATCCGAAAAGAGAGTATTGCCATGAAAAACATGACGAAGAATTAAAAGTTGAAGTACGTAAAAGTACTTACGAAAAAGTATATGCAGTAGCCAAATCTTTCTCGGGAAAACAAGAAAGAAATGATGCGTTTGATCAAATTTTGAATGACTTTTTGGAAAATATTCCCGAAGAGGAACGTTCTGAAAAAGAACCATTGGTAAAAAGATATTTTCACGAGGTGCAATATGATGCCGTAAGGGCAATGATTTTGAATGAACGTGTTCGTTTGGATGGTCGTACATTGGATCAAATTCGTCCTATTTGGATTGAAACGGATTATTTACCTTCTGCACACGGTTCTGCTATTTTTACACGCGGCGAAACACAATCTTTAACCTCTTGTACATTGGGAACCAAGTTGGATGAACAAACTCTCGACGGAGTAATTGTGGAAGGTTCCAGCAGATTTATTCTTCATTATAATTTCCCTCCATTTTCTGTTGGAGAAGTTAAAAGAATGGGTACCGGAAGACGTGAAATCGGCCACGGAAATTTGGCACATAGAGCTTTGAAACCAATGATCCCATTTGAAGATCCGACTTTCCCTTATACAGTTAGACTTGTTTCCGATATTTTGGAATCAAACGGAAGTTCTTCAATGGCAACAGTTTGTGCCGGAACATTGGCCCTATTGGATTGTGGGGTTAAAATGAAAAAACCGGTTTCAGGGATTGCTATGGGTTTAATTACAGATGAGACCAACGGAAAATATGCGATTTTATCCGATATTTTGGGTGATGAAGATCATTTGGGCGATATGGACTTTAAGGTGTGTGGAACTGCAGACGGAATCACAGCTTGCCAAATGGACATCAAAATCAATGGTCTATCTTCCGAAATAATGGCAGAAGCTTTGGAACAAGCCAGAAGAGGACGTTTACATATTTTGGGTAAAATTAATGAGGCGATGCCTGCCCCACGTGAAGATTATAGACCATTTGTTCCGCGCATTGTTCAACTTAAGATTGGAAGAGATCAGATTGGTTCAGTGATAGGACCCGGAGGAAAAATTATTCAAGAATTACAACGTGAAACCAATACAACAATCAATATTGAAGAAGACGGAGATTTTGGCATTATCGATGTTGCCGCTGCCAATGTGGACGATATCAATCGCGCCATTGCCCGAATTAAAGGAATTACTGCTATCCCGGAATTAGGAGAAGTGTATGAAGGAAAAGTGAAGAGCATTATGCCTTTCGGAGCTTTTGTTGAATTTATGCCGAATACGGATGGATTGCTACATATTTCTGAAATTTCTCACCGCCGACTTGAAAAAGTAGAAGAAGTCTTAAAAGAAGGAGATATGATTCAGGTGAAATTAATCGCCATCGATCCTAAGACCGGAAAATTTAAACTTTCCCACAAAGTTTTGATTGATAAATCAAAATAAGTATTCTTTGAATATTTGAACGATTTCAAATGGAGAGATTTTTATAAATTTCTCCATTTTTTTCTTTTATTTGATTGTTTTTTAGAAAAAATCAATGGAAGTTTATTTTTTTTGTATATTTGTCGGCTAATTAAATGCATACAATAAAATTCAACTAAGATTATAAACATAAATAAATTCAATCATGAAAAAAATTTTTACTTTATCCCTGATGTTTTTGGTGTTAGGATACTTCGCCAAAGCACAAAATTTACCCATCTACGATGATGTGGAAAGTTATCCCGCATTTGTTATCAATCCGACCACTGGTCCTTGGACTTTCGTGGATAATGACGGATTGAACAATTATTCTATTAGTGGTTATACATTCGAAAATCAAGGTACCCCAGCTGCTTACATCACGTTTAATTTTGATGAAGTTGGGGTTGGTTATACAGCTGAATCTGCTTCCGGAGGACAAGTTTTTGCTTGTTTTTCAGCGGTTCCTCCAAGTCCCGGTGTTGGTAATGATGATTGGATGATCAGTCCGTTATTATCAGGAACAGGGAATCCTTATCTTATTTCATTTTGGGCAGCTTCTTATAATGCCACTTACGGATTGGAAGAATTTCAAGTAATTTATTCTACAGCAGGAAATGATGTTAATATAGATTTTCCTTCCACACAAATTGTATCTTTACGTCCGTCAGAACAGGCACCTACCGATTGGACTTATTATGAATTTGAAATACCGGCAAATGCCAAATATGTGGCTATTCGCTGTGTCTCCGTAGATAGATTTATCTTTTTCGTGGATGATATCAGAATTAAGGAAAAATTCCCCTATAATATAGAAGCTTATGGTTTAGGAGTTCCTGATTATTCATGTAATTTGACTTCTCAAGAAGAAATCCAAATAGGTGTTTTTAATGATGGAACCAATCCGGTAACCTCATTTAACGCGTATTATCAAATTGGCAATGATGCTCCGGTAATGGAAGTAGTAACTCAAACGATTCAACCAAATGATAGTTATGTATATACTTTTACAACTAAAGCTGATCTTACATTTGCAATGGATGCCGATTCTCTTCGCGGATGGGTTGAATTAATCGGAGAAGTAGACGGATATCTCCCAAATGATACTACCGATTGGTATGGAACAGGTGTTCCTTCTCCTGCTACCGTTCCGTATTATAATGATTTTAATAATGATGATTTATATAAAGGATGGAGTGTTCAAGATGTTAATGCGGATGAAAGTACTTGGATGAGAGTAGATTATGAGAATAACCCGATGTGGTATTATGTATATAATGCCGATAATGTTGCCAATGATTGGTTGTTCTCTTCATGCTTCGATTTAGCAGCAGGAACCTATACATTAGAGTTCAAATATGCTTCTTATGCATACTATACTCCTGAAGCATTCTCCGTATATTTCGGAACAAGTCCGAATCCGGCAGATATGACTTTAATTAAGAGTTTTAATGATGTGACCAATACTGATTTCGCACAAGGATCCGAATTTTTTACCATTCCGACCGACGGAACCTACTATATTGCTTTTAAAGCAACGAGTAATGCCAATATGGCCTACCTTTTTGTAGATGATATAAATGTGGTTAATGCAAGAAATTACGATCTTAGTCTTATCTCGGCTACCGTTCCGGATTACAGTTGCGAACTTACGGATAGCGAAACGATAGATATAACACTCCGTAATTTAGGATTAAATGCTATTTCAAATTTTGTTGCGTATTATCAAGTGGGTAATAGTACTCCGGTTGCAGAATCAGTTAGTGCTACTATCGCTTCAGGAGCTGAGTACAATTACACTTTTACCACTCCTGTTGATTTGACAATTCCTGCTATTGACTCTATTCGTACATGGGTTGTACTTACCAATGATGAAAATACAGCCAATGACTCTTCAGCATGGGCTTATACCGGAACAGTTGCTTCCGTTGATACTTATACATATTTGAACGAATTTACCAATGATGAAGATTTCATCAATTGGACAACAGTTGATGTGGATAACGATGGTGCTGCTTGGAGAGAAGTTACTTACAGTGGTGATAAAATGTGGTATCATACCGGAGCTTCTTATTATGCCGGCGAACCGGAAGCTAATGACTGGCTATTCTCTTCTTGCTTCGATTTCGAACAAGGCGATTATACGATTAAATTCGAATATGCTGTGTATAATGGTCCTACAGCAAGTTTCAAACTTTATTACGGAACTGAAAAAACAACAGATGAAAATCAACTTACCCTGGTTGAAGATCTTACCTTGTTAGATAATACCGATTTTGTTCAAATTGAAAGAGCAATTACGATTCCTCAAGCAGGTACCTATTATTTTGCATGGTATGCTTATGAAGTTCAATATTTCCTTTTTATCGACGATTTCGAAGTTATTGAAGGAAATGTAGTGGGAATTAATGAAATGGAAAATACTTCTGCTTCAGTTTCTCTTTATCCGAACCCGGCTGATAATATGATTAACCTTCAATCTTCAGAAGAAATTTCTTCAGTTCAAATTTTTGATATGTTTGGGAAAAATATTGCCAACTACGAAGTTAATGGAACACAAACTCAAATTAGTGTGAATAATCTTTCCGTAGGTATGTATATGGCTAAAATTTCTACTGAAAATGGAATCGTTGTAAAAAAATTCAACGTTGTAAAATAATCCATTTTGTAAATAAATCTTCAAAGGGCATCTGTTTTTAAGATGCCCTTTTTTGATATAAAATAAATGCCGGTGATTAGAAAATTGTATATTTGCAGTTAACTTTAATTTATATGTATTATGAAACAAAAACTCTTATTATGCACCATAACTCTGTTCCTCTCTGTTCTCTTTTTATCTTGTAAAGAGAAACATAATTATCAGGAAGAAATTCAAGGGAAGTGGTTATGTCAAGAGGTTAATAATTTTATTGTTCCGACTTCTGAAGCATTTGTTGTACAATTCAGTTCTGATATGTCTATGATTAAAGCGTCAGGACATACATTTTCCGCGGATTCATCATTATGGATTGAATCTCGTTTAAATTATGATATTGAAGAAAATGAAATTTTAGTTTCAGGACAAAATGGCTTAGGGGAGCAAGTAAACGAGAAGTATGTGATTCGAATATCTACAGACTCAAAGTTGTTGTTTGAGCAAGGTTCTAATTCTTATATTTTATACCGAATTAATGATAATATTCTTGAGAACTTAGTTGGAAATTGGGAAGGATTTGTGGTTCGAAATGTGGATACTGTATCTCTTGATATGCAATTCTCTACTACCGGGGAATTGCTGTTGAAAGAAAATGATGTAACGACTATTTCCGGCACATATAAGGTTTATGGAAATCTTCTTACCGTCAATTTTACGCCCGTCAATAAAACCGACTATTCTGCCTATAGTAATTGGTTGGTAAATTTTGAAGATGGAAATGAAAATAAAATGTCTTTAATTCAATATTTCCCGATTGCAGGCACACATGATTTATCTGTTCTGAAATATAGCTTGGAACGTGTGGATTAAAATTAAGGAATAATGAAATACGCTTTAATAACCGGAGGTTCATCCGGAATAGGGTTTGCTTTTTCTAAACAGTTGGCAGCAAAATCGTACTCTTTGTTATTGGTTGGAAATCGGGAAGACGAGAATCGGGAAGCGGTAAGACAATTATCCCGTGATTATCCTATAAATGCACGCTATCTTACTATGGACCTTTCCATTCTGGAAGCCGCAGAACAAATTTTTGATTTTTGTAAACGAGAACAAATCGAAGTGGAAGTCTTGGTAAATAACGCAGGAATGTTCTTCTTTGATACTGTTGTTAATGAGAATTATAATCGTTCTAAAACGATGGTACAACTTCATGTGACTACTCCAACTCTTTTGTGTGCTATGTTTGGTAATGAAATGAAAAAACGAAGGAAAGGCTATATCTTAAATATTTCTTCTTTGTCTGCGTGGATGCCTTACCCGGGAATAGCCATTTATGCTGCCGGAAAAAGATACATAAAGAATTTTTCACGCTCATTAGCCTATGAATTGAAAGATTTCGGAGTAAATGTTTCTGCTATTTGCCCCGGTGCCGTAGATACAGATTTGTATAGCCTTAGTATCAATAATCGGAAATTACTCCGAAAATACGGGATAATGCATAGCCCGGATAAAATTGCTCAAATTGGTATAAAAGCTCTTTTCCGTGGAAAAGTGATTGTGATTCCGGGAATTCTCAATAAAATTATAATAGGAATAATATCTTTTGTTCCCCCAATATTAATTAACTTTATAAAACGTAAAGCAAAACTTAAACCCTTTATGGATAATTAAGAATTGTTCTTCAATAAATTTATTATGAAACGATTATTTTTTTTGATTTCTTTTATTTTGCTTGTTCCATCTCTTTTTTCACAACAAATCAGATATGTAAAACCCTCCGCACAATCCTCTGCATGGGCGCAAATGTCCCCGGGATTGGTTTTTTCTAACCTGCAATCAGCTATTGATGCATCTGTTAGCGGAGATCAAGTGTGGGTTGCTGCAGGAACCTATTATCCGTCTCTTGGAATAGATGGCAATACGGGGCGTTTCCTCTCTTTTTTAATGAAAGATGGAGTTGCAGTCCACGGGGGATTTTTAGGAACGGAAAATTGCCTTAATGAAAGAAATAGGGTGGGAGATGAACTATGGAGTTATGCCAATCCTGTAATTTTGTCGGGAGATTATAACCAAAATGGGGATTCTACAGATAATGTGTTTCATGTGGTGTGGTTTGGAACAGAAGATTTATCCGATACAACGCTTTTGGAAGGTGTAATAGTGGAAAAAGGATATGCCAATGGAACCTTGGCGAATGATCAAAAAGGAGGAGGCGTTTTTATAACCAAAAAAGGGGCACTCCGAAATTGTGTTGTTCGCTATAATGTGGGATTAAATGGTGGCGGAATCTTTTGTGAGGGAAATGCAAGAATTTTTGATTGTTATATTCATCATAATCAAACATGGACACAAAATGGCTTCGGTGGCGGTTTGCACTGCAATTCGTCAACTCAATATGTCGAAAATTGTTTGTTTGAAAACAATTGGGCGGCGAAAGACGGAGGTGCTATTCATGGTGGAATTAATACAGAAATTCTGAATTGCACTTTTATGACAAATAGTGCAGTTCAAAACGGAGGAGCGATTTTTTCTATGAATGGCCAGAAACAAGGGAATTGTATTTTTAAATATAATCAAGCCACACAAGGCGGAGCATTGTTCTCTTCTTACAACAATAATACAATTTATTCTTCTTTATTCTGTGCCAATCAAGCAGAAAATGGGGGGGCTGTCTATTTAGGGACAGGTACCTCAGGTCATAAAATTCATAATTCTGTGTTTACCAATAATGAAGCTGAGCTGGCCGGAGCAATATGGTCCGGTGCAGATCTTATATTGGCCAATACGACAATAGTTAGGAATAAAGCTTATGTGGCAGGAGGATTTTCCGGTTCAGTCACTGATAAAATCTATAATACAATCATTTGGGGAAATGAAGCAAATGCTTATCCACAAATTTCGGGGGAAGTTACAGCTTCCTATAATGCCATTGAAGGAATTTTATTGTCAGGGGATCATAACATAATGCTTCCGGAAGGAACAACAGATAGTGTATTTTTTCTTAGACCTGCATCGCTCAAAGGTCTTCCTCTTACATTGCAAGAGTATGCCGATGTAAATCAAGCTAATTATGAAATTTCAGCATTATCGGTTTGTCGTGATGCCGGAACTGTAACGATTCCCAATTTTCAATTTCCTGCGGTTGATTTAAAAGGAAATAATAGAATAAACGGGCAAACCGATATGGGAGCTTACGAATTATGGTGTAATACTTCTGCGTCTTTCGATTTGTTAAGTAATCCCCCTTTTGCTCCTGGGGAAGAAATTGAGATAATGATTGCTGATTTTGATTCGGAATTTGAATATGAAATCAATTTTGGGGATTCTTCGCTACCAATGAATGTTTTATTCCCCTCTTTATCTTATGTTTATGATTCGGCCGGGACGTTTACGATTCTGCTTTCCGTTACCGACACGGTATATTTTTGCGAAAGTATTTATTCGGAAGAGGTAGAGATTATCTTGCCCAATACTTCAATTTCAGAGAACTTAGCAGCGATGTTTTCTATTTACCCAAATCCCTCATCTGATGTAGTAAATGTTGTCTGTCCGTTTGAGAATGTTGATATGATTGTGTATGACGAAGTAGGTAAAAAAGTTGATCAATACAATCTATTTAATCAGACAAACTCCATTAATATAAAAAATTGGAAATCAGGAGTTTATTTTATTTTATTTCAATCAGAAACAAAAGAATTGCATTATTTCTTGAAATTTATTAAACGATAATTTCTTTTTTTTTATTAAAAAAAATTAGGAAAAAAGAATTTTGAATTTAAATATTTTATTGTAAGTTTGTCGAATTCAACTTTAGGAATTGCTTTTTAAGGTTTTCTTTATTTTTTAATTTTTTTTTCAGAATGAGAAAAGTATTATTATTCATTGTTTTTTGTTTGCCGACAATTTTTTTAATGGCCCAGCAACCAAAGAATCTCAAGATTATCAATTCAAGTGAAATAATTTTGGAAGGAATTGATAAATTCGATAACGGGGAGTATCAGGAAGCTGAGAAGCTATTCAAATCGGTTCCGATAGGCGACTCTTTATTTGTTAACGCACAATATGAATTGGCTTATTGTTATTATGCCCAGCAAAGGTATAACGAAGCTATTTATCTTTTGGAGCAAATTTTGGAAACGCCCCGTGACATTAATAAAAGTATGGTTTATACGCAATTGGGGAATACCTACAGCGAAATCAATCGATTTGAAAAAGCCATTGAAATGTACGATAATGCGTTGAAGATATATCCTTATAATCATCTTTTACATTATAACAAGGGGGTCGTGTACCAAAAAATGAAAAATTACATTCAATCCGAAGCCTGTTTCAAAATGGCAATTTTGTGCAATCCGTTACACCAAAACAGTCATTTACAACTCGGTATTTCCTACTTGAAACAGTATTATTTTATCCCCGGAATTTTGGCAATTAATTTTGCGGTTATGATTAATCCCCAATCCAATATTGCAGTAAAGGCTCTTCAAATATTGGATGGACTTTTCGTAGATGGTTTGGCTAATTTTAATGCCGATGAAGAATCAACAATTTCATCAGAAATTGCAGAGAAAAATAAAAAGTATAAATATCTTGAAAATTTAGTCAAGATTAATTTTGTTTTAAATGAGAAATATAAATTAAAAACAGACCTTAATCATCTTATTATACGTCAAAATCAACTTATTTTTGAAAATCTTGAACCTGATCCGAATTCTTTCGAAATTGAAGATCAAATCTATGTTCCTATTTTTAAAATGATTGGAGCAAATAAAAAGGATTTTCATGTTTATTCTTATCTGATTTTCAGTGGAACCAATTTAGAGGAAGGAGCAGTAAGTGAAAAATCACGTAAGATGGAGAAGAAAAATAAGGAATTATATGCTAAATGTCTGAAAATAATAGATGCAACTATCGAAAAAGGAATAGGCGTAGAACCCAAAGAATTTGAAAATTATACTTATTATGATTATGAACTAACTAATTTCGGATCATTTGATTTAGATGAAAAAGGAGAAAAAAGATATCACGGGAAACGGACATTTCTTAATGATGAGGGAGGTATAGAAAATACCGGATATTACGATAAAGGAAAAGGAGACGGTCCATGGAAATTGTACGATAAAGGTGGGCAAGTTATTCAGGAATTTAATATGGTGAATGGAAATATTGATGGGATTGGCTATGTCTATTTTTCAGATAGTGATGGAGAGCAAATTTTGTCCATGGAGGTGCCATTTATTGATGGGACAATTAATGGGACGCGGAGAGAATATAATCGTTCGGGAAACCTTATTGAAGAATCTGTTTGGGTGGATAATTTGTATGACGGAGAATATAAAACGTTCTATTCCCAAGGAAATTTACAATCAAAATCCGAATACAAGGCAGGGGAAATTACAGGCTTATCTCAAGATTATTATCCGAATCAGCTGCTGGAGTCTGAAATTTTTTATGCTCCAAAAGATAGTGTGGGATTTGCTAAATATTACTACCCTAATGGAAAACTTGAGCGGGAAGGGCTCGTGAAAAATAATTCCTCATTTGGAAATTGGAAATATTATTTTGTGTCAGGAAAAATTGGATTGGAAGGAGAATTCGATGAGAATGGTAATACGTCCGGACTATGGAAAGAATTCAATAAAAATGGTTTTTTAATTAGAGAAACACACTACGATAAAAATAGGTATGAAGGGGAAGAGATTATATATAACAATAAAGGAATCAAACAATTAAGCAGGATTTATAAAAATGATATTATTACAGAAGTAACTTCTTATGATATTAATGGCGGAATCAGAGAAAAATATAACCCGAAAAATAAAACGATTACCTATCATTTGTATCGCACAACTCCGGAAAATGATGAAATCGAAACGACCTATATTTATCAAATTTCAGGAGATAAAAAAGGAATTGTGAAACGCTTTTATCCTTCCGGACAATTGATGAATGAAACAGAATACAAAGACGGAGAACAAGATGGCATCTATAAAGAGTATTATGAAGACGGAAAGTTGAAAACATATCAAGAATATAAAGATGGAAATGCCCATGGATTATATATAAAATATCATCCGAATGACACCATTCAAGAAGAAGGATTTTTCCGAAATGGGGAACAAGACGGAGCATTTTATCAATATTATATGAATGGTTCCCTAAAGAATCTCTATATTATTCAAAAAAGAGAATTGGAAAAAATTATCAGGTATTATCCAAATCAAAAACGCTCTCTTGAAGAGATTTATAAACACGGATTACTCTATAGAAACAAGTTCTATGATGCCAATGAACAGATTTATGCGGAAGATACTTTTAAGAATGGAAATGGTCATCAATACAGTTACTTCTTAAACGGAAATATTGCCACCTCCTCTCCATTGTCTGCAGGACTAAAAAAGGATACTTGTGTTTGGTATTTTTATGACGGGAAAATCCAATCATATTTGATTAATTATGAAAATGAATATTCAGGTCAATATGTCGGTTATGACGATATTGATTGTTCCATTAAAGTTGCAGAAACAGATTATCTGTTGAGCGATGAATACGGTCCGGAAAATATTTATTACTTAAACGGGAAACTTTATATCTCGAGCTATTATGAAAATGGACTTTTGGAAGGAGTTCAAAAGAGATATTATGATAACGGAAACCTTCAGGCAGAAATTCCTTACATGGATAATTTGCGTGAAGGAATCGCAACTTTTTATGCAGTTGATGGGCAAATTGTAATGTATCAACTTCATTATTCTAAAGGACAGGCAATTGCATATTCATATATGCAGAAAAATAAACAAATGTCAGAGATAGAGCCATTTAAAGATAAAGATCCGATTACTTTTGTCGCATATTATGCCAATGGAACAAAATCTTATGAAGCTACTTTTGTCGGGGGTGTGAAAAATGGGAAAGAGTTGTATTTTTACCCGAACGGAAAAATATTTAGAGAAAGAAACCATTACTATGATCTGTATCATGGGGTTTTTAAAGAATGGTATGAAAATGGGCAATTAAAGTGCGTTGATATCTATCATTATGATCTTCTTCAAGGAGAAAGTAAAGAATATTACAAAAATGGCACCTTGTACCGAGAAGCCAATTATGTAGAAAATCTCTTGCATGGAAATGCGAAACAGTATTTTCCGAATGGTCAAGTACAATTTGACCAAGAGTGGTTTTATGGGAACAGAATTAAGTAAATTAATTGTTTATTTAAATATTTATCTTATGAAAAAAATAATTTTAAGTATCGCCTTGCTGGCACTTCTTCAAGGTGCAGTGGCTCAAATAGGAGTTGATTTGGGTTATTATGGTTTCTCGGATTTACCTGTTCTGACTGCAGAAGAGGAGATGACTTATCAAGAAAGCGGGGTCGCTTGCTTATACGACGGACGAGTTTTTGATTATCGTATCGAGAACGGTCAATTTGAATTATGGGAATCTCGTCGATTCGTTAATAAAGTTTATAAAGAAGATAAATTGGAACGCTATAGTAAATTCTATCTTCCGGATGTTAAGGAAGAAGATATTTTGGAATGTAACGGCCGTTATATTGATCAAAATGGCAAGATTACCAAGCTCTATAAAGAAGATATTCGTTTGATAGAAGAAGATGGAGAAGAGTATATGGTGCTTCAGTTCGATTCCGCCAAAATAGGAGGAGTTTTTGATTGTTTTTATATCATTAGAAACAAAAGTTTACCGGAAAACGGAAATAACATCTTTTATGGGCAAAATCCTATTAAGACAGCAGAATTTACCATTGCTTCTCCCGATTTTCTTAAATTTGATATTAGTTCTTATAATGGCTTATCAACTGCAACAGATACGGTGATTGAAAAACAAGAACGCCGATTTGCTCATGTGATAACCCATGATATTCCTGCAAAGAAAACGGAATCTGCGGCATTTAATGATGCATATTATCCTACTGTTCAATTTGTTTTATCTTATAATTATAACAGCAGCAGAATGCGTTTCAATACAACAAGTTCTTATGCAGCAAATTTTGCCTCTCTTGTCGAATTGGATAAAGCGGGCAGTAAAGGTCTTAAGAAGTTGATGTCTTCTATGAAAATCGATAAAAAATTACCTCTTCTTGATAAAATTAGAGCAATTGAAGATTATGTGAAAACAGAATTCTTTTATATTGATATGAATTATTCTCTTTTTAGTGATCCTTCCTCGATTCTCGAAAATAAAATGGCTAATACTTTGGGCTTAACCAGAATTTTTCATAATCTTTTTGTTCAATTTGAAATTGATGCTCAAATTGTTTTGACAACGAATAGAACCTCTACGACTTTTGATCCTAAATTTGATGGTCCTAACTTTTATCAGGAAGTCCTATTCTATTTTCCTACGCTGGATGTTTATTTGTCTCCCGATTATATGAACCACCGTGTTGGCTTAGTCCCCTCTTCTCTTGCCGCCCAGCAAGGCCTTTTTTTAACGCCGGTTTCAGTAGGAAAAGTACTCTCGTTCGTTCCTGAATTCGGAGATATAATTCCATTGCCGGCTGAAGCAACAGGAGATAGCCTTTTTGTTAACATAAAAGTTAATACCGAAGAGAAAAATATTGAAGGAAAACTTCGCCGTGCATTAACAGGATATCATGCACCTCGAATACAGGCTCAATGGGAAGAAATGGAAGAAGAAGATCGTCAAAGTTTTATTGACCACTACGTAGCCCTCGGTACAGAGAGTGTTAATGTAAATGATTTGCAGGTATATAATGCCACTTCAAAAGATATTTTTGTGAAACCTTTTGTTATTACTGCAAATATTTCCGATTATGATCTTGCTAAGTTTGGAGCCGGTAAAATATTTTTAGAAGTAGGGAAATTAATAGGGGAGCAAAGTGAATTTAAACAAGAAGGGGAGCGTGTCTTACCGGTGCAAAGAGCTTATAACTCTCATTATTATCGTGAAATTAAAATTGAAGTGCCGGAAGGGTATTACTGCACCAATCTGAAAGAGATTGAAATGGCCGTCTATGATGAAGATTCTCCGTCCAAAGCAAATGCCGCATTTATTGTGACAGCAACACAAGAAGGAAATATGATTGTGATTGTAAGCAAAGAATTTTATGGTTCATTATTCTATCCGGCTTCTGAATATAAAAAATGTCAACTAGTGAATAATGCTGCAGCTGATTTTAATAATTTAAAGCTGATTTTCGATAAACAGTAAGTTAAAATCCTTTCTTTTTTGTTACCTTTGCAATCCTTTTTGTATTTAAAAAGAGAAAATACATTATTGCATGAAAGATATCCGAAAAATAAAGAACGAAGAGATTATTCGTTTTATGGAAGAGGTGGGAGAAAAGAAATTTAAAGCCAAACAGTTAAACGAATGGCTTTGGAAAAAAGGAGTCCATTCCTTCAATGAAATGCTCAATCTCTCTTTGGAACTTCGACAAAAACTTACTAGTAATTTTTTATTGGAACATCTTTCTATTAGTGATAAATTTGAAAGTCGAGACGGAACAATCAAGTTCCTTTTCAGTCTGCCGGATAAACAATTTATTGAAGGGGTGCTCATTCCCGCAGACAAAAGGGTTACGGCATGTATCTCTTCTCAAGTTGGCTGTCCGCTGAATTGTTCTTTTTGTGCCACAGGACAAGGCGGGTTTTCAAGGAATCTTCATTTTACAGAAATTTATGACCAATTTCTTTTGATGAATAAAGAATCCATAGAGACTTATCAAAGAGAGATTTCAAATATCGTTTTTATGGGAATGGGCGAACCATTACTTAATTATGAGCAGGTTTTGCAGGCGATTGAGCTGTTAACTTCTACTCAAGGACAAGGGTGGTCTCCTTCCAGAATAACCCTTTCTACAGTTGGTATCGTTGAAAAAATAAGGCAATTGGCTGATGATCATGTGAAAGTAGGTCTCGCGGTATCACTTCATGTGGCAGATCCCGAAAAAAGACTTCGGCTGATGCCCGTTACAGCTTCTAATCCGTTGCCGGAATTACAAAAAGCACTCCAATATTATGCTTCCGAAACAGGGAATCGGGTTAGTATTGAGTATCTTTTGCTTGATGAGATTAATAACTCCATTCAAGATGCCGATAATTTGCTCCGTTTTTGTAAGGTTTTTCCGGTTAAAATTAATTTAATCGAATATAATTCTACCGATGCCCGCTTCAGAAAAAGTCCTCCTCAAAAAACAAGTGCTTTTATGGAATATTTAGAACAAAAGAATTTGATTGTTACCATGCGCCAAAGCAGAGGAGATGATATTGCTGCAGCTTGCGGGCAATTGGCAGCAAAGAGAGTCAGAATGAATATTAAATAGGATTACAAATTTGATGTAAAAGATCCCATAAAAGTTTGGTGGGCAATCCCATAACATTATAAAAAGAACCTTCAATCGACTCAATCCCGATGTATCCAATCCACTCTTGAACCCCATAAGATCCGGCTTTATCTAAAGGAAGATATTTTGAGATATAATACTCAATTTCTTCTTCCGAAAAAGAAGAAAAATGAACTTTTGTTTGGCGATTTCCAGATAAACGAACCTGACTTGTAGCCACGGACAATCCACTGATAACTGTGTGTGTATGCTCCGCTAGTTTGCGTAGCATCTGTTTCGCCTCTTCTTTGTCTGAAGGTTTTCCGATAATCTCATTTCCCAATACGACAATTGTGTCACAAGCAATAAAAATACTCTTTTCCGGATATTTGGAAAATTGAATTTCTGAGAGTTTTAATTGAGCAAGATACTCCGCAACCTCTACGGGAGAGAAATGGGTAGGATATATTTCTTCAACATCGGAAGAAAACGAATCAAATTCAATCCCCATCCCTTTTAATAATTCTTGTCGTCTTGGCGATTGCGATACTAAGTAAATAGAATACTCCTTTAATTGTGTTAGTAACATGTTCTATTTTTTGTTTGATTTACGAAGAATATGGTTTGTTCTCTAAAGAAAGATTGCTCTTTTGTTTTAATCGATAATAAAACCAAAATAAAATCCCTCCCGTTACCAAAGTGGCAAAGATATCGGCAGCCGGCTGAGCAATCCAAACTCCCGTTAAATTATATTGGGTTGGGAGATAGACAATAAACGGAATTAAGAACAATAGTTGTCTTGATAATGAAAGAAAAATAGCAATTTTTGCTTTCCCTATGGATTGAAAAAAATTAGAAGTTACAATCTGAAAACCAACAACAGGGAAAGCCAACATATATAAACGCATGCCAATCGATGTAATCGAGAGTAGGGTAGGATCATCGGTAAAAGCTCTGGATAAAGCTTCCGGTAAAAGCAGTGTTAGTAAAAATCCGATAATACTAATTCCTGTTGCCCAAAAGATGGTTAATTTGAGCGTCAGAAAAACCCGATCCATCTGTTTGGCTCCGTAATTGTACCCTACAATGGGTTGCATTCCTTGCGTAAATCCGAAAATAACCATCACTATCAGGCCGGCAATACTGTTGATGATTCCAAATGCCCCAATAGCTAAATCTCCACCATATTTTGTTAATTGCCACGTCATAATCACAGCCACAAATGCTGCACAGACGTGGATGAAAAAAGGGGATAAGCCAATGGCAAAAATATCATTGACAATCCTCCGTTTTAATTTGAAAGAGGCCTTTTGGAAATGAATAATCGATTTGGAACTGTTAAAATGTGCCAATACCCATATCATTCCAATTAATTGTGATATTACAGTAGCCAATGCCGCCCCGCGAATACCCCAATGAAACCAAAATATGAATATCGGAGCTAAAATAACATTTACGGTAACGGTCAAAAGTATCGAAATCATCGCTTTCGTCGGATATCCGGAAGCTCTCATGATGTTGTTGAGTCCGAAAAACATGTGCGACACAATATTCCCGGCTAAAATTATCTCCATGAATTCCCGCGCATAAGAAATGGTATGCTCACTCGCCCCAAACCAAATGAGAATTGGATCCAGAAAAATTAATGCAACAACAGAAAATAATAGTCCGATAATAAGATTTAATATCGTTGCATTTCCTAATGTTCTAATGGCATCGGGATACCGCTGCTCTCCCATTCGAATGGAAACAATTGCTGCTGCTCCCGCCCCGACCAATGTTCCGAAAGCAATAGCCAAATTCATAATGGGAAAGGTGATGGCTAACCCCGAAATGGCATAAGGGCCTACCCCCTGTCCAATAAATATCCGGTCAATAATGTTATATAATGACCCCGCCGTCGTTGCTATGATTGCAGGAAGTGAGTAGTTGAGTAAGAGTTGCCCGATGTTCTCTTTTTCTAAGTATTTTGCATTTTCATTCATGAACTAATCTCCGAATTTAACTTGAGGATCCAACCAACCGTATATAATATCAACCATGATGTTGATGATTACTAAAATTATGGAAACATAAAGCAAAGAACCCATAACCACAGGAAAATCATATTTGTCTAAAGCCTCTACAATAACGACCCCCATCCCTTTCCAGTCGAATATGTATTCTACAAAAACTGCCCCGGCCAATAGAGAGGCCAACCATCCTGAAATAGCTGTAACAACAGGATTTAAAGCGTTTTTTAAAGTATGTCTGATTAGAATCCTTCTGTAAGGAACTCCCTTTGATTTGGCAGTTCGGATATAATCTTTGGACAATACATCTAAAATAGAGTTTTTAGTTAACTCTACTACTAACGCTAAAGGTCTGATGCCTAATGTAATTGCAGGTAAGATGAGGTTTTTTAAATCCAAATACTGCCCGTTCCCATAATTGTCCACCGTGTATAAGCTGCCAAACATACTCAATCCGGTTACGTCGGCAAGTAAAAATGCAAAAACCCAAGCAAAGAGGATCGCCGCAAAAAAAGAAGGTAAAGACATCCCCAAGACTGAAAATATTAGAGCTATTTTGTCAAACCAAGTGTCCTTAAATACAGCGCACAATATTCCAATAGAGATTCCTACAATAATGGCGAAAAATATAGATACTAAAGCCAAAATGGCCGTTTTGGGAAATGCCTCTGAGATAATTTCCGATACTTGCCGCTTACTCTGGTAAGATCTTCGCATAAACGGCTTTTTTAAGACAATTGAAGAGGCGGAAAACTGTAAAAGAGAAATATAACTATAATCGGAAGAGTCTAAATAGAAAAAGGAGTCTGTATCTTTGGTTTTGTGCCATGAGATCGGCGAAAGGTCGTTAAGATAAGCTAAATACTGAATGCCAATGGGTAAATCTAATCCCATCTCTTTGCGAATGGCTTCCTCCGTGGCAATGTCACTCCGCTGTCCCATCATCATACGCGCCGGATCTGAGGGAAGTACCGTAAATAAAAAAAACACAAGCGTGATTACGCCTAACATTAAGAGCAACCCATAAAGTATTCGTTTGAGTATGAAGCGAATCATAGCCGTTGTGGATCAATCCGCAAAAGTACAAAAAAATAACGGATCTTTTCAAGGTATGCCATGGGATTTAATTAGCAAGACGCTCCTCCGTTTGTATTTTTTTAGTATTTTTGCTCGTTGAAAATATTTTTTAATTTAAGAAGTTAAAAGTATGTTGAAAATGAAATATTTTCCCTTTATTACGATGCTCTTGTTATCCGTTTTCTTATTGAATTCATGCGGAAATGGAAAAAAAGAACTAAAACCATCTGTGTCGGATATTCATAATCCGGCGTCTCCTGAAGGTGTCTCAAAACAAGAAGAACGTAATATGCCCGTTCTTACTTTCGAAAAAACAACGCACGACTTTGGGAAAGTGGTTCAAGGAGAACGTCTTAGCTATACGTTCAAATTTAAAAATACAGGGAAGTCAAATTTGATTATCTACAATTCTAATGCATCTTGCGGCTGTACTACCTCTATTCCCCCAAAAGAACCAATACGACCGGGAGAATCAGGAGAAATTGTGGTGGCTTTTGACTCTAAAAACAAATCGGGAAAAGAAACCCACTCCGTAGTGGTTTCAGCCAATACCTACCCCGTTAATACGCTAATCAGAATTACAGCGGAAGTTATTATTCCGTAATATATTATTATGAATTAATTAAAAACGAAACATTATGAACAATTCACTTTTTTTATTATTTGCTCAAGGACAAGCTACAGGACAACAAGGTGGCGGTATGAGCTCAATGCTGATCTTTTTGGTGCTCATTATTGTGGTTTTCTACTTCTTTATGATTCGCCCACAACAAAAGAAACAAAAGAAAATCCAACAATTTAGAGAAGCCCTCAAAAAAGGAGATCATGTAGTTACTATCGGTGGAATTCACGGCAAAATTACGGATGTTCAAGAAGCTACTTTTATTATTGAAGTGGAAGACGGAAGCAAACTGAAAATTGAAAAAGCAGCAGTCGCTATAGATGCGAATGAACCCAAAAAATAATAAATAATGGGAAATACGGCTGTTCATTCTGAATCTAAAAAAAAATACAGAAAACCGTCTATTACCTTACTTATTTGCTTTTTGATTGCTTCCCTTATATGGATTTTCGGGTATTTTTCTAAAGATTACACAGTTAAACTGAATTATACGGTTACTTGTTCCGGTTTACCTTTGCAAAAAGAGCATGCCCGACTCTCTGATTCAGTGATGACATTAGTGTTTAAGACATCAGGTTTTAATTTTTTGAATTCTAAGTATTCACCCAAAAATAGAACGATTAATCTACCCGTTTATCATCTCATTCAACACAAAAAACAAAATCGATACAATTATATTTTCACCCAAAATGAGTTGAATCAATATCTAAAAAGTATCGGTTTTTATGAAAATGAGTTTGTGGAGATTGAATCCCCCGAAACGCTTACTATTTATTTAAAATAATTAATGATGTTCAAAATAGGGCTGACTGGTGGTATAGGAACAGGAAAAAGCTTCGTAGCTGAACTATTTGCCAAAAAAGGAATTCCCGTCTATGACGCCGATAGTCATGCCAAAAATTTATATTTAGACGAAGAAGTTATCCATGAAATAGAAAAAGCGCTCGGTCCTAATATTTTAGAGCATGGACAAGTAAACTTAAAAAAAGTTTCCGACCTTATTTTCTCCGACCTTCATGCCCGCGAATTGGTCGAAGCAATTATCCATCCTCGACTGATGAATGATTTTGCTATTTGGTGTTCCTCACAAAATAATGATATCGTGATGATGGAGGCCGCCATTCTCTTTGAGGCACATTTTGACCACCTTTTTGATTTGATTGTTACCGTAGATGCGCCCGATGATTTAAGAATTAGTAGACTGAAACTGAGAAATCCCTCATGGTCATTGCAGGATATCCAACAACGAATGTTTTCTCAAATGAGCCAGGCGGATAAATGTCATCGCTCAGATTTTGTCATATATAACGATAATACCCAGCCACTTCAGAAGCAAATAGAAGTATTTCTTGCTAAAATAGTAAAATAAGTTCCGAATATTATTTTTTTATTACCTTTGTAGCAAAAAGCAACGTTTGAGATTTTTCTCTTGTCTGAATTATCAAATCGCTTTTGATATTTATTAATTTAAACTGTTTGTTCCTTTGAAGGATATTTTTCGTTTCGTTATTCATTTATCGGCAATATTATTGATCTGGTCAGGGCTCTTAATAGGAGGTCAGACCAAATTATCCGCTCAATGCACTATAACCATCGATATGTATGACTCGTGGGGAGACGGATGGAATGGGGCAGAAATTGATATTTATGTCGGTGGAAGTTACTATACTTCCGTTACGGTTTCAAGTGGGTATAATTATTCCTACACTTTTTCGGTGGCCACCGGAAGTGTGGTTACTTTTGAATGGTGGCAGGGTTATTATGACGATGAATGCTACTTTTATATAGATGAAGGATATAATAATTTGTACACTTGTAATGATGGCTCCTATCTGTATGGTCTCTTTTTTACCTATACTTGTGGTGGTGGCGGTGGCGATCCGCCTGTGACAACCTGTACCAGTAATGTGGTGCTGAATTTGAATAATACCGTTCCGGCGCCGCAGCTCGAAGCGGATGGTTTCTATTATATTGATGTCTGTCCCGGACAGACAATCAACTTCGCAGCAACGGCCACTCCTGCCACTCCAAATCTCACTTATTCATGGTCTTTTCAGTATTATAATAATGGACCTGTGTCGCAAACAGCATCCGGACAAACAACCACGTTTACCCCACCAATGTCTATCGGTTATAATTTTATTCTGATGGCCGAAGATCTAAATGGATGTAAAAGCTTTTTTACCGGTCGTATTCGAGTCTCTTCAAATCCTATTGCAAATATCAACCCCTCTGATGTTATATGCGCCGGGAGTACCGAACAATTAACTCTTGGCTACGATACCGCTTCTATTATTGAAGTGCAACCCATTCAAAGTGAACAAGAAATTACTATGGGAACCGGTGGTGCGACCTTCATCCCCGACGGTCCTAATTGCCCCGATGCTTGTTATACCAGCTCCGTCGTGTTTACAAATTTTTCTAATTCCGATGTGATTCAAAATGCTTCAGATGTTGTCTCTGTGTGTATTAATTTGGAACATACCTATACGGATGATTTGTCTATTTACCTTGTTTGCCCCAATGGAAGCAGTGCTCTGCTACTCAATAACCACTATTTGTGGCGATCCGGATTGATGTTCGGAGTACCGAATACCTCAGATAATTTATCCAATTATTGCACTTCTGCAGGAAATCCCCCGGGTGTCGGCTGGAATTATTGTTGGTCGGAAAATTCATCTTTCAGTTACGGAAACTCAGGATATTCGAATATGTATGCCGGTCTCTCTTCAGGGGGCTACGCCTATTCCGATTATTCTTATAATGCAGGAAATGACTATAGTTTTTATGGCTCGTATGGATATACCCAACGAAGTATCGACTCTACACATATTTCATCGAGTTCTCAATACTATGCTCCTGTGACCTCTTTTTCCTCTCTTGTGGGTTGCCCCCTCAATGGAGAATGGCAAATTCAGGTGTGCGATACATGGGCGGAAGATAATGGATATGTATTCTATTGGGATATTACTTTTAATCCTAATTTGATTGCACCTACATGGTCGTATCAAGTGCCCATCGACTATGTGAATTGGAGTTGCAATTGGGCTAATGTAATAAATGATACCACAGTGGATATTACCCCACCGCTAGGTACGACAAGCGGAACCTATAATTGTACTTTTACCATCTATGACGATTTCGGCTGCTCCTATTCCGACCAATATCCGATTCAAGTGAGTGCTGCCGAAGTAACTTCCATTTCTGCTACCGATGCCATCTGCGGAACTCCCACAGGAACTGCTACCGTGATCTCTCCCAATGCGGTTTCCTATAGTTGGAATACTACTCCGGTACAAACAACCGCAACCGCTACAGGATTGAATGCGGGAACTTATATCGTTACGATTACCGATGCCAATGGCTGTACCACAACCGCCTCGGTTACCGTGCCGGGCGCCTCTACCAGTATTAATCTTACCGTATCAGCATCCTCTCTATTCCTCTGCCCGGGCGAGACTTCTATGCTTACCGCTTCTGGGGCAAATACCTATCTATGGAATACCGGTGCCACAACAAGCTCTATTTCTGTCGGGGCAGGCACTTATACCGTTACAGGTTCTTCTGACGGCTGCGATGTTACCCAATCAATTACGATTGTGGAATCTCCCCCGATGAGCATCACGTTTGATACGATTATGCCTATTTGTAATGATCCGAATGGGGAACTTACCGCTCAGGTTTCTGGAGGAACTCCGCCCTACCAATATGCATGGACCAATGGGACTTCAACCCAAACGATACAGCAAATTCCTGCCGGAACATATGTGGTTACGGTTACCGATGACTACGGCTGTAGCCAAACCGCTTCTGTTGTCCTGACCAGCACCGCTCCCGTTGTCTCCGTCTCTACCGTTCAAGCCCACTGCGGGCATGATGACGGGATGGCTATCGCAGTGGCGAGCGGCGGAATCGGAACCTATACATATCAATGGAATACACCCAATACGAACGCTGATACCGCTTTTAACCTTTTTGCCGGATCTTACTCCGGTTCGGTGAGTGATAGCCTCTGTCAGGTGGATTTTCAATTTACCATTACCGAAGCTCCATTACCCAATGCTTGCTTCGGTGTGAACCAATCTTATGCCCTACTCGGTACAACGCTCTATTTTACCGATTGCTCTTCCGATGATGTGACATGGTTTTGGAATATGGATGATGGGACGACCTCCTTCCAACAAAATATAGAGCATACCTACCTCGAAACCGGAACTTATAATGTTTCCCTTACCGTTACCGATGCTTTCGGCTGTACCAATATCATCAACAGATCTATCATTATTTATGAAACATCTGTGGTTTATGTGCCAAATTCATTCACTCCGAATAATAACGGGAAAAACGACGTCTTTATCCCTACGTTTTATAATGTGTCTGCGGAAAATTATAAGATGATTATCTATAACCGATGGGGGGAAGAAATTTTTGAAACAACCGATATTTCCGAAGGTTGGGATGGATCCGTGAACGGAAAACCGGTGCTTACCAATACGGTTTTTGTGTATCTCCTCTATTATGCCGATTTAATGGGTGCTAAGTTTATGAAAAAAGGTACCGTTACGATAATCCATATCAAACCCTATTAATTGTTCAGACCTCTTTTTTTATTACGTTAATCGTATATTGAACGTATAATTATTTCAATTTATACGGTTGGATTTCCTTTTTCCTGACTTCGTCATTGAGCCACCCAAAAATTTTCATCAATAGTGGAGCAATAACAGAGTGTCTTTTCATGAGCATCGTTTTTGAGATGATTTGTTTGCTAAGCGGCAATTTTATTTTGATTGTAGTTACAGTTGCCGCCAT
>Ga0116193_1000809_pt1 | contig 27898 bp, 22 predicted proteins | sample AD_UKC115_MetaG_FD_89892 | JGI IMG/M metagenome (GOLD analysis project Ga0116193, IMG submission 89892) | Active sludge microbial communities of municipal wastewater-treating anaerobic digesters from Hong Kong - AD_UKC115_MetaG | ecosystem: Engineered > Bioreactor > Anaerobic > Digestate... | reverse complement strand
CTTGGCGGCGACCTTCTTGACGGCCGCCTTCTTCACGACGGCCTTCTTGACCGGAGCCTTCTTGGCGGCGACCTTCTTGACGGCCGCCTTCTTCACGACGGCCTTCTTGACCGGAGCCTTCTTCGCCGGCGCGGCCTTCTTGGCCACCACCTTCTTCACCGCGGCCTTCTTGACGGCGCGCTTGGCGACCGTCTTGCGGACCGCGCCGCCGCCGCCGACCGAGCCGCGCTTGACCGCGGGTCCGTCCGAGGGGAGCTTCTGGGCCCCGGCCACAACGGCTTTGAACTGTGCACCGGGACGGAATGCGGGCACGGAGGTCGGCTTCACCTTCACCGTTTCGCCGGTGCGGGGATTACGCGCGACGCGGGCCGCGCGCTTGCGCTGCTCGAAAACGCCGAAGCCGGTGATGGTCACGCTCTCGCCCTTGTGCACGGCACGCACGATCGTGTCGACGATGTGCTCCACGGCGGCGGTCGCCTGCCGGCGGTCCGAGCCGAGCTTCTCCGTGAGTACGTCGATGAGCTCCGCTTTGTTCATGCAAACCCTCCGAGATTTAGTGGCCCTCCTTGAGCCGACTAGAGGACACGGTAGACCTTGGCAAGGCTGATTTCCAAGTGCCACGCGCAGTTTCACCGATTCTGGCGAACTTTTTTGCCGACCCGGTCGGCAATCCGGTTGGGCCGCTTGGCCCCTCGGAAAGGGGGTTCCGGAGGTGTCAGGGAGCCGGCAGAGTGCGCGGTTTCCATTCCGGGCGGGCCGATTCGAAAGCCTCGATCTGATCGAGTTTCCGCAGCGTAAGGCCTATATCGTCGAGCCCTTCGAGCAATCGCCACGCGGTGTAATCGTCAATCGTGAACGGCACCACCGCCGTTCCGGCGGTGATAATCCGATCTTGAAGATTGACAGTGATTTCCAATCCCGGATTTTGTTCGATCAGCTTCCACAGGAGTTCGACATCGTCGTGACTCACCTGAGCCGCCAACAATCCGGCCTTGCCCGCATTCCCGCGGAAAATATCGGCAAATCGCGGCGAGATCACCACCCGGAATCCATAATCCATCAGTGCCCACACGGCATGTTCGCGCGAGGATCCGGTGCCGAAATCTGGCCCGGCCACCAGCACCGAGCCCTTGTCGAACGGGCTGAGATTCAGGATGAAGCTCGGATCGGTGCGCCAGGCGGCGAACAGCCCGTCCTCGAAACCCGTTCGCGTCACCCGCTTCAGGTAGACCGCGGGGATGATCTGGTCGGTGTCGACGTTGGAACGCCGCAGCGGGACACCGATTCCGGTGTGGGTGTGAAATGCCTCCATCAGAAATTCCTCCAGGTCCTTCAGTTCAGATCCGCCGGCGACGACAGCGTTCCGCGCACCGCTGTCGCGGCCGCCACCACCGGCGAAACCAGGTGGGTACGGCCGCCTTTGCCCTGCCGGCCTTCGAAATTGCGGTTCGACGTCGACGCGCAGCGCTCCCCGGGCGACAGCTGATCCGGGTTCATCCCCAGGCACATCGAGCAGCCCGCCTGGCGCCAGTCGGCACCGGCGGCGGTGAATATGTCAGCCAGACCTTCGGATTCGGCCTGGGCACGCACTTTCATCGAGCCCGGCACGATCAGCATCCGCACGCTGTCGGCGACCTTGCGCCCGCGCAGCACGTCGGCCACTGCCCGCAGATCCTCGATCCGCCCGTTGGTGCACGAGCCGACGAACACCGCGTCAACGGGGATCTCCCGCATCGGAGTGCCGGCCCGAAGGTCCATGTATGCCAATGCTTTCTCGGCGGCCTGCTTGCTGTCGTCGTCGGTCATCAGCTCGGGATCGGGGACGTTGCCCGACAGCGGAACACCCTGTCCGGGGTTGGTGCCCCAGGTGACGAACGGGCTCAGGCTGGCCGCGTCGATGTAGACCTCGGTGTCGAATTCCGCTCCCGGGTCCGTGCGTAACGTGTCCCAGGCGGCCACCGCGTGGTCCCAGTCCGCACCGGTGGGCGCGTGCGCGCGGCCCTTCAGATACTCGTAGGTGGTTTCGTCGGGGGCCACCATGCCGGCCCGCGCTCCGGCCTCGATGCTCATGTTGCAGACCGTCATCCGGCCTTCCATCGACAGCGACTCGATGGCGCTGCCGCGGTATTCGATCACGTGGCCCTGGCCGCCGCCGGTACCGATCTTGGCGATCACGGCCAGGATGATGTCCTTGGCGGTGACCCCGGGCGGCAGCACGCCGTCGACGTTGACCGCCATGGTCCTGAACGGTTTGAGCGGCAGGGTCTGGGTGGCCAGCACGTGTTCCACCTCGGACGTGCCGATGCCCATCGCGATGGCCCCGAACGCGCCGTGGGTCGAGGTGTGGCTGTCGCCGCACACCACGGTCATGCCCGGCTGGGTCAGACCCAGCTGCGGTCCGATGATGTGCACGATCCCCTGCTCGGCATCGCCCATGGGGTGCAACCGGATACCGAACTCTTCGCAGTTGCGCCGCAGCGTCTCGACCTGGGTGCGGGACACCGGGTCGGCGATCGGCTGGTCGATGTCGACCGTTGGGACGTTGTGGTCCTCGGTCGCGATCGTCAGGTCGGGGCGGTGCACCGGCCGGCCGGCCAGCCGCAGTCCGTCGAAGGCCTGTGGGCTGGTGACCTCGTGTACCAGGTGTAGATCGATGTAGATGAGATCGGGCTCGCCGTCGCCGGCCGCCACAACGTGGTCGGCCCAGACCTTTTCGGCCATGGTCCGTGGTTCTTCGGCCGGCCGTGCGTTCTTGGACATCACATCTCGATTCCCCCGCAGCCGGAATTCACACGGGCTGGCTATCTCAGCATGCGGGAAGCTAATATCTCTCTGTGAGACAGGATAGCGGTATCGGCGTTCTCGACAAAGCCGTGGGGGTATTGCACGCGATTGCCGATTCCCCGTGCGGTCTGGCCGAACTCTGCGAACGCACCGGGCTTCCGCGCGCCACCGCGCACCGACTGGCCGCCGGCCTGGAGGTACACCGGTTGCTGGCCCGCAGCGGCGACGGCCGCTGGCAGCTCGGCCCGGCCCTGACCGAGCTGGCTGTCCACGTCGACGACCCGCTGCTCACGGCCGGGGCGGCCGTCCTGCCGCGGCTCCGGGAGATCACCGGGGAGAGCGTGCAGTTGTACCGCCGCGACGGCACCTCCCGGGTCTGTGTGGCCGCTCTGGAACCCCCTGCGGGACTGCGCGATACCGTGCCCGTCGGCACCCGACTGCCGATGACGGCGGGTTCGGGCGCCAAGGTGCTGTTGGCCTTCGGCGATGCGGCCACGCGCGACGCGGTACTGCCCGCGGCGATGTTCACCGACCGCGCACTGGCGGAGGTCCGCCGCCGTGGCTGGGCACAGAGCGCCGCGGAGCGCGAACCCGGCGTCGCCAGTGTGTCGGCGCCCGTGCGTGATTCCACCGGTGCGGTGAGCGCAGCGATCTCGGTGTCCGGCCCGATCGACCGAATGGGTCGCCGACCCGGCGAACGCTGGGCTCCCGACCTGCTGGCCGCGGCCGAGGCCCTGACCCGCCGCCTGTGACCCGCACGAGATAGAGCACGGCCCCCACCGCCAGCAGCACCGACCCGGCCAGCACCGAGGCGGTCGGCAGCGTGAAAGCGATTGTGACACAACCGATACCGCCGATAATCGGAATCAGCCGAGCCCGCCCCAGGGTGAGTGCCGACGCATTGGCGATCGCGTAGTAGGCCAGTACGGCGAACGACGAGAAGCCGATCACCCCACGCAGATCGGTGCTCACCGCCAGGATCGCGACCACCGCGCCGATCGCGATCTCGGCGTACTGCGGCACCGCGAACCGCGGGTGCACAACGGCCAGGATGCGCGGCAGATGACCGTCGCGGGCCATCGCCAGCACGGTCCGGGACACCCCCAGCAGCAGTGCGAGCAGCGCGCCCGTCGCGGCCAGGACCGCACCGCCGGCCACCACGGGAGCCAGCTGGTCGGCGCCGACGGCGCGCACCGCCTCGAGCAGCGGAGCGCTGGAGGCGGCCAGCGGCCCCGGCCCCAGAACGCCGAGCACGGCGACCGCCACAGCGAGGTACACGGCGAGTGCGATGGCCAGCGCCAGCCGGATCGCCCGGGGAATGACGTGGGCCGGGTCGCGGACCTCCTCGGCCAGAGTGGCGATCCGCGCATACCCGGCGAACGCGAAGAACAGCAGCCCGGCCGACTGCAGAGCACCCGCAACCGAATGTGGAGCACCGCTGCTCAACCGCTCCACATCCCAGTGGCCCGAGTGCATGGTCGCGGCGACCACACTGGCCAGGACGGCCACCACCAGGACCACGATCCACCGCGTCATCCGCGCCGACTTCTGCACGCCGGCACAGTTGACGACGGTGACGACGACGACCGCCGACACCGCCACCAGATGCGCGTGTGCGGGCCACAGGTGGAACCCGACCGTCAGCGCCATGGCCGCGCAGGACGCCGTCTTCCCGACGATGAAGGCCCAGCCGGCCAGGTATCCGCAGAACGGCCCCAGCCGTTCTCGCCCATGGACATATGCGCCGCCGGACACCGGGTAGCGCACCGCCAGCCGCGCCGACGAGACGGCGTTGCAGTACGCGATCAACCCCGCGACGGCCAGCCCGGCGAGCAATCCGGACCCACCGGCCGCGGCCGCCGGCCCGAGGGCGGCGAAGATGCCGGCCCCCAGCATCGCGCCCAGCCCGACCAGGACCGCGTCGAACACCCCGAGACTGCGCGGCAACTCGCTCGACGGCCCCGACGGAGTCACTGGGCCGAGGCTACTGACACACTCCACTGCATGGGAACCAAACAACGCTCGCAGATCGTGATGTCCGAGGATGAGATCACCGACTTCGTCACCAACAGCCGCACCGGGACCCTCGCCACCATCGGCGCCGACGGTCTGCCGCACCTGGTGGCCATGTGGTACGGCATCGTCGACGGGGTGATCTGGCTCGAGACGAAGATCAAATCGCAGAAGGCCGTGAACCTGCTCCGCGACCCGCGCTTCACGTTCATGATCGAGGACGGCGACACCTACGACACATTGCGGGGGGTGTCGTTCGAGGGCACCGTCGAGATCGTCGACGACCCGGACACCATCCTCGCGGTGGGGATCAGTGTGTGGGAGCGCTACACCGGCCCCTACACCGAGGAGATGCGCCCCGGGGTCGACATGATGATGAACAAGCGGGTGGCCGTGCGGCTGAACTCCAGCCGGACCCGGTCGTGGGACCACCGCAAGCTCGGGATGCCACCGATGCCGATGTCGGGATCCACCGCGCCCCAGCAGTAGCGGCCCAAATGGAGAAGGCTCTCGGATTTCCGAGAGCCTTTTCTGCTGGTACCCCCGATGGGATTCGAACCCACGCTACCGCCGTGAGAGGGCGGCGTCCTAGGCCGCTAGACGACGGGGGCTAGAACTTACGGTTGGAAAGCATAGCTCAGGCGAAACCGCCCGACCTAATTCACCAGACGGCCTTCGGCGGGCCTCGTGCTCGCGAAACGACACCGCTCGCCGAACCCGCCGAATTGCTGGGGTACCAGGACTCGAACCTAGAATGAGGGAATCAGAATCCCTAGTGTTGCCAATTACACCATACCCCATTGACTACCCGTCTTTGCTGGTCAGACGCCATGGGCCCACAAATATGCGGGTTTCCGGCGGCCGGATCCAGCCCGTCAGGGCCGTCGGCAAGACTACCAAAGAATCCCGGCAGCCCTTAATCGCGGTCAGCCCTGCACCGCCCGCAGCCGGGCCAGACTGCGCTCCCGGCCCAGCAGCTCCATCGACTCGAACAGCGGCGGACTCACCGACGAGCCCGTGACCGCGACCCGGATCGGGCCGAAGGCCTTGCGGGGTTTCAGTTCCAGCCCGTCGATCAGGCTCGACTTCAGCGCGGCCTCGATGTTGGACGTCGTCCAGTCCCCCACCGCATCCAGCGCGGCGACGGCCGCCCCGAGCACCGGAGCCGAATCGGGCCCCAATTCCTTGGCGGCGGCCTTCGGGTCGATCTCGTAGGAACCCTCGTCGAGGAACTTCAACAGTCCCCACGCATCGCCGAGCACCACGATCCGCGTCTGCACCAGCCCGGCGGCCTCGGCGAATCCGGCCTCGTCCAGCCCGGTGTCGTGGCCGTGGGTGGCGAAGTAGTCGCGCAGCCGAGCGGTGAAATCCGTTGGGGACAACAACCGGATGTGTTCGGCGTTGAGTGCGTCGGCCTTCTTCTGGTCGAACCGTGCCGGGTTGGAGTTGACGTCGACGACGTCGAAGGCAGCGACCATCTCCGTCAGACTGAAGATGTCGTTGTCGTCGGCGATCCCCCAGCCAAGCAGCGCAAGGTAATTCAGCAGACCCTCGGGAATGAACCCGCGATCGCGATGCAGGAACAGGTTCGATTGTGGATCGCGCTTGGACAGCTTCTTGTTGCCGTCGCCCAGAACCGGTGGCAGATGGGCGAACTGCGGGGTGGCCTCGGCCACACCGATCCGGATGAGCGCCGCGTACAGCGCGAGTTGGCGCGGGGTCGACGGCAGCAGGTCCTCACCGCGCAACACGTGGGTGATCTTCATGCACGCGTCGTCGACCGGATTGACCAAGGTGTACAACGGATCTCCGTTGCCCCGGGTGATCGCGAAGTCCGGCACCGACCCGGCCGGGAAGGTGGTCTCCCCGCGCACCAGGTCGTGCCAGGTGAGATCGGTGTCGGGCATCCGCAACCGAATGACCGGGTTCCGGCCCTCGGCCCGGAAGCCCGCGCGCTGCTCCTCCGACAGGTCCCGGTCGAAGTTGTCGTAGCCCAGCTTCGGGTTGCGGCCGGCGGCCACGTGTCTGGCTTCGACCTCCTCCGGCGTCGAATACGCCTCGTAGGCCTCGCCGGCCGCCAGGAGCTTGTCGATGACATCGCGGTAGATCTCGCTGCGCTGCGACTGCCGGTAGGGCCCGTAGGGTCCGCCGACCTCGGGACCCTCGTCCCAGTCCAGGCCCAGCCAGCGCAGCGCGTCGAGGAGCGCGTTGTAGCTCTCCTCGCTGTCGCGGGCCGCGTCGGTGTCCTCGATGCGGAACACGAAGTCGCCGCCGGTGTGCCGCGCGTACGCCCAGTTGAACAGGGCGGTCCGGATCAGGCCGACGTGCGGTGTGCCCGTCGGCGAGGGGCAGAATCGGACGCGAACGTGCTCGGTCATCGCTTTCCTTTGCGCACAACGGGATTCGACAGAGTACCGATCCCAGAGATGGTGATGCTGACGGTGTCGCCGTCCTCGATCGGGCCGACCCCCTCGGGGGTCCCGGTCAGGATCAGGTCGCCCGGCAGCAGCGTCATGACCGCCGACACCCATTCGACGATCGCGCCGACGTCGTGCAGCATCAGCGCGGTGTTCGAGTGCTGACGCACCTCCCCGTTGACCTTGGTGGTCAACTCGAGATCACCGGGATCCAGGTCGGTGACGATCCACGGGCCCACCGGGCAGAAGGTGTCATGGCCCTTGGCCCGCATCCACTGGCCGTCCTGCTGCTGTTGATCGCGTGCCGAGACGTCGTTGGCGATCGTGTAACCCAGGATGTTCTCGGCGGCGCGAGCGGCCGGCACATCCTTGCACGGCCGGCCGATCACGACAGCGAGCTCTCCTTCGTGATGGACGGGGTTCGCGTCGGGGGGCAGCTGGATCGCCACATTCGGGCCGATGATCGCGGTGTTCGGCTTGAGGAAGATCACCGGATCCTCCGGTGCGACACCACCCATCTCGGCGGCGTGGGCGGCGTAGTTCTTGCCCATGCAGATCACCTTGCTGGCCAGGATGGGAGCCAGCAGCCGCACGTCGGCCAGCGGCCAGGACCGGCCGGTGAACGTCGGCGTTCCGAATGGGTGCTCGGCGATTTCCCTACAGGCCTCCGCTCCGTCATCACCCTCGATCGAGACGAAGGCGACGCCGTCGGGGCTGGCAATTCGACCTAGGCGCATTGGTTCAGGGTAGAGGCGACCCGGGTTCGCCTCGTGAACTGGGCGCGGAGTACGGCGACCGACACCCTCGGCCATCAGCGAGCTTCGGGAGATCAGGCGCGGATCACCGAGGTCATCGCCGGCGGCAGGATCCGGGGCGGATCGTAGGGGCGGAGAGTCAGGGACGCGGCACCGCGACAACCCTGACTACCTTCGAAATCCCCTCGAAATCAGCAGGATTCGTGGTGAAGAGCGGCAATTGCAGTGCCAGAGCGATCGCCGCGATCATCTGGTCGGCCACCCGCGATCGCGGCGATCGGCCAGATTCGCGAACGGCGGCGGTGATGGCGCCATAGGCCCGTGCCGCCTCCACCCCGAAGGGGATCGGCTCGAAGGCACTCTCGACACGCTGGAGCAATTCCATCCGCCTGGCCCGCTCGATGCCGTCATCGGTCGCGTGCACACCGGCCGCGAGTTCGGCGATGGTGATCGCGCTGACGGCGACCTCCCGTGGAAGCAGCTCCGGGTCCAGCCGATTCCAGTGGATCAGGATGTTGGTATCGACAAGTCCGGCCTCACCCGGCGGCTGGTCACCGGGCATACGGATCGTCGGCGTATGGATCGGCCATCGCATCGACGTCGGCACGGAACCGGTCGGCATCGATAACCGGAAGATTCCTGCCCAGCGCCAGAACCTCTTCCCGAGGAACGAACGTCCGACGGGGCCGCAGTGGAACCAGTTGTCCGATTGCCCGTCCATCACGCGTCACGACGAACGTATCCCCCCGCTCGACCCCATCCATGATCTCGCGGGACCTCATACGCAAATCACGCTGGCTGATTTCGGCAGGCCGACCCATACACCCACCGTACCACCGGGTGCTACCGTGTGCTATGGCACCAGAGAAGCTGCCGAATCCGGCATCCCTGACCGAGTTCCCGTTCAACATGTTCGTGCGCCTGCTGGCGACCGGCGACGTGCGCGCCACCGCCGCTCAACACGCGTCGTTCCGGCGGTTCGCCGACCTGGGCGACCCGCTGGCCGACGACCTGGTGGCGATGATGCAGCGCCTCCCCACCGGGGAGGGCCGGGCGATGTTCGAGGCGGCGGCGGACGGCGGTCTGGGCGCGGTCGCCGACCCGCCGCCGGAGTTGGTGGCGTTCTTCGCCGCCGTGGAGGACGAGCCGTACTGGCTGGATCACGACAAGCTGGCGCTGGCCGCGCGGGTCAGTATGCGCACGGGCATCGTCGGCATCGGGCTGGCGCTCCCCGGGCTGGCGCTGACCGGGGGCTATCTGGCCTCCAAGGCCGACAAGCCGTTGGTGGGCACCGGGGATCTGCGCGAGATGGCGCCGCGCCGGCTCAACGAGACCGCGCAGTGGTACATCGATGTCACCTCGCCGGGCGGGCTGGATCGGTTCGCCCGGGGATACACCGGGATCCTGCGGGTGCGGGTGATGCACGCGATGGTGCGGGCCGCGATGGCCCGGCGCGAGGACTGGGATTTCGATCAGTGGGACGCGCCGGTCAACCAGGTTCAGCTGGCAGGAACGCTGATGCTGTTCTCGCTGGCCAATCTGGCGGGCTGCCAGGCGATGGGCATGCGCTTCACCGACCGTGAGCGTGACGCGGTGTTCCACTTCTGGCGCTATGTGGGCGGGCTGATGGGCGTCCACCCCGAGCTGGTTCCGGCCTGCGAGGACGACACCTGGCGGCTGTTCTGGCTCGAGGCCGACACCGAGTTCCTGCCCGACGACGATTCCATGCGGCTGGCCGACGCGCTGCACGGTGGCCGCGACGAGCCGCGGGTGATGGCGCTGGCTCGCGGGTATCTGTCCTCGTACAGCCGCTTGGTGCTCGGTAGGTCGAACGCCGATCGTCTCGGATTGCCGGACAACAAGGCGCTGCAGGCCGCGGTGCTGGCCTCCGCCGCAGCCAACCGGGTGTTCGAATACCGCCGTGTGCTGCCCGGAATGACCTGGCTCAGTGAGGAATTGGGCCAGCGGGCCCGCGTGGGATTCATCAGGCGCGGGATGGCCGACACCGGTGGCGACCGCTCGTACCGCCGGCACGACGGGCTGGCCGCCATCGGCTAGCGTCTCACTATTTGGACGTAGAATTCAGCATTCTGGGATGCTGTGACACGATGGCGTCATGTCCGCCACGCAGATCGGTACCGTTCGCCGCTGGTCGATGCTGGCAATCGCGCTCGGTGCGACGTTGTGCGCCAACGTGTTCATCAACGGTGTTGCCTTCCTGATCCCGACGCTGCACAGCGAGCGCGGCCTGGACCTGTCCCGCGCCGGCCTGATCTCGGCGATGCCCAGCTTCGGCATGGTGGTCACCCTGATCGCTTGGGGGTACGTCGTGGACCGGGTCGGCGAGCGACTGGTGCTGGCGCTGGGCTCGGCGCTGACGGCCGCGGCGGCCTTCGCGGCCGCGTGGGCGCACTCGCTGGTGGCCGTCGCAGCGTTCCTCTTCCTCGGCGGGATGGCCGCGGCGTCGAGCAATTCGGCGAGCGCGCGCGTGGTGGTCGGCTGGTTCCCGCCGGAGCGGCGCGGGCTGGTGATGGGTATCCGCCAGACCGCGCAACCGCTCGGTGTCGGATTGGGCGCCTTGGTGATTCCACGGGTGGCGCAGTCGCACGGCGTGTCCACGGCACTGCTCTTCCCGGCCGTCGTCTGCGCGGCAGCCGCCGTCGTCGTGGCCGTCGGGTTACTCGATCCCCCACGCCCGCCGCGCGAGCAGGCCCACCCCGACGAGTTGGCCAATCCGTACCGCGGCACGTCGACACTCTGGCGGATCCACGCGGTGTCGGTGCTGTTGGTGGCACCGCAGTCGCTGGTCTGGACGTTCACCCTGGTGTGGTTGATGAGCGGCCACGGCTGGTCGGCCGGCTCCGCGGGGCTGATGGTCACGATGGCCCAATTATTGGGTGCCGCAGGGCGAATCGCGGCGGGCCGGTGGTCCGATCTGGTGGGTTCGCGATTGCATCCGGTGCGCTGGATCGCCGCCGTCGCGGCATTGTCGATGGGTCTACTGGCGCTCCTGGACCAGCTGGATTCGCCACTGGCCGTGGCCGTCATGGTGGTGGCGTCGGTGGTCACGGTGTCCGACAACGGTCTGGCGTTCACCGCAATCGCCGAAATCGCCGGACCGTTCTGGAGCGGCCGGGCACTCGGCATGCAGAACACCGCTCAGCTGTTCACCACCGGTGTCGTGCCGCCGGTCTTCGGTGCCCTGATCACCGCGGCCGGCTTCCCCGTCGCCTTCGCGGTGTGTGCGCTATTCCCCTTGGTGGCACTGCCGTTGGTGCCGGTGCATGCGGATCCGCTACGGGCCAACGACCGTCACTGACCCCTGCATCGACTCAGCGCTGCCGGCGACGGCCACTCGGGAAACGTCGCAGTCAAGGCTGACTCGATGCCGCCCGGCGTTATCCGTCGCCGCGCCGTTCGATCGACTCCTCATCGGGCATCCGCTCGCGAAGGCTGTCGTAGATCGGCGGCGATCCGATGACGTACGCGGCCAGCACCGCCGCGGCCGTCGCCGCCATCATCGGCACGATCACCTCGGTCGTCGCCGTCATCTCCGTCACGAGCACCATCGCGGTCACGGGCGCCCGCACGGTGGCCCCGAAGAACGCCGCCATCCCGACCAACGCCATCGGAACCGCCAAAGACAGTGCGGCCCCAGGCCATACGACGTTCACTCCCGCGCTGAACAACACTCCCCACAGCGAGCCGACGGCCAGCATCGGCGCGAACAGGCCGCCGGGCACCGCGGCCGAGTACGACAGGGGGCCGGCGATCAACCGCACCGCGAGATATCCGACCACCGCCGTCACGACGATGTGGTTCCCGGCCAAGATCCGTTGCGTCAGTTGGTCGCCGCCGCCCACCGCGAGCGGGGAGAGGAACATCACGAGTCCGACGACGGCACCGATGGCGCCGGCCTTGGCGAGCGCCGGGATCCGGTGGAAGCCGCCGACGTGATCGAGGAACCACAACACCAGCCCGTTGTAGGCCGCACCCAGAGCGCCGGTGAGCAACCCGAAGGCGACGAAGACCGGAAGCCACGCCAGGGCCGGCGCCCCGATCGGGTCGACCCGGAAGTCGGGATGGTTGCCGAGGATGAGCCGAGAGCAGGACACCGCGGCGGTCGCGGCGAACAGCGTCGCCAGCACGGTGTTCATCCGGAACGACTTGGTGACCTCCTCGAGGGTGAAGAGGGTACCTCCGATGGGCGCGTTGAACGCGACCGCGAGCCCCGCCCCGCCGAGTGCCGTCTGCATCATCCGGACCTCGGGATCCGGCAGGCGCGCGCGACGGGCGGCCTCGGCTCCGATGGCCGCGCCCATGTGCACCGTCGGCCCCTCGCGGCCCAGCACCAGACCGGATCCGATGCTCAACAGTCCACCGACGAACTTCGCCGGCAGCAGTCGCAGCAGCGGCGGCCGGGCCGCGCCCAGAAAGACAGCCTCGACGTGCTGGATGCCGCTCCCGGCGGCCAGCGGCTCCCACCGGACGATCAACGCGGCGAGCGCCGCGCCGACGGCGGCCGCGACGGTCGGGACGAGCCAGCCGGGGCCGGGCAGCCCGTGTGCCCAGGCGACGAGATCGATGCGCAGGCGATCGGCTTCCTCCAGACACCAGCGGAAGGCGCCGCCGACAACACCGATGAGTACACCCGCGAGCGTCGCCGTGATGCAGACATGCACGGAACGCACGGAGTCAGTGGCCTTTTCGGGGCCCGCCGCAGGTGTGGTCACGACGCACCGGGAAGACTCACGAGCGACCGTGCGCCGCGGACACCTGCACCGGCACGTCGTCCTGCCATGGCTGACGCGCACACGTGTCGGCGACCCGGAACGTCCCGCGCTCGAATTCGCCGGTGGCCGCATCGACCAGTCGGTACTCATGTGTCGGCGTCTGGATCGGTTGCCCGTCGAGCAGGATCACCCGAACCTCGCCGGGTTCGAAATGGCACCGGCTCTGCAGCGCCTCGATCAGCTGTTCGTTGTGCAGATGCCCGTCACCGAAATTCCAGCCGATCGCGTACGCGCAGAACTGCTCCCCCTCGATGATCGCGTAATCCCGTTCCCGGCCAACGGGAATCGCCCGGTTCAGCAGCGTGAGCAGGCCGCGGCCGTTGGCGAACATCACCCGGAATGCGAGCGCCAGCTCCTTGGGGACGTCGGCGGCACCCTCGCCCTCGGCGGCATAGAACTTCTCGATCTGCTTGTGCGGCAACAGGCCCAGCCCGATCCGGTTCGCGGCGATCTTCTCGCAGGCCGAATCGGTCAGGCACCACACGGACAGATCCCAGTTGCCGGCGTAGTAGCGCATGCCGGGAAGGAACGACACCCGGCGCGGATACAGGTTGCCGATCACGATGGTGGTCAGCACCACCGCCAGCAGCGCCACCAGCGCCCACGCCTGCGGGAACCAGAGATCGGACAGCCCGAAGGACGCCTTGTCGACGAACAGCGTCACGATCGCGAACAGCATGTAGACGTTCCACTCCAGCGGCACACCCAGCGGGATCGACGTCAGGATGATCAGGTGCAGCGCGATCAGCAGCGCCGCCGCGAGGTAGGTGAGCGGTCCGCCGTGCGAGAAGAACAACACCGGCGGCGCCAGCAGTTCGATCGCGGTACCGGTGTGGGCCAGCAGCCGGGGCGCCCAGCTGGGTTGCAGATCGTCGGGGAACTTGCGGAACATCATGCGCCGCAAAGATTTCAGGCGGATGATGGGATTGTTGGCCATCATGGTGGCCACGACGTACGGGAAGTGCCGGTTCAGCTTGGACACCGCGGCGCCGAACCAGATGCAGAGCATCACGCACTTGGCAGCGACGATCATGTTCACCGGCGCCAGCAGGAAGGTCAACGCCAACGTTCCGTAGACCTCGCCGCGGGCGGCCAGGTAGATCAGCTTGTCGCGCAGGCCGATCACGGCCAGGATCGCGAGCACCACACCGACCTTCCACGCCGGCAACACCCCGACGGTGGTGTCCAGCGCGGGAACCGCACCGGTGCCGTCCGAGCACAGCGTGTACAGCGTCGTGGCGATCAGGGCGGCGTAGAGCAGCACCTCGAAAAGGGTGCGCCGGTCACCGCCCGTCAGCGGGATACGCCGCGGCCACGGCGGCAGCCGGACCGTGCCGGTGCGCAGCCAGTAGAGCGGTGAACCCAACGGCGGCATCACTTTTCCTGTCAGCGGGCCAAAACCGCAGCCGAGGCCGAGAACCTCGAACAGCAGCGACCACAACACCACCTTCTGGAAGACGATCGGCTCGTTCCACCAGGCCCCGATGTTGCCCCAGCCGTCGATTCCCTTGGTGGCCAACGCGAAACCGAGGCCCGCCACGATGTACAGCCCGATCTTGACGGCGTAGAGGACGTAGAAGACCTCCGGGTAGCCCATACCGCGCTCGGCGATGTGCCGGGCCATCGGCCGCAGGCGTTCCGCCCGGTCGCTCTTGCGCCACTCGGCGACGTCGACCACGGGCAGATCAGGACTGAGAAACCCCATGAATGGACACTATTCGATGAGTGTCTACAGTCGCTCGAGAATCCGATCCCCGACCTGGGCGGTGGACAGCTTGTCGGTCCCGCGCGTGGCGAGATGATCCGACACCGCCGCGTCCACCCGGGCGGCGGCCTCGTCCTCGCCGACATGCGCCAGCAGCAGCGCCACGCTCATGACGGCCGCCGTCGGATCGGCCAGACCCTGTCCGGCGATGTCCGGCGCACTGCCGTGCACCGGCTCGAACATCGACGGGTTGGTCCGGGTGGCGTCGATGTTGCCGCTGGCCGCCAGCCCGATGCCGCCACACACCGCAGCGGCCAGGTCGGTGATGATGTCGCCGAACAGGTTGTCCGTCACGATCACATCGAAGCGACCCGGATCGGTCACCATGTGGATGGTGGCGGCGTCGATGTGCTGGTAGGCCACTTCGACATCGGGGAACTCGTAGGCCACCTCGTCGACGGTGCGCGACCACAGGCTGCCGGCGAACGCCAGCACGTTGGTCTTGTGCACCAGCGTCAGATGCTTGCGCCGTGCCTGCGCGCGGGTGAACGCGTCGCGCACCACCCGCTGCACGCCGAACGCCGTGTTGACGCTGACCTCGGTGGCCACCTCGTGCGGGGTGCCGACGCGCAACGCACCGCCGTTGCCGGTGTACGGACCCTCGGTGCCCTCGCGGACCACGACGAAATCGATTTCACCGGCACCCGAGATCGGGCTGCTCACACCGGGATACAGCCGGCCAGGGCGCAGGTTGACGTGGTGGTCCAACGCGAACCGCAACTTGAGCAGCAGACCGCGCTCGAGCAGACCGGGCGGCACCGACGGATCACCGATGGCCCCGAGCAGGATCGCGTCGTAGCCGCGCAACTCCTCGATGGTGCTCTCGGACAGGATGTCGCCGGTCGCGTGGTAGCGCCGGGCACCCAGGTCGTATTCCGTCTTCTCGACGCCGGGCAGCACCGCGTCGAGCACGCGGCCGGCCTGCTCGATGACCTCCGGCCCGATGCCGTCACCGGCAATGACCGCCAGTTTCAACGTCGCCGTCATGACAGGTCGACCAGTTCCAGCGTGGTGGCCTCGACGGCGTCGCGGATCGCCGCACGGGTGGCCTCCGGCACGTCGGTGTTGACGCGCAGCAGCAGCGTCGCACCCGGACCGTCGGCGTCCTGGCTGAGTGCGGCCGCCTGGATGTCGATGCCTTCGTTGCCCAGGATCGTGCCGATCTTGCCCAGCGAGCCGGGCTTGTCGGCGTAGCTGGCGATCAGGTTGAGGCCCTCGGCGCGCAGCTCGAGGTTGCGGCCGTTGACGTTGACGATCTTCTGCACCTGCTGCGGCCCGGTCAGCGTGCCGGACACATTCAGCTGGGAGCCGTCCGGGTACACCGCGCGCACGTCGACCAGGCTGCGGTGGTTCGGGCTCTCTGCCGACGTGGTCAGCTCGGCGCTGACCCCCCGCTCGGCGGCCCGGGCCGGCGTGTTGACGAACGTGATCGGCTCGTCGGTGACGGCGGAGAACAGGCCCCGCAACGCCGACAGCTTCAGGATGTCCACATTCTCCGACGCCAGCTCGCCGTACACGTCTACCGACACCGTCGACGGCACCGTCTTGGCCAGCGCACCCAGCAGCACACCCTGCTTGCGCACGATGTCCAGCCACGGCGCGACCTCGTCGCCGACGGCGCCGCCGGAGACGTTGACGGCCTCGGGCACGAACTCCCCGGCCAGTGCGAGCAGGACCGAGCGCGCGACGTCGGTGCCGGCGCGGTCCTGCGCCTCCGACGTCGACGCCCCCAGGTGCGGGGTCACGACCACCTGCGGGAGGTCGAAGAGCGGGCTGTCGGTGCAGGGTTCGGTGTCGAACACGTCCAGGCCGGCGGCGCGGACGTGGCCGCTGTTGATCGCATCGGCCAGGGCTTGCTCGTCGATCAGGCCACCGCGTGCGGCGTTGACGATGATGACGCCCGGCTTGGTCCTGGCCAGCGCCTCCCTGCCGATAATGCCTTTGGTCTCAGCGGTTTTCGGCAGATGCACCGAGATCAGGTCGGCGCGGGACAAGACCTCGTCCAGGGGCAGCAGCTCGATGCCCAGCTGGGTGGCCCGGGCGGCCGACACGTAGGGGTCGTAGGCGATGACGTTGGTCTCGAACGCCGCCAGGCGCTGCGCGAACAGCTGCCCGATCCGGCCCAGGCCCACGACACCGACGGTCTTGCCGAAGATCTCCACGCCGTTGAAGCTCGACCGCTTCCACTCGTGCTCCCGCAGCGACGCATCGGCCTGCGGGATCTGGCGGGCGGCGGCCAGCATCAGCGTGACGGCATGCTCAGCGGCGGTGTGGATGTTGGAGGTGGGCGCATTGACGACCATGACCCCGCGTTTGGTGGCGGCGTCGACGTCGACATTGTCCAGGCCGACGCCGGCGCGGCCCACGATCTTGAGCTTCGGTGCGGCGGCCAGCACCTCGTCGTCCACGGTGGTGGCCGAACGGACCAGCAGCGCGTCGGCCTCGGGTACCGCGGCCAGCAGCTTCTCCCGGTCGGGGCCGTCCACCCAGCGGACTTCGACCCCGTCTCCGAGGGCGTCCACAGTGGACTGGGCCAGCTTGTCGGCGATCAGTACAACAGGCAAACTCACTCGGACAGACTAATAGGGTGGAGCACTGTGGTTGACGTCACCGTCGTCGGAAGCGGCCCCAACGGTCTGAGCGCCGCGGTCATCTGCGCCCGGGCCGGGCTCTCGGTGCGGGTGATCGAGGGCCAATCCACCCCCGGCGGCGGTGCCCGCAGCGCGCCGGACCCCGAATACCCCGGCGTGCTGCACGACGTGTGTTCGGCGGTCCATCCGCTCGGCATCGCCTCACCTTTCTTCGCGGAATTCGACCTGGCCGCGCGCGGGGTCCAGCTGGTGTCCCCGGAGATCTCCTACGCCAACCCGCTGCCGAACCATCCCGCCGCCGTCGCCTACCGCAGCCTGGCGCGCACGTGTGAGGAACTCGACGACGGCGCATCGTGGCGGACGCTGTTCGGCCCGCTCGTCGAACACGTGGACGGCGTGCTGGGCTTCTTCCTCGGGGACAAACGCTCACTGCCGCCGGACCTGCCGACCACCGTGCGGACCGGCCTTCGGGTGCTCGCCCAGGGCAGCCCGGCCTGGGCGATGCTGCGCGGCGATGACGCCCGGGCACTGTTCACCGGAGTGGGCACCCACGCCATCTCGCGAATGCCGTCGCCGGTCAACAGCGGCGCCGGGCTGATGCTCGGCACCGTGGCCCACACGGCGGGCTGGCCCGTGCCGATCGGCGGCACCCAGGTGATCACCGACGCGCTGATCGCCGACCTCGAGGCGCACGGCGGTGAGCTGGTCCTGGGCGAGCCCGTCACCGCACCGCCGGCCGGCGTCGTCGTCTACGACACCGCGCCGACCGCACTCCTGGACATCTACCGCGACGCGGTACCGGCGCGGTACGCGAAAGCCTTGCGGCACTACCGGTTTGGCCCCGGGGTGTGCAAGGTCGATTTCGTGCTGTCCGGCGACATCCCGTGGCGCGACGGCCGGGTGGCCCAGTCCCCGACCATCCACCTCGGCGGCTCCCGCCCGCAGATGGCGCTCGCCGAGCGGGAGATTGCCGACGGTCGGCACGCGGAGTGGCCCATGACGCTGGCCGCGCTGCCGCACCTGGCCGATCCGTCCCGCATCGACGACCGGGGCCGCCGGCCCCTGTGGACCTACTCCCACGTGCCGGCGAATTCGACCGCCGACCTGTCCGAGACCGTCACCGCCCAATTCGAGAGGTATGCACCGGGTTTCCGCGATCTGGTGCTGGCGGCACGGGTGGTCCCGGCGGCGCAGATGTCGGTACACAACGCGAACTACGTCGGCGGTGACATCATCGTGGGCGGGGCGAATCTACGGTCGGCCATCGTCGGTCCGACGCCGCGGCTCAATCCGTGGACCACGCCGATCCCGCAGGCGTACCTGTGCTCGTCGGCGACCCCACCCGGCACCGGTGTGCACGGCATGGCCGGCTACTACGCCGCGCGCACGGTCCTGAAGCGCGAATTCGGGATCAAGACGCTGCCGCGGCTGGCCCCCTGAGGGAACCAGCCGCGGCCAGAACGGTTGCAAGCTAGGCGGTTTCGGTGATCGGCCGGTCCACCCAGCTCATCAGGTCGCGCAGCTTCTTGCCGGTGACCTCGATCGGGTGCTCGGCGTTCTGCTTGCGCAGCCCTTCGAGTTCCTTGTTGCCGCCCTCGACGTTGGCCACCAGGCGCTTGACGAATGTGCCGTCCTGGATGTCCTTGAGGATGGCGCGCATCCGCTCCTTGGTGTCGGCGTCGATGACGCGGGGGCCGCTGAGATAGCCACCGAACTCCGCGGTGTCGGACACCGAGTAGTTCATCCGCGCGATGCCGCCCTCGTACATCAGGTCGACGATCAGCTTGAGCTCGTGCAGCACCTCGAAGTAGGCCATCTCCGGCGCGTAGCCCGCCTCGACCATGACCTCGAAGCCGGTCTTGACCAATTCCTCGGTGCCACCGCACAACACGGCCTGCTCACCGAACAGGTCGGTCTCGGTCTCTTCCTTGAAGTCGGTCTTGATGACGCCCGCGCGCGTGCCGCCGATGCCCTTGGCGTACGACAGCGCCAGCGCCTGCCCCTCACCCTTGGGGTCCTGGTCCACGGCGATCAGACAGGGCACACCCTTACCGTCGACGAACTGGCGGCGGACCAGATGGCCGGGGCCTTTCGGGGCGACCATGCCGACGGTGACATTGGCCGGCGGCTTGATCAGGCCGAAGTGGATGTTCAGGCCGTGGCCGAAGAACAGCGCATTGCCGTCCTCGAGGTGCGGCTCGATGTCGTTCTTGAAGATCTCGGCCTGGGCGGTGTCCGGCGCCAGCAGCATGATCACGTCGGCCCACTTGGCAACTTCTTCGGGGGTGTCGACGGTCAGGCCCTGCTCCTCGACCTTCTCGCGGGACTTGGAGCCTTCGCGCAGACCGACTTTCACGTCGACGCCGGAGTCGCGCAGCGACAGCGCGTGCGCGTGCCCCTGGCTGCCGTAGCCGATGACCCCGACCTTGCGACCGGCGATGATCGACAGGTCTGCGTCGTCGTCGTAGAACATCTCAACTGCCACTTGCCTTTTCCTTATCTCTTTCGATTGGCGCCGACCGTGGGGGTCTTGGACGGAAATCGCCGTCACAGATGCGTAGCCCACACAGTCGGCATCTTGGTGTCGTTATTTTGTGGTCCCGATGCCCCGCGGCCCGCGTGCCAGCGACACGACCCCCGACTGCACGATCTCACGAATACCGTAGGGCTCGAGGACGCGCAGCAGCGCCCCGATCTTCTCCTGGGTCCCGGTCGCCTCGATGGTCAGCGACTCGGTGGAGACGTCGACGACCTTGGCGCGGAACAGGTTCACCGCCTCGATCACCTGACTGCGGGTGCCCGCATCAGCGCGCACCTTGATCAGTGCGAGCTCGCGGGAGACCGAGTTCTCCTCGTCCTGCTCGACGATCTTGATCACATTGATCAGCTTGTTCAGCTGCTTGGTGATCTGTTCGAGCGGGAAGTCCTCGACCGACACGACGATCGTCATGCGCGACATGTTCTTGGCCTCGGTGGCACCGACCGCGAGCGACTCGATGTTGAACCCGCGCCGCGAGAACAGCGCCGCGACGCGCGCCAGGACGCCCGGCTTGTCCTCGACCAGAACCGACAGGGTGTGTGTGGTGACCGTCATCTCTAGACCTGATCTTCGTTGTCGAACAGCGGGCGGATGTCGCGCGCCGCCATGATCTCGTCGTTGCTGGTGCCCGCCGCGACCATCGGCCACACCTGGGCGTCGGCACCGACGATGAAGTCGATGACCACCGGGCGGTCATTGATCTCCCGCGCCTGCCGGATGACGTCCTCGACGTCCTCCTCACGCTCGCACCGCAGCCCGGCGCAACCCATGGCCTCGGCCAGCATGACGAAATCCGGGATGCGCTGGCTGTGGGTGGCCAGATCGGTTTGGCTGTACCGCTTTTCGTAGAACAGCGTCTGCCACTGCCGAACCATGCCCAGGTTTCCGTTGTTGATCAGCGCCACCTTGATCGGCACACCCTCGATGGCACAGGTGGCCAGCTCCTGGTTGGTCATCTGGAAGCAGCCGTCGCCGTCGATGGCCCACACCTCGGCCTCCGGGCGGGCCATCTTGGCGCCCATGGCCGCCGGGATGGCGTAGCCCATCGTGCCCAGCCCACCGGAGTTCAGCCACGTACGCGGCTTCTCGTACTTGATGAACTGCGCGGCCCACATCTGGTGCTGCCCAACCCCGGCGACGTAGATCGCGTCGGGGCCGGCGATCTCGCCGAGCTTCTCGATGACCAGTTCCGGGGACAGGCTGCCGTCGCTCTGCGGCCCATAGCTCAGCGGATAGGTCGCACGGACGCTCGACAGGTACTCCCACCAGCTGTCCAGCTTCAGGTTGCCGGGCACGTCGTCGCGACGCAGCGCCGCGATCAGATCGACGATCACGGCCTTGACGTCACCGACGATCGGAACGTCGGCGTTGCGGTTCTTGCCGATCTCCGCGGGGTCGATGTCGGCGTGAATCACCTTGGCATCCGGTGCGAATGAGGACAGCTGGCCCGTGACGCGGTCGTCGAACCGGGTGCCCAGCGCGATCAGCAGATCACTGCGCTGCAGCGCGGCCACGGCCGCGACGGTGCCGTGCATACCGGGCATGCCCAGGTGCTGCGGATGGCTGTCGGGGAAGGCTCCGCGCGCCATCAGCGTCGTGACCACCGGGATGCCGGTCAGCTCGGCCAGGTCCAGCAGCTCCTCGGTCGCCTCGCCGCGGATCACGCCGCCGCCGACATAGAGCACCGGTTTGCGGGCAGCCTTGATCAGTTTCGCGGCTTCCTTGATCTGGCGGCTGTGCGGCTTGGTGTTCGGCTTGTAGCCGGGCAGATCCATCTCCGGCGGCCAGCTGAACGTGCACGTGCCCTGCAGCACGTCCTTGGGAATGTCCACGAGGACCGCGCCGGGCCGACCCGAGGCGGCGATGTGGAATGCCTCGGCGATCACCTGCGGGATCTCGTCACCGTTGCGAACCAGGAAGTTGTGCTTGGTGATCGGCATGGTGATGCCCGAGATGTCGGCCTCCTGGAAGGCGTCCGTGCCGATCAGGCTGCGGCCCACCTGGCCGGTGATGGCGACGACGGGGATCGAGTCCATCTGCGCATCGGCCAGCGGGGTCACCAGGTTGGTGGCGCCCGGCCCGGAGGTGGCCATCATGACGCCGACGCGGCCGGTGGCGTGCGCGTAGCCGCTGGCGGCGTGGCCGGCGCCCTGCTCGTGGCGCACCAGGACGTGGCGCAGTTTGGTCGAGTCGAACAGGGGATCGTAGACGGGCAGGACGGCGCCGCCGGGGATGCCGAAGATGGTGTCGACGCCCATCTCCTCGAGGGAGCGGACCACCGACTGGGCCCCGGTCATCTGCTGCGGGGGCACCCGGTTGGAGGCCTGGCGGGGAACACCGTTGGTCGGTTTGGGTGCGGTGGTCGGTTCCGGTGGCCGCGTGGTCGGTGCGCTCACGGTCTGTTCCTTCGGGTTCTTGGTCTGGGATTCATCGCTGTGGGCAACAAAAAACCCCCGTCAGCTTGGGCTGCACGAGGGTTGCGCGTCGGGGTGCTGGTAGCTGGAAGCTCGCCAGGTCACGCACCAACGCGCCGGCAAAGTACTACGAGCATGCTCCGCATGACCGTCGACGGTAGTCTCCGCACAGGTCAAAGGTCAAATTGCGGGTGGCTCCTATGATGCAGGGCGTGTCCGCCGATATCGAAACCGACCGAGTGGTGATCAGCATTTCGCCGATGGCGCACTTCGCCGTCGGGTTCTTCGCGTTGAGTCTGCTGGTGTTCCTGGTGATCTCACCGTGGGCCGCGCTGCTGCTGTTGATCCCGTTGGCGATGTCGGTCTTCATCTTCCGTTCGCGTACGGTCGCCGACCGCGACTCCGTCACCGCCCGAACCCTGCTGGGCAGTACGACGATGCGCTGGGAGGACATCGAAGGTCTGCGATTCGACAAGTCGTCGTGGGCACGGGCGCATCTGAAGAGCGGCGGCGGCGACGTGCCGCTGCCCGCGGTGACGTTCTCGACGCTGCCGCTGCTGACCGAGGCCAGCGGCGGACGGGTGCCCAACCCGTACGGCTGAGCCCAAACCTGGTTCTGTTCTGCGGTGGCTGCGACGAACACCGAGTAGCGCTCGCAGTGGACGCTGGACAGATCGAATTAGCTCAGCGGATTTCCACCGTTGAGCAGCACCCACACCGCGATACCGCCGCCGATGCCCAGCAGCAGCGCCAGGAATGAGCCGATGAACGGCCGGCGCGCCCAGCCCCGGCCGGCGTCGAATCCGTAGCGGCCCGGACCGACCAGGATGATCGCGATCGCAACGACGATCAGCGTCAGCTCGAACTCATGGCCGTTCGGTAGGAAGAACGCGAACTCGTGCGGGTTCGACTGCGTCGCGATCCCGGCGATCAGCCCGTTGATCAGGTACGCCAGCGCCGCTGCGGCCGCCAGCGGGGTGAACAGCCCCAGCACCAGCAGCACACCCGCGGCGATCTCCGTGCCGGCCGCCACGTAGGTCAGGATGTTCGCGTGCTGGTAGCCCAGGTCGGCCAGCCCGTCGCCGAAGCCGCCCAGCCCGGCGCCACCCCACCAGCCGAACACCTTCTGCAGGCCGTGCACGATCAGCAGCGCGCCGAAACCCACCCGCAACAGCAGCAGGCCCAGATCCTGGGTGCCCCGGCGGTCGGTGGTCCGGGACCGGCCGTCGTCGGGTTCGATCTCCTCCGGCCCGACGGACGGCGACCGCGCGGACTGCGGCTGCACGTACGGCAGCGGCTCGGGATCGTTCAGCACGCCCAGGCCCGAGGCACTGTCGGATGCGTAGGGGTTGGCCGCGTAGGGGTTGACGGGCTCCGGCGTGCTCGCGCTGTACGCGTCTCCCGGCGGCGTGGCGTAGTTGGGAATCTTCGTGGTCTCGAAGTCGCCACCGTACGTGGCCGACGGCAGATCGTCCTCCGGGTCGACCAGGCTGGCCGAGGCCGGCCGCTGCCAGCTGGGATCATTCGAAGCGCTCGTCACGACAGCCAGGGTAGGACGAAAATCCTGGGAATCGGGGATTTGAGCGGCCCTTTTGCCGGGCAATAATCGCAATCCGTAACCTGGCTGCATGCTGATGTCCCCGCCCGTCCGCGGCGTGCTGGCCGCGCTGACCGCCGGGCTGGTTGTCACGCTGTCCGGATCGCTGACGGGTTGCGCCCGGTTCGACGACGCACAGTCCCAACCGTTCACCACCGAACCGGAGCGCGGCGCCCCGGCGACCTCCACTCCGCCGCCACCCCCACCGTTGCCCGCGAACCCGTTCCCCAAGGCGTGCCCGGCGCCCGGCGTCATGCAGGGCTGCCTGGAGAGCACCAGCGGACTGATCATGGGCGAGGACGGCAAGACCGCCCTGGTCGCCGAGCGCACCACCGGAGCCGTCAAGGAGGTGTCGGTCAACGCCGAGCCGAAGACCCGGCTGGTCATCCCCGTCGACGGGTCCGGCGACGGCGGGCTGCTGGACATCGTGAAGTCACCGACCTACCAGCAGGACCGGTTGATGTACGCCTACATCAGCACACCCACCGACAACCGGGTGGTCCGCATCGCCGACGACGACGTGCCCAAGGAAATCCTGACCGGCATCCCGAAGGGCGCCTCGGGCAACGCCGGCTCGCTGATCTTCACCAGCCCGACCACCCTGATGGTCCAGACCGGCGACGCCGGCAATCCGGGTGCGGCCGCCGACCCGGGGTCACTGGCGGGCAAACTGCTGCGGATCGAGCAGCCCACCACCGTCGGCCAGGCGCCGTTGACCACCGCGCTGACCGGTCTGGGCGGGGGCGGTTCGATGTGCATCGATCCGGGCGACGGCTCGCTGTACGTCACCGACCGCAGCCCGACCGGCGACCGCCTGCAGCGGATCACCAAGGACTCCAAGACGTCGACGGTGTGGACGTGGCCGGACAAGCCCGGTGTGGCGGGGTGCGCAGCCGTCGAGGGCAGCGTGCTGGTGAATCTGGTCAACACCAAGCAGACCGTCGCGGTGAAACTGGCGCCGGACACCGGCGCGGTCACCGGTGAGCCGGAGGTGGTCCGCCAGGACCAGCACGGCCACGCGTGGGCGCTGGCGCTGTCCCCCGACGGAAACGTCTGGGGCGGAACGGTCAACCGCACCGCCGGCGATCCCGACAAGCTCGACGACGTGGTGTTCCCGTTGTTCCCGCAGGGCGGATTCCCGCGCAGCGATGCCGATCTGAGCTAGGCGCCGCAGGCCGCCAGTACCAGCTCACGGACGCGTGCCGCGTCGGCCTGACCGTTGGTGGCCTTCATCACCGCGCCGACGATGGCGCCGGCAGCCTGCACCTTGCCGCCCCGGATCTTCTCGGCCACATCGGGATTGGCGGCCAGCGCCTCGTCCACCGCTGACTGGATCAGCGAGTCGTCGCGCACGACGACCAGCCCGCGGGCGGTCATCACAGCCTCCGGCTCACCCTCACCGGCCAGCACGCCCTCGATCACCTGGCGGGCCAGCTTGTTCGAAAGTTTGCCGTCGTCAACGAGTTTCACCACGGCGGCCACCTGGGCGGGAGTGATGGGCAATTCGGAAACCGGACGCCCAATTTCATTGGCCTTCTGCACCAGGAAGTTCCCCCACCAGGCACGGGCGGCCTCACTCGAGGCGCCCTCGGCCACGGTGGCGGCCACCAGCTCCACCGCCCCGGCATTCACCAGGTCGCGCATCACCTCGTCCGACACTCCCCAGTCGGCCTGAATTCGCTCGAGCGCCAGCCACGGTAGCTCCGGGATGGTGCCGCGCAGCTGCTCGACGAGCTCCCGTGACGGCGCCACCGGTTCCAGATCGGGCTCCGGGAAGTACCGGTAGTCCTCGGCGGTCTCCTTGGCGCGGCCGGGTGAGGTGTATCCGTCCTCGTGGAAATGCCGGGTCTCCTGGGTGATGGACCCCCCGGCCTGCAGCAGCGCCGCCTGGCGGCGCATCTCGTAGCGCACCGCCACCTCGACGCTCTTGAGCGAGTTGACGTTCTTGGTCTCGGTCCTGGTGCCGAATTCCGTTGCGCCCTTGGGCATCAGGGACACATTGGAGTCACAGCGCATCGAGCCCTGATCCATCCGGACATCGGAGACATCCAGGCCGCGCAACACTTCCCGCAACGCGGTGACGTAGGCGCGCGCGATCTGCGGCGCGTTCTCGCCGGTCCCGACGATCGGCTTGGTGACGATCTCGATCAGGGGCACACCGGCCCGGTTGTAGTCCAACAGCGACTCGGTGGCGCCGGCGATCCGGCCGGTGTCGCTGCCGATGTGCAGCGACTTGCCGGTGTCCTCCTCCATGTGGGCGCGCTCGATCTCGACGCGATAGGTGCTCCCGTCGGACAGCTCGACGTCGAGGAAGCCGTTGAAGGCGATCGGCTCGTCGTACTGGCTGGTCTGGAAGTTCTTGGGCATGTCCGGGTAGAAGTAGTTCTTCCGGGCGAAGCGACACCACTCGGCGATCTGGCAGTTGAGCGCCAGGCCGATGCGGATCGCGGACTCGACCCCGACCGCGTTGACGACGGGCAGGGCACCGGGCAGGCCCAGGCAGACCGGGCACACCTGCGTGTTGGGCTCGGCGCCGAAGGTCGTGGCGCAGCCGCAGAACATCTTGGTCGCCGTGCCGAGCTCGACGTGGACCTCCAGGCCCATGACCGGATCGAACCGCTCGATGACCTCGTCGTAGCCCATGAGGGCGTCCGCGGTGCTCGTGCTCATGCTCAGGCCTCCTTGACCAACGACGGGACGCGCGCGAGGAGCGGGCCACCCCAGGCGGCGTGGAGGCGCTTCTCCAGGGCCGAGCCGACGGCATACATCCGCTCGTCCTTCATGGCCGGGGCCAGGATCTGGAAGCCGGCCGGCAGGCCGTCCTCGTCGGCGAGACCGCTCGGCAGGGACAGGCCGGGCACACCGGCGAGGTTGGCGGGGATGGTCGCGATGTCCTGCATGTACATCGAGAGCGGGTCGGACATCTTGTCGCCGAAGGGGAAGGCGGTCGTCGGCGACGTCGGCGAGACGAGGACGTCCGCGACCTCGAAGGCGCGGGCGAAGTCGTCGGCGATGAGGGTGCGGACCTTCTGGGCCGAGCCGTAGTAGGCGTCGTAGTAGCCCGAGGAGAGGGCATAGGTGCCCAGGATGATGCGGCGCTTGACCTCGTCGCCGAATCCGGCGTCCCGCGTGGCCGCCATGACCTGCTCGGCGCTGGGGTCGTCGATGCCCTCCGGGAGGACCCGGAGGCCGTAGCGCATCGCGTCGAACTTGGCCAGGTTGGAGCTGACCTCACTCGGCATGACGAGGTAGTAGGCCGCGAGGGCATACCGGAAGGAGGGGCACGACACCTGGACGATCTCGGCGCCCGCGTCGACGAGGTGCTGGACAGCCTCCTCGAAGCGCTTCTGCACACCGGGCTGGAAGCCCTCGCCGGTCAGCTCCTTGACGATGCCGATCCGCATCCCCGACACGTCGGCGCGGTTGGCGGCCTCGACGACCGGAGGGACCGGTGCGTCGAGCGAGGTCGAGTCCATCCGGTCGTGGCCGCCGATGAGGCTGTGCAGCAGCGCGGCGTCCAGGACGGTGCGCGTGCAGGGCCCGGCCTGGTCGAGCGAGGAGGCCATGGCGATGAGTCCGTAGCGCGACACCCCGCCGTAGGTCGGCTTGGCGCCCACGGTGCCCGTCACCGAGGCGGGCTGGCGGATCGAGCCACCGGTGTCGGTGCCGATCGCGAGCGGGGCCTCATAGGCCGCAAGGCAGGCGGCCGATCCGCCGCCCGAGCCACCGGGGATCCGACCGAGGTCCCACGGGTTGCGCGTCGGGCCGTAGGCCGAGTGCTCGGTCGAGGAGCCCATGGCGAACTCGTCCATGTTGGTCTTGCCGAGGATCGGCAACCCGGCCTCGCGCAGGCGCGTCACGAGGGTGGCGTCATAGGGCGGGACCCAGCCCTCGAGGATCCTGCTTCCGGCTGTGGTCGGTAGCCCACGCGTCACGACGACGTCCTTGACCGCGATCGGCACACCGGCGAGTGCGTGCAGCTCCTCCCCCGCTGCGCGACGCCGGTCCACCTCGGCCGCCTGCGCGAGGGCGCCCTCGGCGTCGACGTGGAGAAAGGCGTGCACCTCACCGTCGACCTCGGCGATGCGGTCGAGGCTGGCCCGGGTGATCTCGACGGACGAGGCCTCACCGGTGGCCATGAGGTTGGCGAGCTCGGCCGCGCTGGAGCGGATGAGTGGCATGTCGGTCCTTGGGGTCGGGCGCGGTCGGCGCCACGGACGGGTGGGGAGT
>Ga0116193_1000806_pt1 | contig 27942 bp, 23 predicted proteins | sample AD_UKC115_MetaG_FD_89892 | JGI IMG/M metagenome (GOLD analysis project Ga0116193, IMG submission 89892) | Active sludge microbial communities of municipal wastewater-treating anaerobic digesters from Hong Kong - AD_UKC115_MetaG | ecosystem: Engineered > Bioreactor > Anaerobic > Digestate... | reverse complement strand
TCGCGCCGTGCATAGCCCAGCGCCTGCACCGCCGCCAGGTTGCAGTCGGTGAACGCGCCGTTCTCAATGATCCAACACGGGTCGGGTGAGTTGTTGAACAGGTCGCGAAAGCGCTGCTCGCTGTGGCGCAGCTCCAGCGCGCGTTCATGCAGTTGCTGCGCCATCCGGGACAGGTGCCGCCCTTCCAGCAACTGGGCCAGCGCCGTGCAGAACGCCGGCAGCAGCGCTTCGCTGGCCGCAAACGCCCGGGCATCGGTCACATGCAACGACAGCACGCCGTGGCGGGAAGTGCCTGCGGCCAGGGGAAAGTTCCGGTGGGCGCCCCCCTGGGCCGGTGCATCGGCGGCCGCCAGCACCGCACCTGCCACGCCGGTGAACTGCACCAGTGCCTGCGCCAGGCGCGGCCCGATCGCGTCGTCAGGCCAGAACGCGGCAGCAGCCAGCAGGCCCAGAAGCCGCCCGGCCAGAGGCATCACGCCACCGTCATCGTTGTCCGTCATGCACACTCCCTGCGGTCACCCCGCGTCCAGCAAAGTCTGTCGCCCATATTGCGGGGCGTCAATCTGGCGCATACCCGGAGTCCGCACCCGCGGCGCGCAGGGCGGCCTATTCGATGCCGCGCAGGCTCGCGGCACCCTGGGCCGCAGGGGCGCAGCGAGCAGCGGAATGTCTCCTGCTCACGCTCGCGCAGCAGCAGCACGCTGGCCTGCGAGGGGCCGACGCGGGCGATCAGCTCCAGCACCGCCGGGAACGGCGGCGAGCGGTTCACATGCGGTGCACTTCGATGTGGAGGCCTTGGGGCGCAATGCCGCCCAAGTGAGCGAGAAGACGGTGTTCCTGGTGCCGCGCTGAGGGGGCAGGCGGTGCCTTTGCACATTTCGCGGATTGGCCGCAAATCAACCTCGGCCCACCTCGCCCGGCTGATGCAGGAAGAGCGCTTAGCCGAGCGCGAAGTCAGCGATCTGGCGTTCAGCGTCCTCGTTCACCGTCTGCACTTCCAACTTCAGCAAGTCGCTGCAGATTTCTTCAAACGCAGCGTTTCGCTTTGCGTCTCCCTGAGGAGGGGCCTTGACCGCAAACAGCACGGCCTCTGGCAGCAGATTACGGTTTCTAAGCCGCTCAATCTTCTTCAGCCAGGCATCGCCATGCTCATAAATGTCTACCGGTTCGTCTTGATTCAGACGGAAAGGCTTGATGATCTTGGTCAGCACCCCGCCCTGCTGTTGCACCAGCGGGAAGTTGGCATAAAAGGCGTCGTCGCCGACACGATGAGGCGCAAAAGGAGCGGCCAGCTGTAACCCGTCAAGCATATGCTTGATGCGCTTTTCCATCGCCTTTTCCACGTACTCCGGCGTTGCGAATGCACGCTCCACATAGTTTTCGAATTGCCGGGCCAGTTCCGCCGCGGGGTCGGCCGTCATCACCGCCCGTGGCATGCTGAACCTCACCAAAGCCTCACGCGGATGGATAAGGCTTTCAAACACTTGGCGCAAGTACTCTGCACGGCCAGTGCCTGGGGCATGGGCCACCACTCCCGCCACTCGCTGCAATTCATCTTCCATCGCCTTGACGGCACGCACGTAAAAGCTGCGCGGCAGTTCGTCAAAAAAATCAGTGATGCGTTTGGTGCGGCGGGTTTGCAGCTTAAAACCGAAGTACCCGGTTTCCGGACACATCAGCACCACCCCCGCGTTGGCGAACTCCCCCGTTTCGCGGTAGGGCGCGAACTGAACCACGGCGTATCGGCACGCGACGAGTTTCATACCGTCCTCCAGAAGTCAGGGGTTGCACATCGTTCCAGCACCTGCAAGGCCGCTGCGCGGTCAAAGCGCGCCGGAATGTCGAACTCGGAATTTTCCCACAGCCACTCCTCTGGCGCGCTCTCCAAGGCTTTGCGGGCAGCCGGAAGGGCGTGACTGAGTCGCTGAAGGTATTGGGCCTGCATCACAAGATCCTGGGCCAGTGCTGGCCATTGGTCGGAAAACACATGCTGAGCCAAGAAATCGGCAGCAATGAAGTCGTTATCCAGAGCCATGTTGTGGTCGATGACCACCAGACCCTCGTGCTCCGTGTCCCACAGCAAATTGGTGTTGCCGCGCAGACGGTCGGTGTTGCGCACCCACCAGTCAAAAACCAGCACATCGCGCTGCAACTCTGCCGGCACCCGTTGGCTGATGCCGAGTTCCAGCCAGGCAGCGTGGGGTTGCTCGCGGGAACCGAAGGCAGGCAGCGAACCGATCGCCTGCTGGTCTTTGGGCAGTTCCTTGACCAGTGCGGGGTCCAGCTGAACCAGAAAGAAGGGTGGCAGCGGCAGGCCCAATGCCTGTGCAAGATGACCACAGACCCATTCACGCCAAAGGCTGGCGCGGTTGGTCTGCTGGCCCTTCACGTAATAGCGATGCCCGTCAGACCCGCCGCACAGGAAAGGAATCGACTTGCCTTGTGCGGCGGGGCCGATGACTTCTACGATCGGGATGATCGGCGCGGGCTGGTTCATGTTCACCCTTTGATGGCGTTGCTGCGGACCTGGCGTTTGCGCTGGGGCTTACCGGCTGGCAGCAGGCTGGTGATGCGCTGGTACCGCTCAAACAAAAAGGCCACGCGCTCGGCGTCGTTCTTCCAAGACTTCTTGCCGCCACACAGGGCATAGGCGGCGTCCACGGCTGCGTCGAGCTTCTGGTGCGCCCTGAGCAGCGCGGGCGGCATGGTCAGCGGGTCGTACAGGTCGGCCAGCGACGCAGGGCGCTCACCTCGCTGGAGCTGCGCGCGCGCGTCGAGCACACCTTGCGCTGCGATTTCAATAGCTGCTTGGGCTTTTTTAATGGGCGCTAGAGGCGAATTTTGCTTGGAATCTTCTGGTAAATCGGGCCAGGGGAAGTTGTTGTAGACAATATCTTTGGAGTAGCGATATCGGCTCTCCAGCCTCCCGCACGTTGCGCGAATCCAAGCGTTGTGCATGGTACTCGTGAGGATGCCAAACTGATCAAGCGTTCCGCCAGACACCATGAACACCAAATCGCTGCAAAGAGTTGATGGCTGTTCAAAGCCGAAAGGGATGAACAAACGCCGTTCAGATGACACCTTTGGAAGCACCAAATACGGCGTAGTCGGCATGTTCTGCACATGGAAACGCGTCGGCATGTCGGCCAGTTTTTGGGTTGGGATGCTCTTGCTTGCCAGCCGGAACGCCTTGACCGCCTGCACCCTTTTCATCACCTCGGGCATGGCGCGCAGCTCTGCCGGCGGGCAGTCGCCCAGCCAGAGGCACCAGCGCTCGTAGCCGTTGAGGAATTCATCCGCGCCCAGCCAGCGCCGGAACCACCTGGCACTGCCCGGCTCCTTCGCTATGAAGGCATCGCGTTCTTCGGTGGTGAACAGGTAGTTGCCGTCGTCAATCGGCTTGTTACCAATGCCGATTTCAGGGACTGCACAAATCGGTTTGCTACGGCGTGGCAGCACCACGTCCGGCGCATCGACCAGATAGGGGTTGATGTTCTTCGCGGGCACGGCCAGCGGCTCGCCTTTGATGTCCTCGTATTCGTAGAGCGTCGTGTCGGGGCGTTCGTCCAAGCCGAAGCCGACGATCACGCAGTGCACTGCGGCTTTGCCTTTGGCCTCGTTGCTCCAGCTGAAGGTGCGGTGCGCAAAGTGGATGTGTACGCCCTGGGCCAGCAGCCAGCCCCAAAGTACGCCCACCTGCTCGCCCTGGGTGATGCTGTTGGTGGACACAAAGGCGCAGCGGGGCCGTGCCGGCTCGACCCCGGCTCGGGGCACCACCGGCTGCAGGTATTGCGTGGCTTTGACATACCAGGCCGCCACAAAATCCAGCAAGCCAGCGTTGTCGATGCCGTTGAAGGCCAGGCGCGCGTCTTCGCGCTGGGCGTCGCTCATAAACTTGGCGCCCACAAACGGCGGGTTGCCCAGCACATAGCTGCAGCGCTGCGCTGGCAGCACATCTTTCCAATCGAGCGTGAGCGCATTGCCGTGCACCACATGCGGCGTGCTTTTGAGCGGAATGCGTGCGAAGTACAGGCCAAACTCTTCGCTCACGCGCAGGTTCATCTGGTGGTCTGCCAGCCACAGCGCCACCTGCGCAATCTGGGCCGGAAATTCCTCGATCTCGATGCCGTAGAACTGGTCCACGTTCAGGCTGATGAGCTGGTTCACATCCAGCATCTGCTGGCCGTCGCGGTGGCTGGCGCGCAGCACTTCCAGTTCCAGCAAGCGCAGTTCGCGGTAGCTGATCACCAGAAAATTTCCACACCCGCAGGCCGGGTCCAAAAAAGTGAGGGAGCGCAGCTTGTGGTGGAACTCCGACAGCCGACTCTTGTTGCTTTTGACCTTGTGGAACTCGGCCCAGAGATCATCCAGAAACAGTGGCTTGATGAGCTTGAGGATGTTTTCTTCCGAGGTGTAGTGCGCGCCCAGGTTGCGGCGGGCCTTCTCGTCCATGATGCTCTGGAACAGGCTGCCAAAGATGGCCGGACTGATGGCCGACCAGTCCAGCGCGCAAGCGTCCAGAAACGCTTCGCGCATGGCACGGCTGAAGTCGGCCATGGGCAGCGGTTCCTCGAACAGCTTGCCGTTCACATAGGGGAATGCGGCCAGCTGCTCGTCCAGCGTGCGGCTGCGTTTGTCTTCGGGCGTATTGAGCACTTGAAAGAGCTGCGCCAGCCGAGGCCCAAGATCGGAACCGTCTTCGCTGGTGCGCTCTTCCACAAACTGCCGCATGGCCTGCGCAGGCTGGAAGATGCCCGTGTCGTCGGCGAACAGGCAGAACAGCAGGCGCACCAGCAGCACTTCCAGTGCGTGGCCTTCGTAGCCGCTGGCCTTGAGGGCGTCGTGCAGCTTGCCCATGCGCTCGGCCGCGCGGATGTTGACCGGGTCTTGCGCCTTGATTTCCTGCGTCTTGTAGCCAGCGATGAAGCCGAACTGGCGCACATGCTTGTGCAGGTCTTTCAGCCCAAATTCACGCGTCTCGCCGGAGGCAAGGTGGCGCACGCGGAAATGGCCGAAGTCACAAACCACGATGACCTGCGGCAAGTCGCGCTCGGCGATGCCAGGCAGGTAGGCCATGGCCTGGTCCAGTGCCTTGTCCAGATCCTTGCCGCGGGATTTGTGCTCCACCAGCAGCATTCCGGGCCAGAACAGGTCTACAAATCCATCGGTGCGGGCGGATGAGCCTGGCAGTTTTTTGACCGCGTGCTCAAAGCTGGCGACCCGCTTGTCGCTGATGCCGAAGATTTCGAAGAAGTCGATCCAGAACGGCTTGGCGTGCGAGTCTTCCCGGGTGGCATCTTCCCAGCGCTTGGAAAACGCCAGTGCCTTGTTTTTGATTTCGTTCCAAGAGAGCGGCATGCGTTGCTGAAGGTGAGGGGTCTATCGGCCCGACTGAAAAGCGGTGTACAAACAGTTCGGCAGCTGTTCAGGCAAGCCCCTGGGGGCATGCCGCTAACCAGCCTCATGCGCAAAGCCTACCAGCCTGCGCCCTCGAATGGATGCTCATCCTGCCCCCAACCGCTGCAAACCATGCCTGCACCACAACAAAAAGGCTCCATACGCGGAGCCTTTTAGCATCAAAATCGGCCCCCAGCGCTTATTTCACAAGCGCTACCAGCTCACTAATCGATAGCATCAAAGATTCGGCGCCAGCAGCCGCGCCAGCTCTGCCACGTCCAAGCCCCGGCGCTGCGCCATGTCCTCCACCTGGTCTTCGCCGATCTTTCCCACACTGAAATAGGTGCTGTGTGGGTGCCCCAGGTAAAAGCCGCTCACGCTGGCGGCAGGCGCCATGGCCAGGCCTTCGGTGAGCTGCATGCCGATCTCGCCGCATTGCAGGTGTGCAAACAGGGCGCGCTTGGCGCTGTGGTCCGGGCAAGCCGGGTAGCCGGGCGCGGGACGGATGCCCTGGTACTGCTCGGCGATCAGCGCCTCGTTGTCGAGCTGTTCGCCACGCGCATAGCCCCACAGATCGGTGCGCACGCGCTGGTGCAGATATTCGGCGAAGGCCTCGGCCAGGCGGTCGGCCAGGCTCTTGAACAGGATGGCCGAGTAGTCGTCGTGTTCCGCGAGGAACTCCTGCTCCTTCTTCTCCACGCCCAGGCCCGCCGTGACGGCGAACAGGCCAGCGTAGTCGGCGATGCCGCTGTCCTTGGGTGCCACGAAATCGGCCAGGCAGCGACTGGGGCGCATCTGGCCCTCGACGGCGTGCTTTTCGGTCTGCTGGCGCAGGCCGTACCAGGTCAGCGCGACCTGGCTGCGCGTCTCGTCGGTGTAGAACTCGATGTCGTCGCCCACGCTGTTGGCGGGCAGCAGCGCCAGCACACCGCTGGCCTGGAGCCAGCGGCCCTCGATGATCTTCTTGAGCATGGCCTGGCCGTCGGCGAACACCCGGCGCGCCTGCTCGCCCACCACCTCGTCCTGCAGGATGGCCGGGTAGGCGCCCGCCAGGTCCCAGGTCTGGAAGAACGGGCCCCAGTCGAGGTAGGGCACGAGTTCGGCCAGGTCGATGTTGCTGAGCACGCGGCGCCCGATCAGGCGCGGCACCGTGGGCTGGTAGGCAGCCCAGTCGATGGCGGTGCGGTTGGCGCGGGCCTTGTCCAGCGGCCACAGCGGCACCTGCTTCTTGTTGGCGTGCTGGCTGCGCACCTTGTCGTAGTCGGCCTGCACCTCCTGCACAAAGCTGGCGGCGTTGTCGCCCAGCAGGTTCTGCGCCACGCCCACACTGCGCGAGGCGTCGGGCACATAGACCACGGGGCCTTCGTAGTGCGGCGCGATCTTCACGGCGGTGTGCACGCGCGAGCAGGTGGCGCCTCCGATCAGCAGCGGTATCTTCTTGACGCGGAAGTAGTCGTCCTTGTGCATTTCGGCGGCGACGTACTGCATTTCTTCGAGGCTCGGCGTGATCAGCCCCGACAGGCCGATGATGTCGGCCCCTTCGGCCTTGGCGCGCGCCAGGATCTCGTGGCAGGGCACCATCACGCCCATGTTCACGACCTCGAAGTTGTTGCACTGCAGGACCACGGTGACGATGTTCTTGCCGATGTCGTGCACGTCGCCCTTGACGGTGGCAATCACGATCTTGCCCTTGGTGCGCACGTCGCGCCCGGCCGCCTCGTCCTGGCGCTTTTCCTCTTCGATGTAGGGGATGAGGTGCGCCACGGCGAGCTTCATCACGCGCGCGCTCTTGACCACCTGCGGCAGGAACATCTTGCCCTGGCCGAAGAGGTCGCCCACGATGTTCATGCCGTCCATCAGCGGGCCTTCGATCACGTGCAGCGGGCGGCCGCCGTCGGCCACGATGGCGCGGTAGGCTTCCTCGGTGTCCTCGGTGATGAACTCGGTGATGCCGTGCACCAGCGCGTGCGACAGGCGCTCGCGCACGGGGGCCTTGCGCCATTCGAGGCGCTTGCTCTCGTCCTTGGCCGCGCCCTTGGCGTTTTCGGCGATCTCGACCAGGCGCTCGCCGGCGTCGGGCCGGCGGTTGAGCACCACGTCTTCGACGCGCTCGCGCAGCACGGGTTCGAGGTCGTCGTACACGCCCACCATGCCGGCGTTGACGATGCCCATGTCCATGCCCGCCTGAATCGCGTGGTACAGGAACACGGTGTGGATGGCCTCGCGCACCGGGTCGTTGCCACGGAAGCTGAAAGAGACGTTGGACACGCCGCCCGACACCTTGGCGCCCGGCAGGTTCTGCTTGATCCAGCGCGTGGCGTTGATGAAGTCCACCGCGTAGTTGTTGTGTTCTTCGATGCCCGTGGCAATGGCGAAGATGTTGGGGTCGAAGATGATGTCTTCGGGCGGGAAGTCCACTTCATCCACGAGGATGCGGTAGGCGCGCTCGCAGATCTCGGTCTTGCGCGCGAAGGTGTCGGCCTGGCCCTTCTCGTCAAAGGCCATCACCACGGCCGCCGCGCCGTAGCGTTTGACCAGGCGCGCCTGGCGCTTGAATTCCTCCACCCCTTCTTTCATGGAGATGGAGTTGACGATGCCCTTGCCCTGCAGGCAACGCAATCCAGCCTCGATGACCTCCCACTTGGAGCTGTCCACCATGACGGGCAGGCGCGCGATGTCGGGCTCGGAGGCCATCAGGTTGAGGAAGCGCACCATGGCGGCCTTGCTGTCGAGCATGGCTTCGTCCATGTTGACGTCGATGATCTGCGCGCCGTTCTCCACCTGCTGGCGGGCCACGGCCAGGGCTTCCTCGAACTGGCCGCCCAGGATCATGCGCGCGAACGCCTTGGAGCCGGTGACGTTGGTACGCTCGCCCACGTTGACGAACAGCGAATCCGCGCCGATGGAGACGGGCTCCAGGCCCGACAGCTTCATGGGGGGAAGGGAAATTTCAGACATGCGGCCCACCTGTGCAATACAACCCGGAACAGGTGAGCGTCGTTGCGGGTGACTGGATTCCCCAAGCCTGACAGATCCGGCAGGGGATCTGCTGCAACGCTCCTTGGGGTCAGGGCGGGATTTTACCGGCTACTTTTCCACCGCGCCCAGCGCCGCAGACCCCAGGGCCGATGCGGGCAAGCCGAAAAGCTTGTCGAACACCCAACTGAACACAAAGGTGTAGCACAGGAAAAACACGATCAGGCCCAGGTCCATGAGCAGCGCCTCCCACAGGCTGATGTCGAACCACCAGGCAAACAGCGGCACCAGGGTGAACACCAGCCCGCCCTCGAACCCGATGGCGTGCGCCACCCGCCGGCGCAGGCTGCGGCCGCGCACAGCCTGGCGTGCTTCCCAGCGCTCGAACAAGGTGTTGAAGAGGATGTTCCAGGCCACGGCCACCGCCGAGGAGACCACGGCCATCACGCCAGAGTGGCCCATGTCCTGCCCGGTGTAGCGGGACAGGCCCACCGTGACCACCGCAATGGCAATGAGTTCGTAAATGGAGACATAGACCACACGGCGGCGCACGCCCTGCAGCCCGGCAATCAGGGCAGGAGAAGACATCAGGTGCGCATGGTACCGCGCCACGGCCCACCCACTGGGCCTATTCACCCCGCTCCGCAGTGCGGAAGACACGAATGAAACGGGGCTCCAGCGCAATAAAAACGTGCGCCAACAGCTATAAAAATAATAGCATTCACAAACCTGTCACACCCGGTTAAGCTGTGCGACAAACCTCAGAGCCCAGGCATAGGAGACATGCATGCAAGCCCCTTTTGAAAGCCGCAACAAAGACCTGGCCAAGCGCTGGGGCCGCTGGCAGCCCGATGTGGGCAGCTCTGCGCAGGACCAGCGCAATGACGGCCAGCCCGAGCGGCGCAAGACCGGCAAGCACCGGGGCGAGGTGTCGCTGCAGGACTTCGACCCGGCGGACAAGCCCTTTTCCACCGGCGAAAAGAACCAGGACAAGGCGTTGGTCGAATCGCTCGCGCTGGAACTGGACGAACTGCAGAACCTGTTCTACGCCGACAAGCGCTACAAGCTGCTGGTGATCCTGCAGGGCACCGACACCTCCGGCAAGGACGGCACCATCCGCGGCGTGTTCGGCCGCATGAGCGCGCTGGGCGTGCACACCATGGGCTGGAAGGCCCCCAACGAGGCCGAGCGCGCGCACGACTACCTCTGGCGCATCCACCAGCAGGTGCCGCAGGCGGGCGACATCACCATCTTCAATCGCAGCCACTACGAGGATGTACTGGTGCCCGTGGTCAACGGCTGGATCACGCCCGAGCAGCAGCGCCAGCGCTATGGCCATATCAATGACTTCGAGCGCATGCTGAGCCAGACCGGCACCATCGTGCTCAAGTTCATGCTGCACATCAGCCGCGACGAACAACGCCAGCGCCTGCAGGAGCGCCTGGACGACCCCACCAAGCACTGGAAGTTCGCGATGAGCGACATCGATGCACGCAAACAGTGGGCCCAGTACCAGCACGCCTACGAGCAGTTGCTGGCAGCCACCCACACGCCCTGGGCGCCCTGGACCATCGTGCCGGCCGACTCCAAGACGCACCGCAACCTGATGATCGCCACCGTGCTGCGCGAGGTGCTGCGCAACCTGGACCTGCGCTACCCGCCGGGCGACCCGGCGCTGGCCCACTTCAAGGTGGAATGAACGCCCACGCGGCGACCTACGCGTGGTTATGCATCAAATGCATAACCACCGAACACACTGGCCTTGGACAAGCCCCCACCCCCACCCCTAAGCTGCGTGCCTTGCCTATCTCCCACAAGGAAACACCGCATGCAGAACCTCTCCGGCTCCGTTCAGACGAACCATCCCCTGCCGTCGTACCTCGACGCCACCCACCTCGGCCCCTGGGGCAACTACCTCCAGCAGGTGGACCGGGTCACCCCCTACCTGGGCAGCCTGGCGCGCTGGGTGGAAACGCTCAAGCGCCCCAAGCGCATCCTGGTCGTGGATGTGCCGATCGAGATGGACAACGGTACCATCGCCCATTTCGAGGGCTACCGCGTGCAGCACAACCTGAGCCGCGGCCCCGGCAAGGGCGGCGTGCGCTTCCACCAGGACGTGACGCTGTCCGAAGTGATGGCCCTGTCAGCCTGGATGTCGATCAAGAACGCCGCCGTCAACGTGCCCTACGGCGGCGCCAAGGGCGGTATCCGCGTCGATCCCAAGAAGCTCTCGATGGGTGAACTGGAGCGCCTGACGCGCCGCTACACCAGCGAGATCGGCCTGCTCATCGGCCCGTCCAAGGACATTCCCGCGCCCGACGTGAACACCAACGGCCAGATCATGGCCTGGATGATGGACACCTACTCCATGAACGTGGGCGCCACCGCCACCGGCGTGGTCACCGGCAAGCCGGTGGATCTGGGTGGCTCGCTGGGCCGCGTCGAGGCCACCGGCCGCGGCGTGTTCACCGTGGGCGTGGAGGCGGCCAAGCTGACCGGCCTGCCGATCGAAGGTGCGCGCGTGGCCGTGCAAGGCTTCGGCAACGTGGGCGGCACCGCGGCCAAGCTGTTCGCTGACGCTGGCGCCAAGGTGGTGGCCGTGCAGGACCACACCGGCACCCTCTTCAATAGCAACGGCCTGGACGTGCCCGCCCTGCTGGCCCATGTGAAGGCAACCGGCGGCGTGGGCGGCTTCGCCGGCGCCGACACGATGGCCAACGAGGACTTCTGGGGCGTGGACTGCGAGATCCTGATTCCGGCTGCGCTGGAAGGCCAGATCACCAAGGACAACGCGGGCAAGATCAAGGCCAAGATGGTGATCGAGGGCGCCAACGGCCCGACGACCACCGAGGCCGATGACATCCTGCACGACAAGGGCGTGCTGGTGCTGCCCGACGTGATCGCCAACGCCGGCGGCGTGACGGTGAGCTACTTCGAATGGGTGCAGGACTTCTCCAGCTTCTTCTGGAGCGAGGACGAGATCAACGCCCGTCTGGTGCGCATCATGCAGGAGGCCTTTGCAGGCGTCTGGAAGGTCGCCCAGGAACACAAGGTGAGCCTGCGCACGGCCACCTTCATCGTGGCCTGCCAACGCATCCTGCACGCCCGCGAAATGCGCGGGCTGTATCCGTAACACCCGCCTGAGCGCCTTCGGGGCCGCTGGCCTGTGCTGCGCAGCGCAGAGCGCGGCCATCGTCACTCTGCGCCCCCTACCAAGGCACTGCCCTGTGGCCTGCGGGCCACAGGGCAGGCGGCGGCGCTGCCGCTTGTCTGCCGTGCGCTGCCACTGAACCAGCCGGACTACATCTGCTTACCGGCGTTCGCATTTGGTAGCTTTCTTGGCGGCATCCAACGGGAACACTTCCTCCATTCAAGAGGAGATTTCCCGTGGCAATTCCATCTTTGCGCAGCATGCTGGCCCGCTGGATGTTGCGTCGTCTGCGCACCGCGCGCGACGTGGCCCGCCTGGCCTACCGCCTGCATGGCCGCAAGACGGCCCTCATCGACCGCCGGGGGCGCTTTACCTACGCCTGCCTGCAGGACCGCGTGCTGCGCCTGCATGCCTGCATGCCTGGATGCAGGCGCAGGGCGTGCGCAAGGGCGACATCGTCTTCACCTGGCTGCCCGAAACCGGCGAACAGTACGAGACCCGGCTCGCGACCTATGAGAACGGCGCCATCTTTGCGAGCTTCCACAAGCACCTGCCCGCGCTGGCCGTGCTGGACATGCTCGAGCGCCTGCGCCCGGCGGTCTTCATCCACGACCCGCAACTGAGCCGCACCATCCTGCCCGTGGTGCGCGAGCGCTGGCCCGCCATGCGGGTGCTGGCGCTGGGCATGGCCTACGAAAGCGCCTTGGCGGCCCACATGCCGCAACGCGGGCGCGATCCCGTGCACGAGGACGACGTGTTGCCCTGCACATGACCTCGGGCACCACCGGCCTGCCCAAGAGCATTGGCTACACGCACCGCAAGTACCTCGACAGCGTTCGCCTGATCAGCCAGGCCATCGACTTCAGCCGCCCGAGTGGAACGCAGGATGTGAACATGCTGGGCATGCCACTGACCGGGCCGGGCTCGGGCCTGGTGCTGCCCACGCTGCTGTCGGGCAGTGCCCTGCTGATGCCCGAGAACTTCCATGCCAAAACCCTGGCGCGGCTGATCGCACGGCACCGCGTGACCCGCGCCTTTTTGTCGCCCTCGGCCATCATCGACCTGCTGGACGACCCCGATCTGGCGCGGCACGACCTGTCCTCGCTGCGCCACGTGCCCTACGGCTCGGAGATGATGCCCGCCGCCAAGGTGGCCGAAGCCGTGCGTCGCTTCGGCCCGATCTTCCAGCAGGGCTACGGCTGCCTGGAGGCCCTGCCCCCCCATCACCTGGCTGCTGCCGCACGAGCATGTGGACGCTGCGGGCGAACCGGTGGCGCTGGACATCCTGGCTTCGGCCGGGCGCGTGGTGGACGGCGTGGAGGTGGTCATCCGCGACGACGACTTCCAGCCCCTGCCTGCCGGGCAGACCGGCCTGATCACCGCCCGCACGCCCGTGGCCTTTGAGGGCTACTGGAAAGACCCCGAACGCACCGCAGAAACCCTGCGCGAAGGCTGGGTGGTGATGGGCGATGTGGGCTACTTCGACCGCCACGGCTACCTGCATGTGCTGGGCCGCACGGCCGACCGGGTGCAGCGCGCGGGCCAGTGGATCAACCCGCGCGAGGTGGAGGAAGTGGCCCACTGCCACCCCGCCGTCAAGGAAACCTGTCTGGTGCAGCATGGCTTCCAGGCGGTGCTGGTGTTCAGCCCACGCCATGGACAGCGCGACGCCCTGGCCAGCCCCGAAGCGCGCGCGGCGCTGGAGCGCGCGCTGCTCCAGCACATGGCCGCCGCACTGCCAAAGGCCCAGCAGCCCGACCGCGTGCACCTGGTGGCCGACATTCCGCGCAGCTTTCTGAACAAGATGCTGCGCCGCGAAGTGCGCGCACTGCTGGACCGCAACGCCGCCCCCACCTGGGCCACCGCGCCCGACAAGGTGGCCGCATGACGGCCACCCCACCCCGCCTGGGCACGGGCACCAAGCTGAGCTACGCCGTCGGCAACGTGGGCCTGCAGATGCTGGTGGCCGCCATGAGCTTTCTGCTCATGATCTTCTACACCGACGTGGCGCTGGTACCCCCGGCCATCGCGGGTGCCGCGCTGCTGGTGGGCAAGTTCTGGGACGCCGTGAACGACCCGCTGCTCGGCTGGATGAGCGACCGCACCCGCTCGCGCCATGGGCGGCATCGGGTGTACCTGCTGTACGGTGCACTGCCACTCGCGCTGGCGGCGGCTGCGGTCTGGATGGTGCCCCCTGGGCTCAGCCCGTTGGCGGCCTTTGTCTGGATCGCGCTGACCTACACGCTGTTCGACACGCTGATGACGCTGGTGCAGCTGCCCTACTCGGCCCTGGCCACCGAACTGACCCTGGACTACGACGAGCGCACCAGCCTGACCGCCTTTGCCTCCATGGGGGCGCTGCTGGGCTTTGTAGGCGGCAGCGTGCTCATGCCGCTGCTGGTGCGCGCCTCCCCCGACGCACGCACCGGCTACGCCCTGGCGGGGCTTTGCTTTGGCGTCTTTGCCGGGCTCTGCGTGGCCTGGGTGGCCTGGCGCGTGCGCGAACCGGCGCACTGCCTGCGCCCCCCGGCCACGCACCCGCCAATGTCCATGGCTGCGTCGGTACAGCGCACGCTGCAGGTCACACTGCACAACCGTCCCTTTGTCCTGCTGGTGGGCGCCGTGGGCCTGGTGCGCCTGGGCCTGACACTGGTGCAGGGCGCGTTGGCCTACTTTGTGGTGTACCGGCTGCAAGGCGACAAAAGCGATCTGCCGCGCTTCATGGGCATCTTGCTGCTGGTGGTGGGGGTGTCACTGTTCGGGTGGAAGCGCGTGGTCGATGGCTGGGAGAAAAGCCGTACCTACGTTCTGGGCATGGGGGCGCACTGGATCGTGCCGTTCTCCATGGTGCCCGACACCATAGACCACGGCCACATGCAGGCGGGTGAGCGCACCACGGGCATGTACCTGGGCTTTTACGGGCTGGTGGACAAGCTGGCGCGCACCCTGGCCACGGTGCTGATCGCGGGCATGCTGGACTGGACTGGCTACGCGCCCAACGTGCCCCAGGGCGATCAGGCGCTGCAGGGCATCGCCCTCATGACCGGGCCGCTGCACGCGCTGTGCCTGCTGCTGGCCATTCCGCTGCTGCTGGCCTACCCCATCACCCGTGCACAGCACGCCACCATCCGGCAGAGCGTGGACACAGGCATCGCACCGCCAGCGCTTCAGAGCGGCGGCATGGGCTCCACCGGGCCCGAGGGCTGCACCACCCGCAGCGCCACACAGAACGGTTGCGCGCAGGACGCGCGAGCGGCATAGGGGCAGCCCGGCGTCTGGCACAGGCCCGCTTCGCGCTCGCGCGCCGCATCCTCGTCCTTGGGCAACTGTCCGCTGGCCTGCAGCACGGCCATCTGGAGCCAAGGGTCCTGCCGGGCGTGCAGCAGCTCGCGGCCATAGACGGGCGGCTGCACCAGCGGCGCAAACTCCAGCGTCAGCAATGCGCTGGTGCGCACCGCCGCAGGCTCGGTGGATTGCAGCACCAGCGCCCAGGTGCCCGACTGCAAGGCCTGCGGCTTGCCCGCGAACAGCGCGGCCAAAGACGGCATGGCTGGCGTTGGCGCAGGGGCAATGGCGGTCTGTGCCTGAGCCTGCAACCAGGGCACGGGCACGCGCAGGGTGAGCGAGAAAGCGCGCTCGCCTTCCGGCGTCTGCACCACACCCTGGCGCACCAGCCAGTTTTGCAACGGCGGCAGGCCGGGCAGGCCATCCTCGCCCAGCGCAGCACCCTCTACCACCGGCACCAGCACGGCGGGCCAGGGCTGCACGGCAAGCACGCGCTGGGGCTGCTGCGCCGGTGTGGTGACCTGGCGCACCAGCTCGGCCAGCATGCTGCGCAGCGGTGCGCCCACGCCCGTGGCAGGCCAGGGCGGCAGCGGCGTGGCCCCCGCCGTTGCAGGGGTGGGCGGCAAACGCCCCGGCCCAGCGGCCAGCAGGGGCGCGCCGCGCATGGAGGAAGCAGTCGCCGGGACCGCAGCCCCCTGCCCCGGTGCGGAACCGCCCGATGGCGCCGCAGTTGCCTCGGCCAGACGGGCGCGGGCCTGCGGCGACAGTTGGACCTGGTCTGCCCCCACCGGCAAGGGCGGTACGGGTGCTACCGGCGCCTGGGGCGGAATGGGGGGCGCAGGTACACCGGGCGAGCGCGCCGAGGATGCGCTTTCGCGGTCTGTACCCAAGAGCGCGCTCTGGCGCTGCAGGGCGGCCTCGGCCAGCACCTGCGCGACGCCAGGGGGCGGCCCCCGAGGAGGATCGATGTTCACGGTCATACCGGCCTGCCATGGGTGGTGCGCAGGACATCCGCGCACCGCCTGTGCATTCTGCGGCGTTTCGCGCCCGGTGGCTATCGGGGCTTGGCTGCTATTATTTTGATAGCTGCTTGCGCTTATCCATTGGGCGCCAGAGCCCGATTTTGCCTGATCGGCGTCATACCTCAGATATGGCCATCAGCCTCTGCGCCAATAGCCGCGCTCGGGATTAGCTCCCTCTCCCCTTGCGGGAGAGGGAGTCTGAGATACGCCCCGAATCAGACAATTTCGCTCGCAAATCGAGGCACCTGGACGCTCTCAAGCCGCCTCGCGGTAGAACAAGGGGCGCGTCTTGACCGGCCCCACGGCCCGCGCAATGGCGCCGATGTGGTCGGGCGTGGTGCCGCAGCAGCCGCCGACGATGTTCACCAGCCCCTCGGCGGCGAACTCATGCACGAGGCGGCTGGTGACCTCGGGCGTCTCGTCGAAGCCGGTGTCGCTCATGGGGTTGGGCAGGCCGGCGTTGGGGTAGCAGCTGATGAAGGTGTCGGGCGCGGCCTTGGCCAGTTCCTGGATATAGGGGCGCATCAGCGCGGCGCCCAGCGCGCAGTTCAGGCCCACGGCCAGCGGGCGGGCGTGGCGCACGCTGTGCCAGAAGGCGGTGACGGTCTGGCCGCTGAGGATGCGGCCCGAGGCGTCGGTGACCGTGCCGCTGATGAGGATGGGCAGGCGCTCGCCCGTCTTGTCGAACACTTCCTCGATGGCGAACAGCGCGGCCTTGGCGTTGAGCGTGTCGAAGATGGTCTCGACCAACAGCACGTCCACACCGCCCTCGATCAGCGCCTCGGTCTGCTCGAAATAGGCCGCACGCAGTTGCTCGAAATCGACATTGCGCGCGCCGGGGTCGTTCACGTCGGGGCTGATGCTGGCCGTCTTGGGCGTGGGGCCGAGCGCGCCGGCCACATAGCGCGGCTTGTCCGGCGTGCTGTACTTGTCGCAGGCCGCGCGGGCGAGCTGCGCCGAGCGCAGGTTCATCTCACGCGCCAGATGGGCCATCTTGTAGTCCTCTTGCGCGATGGTGGTCGCGCCGAAGGTGTTGGTCTCGATCAGGTCGGCGCCCGCGGCCAGGTAGCGCTCGTGGATGTCGCGGATCACGTCGGGCCGGGTGAGCGAGAGCAGCTCGTTGTTGCCCTTCACATCGCGCGGAAAGTCCTTGAAGCGGTCGCCCGCGCCATCGGGCCCGGTGTAGCCCTCGCCCCGGTACTGCGCCTCGCCCAGCTTGAAGCGCTGGATCATGGTGCCCATGGCACCGTCGAGGATGGCGATGCGTTGGGCCAGGATGGCGGGGAGCTGCTGGGCGCGGGTGTAGTGGAGGGCTTGCATGGGGGACATTGTAGGAAACCGGCCCTGGCCCTGCCGCCAAGGCAGGCATGCCCCTTCTTGACACGGAACGTCTGCGCACGCACACTCACCTGACTAGTTTGACCAGTTCAAGGAGGTTTCTATGCGCACATGGCCATTGCAAGACGCCAAAAGCCGCTTCAGCGAACTGGTCGATCGCACGCTCAGCGAGGGCCCACAACTGGTCACACGGCGCGGGGCCGACGCCGTGGTGGTACTGGCGGCGCCCGACTACCGCCGCCTCGCAGGCCAGGATTCGCTGCTGTCCACCCTGCTGCACGCACCGCGCGGCGAACCGCTGGATGTGGAGCGCCCCACCGACCCCATCCGTCCCATCGAGCTGTGAAATACCTGCTCGACACCTGCCTGCTGTCGGAGCTGGTCAAGCCTGTACCCGCGCCTGCCGTACTGCGCTGGTTGCAGAACCGGGACGAAACACAGCTGTTCATGGCGGCCATCACGCTGGCCGAGCTGCAACGTGGGGTGGCCCGGCTCCCCATTTCCCGCCGCCGCACGGAACTCGAAGCATGGCTTGCAAGCGTACAGCGGCAGTTTGGCGACCGCGTGCTCGCCTTCACCGCACACACCGCCAGCTACTGGGCGCAAATGTGCGCGCAGGCCCAAGCCAAGGGCCAGACCATGGCCGCCTTCGACTCGCTCATCGCCGCCACGGCCGTGGAACACGGACTGGCCCTGGCCACGCGCAACGTGGCGGACTTCGGCGCGGCACCCGTGGTGCTGGTCAATCCGTGGGAATCCACTGCGGGCTGATGCCAGAAGCCCCCTCCAAAGCCCCCTGCACCCACCGCCCCTGCCGCACCACCGTGCACGCGGGCCGCTGGCCCAGCCAGTAGCTGAGTTCAGCCAGTTCGTCCACCGGCCAGAGCACGAAGTCCGCGCTGCGGCCTGCGGCCAGCAGGCCGTGCGTGTCTTGCAGGCCCAGGGCGCGGGCGGCGTGCTGGGTGATACCGGCCAGCGCCTCGGGCACCGTCAGGCGGAACAGGGTGCACGCCATGTTGGCCATGAGCAGCAGGCTCAGCGCAGGCGAGGTGCCGGGGTTGTGGTCGGTGGACACGGCCATGGGTACGCCCGCGGCGCGCAGTTGCTCGATGGGTGGCAGGTGGGTGTCGCGCAGGGTGTAGTAGGCGCCGGGCAGCAGCACGGCCACGGTGCCGGCCGCCTGCATGGCGGCAATGCCTGCCGGGGAGAGGTGTTCGATGTGGTCGCACGACAGCGCCTGGTAGCGCGCCGCGAGCTGCGCCCCGCCCATGTCGGAGAGCTGCCCGGCGTGCAGCTTGACGGGCAGGCCCAGCCGCTGGGCGGTGGCAAACACCTGCTCGGTTTCGGCGAGTGAGAAGGCGATGCGCTCGCAGAACACGTCCACCGCGTCCACCAGGCCTTCGTCGTGCAGCGCGGGCAGCATCTGCTGGCACAGGTGGTCGATGTAGTCCTGGCTGCGCCCGGTGTATTCCGGCGGCAGGGCGTGGGCGCCCAGAAAGGTGGTGCGCACCGTGATGCCCTGCTCGCGCCCCAGGCGGCGCGCCACGCGCAATTGTTTGCGCTCATGCTCCAGGGCCAGGCCGTAGCCGGACTTGATTTCGATGGCGCACACGCCCTCGGCCATCAGCGCTTGCAGGCGTGGCAGCGCGCTGGCGTAGAGCGCGTCTTCGCTGGCCGCACGCGTGGCGCGCACGCTGGAGACGATGCCGCCCCCGGCGCGGGCCACTTCCTCGTAGCTGGCGCCCGCCAGGCGCAGGGCAAATTCATGCGCGCGCTGGCCACCATAGACCAGGTGGGTGTGGCAATCAATCAGCCCCGGCGTGGCCCAGGCGCCGCACGCATCGTGCTGCGGCAGGTGCGCAAACGCTGCGGGCAGGGCCTGCTGCGGCCCCAGCCAGCGCAGCACGCCCTGCTGCACCACCATCGCAGCAGGTGCGCCGTCGGCCACGGGCTGCGTGGGTTGCGCCAGACCGGGGGCCAGGCGCAGGTTGCGCCACACACCGTCGGCCGACGCCGTGGGAGGGGGAGTCAGGGGCCGCATGTTTTGCTCCTATTTTTATAGCTTCAAGCGCTTCATGGATAAGCGCTAGAGCCCAATTTCATTCAAATTTTCTGCTTGCACGCCCACCCAGGCCAGGGCTGCACCGGTGTCGGGCACGGGGCACAGGGGCGCGGCATCGGTCGGGGCACTCCACCACAGGCCCTGGCCCGGTGCCAGGCGCTGCGCCCCGTGCTGCCACTTACCGGCCAGCACCATGCACAACCCCGCGCCGGTGCGGCCGGGCGCACAGGCGGTGCGCAGCACCTGCAGACTGCCGCGCCACTGGCCACGCCGCAGCATGAGGTTGAAGTCCTCGGCCGCCCCGGCGGTCAGGATGCAGTGCACCGGGACGTCGCCCGCAAAAGCCACCGGCTCCCAGGGCCGGTGCAGCGTGTGGTCCACGCGGCCATCGCTGCTGTGCAGGCGCACGCCCTGGCCTTGCAGCAGCAAGAGGTGCCGGTCCACCCCGGCAAAGACGGAAAACGCGCCCGAGGATGCCAGCGTGGCCACGCTCACGCGCCAACCAAAGTCGTCCAGCGCCGAGCCGGGCGGCCAGCGCACCAGCTCACGCGTGGCGCCACCGCCGTTCTTCCAGGGCGTGGCGGGTGTGGTGGCAAGGTCCAGGCGCTGCATGCCGTGCACGGATGAGGTTCAGGCACCACGCGCCAGGCGGGCGGCCAGGCGGGCCACCACCTTGGCGGTCAGGCCATCGCGGTCGAAGGCGGGATTGAATTCCGCCAGATCCGCCGCCACCAGCTTGCCGCTGGCGAGCACCGCATCGACCACGCGTTCCACACCCCACAGCGGCACGCCCAGCGGCGCGGGGGCCGATACGCCGGGAGCCACGGCGCCGGGCAGCACATCGATGTCCACGGTGAGGTAGACCGCGTCGCACTGCGCCAGATCGTGCGCGAGCACGGCCAGCGCCTCCTGCAGGCCACTTTCGGTTTGCAAGGCATCGTCGAGCCAGTAGCGCACGCCCAGCGCGTCGGCGCGCTCGAACAGGGCCTGGGTGTTGGCATAGCGGCTGATGCCCAGCACGCGGTAGCAGAACGCCCGTCCCTGGGCTGCGCACAGCTCCTGGATCTGGCGGAACGGTGTGCCCGAGTTGCCCGCATGCGCCATGCGCAGGTCGAAGTGGGCATCCAGGTTGAGGATGAGGATGCGCTGCGCGGCTGGCAGCGCCTGCGCGATGCCCTGGAAAGTGCCCCAGGCCACCTCGTGCCCACCGCCCAGCACCAGGGGCAGGCAGCCCTGCGCCCTGGCCTGCGCCACGCGCTGGCCCAGTGCCACCTGTGCCGCTTCCAGCGCGCCCTGCGGGCAGTCGATGTCGCCCATGTCCCACAGCGCGGGCTCGCCCAGCACGGGCAGGTTGGCCAGCGCCTTGCGCGCAACATCGGGGCCATGCGCAGCGCCCACGCGCCCGGCGTTGCGGCGCACGCCTTCGTCCACGGCAAATCCGATCAGGGCTACGCCGCCCTGGCTGGTGGCGGCAAAGGGCTGCACCCGTTGGTGCCAGCGCGGGCTGGGGCCGGTTTCCTCGGCATCGATGCGGCCTTGCCAGGCAAAGGGCGTGCTCATGGTGGACTCCTTCAGCGGACCATGGGCAGCTTGAGGCCTTGCTTCTTGGCCGTGGCGATGGCCAGCTCGTAGCCCGCGTCCGCATGGCGCATCACGCCCGAGCCGCAGTCGTTGACCAGCACGCGCGCCAGGCGCTCGGCCGCGGCGTCGGTGCCGTCGGCCACGATCACCATGCCCGAGTGCTGGCTGTAACCCATGCCCACGCCACCGCCGTGGTGCAGGCTCACCCAGGTGGCGCCGCCCGCGGTGTTGAGCAGGGCGTTGAGCAGCGGCCAGTCGGAGACGGCGTCGGTGCCGTCCTTCATGGCTTCGGTCTCGCGGTTGGGGCTGGCCACGCTGCCGGTGTCGAGGTGGTCGCGGCCGATGACGATGGGGGCCTTGAGTTCGCCGTTTTTCACCATCTCGTTGAAGGCCAGACCGGCGCGGTGGCGCTCGCCCAGGCCCAGCCAGCAGATGCGCGCGGGCAGGCCCTGGAAGGCGATGCGTTCGCGCGCCATGTCGAGCCAGCGGTGAGTGTGCTTATTGTTGGGGAACAGCTCTTTGATCTTGGCGTCGGTCTTGTAGATGTCTTCCGGGTCGCCCGACAGCGCCACCCAGCGGAAGGGGCCCTTGCCTTCGCAGAACATGGGGCGGATGTAGGCGGGCACGAAACCCGGGAATTCGAAGGCGTTCTTCACTCCCTCGTCAAAGGCCACCTGGCGAATATTGTTGCCGTAGTCCACCGTGGGAATGCCCATGGCCTGAAAGTCGAGCATGGCCTGCACGTGCACGGCGCAGCTTTGGGCGGCGGCTTTCTTCAACGCAGGCTGCTGGCCGGTGTCGGCCGCGGCGGCCCGCCACTCGGCCACCGTCCAGCCCGCGGGCAGGTAGCCGTTGATCAGGTCGTGCGCGCTGGTCTGGTCGGTCACGATGTCGGGCTTGATGGCACCGGCCTTGGCCCGCTTCACCAGTTCGGGCAGCACCTCGGCCGCGTTGCCCAGCAGGGCGATCGAGACAGCCTCTTTCTTGCCCGTGTGATGCGCGATCAGCGCCAGCGCCTCGTCGATGTCGGCGGCCTGCTTGTCCACGTAGCGCGTGCGCAGGCGAAAGTCGATGCTCGACTGCTGGCACTCGACGGTGAGCGAGCAGGCGCCCGCCAGCGTGGCCGCCAGCGGCTGCGCGCCGCCCATGCCGCCCAAGCCGGCCGTCAGGATCCACTTGCCCGCCAGATCGTTGTTGAAGTGCTGGCGACCGGCCTCGACGAAGGTCTCGAAGGTGCCCTGCACGATGCCCTGGCTGCCGATGTAGATCCAGCTGCCGGCGGTCATCTGGCCGTACATGAACAGGCCCTTGCGGTCCAGCTCGTGGAAGTGCTCCCAGTCGGCCCATTGCGGCACCAGGTTGGAGTTGGCCAGCAGCACGCGCGGGGCGTTCTCGTGCGTCTTGAACACGCCCACGGGCTTGCCCGACTGAATCAGCAGCGACTCGTCGGGTTCCAGCTTCTTCAGGGACTCCAGGATCTGGTCATAGCACTGCCAGTTGCGCGCCGCGCGGCCGATGCCGCCATAGACCACCAGGTCCTGCGGGCGTTCGGCCACCTCGGCGTCGAGATTGTTCTGGATCATGCGGTAGGCGGCCTCGATCAGCCAGTTCTTGCAGCTGAGCTGGCTGCCGCGCGGTGCGCGGATCAAGCGCGTAGGGTCATGGCGGGGGTCGGAAGAGGATGTCATGCCGGGCTCCGGTTGGGTGGATGGATGATTGAAGGGGGTCAGTGCAATCCGAGGTAGGCTGCGGTGAGATTGGGGTCCTGACGGGCTGCTTCGGCGCTGCCCTGCCAGACGGAGCGGCCGGATTCGAGTACGCAGATGTCGTCGGCCACCTTCAGAACGCGCTCGGTGTTCTGCTCGACCAGCAGCACCGTCATGCCTTCGCTTCGAAGCGTTTGCAGCGCGCTGTAGCACAGGTCGATCACCTTGGGCATCAGGCCCAGGGACAACTCGTCGATCATGATCAAGCGTGGGCGGGTCATCAGGGCGCGGCCGATGGCCAGCATTTGCTGCTCGCCACCCGACAGATTGCCCGCCAGCGATGTGAGCCGCTCCGACAGGCGCGGAAACAGCGCCAGCACGCGGTCGCGGTCCTGTGCGTACACGCGCGCCGGCTGAATCAGCCCGCCCACGCGCAGGTTGTCCTCGACCGACAAGTCCTTGAACAGGCGCCGCCCTTCGGGCGAGATGGCGATGCCGCGTCGTACGCGCTCGGTCGGAGGCAGTTCGTTGATGTCCTTGCCGTCGAACAGCACGGTGCCTGCCTGGCGCGTCGCATGCCCGGCCACACACATCAGGGTGGACGACTTGCCCGCGCCGTTGGGCCCGAGCAGGCCGGTGATGGTGCCCGGGCGCAGCGTGAGCGTGAGTTCATGCACGGCCTGGAACGCGCCGTAGCCGCAGGAAACCGACTGCAATTCAAGCATGGCGGGCCTCCTGCTCGTCGCTACCCAGGTAGGCGGCGCGCACCACCGGGTCCGCCATGACGGCCCGTGGTTCTCCCTCGCCGATCTTGCGACCATTGTCCAGCACCACCAGACGCTGGCAGATGCGCAGAACTTCGCCCAGGTTGTGCTCGATCAGCACTACTGTCACGCCTTGACGGTTGATGTCGGCAATCGTCTCGGCCAGCGCATGCGCCTCTTTTGAATTCAGACCCGCCAGTGGCTCGTCGAGCAGCAGCAGGCGCGGGCCCAGGGCCAGTGCGCGCGCCAGCTCCAGTCGCTTGAGCACGCCCAGTGGTTGCGTGGCGGGGCTCTGTGTGGCGAGGGATTCGATGCCCACGCGAGCCAGCTCGCGACGCGCCAGCCCCAGCTCTTCCTGGCTGGACGTGTGCAGCAGCGCGCGCAGCGGCCGCACCGTCTTGGCCTTGGCGGCAGCCAGCGCCACGTTGTCTTCGAGCGTGATGCCACGCAGCGGCCGCACTAGTTGCTGCGACAGCGCCAGGCCCAGGCGAATGCGTTGATGCGTGGGCAGCGCGTTGAGCGGTTTGTCGTCGAGCCGCACCTGCCCCTGGGTCGGGCGCACCACGCCAGTGATGGTGCGCAGCATCGTGGTCTTGCCCGCGCCATTGGGGCCGATCAGGCCCAGCAATTCGCCTTCGCGCACTTCGAAGGAGACGTTGTCGATGGCCAGCAGGCCGCCGAAGCGCACCGTGACGGCGTCGATGGCAAGCAGCGCTTGCTTCGTGTCGGCCGGCGTCATGACTTGCCCTCCCGCGTCGCCATCGGGTTGAACAGGCGCCTGGCCAGGGCAGCCATGCCGCCGGGCGAGAAGCGCATCATCACGAACAGCAGGCCACCATATACCAGCAGCTTGTAGTCGCCGATCACCTGGAACCACGCGGGCAGCGCCGACAGAAGCGCCGCCGCGATCAGTACCCAGGCAACCGAACCGATGCCGCCGAACACCACCATCGACAGGACCGTGATCGATTCGATGAAGCCGAAGTTCTCGGCGCCGATGAATTGCAAATGATAGGCGTAGAACGCACCCGAAAGGCCCGCCAGCGCCGTGCCGATGGCAAATGCCGCGAGTTTGTAGCGTGGCACATCGATGCCCAGCACGCGCATGGTGTCCTCGTCCTCGGCGATGCCGTTGAACACGCGCCCCATCCAGGTGCGCCGGATATGGATCGAGAGCAGTGCCACGGCAACGCACGCCAGCAGCGTTACTCCCATGAAGCCGGTCTTGCCCAGTCCGTGGTCGGGAATGGCCGACAGTCCCAGTTCGCCGCCCAGCCAGTCCTGCTGACGCACCACGCCGACAAACAGGAACACTACACCCATGGTGGTGATGGCCAGGAAATCCTCGCGCACGCGCAGTGAGGCCATTCCCACCACCACACCCAGCGCGCCGGCCAGCAGCATGGCGACCGGAAGGGTGGCGAAGAACGGCCAGCCGGCCTTGGCCAGCATGGCGGCAGCGTAGGCGCCCACGCCCTGAAACGCGGCGTGGCCCAGGCTGATCTGGCCGCAAAAGCCGGTGATCAGGTTGAGTGAAAGTGCGAAGATGACGCTGATCGCCATCGTTGTGAGCAGGGTGATTTCGTAGTTCATGGTCACATCCGCGTTCAACGTCGCGCAAACAGGCCTTGCGGGCGCACCATCAGCACCGCGATCAGAAAGGCGAAAGCGATGGCATTGCGGTCGAGTAACTGGCCCAGATAGATGGTGCCGAACGCCTCGACCACGCCCAACACCAGCGCGGCGGCCAGGGTGCCGGGCACCGAACCCAGCCCGCCCAGCACGATGATCGCCAGCGCCTTGTACGAGGGCACGCTGCCCATGGTCGGTTCGACCAGGTTGTTGAGCAACGCCACCCATACGCCGGCAAAGCCGGCCAGCGCCGACCCGATGAAGAAATTGATGTCCCGCACCTGGCGCAGCGAGATGCCGAAGGACTCGGCCATCTGGGGGTCGCTCACGGTGGCCTGGCAGGCCACGCCCACTCGGGTGCGCGATTGCAGCCAGGCCAGGACGGCGATGATTGCCACGGTGCCGATCATCACCATCAACTCGGCCTGCTTGAACTGCAGCCCGCCCAGCGTCACCTGCCCCTGCAGGCTTGGCTGCGTGAACGACAGACCCTGCGCACCGAACACGATGCGAAAGGCCTCTTCCGCAGCAATGTACAGGCCGATGGAGGCGATCAGCGCGACGAAGGGCGGCTGCGAGAGCAGCGGCTGGTAGGCCAACCGGTACATCAGCACGCCGGCGATGCCCGCTACCACAGCGGCACAGACGAAGGCCACGGCAAGGCTGCCGCTGGCGTTGCACACCAGCACCCCGACATAGGCGCCCAGCGTGAACAGCGCCGCGTGCGCCACGTGCAGGATGCGCAGCAGCCCATACACCAGCGTCAGCCCCAGCGCGATCAACGCGTAGATGCTGCCCTGCACGAGACCCTGGGCAATCAGCTCGATGAACAGCATGGTCTGCTCGGTTTCGCGAAGCGTTGGCTCACTTGGGCTTGCTGGGGGGCGCCAGCAGCACGGCGTCGCTGATCACCGAATGGCGGTGGAATGCCTTGTCCTTGACGATTTGCACCTGCAGGTTTTTCTGGACCTCGTGCAGGTCGTTGAACGCGAGCTTGCCGATCGGCGTGTCATAGGTGCCCGAGGCCAATGCGTTCTTCAGCGCCTCGCCGCCCTTGCCGCCGGTTTTGCGCAGGCCTTCGATGGCAACGCTGGTCGCGGTATAGCTGGAGGCGGCCACCATGTCGGCGCCCACGCCCGTGGCCTTGCGGAAGTTGGCGAGGAACGTCTGGGTGACGGTCGAGTCGGAGTCGCGGTCCAGCGATGTGGTGATCAGCGTTCCTTCGGAGGCGGGACCCGCGATATCGACGAACTTCTCCGAGTCGTAGCCTTCCTGGCCAATGATCGGCACCGTGACGCCGGCGGCGCGCAGTTGGCTGACCAAGGGTCCAGCATTGAAGTAGTAGCCCGAAGCGTAGATGACCTCGGGGTTGTCGGCCTTGACCTTGCTCACCAGCGGTCCGAATTGGCGGTCGGCCATGCCATACTCATATTCGTTGATGATCTTCAGGCTCAGCTCGGACGCACCCTCCTTGAAGCCGGCGGCCAGCGACTGGCCAAAGTCGTTCTTCACGGTGATTACCACCACGTTTTTCTTGCCCAGGTTTTGCACCAGCTTCGCGCCGCCGCGGCCCTGCACCTCGCCCATCGCCGAGACGCGGAACATGTAGTCACCAGCGAGCGTGATGTCAGGGTGGATGGCGTAGGCCACCACGTAAGGCACCTGCGCCTTCTGGAAGATCGAGGCCGCGGCACGGGTGGAGCCCGAGTACGAACCCGATACACCCACCACCACCTTGTCCTTCTCGATCATCTTGGTGACCGCCGGCACCGCCTCCTTGGGCGAGGCCTGGTCGTCGTAGACCACCAGTTCCAGCTTTTCTCCGGCGATACCGCCCTTGGCATTGGCCTCGGCCACCGCCAGCTTGGCGCCGTCCAGTGCCGATTTGCCATCGGCCGCGGCAAAGCCGGTGGATGGGACGTTGAAACCGATCTTGATGTCGGCCCAGGCGGCGCCCACGGGCAGCGCAAGCGCGACTGCGGCAGCAAGCAGTTTTGGGGCGAAGGGCGGCAGGGACTTCATGAGCATTTCCTTGGGTTGACCTTTGGACGAGAGGGAGTGGGTCGGCTTTAATACATATACAAGATGATTGAATTTCCCATCTATTTGTATATACATTTACCAGGCGCGAATGTATGCTTGGCTCCGCCCCCTGTCAATACTGGACAGGGACATTTCAGGGTTTACCCCGATCGTTGAATCCGATGCAATCCGTTCAAGCCACAGCCAAGCCCATACCTGCCTTCCAGAGCGTCAAGGACTACGTGCTGTGCCAGATCCACGATGGTCACTGGCGCGAGGGCGATGCCATTCCGGGGGAGGAGGCCTTGGCGCGCCAGTTCGGCGTCTCGCGCATGACGGTCAACCGCGCGTTGCGCGAGTTGAGCAGCGAGCAGGTGGTGGAGCGCGTGCAGGGCTCGGGCACTTTCGTGGCGCAACAGAAATACCGTGCCACGCTGGTGGAGTTGCGCAACATCGCCGACGAGATCGCCGCGCGTGGGCATCGCCACCGCAGCGAGTTGCATCTGTTGGCTCGCAGTCGCGCCGGCGATGCGCAGGCGCGACACTTGCGCGTGGCCCCGCGCTCGGTTGTTTTCCACTCCGTGATCCTGCACTTCGAGAACGAGTTGCCGATCCAGGTGGAAGATCGCCATGTGAATCCGCAGGTAGTGCCCGACTATCTGGCGCAGGACTTCACGCAACGGACGCCGAACGCCTACCTGATGCAGGTGGCGCCTTTGCAGGGCGTTGACTTCGAGATCGAGGCGAGCATGCCGCCGGCCAACATCAGCGAGTTGTTACGCATGGAGGCCGGCGAGTTCTGCCTGGTGTTGCGTCGCACCACCTATTCGATGGGCCAGGTGGCGTCGGTGGCGGCGATGTGGCATCCCGCCAAACGCTATCGCTTCACGGGACACATCTGAGCGCGCGAGGCCGGCTCACGGCGTGCGCGCTTGCAGCGCCAGCGTCAGCAGCCGGATGTCGGGGTCGTCCGGCGAGGGCTGGTCGGAAAAGCCCAGCGCGTGGC
>Ga0116193_1000805_pt1 | contig 27945 bp, 12 predicted proteins | sample AD_UKC115_MetaG_FD_89892 | JGI IMG/M metagenome (GOLD analysis project Ga0116193, IMG submission 89892) | Active sludge microbial communities of municipal wastewater-treating anaerobic digesters from Hong Kong - AD_UKC115_MetaG | ecosystem: Engineered > Bioreactor > Anaerobic > Digestate... | reverse complement strand
GAATCGCCCATTGTCTGGCCGCCGCAAGACAAGATCACATTGCTGGGCGAGCAGGGCTGGCCGGCCAATTATGAGTTAATCGCAACAAATTGGGAGAAGAAGGGGATCAACACTGTCGCGACCGATCTGTATGGCACGATGCGCCGCGCCAGCGATCCGCCCGGTCGGCAATATCCTCCGCGTCTGGGCGCATTCTGGGCGTATCGCTCTGCGCGCGGTCAGGTGCATGCCCATGCGCCGCGGCAATTGCACATCTTCCTGCTTATTGATGAGGCCATGATGCTGGAGACGGACGAAATTCCAGCCCGGCAGGTCTCATTCGATCTGCATCCGGGCGGGCAGAGCCTCGCCTTCCTCCGCCATAAACCATGAACGACATAATGCGCTTAAACCGGCGGTCATGCCGAACATGAGCCATGAGCGCACGTAAAGAATCGTGTCCTGCATTGCGCTGGTAAGAATGAAAAACAGCCACGCCAACAAGAGTATGGAAAGATAATCAATGAGCGCCGAATTCGCTGCGCTTGATTGATGAATAATCCTGCGCCGCATCCGCCAGACATACATTGTCATTGCGAGGTAATAAGCAATGTTCAAGAGCAGCCCCGTCCAGCCGGTTTCCCCGGCCAGGCGAATGAAACTCATATCGACTTCCTGCACGCGCGGCGTCACTTCGTATTGATTATAGAACGTGCGGAATGAACGCACATGCCACCAGGCATCGGGAAAGCTGCCCAGCCCTGCGCCAAAGAGCGGATCTTCTTTGAGCAATTGCAGCGCATTGATCATGTTGTCGCGACGGATGCGGAATGAGGCGTCGGTGCCGAGTTGGCTGAAGGTTTGAAGGCGCGCGATGACAGTTGGGATGATGACGGGGCCGGCGATCACCGCGCCCGCTGCCACGCCGATGAGCATCCATTTGCCTAATGCGCCGCGAAACAGCCAGGCCGCGCCAAGAATCAGGATTGGCATGAGCAGCAGACTTTGCCGATTGAACGTGCGCAGCGTCAGTGCCAAGAGGAAAAAGGCGGAAAGCAGTGCCATTGCGCGTTGCCATCGATGCGTGCTGTGGCGGCAAAGATATAGCGCAAACGGCAGCGCAAACAGGCAGATATGGGCAAAGACGATGGAATTGGGCGCCACGCCATTGACGCGAAAGAAGCCGTGAAAGAAATCCGGGCGGCGGTCGAAAATGCCATGATTGACGATCGATTCGGCCATGGCCACGGCGCCATTGGCCAGCGTAGGCAACAGGATTGCCCAGCAGAATTGACGGATGCGAGCGGGCGAATTGAGCGTGGAGGAAATCGCGAGTGACATCAGGGCCAGCGTAATGACCGTCTTGGCGGCGATGCGGCCCAGTTCATGGCTGTAGCCGGTGAGTGCGGATATGGTGAGGAATAAAGTCAACGCCAGCATGCTCCACAATGCCCAGCCGCGCGGGCGGATAAGTTGGCCCATCAACAGCCAGCGTGAAAGCGAAAGAAACGTGGCGAGGAAAAGCGCCTGGTTCAGGCTGATCGGCAGATAAGGGACGTGAACGCCGGCCGTGAATTGCGATACGCCATAATACAAGCCGAACAGAAACAGGGGAGAGCAAAGGAACGCAACGGCGGCGGCAATGATCAAGGCCATAAGGCCAATGGCTGAGGAAAACTGAACGCCTGCCGCAATGCCAATCCCCACCGCCGCCGCAATGAGCATCGCAGCAACCCGACGATCCAGCGAAAATGGCAGGGGAGCAGAAGCCATGTTGCGCACTGTAATGGAATTGAATGGAAAGAAAAACAAAAATGAATCATATAACTTTATCCCTTCAGCACGCTAAGCATCGTCGATTTCCAATGAATATCAAAAAAACAAATAAAGTAAAAATTCCAATTGAAACTGCCTGCGAATCTTTTAGAATAAAAATGAGGTGTCTGACCATGGCTGCGGAAGAACCTACAACTAAAGAAGATGTTACAAGAATTCCATGTCCATTGTGTGGAGAAATGATCGCTGCAAATGCACAGAAATGTCGCTTTTGCAGGGAATGGGTCTATCTAGAAAATGATCGAAAGGATTATGTTACAAAAGAAGATTCTCAGACTCATAAATTACAGGAAATAACGAAAGAGCCTGAAATAGAGCACAAGAAAATTAAACCACCTAGTGCGAATACTTGTCTGGGATGCGGTCGCTCTTACCCTAACAAAATTAAAAAATGTGTTTACTGCTTCGATATGCCTCTGGGCGTTGCTCCTGAAGAATATTGTTTAAAACAATTACTGGAAGATGATCAATTTTTTCGATGTGAGCGGGATTGTAATATGCCGGTATTCTATTTTTGTCGAATAATTGCAGTTTTTCTTCCGGTGCTTGGTTTTTTTTGTGGCGCAGTTGGTATGGCTACATTAAACAATAAAAGACAATCCAAAGAAATATTTATTACTGCTTCTGTGGCGCATTGCGTGACTTTACTGATTTTTGGATATGTTTTTTTACACTATTTTGAAACAAGTATTTATGCTTTCGCTCTTTGGAATGGAGTATTTATTTTATTTATCGGTATTGTATGGTTCTTAAGCTTTCTCGATGCATTAGCGGCTCGGTGGCTCTCAGTAGTTCTGGCTTCCATTTTTTTGCTAGTGCATTTTATGATATTCAATTACACTTCAAGTTGAGGAGGTTTAAAAATGCGCAGTCTTGAATCTGCTTTTGATTTTGAGAGGTATATAAATTGGATTAATGGACAAACTCTTTCCGATGAGCAATTGCGTGGTAATCCATCAAGAGAGAAGCGGGAAATGTTGCAGTACGATGAAAAGTTACCAGAAAAACATGCAATAGAGTCTAAAAAACAGATTGCAGATTTAAGGATTCTTCAACAAAATCTGAAGACAAAAGGACTGTTATCAAAGATTAAGCATATAGTAGGCGAATCTACGCATAAACCTGAAAAGAGAATCAGGCTACTTGAAGAATTAGGCTCCAAATTCAATCCTTGTACAAAACATCGCTTGATTGTTTTTTGCGCAGGACTTACTGACGGCAGGCAACAGGTAGCAGAGCATTTTAGCAATCTCATTTATAGTCAATTTCTACTTTCAAAAGAAAACAGGAAACGCCCAAATCTCAATGCGGAACATTCAGCAGCATCGCAAATTTTTGCTGAAGATATTAAGATTTTTTTAAAATGGCTTCGAGCATTACTACAAAATATGCGCAAACATGCAGATGAAAAATCACGCGCTCTGAACTGTAAACTAAAATCGGATGATCGTGAGCGGACGATTGTTAATCTTATAAGGTCGATTGATCAAAAGAAAACCAAGAAGAGTTCTGCAACAAACGGATTAATATTAGCCGAGGATAAAATCTACGATTCTGCCGTTTCTGCTCCTGCACTAGACAATAATATTGTTCGCTCTTCTATATTTGGCGAAGAAACTCGTGATCCCTACACAGGCACTCAATCGGATTTTCGGACTTCCGACGGCAAGTTTTCGAGCAACTGCACACAGGAGAATCTGGGTGAGGAAGATCATCCATAATAGCAATAATGCCTGGATTTTCGAATTGCCGAATAGGCAGGACTGCAACGGCAAAATACCGCCTGAAGGCGGCACTACGTACGATTTGCAGGCCGAGGCTAGAGTACGGCAGGCAGGAAGGAAAAACTGCAACTTTGCAGGCTAGCAGCCTGCACCACAATTCTCTGGCTGCGAAACCGTAGAAGAACGGTAACAGCCGATTACGATGACGAGCACGAGCACGAGCACGAGTTTTTAACGGCAACAGCCGATTACGATTACGAGCACGAGTCTTTAACGGCAACAGCCGATTGCGAGTATGAGCACGAGCACGAGCACGAGTATGTCATGAGTCTTTGGCTCAGTCAGGGTTTTCCCCAATTTGCCGTTGCAGATAATATCTCTTAATTCGGCTAGGCGAAGTGTGTTAGGTAAAAGCGCAATTTGGCGAATGGCGCAAATCTCTTGCTGAAGAACAAATACACTCTTGGCGTTGTGATCGTTGCCTTGCTGGGCGGCATGGGCTTTGGCATAGGCGTCTTTACTTTTGTCTATGCCAAGGGTGCTTCCTACTTGGGCAATGATCCCAAGGCATGCGTCAACTGCCACATCATGCGCGAGAATTACAATGGCTGGACGCGATCAAGCCATCATTCCGTGGCGACCTGCAATGACTGTCATGCGCCGCATACTCTCATTGGCAAATACAAGACGAAGGCCGTGAATGGCGCGCGCCATTCGTGGGCGTTTACCACTGGCTGGTTTCATGAACCCATCGAAATCACTCCCACTGATCGCCAGATTACGGAAAATGCCTGCCGGCATTGCCATGGCGATATCGTGCAGATGATTGATCGTCCGCATCAGGGCGCATCACCGTTGCAGTGCATCAAATGCCATCCCAGTGTCGGACATTTGGAATCATAATATCGGAGAATGAAGATGAGCACGCCTGGCACGAATCCATCGAAGAAATCCCTGATCTGGCTGTTCATTGCCATTGTCGGCGTCACGGCGCTGGCCACACTGGCGGTGGTTGTGCTGCTGGTGACGATTTTTGAGCATAAGCAGGAGGAGCGGAATCCGTTCTATCGCGTCGTGGAAATTACGGACAATACGGTGGATCCGGCGATCTGGGGCAAGGACTTCCCGCAGCAATACGATATGTATTTGCGAACGGTGGACCAGACGCGCACGAAGTATGGCGGCAGCGAGGCATTGCCGCATCAGCCTGACAACGTCGATCCGCGTTCATGGCTGGCCAAGTCGCGTCTGGATGAAGACCCGCGCTTGAAAACGATGTATGCGGGATATTCATTTGCCATCGATTTCCGCAAGCGGCGCGGACATGCCTGGATGCTGGATGACCAGACGCTGACGCTGCGCCAGAGCGTGGGGCAGCCGGGCACGTGCATGAATTGCCATGCCTCGATGTACACGATCTACAAGGATTTGGGCAATGGCGACCTGACCAAGGGCTTTGAAAAGGTCAACCAGATGAAGTATGCCGAGGCGCGCAGATTGGCGACGCATCCGGTGGCCTGCATCGATTGCCATGATCCAAAGACGATGGCGCTTCGCGTGACGCGCCCGGCGTTCATGGAAGCCATCGCGCGAGTGAAGGCCAGCCAGGGCATTCAGAATTATAATGTGAATTCGATGGCCACGCGGCAGGAGATGCGCGCGTATGTCTGCGGGCAATGCCATGTGGAGTATTATTTCAAGGGGCCGGAGAAGCGGCTGACGTATCCATGGGACAATGGAATGAAGGCCGATCAAATTCTGGCGTATTATCAGAAATCGGGCACGGATGCAAAGACGCGCTTTAAGGATTGGACGCATGGCATCACCGGCGCGCCGGTTTTGAAGGCGCAGCATCCGGAATTTGAGACGTGGAACCAGGGCATTCATGCGCGTTCGGGAGTGGCCTGCGCCGATTGCCACATGCCCTACAAGCGGGTGGGGGCGCTCAAAATCAGCGATCACCATGTGCAAAGCCCTTTGCTCAATATTAATAATGCCTGCCAGACCTGCCATAAGTTCTCCGAACAGGAATTGAAGGATCGCGTCGAGGCGATTCAGGACCGCACGTTTGAAATGCGCAACCGCACGATGAGCGCATTGATGGATTTGATTCGCGATATCAAGGCTGAGCAGGAGACCGGCGGCGATGCGAAAGGCATTGCGCAGGCTTTGGAGTGGCAGCGCCAGGCGCAATTTCTACTGGATTTTATTGAGTCGGAAAACTCGATGGGCTTCCATGCCTCGCAGGAATCGGCGCGCATTCTGTCGATCTCTCTGGATGATATTCGCCAGGGACAGATGGCGTTGCGGCCCTTGACGCCGCCGGCGCGTCAATTCGAGGCGCTGCACACCAATATGGATGATTTGGTGACAACTCGGCCACTGCCGCATTAAGGCAAATACAGCACAATTTAGCACTTGCCAATTTATGCTCCTTTGCGTAAAAACACTCGAGCATTGCAGTTACATTTCTTGCCTCACCTGAAACGCTTGTTTCACTGTCGTCCTGCGTCTTTGGTTGTGCCTAGTTTTCTCCCCCATACATTTTCGAGGAGGGTTTTGCCGACACCTAACCCGCTTTGTGTTTTGCCAGATCCGTCCGATGCACCTGTTCAACCATATTGCAGGATAAAAGGATGACGATGATGCGCAAACCTGTTCTGTACAGTTTATTAGTGGTTCTGACCCTCCTTGCAGTTTCTCCCTTTGCTTTTGCGCGCGAGCCCAATAGCGGCGTCTATGGCATCTGGCTGGGCAGCCGAAGCTCTTATCTCGATTCCCCTTATGTCAAAGGCGGCCAGGCGGTAGAGAACTGGGCCGATGTGGATAGTGCATTTGAAAGTCCAAATGTCGGCAATTGGGGTCCGATGGATGCCGACATGAAGGTTTTTCATGATAAAAGCATGTCAGCCACTATTCAAATTAATGGAAACAATAAGCCGGATTATCTCTTTAACAAGGTGCCTTATAACCCGACCAAGCTGGATACGGTGAATGATTCGCAAGGCACGCTGATGTACTGGCATCAAACTCACAAGGATACCTATCACGAGTTGCTTGCTGATATGCGCAATCACATGGTGGGCATGGGAGCGAGCACCAATTATTTAAGCAATATCATCGGCATCCGCATGAATTTCAACCTGGTGGGAACTGAGCATTCCACCATCCCATCCACAATGAATGATTGGGCGGAGGGGTGGATTCAGCCCGCCGGATGCAGCAGCAGGGGAAGTTGGCCGTGGATTGGATCGTATGCGGATCAATGTCAGCAATATGTCGAGGATGCTTACGCCAACCACGTGGCGCCTGATATTTTTGTTTTTTGCCGCACCAATGATTACGGCAACATCATGGCGGATTATCCGGCAAAGGTTACCAATGGCCAGTTCGGCTGGTTCTGGACCAGTTCCGAGGCCGAAGTACGTTCGGCCAATATGGCCACCATGGCGCAGAACACGTATGACCAGTATTGCGTGCCGGGCACGACGCGCGGCTATGCTGAGAGCTGGGCTGATGCCTACGGCTTTCATGCCGGCAAATGGGATGACGTTCTGGAAAATGGAAAAATTCACTGGTGCAGCCCGGCACAGTTCTTTTACTGGCGCTGTCTGCAAGATCTGAATTTCGGCGTTTCCTACGTTGGCGTGTATGGCGATGATTTACAAGTTGCCATCAATGGCACGTATAACCGCAGCTATCCTGTCGGATACGCCTATCCAAAATGGCGCACGGGCGACGTGTCGGCCTATTATCAGGATGATTTCAAGGCCGCGTTGAATTTTGTCAACAAGTATGCCGGTTATCATGCCGATCCCACGCATTCTCCGGGTGCTTGGGTGGCTTTCCGCACGGGCAATGCCAAGCCTGGCGATTATCATTTCTTGATGGAGCGCGTGGGCACCGATGGCACGACAGCTCCGGCCTCTCGCACGACGGTCGGCTCCGATGATGATCGTTTTGGGGCGTTTGCAAGAAAGTTGCCAGCAGGCAATACCATGAAGTTGTTGGCTGACGGCACGTTTGCCTCCAGTTTATCGAGCAATGATGCCAAAATTCAGGTTCGCTATTTGAATGCCAACGCTGCTGGCGGCACGCTGACGCTGTATGCTGGCGGGCAGTCGAAATCGGTCAATGTGTCTAATGATGGCAGTTGGGGATTGTTAGAATTGCAAGTTTCGGGAACTTCTTTTGCGGCGCAGGATTATGGCAGCGGCGCGCAGATCAAACTGACGGCGACAGGAAGCCAGATCACATTGCACATGGTTGAAGTGCAGCGCGCGGCTGCATCGACCGAACCTCTGCCGGATAGCTTCACCCGTCAGCCTTTGTGGTCAAACACCGATACCGACAGCATTTATAATAGTGGCTACAATGCCAATAACAACGGCGTGACAGGAAATGTTTGGAAGTACGATTATGTCTCCAGCGGCGGCAATCTGGCCAGCGGCAATCCGTGGTACAAGCAGGCCGCGACGGCATTGACCTGGAATGCCACGAATAGTTATTGGGATATTGGCTCTTCGACGACGCCGCGCGTGGATTCGACCGGCGTGGTTCATTCCAATGCCGATGTCAATAATTACGCCAATATTGCGCGGGCGGTATGGACGGCGCCACAGGAAGGCTATGTCAATATCTCCGGCGCATTGAGTCTTGGCTTCTGGCAGGATTCGACCGCGAAGACCAGCGAATGGGTTATCGCGCGCAAAGCCAGCTCAACCTGGACGGTGCTGGCCTCCGGCAGCAAATCCATTTCCGCCGGCGAGGCTTCTGGCGGCACGATCACGAAGACGATTGATCTGGCTTATGCCAATTATCCGCGCCTGACCAAGATCGCGCTGCATCCCGGCGACCAGATCATCTGGTCGCAACGCATCACGGCTACGGGGAGAACAAATGGCGTGCGCCTGGTGGACAATGCGATGGATTTCTCTTTCGTTCCTGCCACATGCGACTTCTCGGCGCCTGCGGATGTCAGCAACTTCAGCGCGGTAGCAGGAAGCAATCTCGATATCAGCCTGACGTGGAGCAATCCAGGTTCGGATTTCCAGGGGGTGCTGATCAAGCGATCGACCACAGGAGCCCCAAGCGATCCTTATGGCAATGACACCACCGTTTATGATGGCAATGACACTAGCTTTGTGGACAGCGGACTGCAGTACAATGTGACTTATTTCTATCAGGCGTTTGCGCACGACAGCTGGCCTAATTACGCCGCCGGCACAGGCTCTGGGGCCACGGCGATTGATGGCCGCAATTTGCCGCCCGCTGCGCCGATTGGGCTGGCCGGCAGCGCTGATGCGAGCGTCAACGCTCAAGTGCTGCTATCGTGGAGAGCGAATACAGAGCCTGATTTGGCGGGATATAACGTCTATCGTTCCACGGTTTGGGGCAGCAATTATGTCAAGGTGAATACTGCGACTGTGTCATTGCCTGCCTTCACTGATTCCGGTGTGCAGGACAATACGACATACTATTATGTCGTAACAGCCTATGACAACGCTACGCCATCTCTGGAGTCCGCGTATTCCAATCAGGTCACAGTCAATGTGCCTGTGGATACCCAATCGCCTGCCGCGCCGACCAACTTGACGGCAACAGCCGGCAATGCCCAGGTGGCGCTGGATTGGAATGACAACACGGAACAGGATTTTGTTGGGTATAATCTCTGCCGTTCGACAGTAGCCGGAGGGCCTTATGATCTCATCAGCAATGTAACCTCGTCCAACTATACCGATACGACCGTGACGAATGGCACGATGTACTATTATGTGGTCACTGCTTCGGACGATGCGGCCAATGAATCCGCCAATTCCACTGAAGTTTCGGCGAAGCCGGTGGATCCCACGCTTCCGGGGCCGGTGCTGAATTTCACCGCCTCGCCATCAGACGGTCAAGTAGTGCTGAACTGGACGAATCCAACGGATCCAGATTTTTCCGTGGTTCAAATCCAGCGCAAGACCACTGGTTTCCCGACAAGTCCCACGGATGGATGGACTGGCTATAATGCCAATGGAACAAGTTGGACCAACGGCAGTTTGGCCAATGGCACGACGTACTATTATACGGCGTGGGCCAAGGATACCACAGGCAACTACTCATTGGTGGGGGCCACCGAGGCGTGCACGCCTGGAGTAAACATTGTCACGCTCTATTCCGTCGGCAGTGAAGACGGCTTTATACAGGAAAGTGGCCAAACGACCGAAGTAGGCGGCTCGATCAATGTGGGTGGCACAGGCGAACAAGGAACGCGCGTCGGCGATGTGGGCAGCGGCAATTGCCAATATAAGTCGATCTACTCCTTCGATACCTCCTCACTGCCCGATGGTGCCACCATTGTTGGTGCTCAATTAAAGGTGAACCGCGCCGCGCTAATCGGAACCAATCCATTCACCACTTTAGGCGCATGCCAGGTTGATATCCGAAGCGGCGGCTTTAATGGAAACACCGCGCTGGAGACCACTGACTTCCAGGCAGCGGCCACAACGGCCAATGTCGCTCAATTGACGGATGGGGGAGCGAATACCGATTGGTCCATTGGCGTGCTGAATGCCTCTGGCTGCGCGGCCATTAACAAGACCGGCAAGACGCAATTGCGCATCGCGTTTGTGACAGGCGACAACAACAATGCTACTTCGGATTACCTGGGCTATTGTCCGGGAGAATATTCCGACCTGACGCGACGTCCCAAATTGGTGATCAGTTGGGTGGACACGACGCCTCCAGCGATTCCTATTGGGCTGTCAGTCACTTCAGCAATGGATACGCAGGCGTCACTCAGTTGGACCGCCAACACGGAGCCTGATCTGGCTGGCTACAATCTATATCGTTCAACTGTGCTGGGCAGCGGCTATGCCAAAGTTAATGGTGCGACCATTACCGGAACCAGCTATACCGATAGCGGATTGACCAATGGCAAGACGTATTATTACAAGATCAGCGCCTTGGACAATGTTACGCCGCCAAATGAATCGGCGCAGAGCGCGGCCGTGACAGCCATTATCGTGGACACAACGCCTCCGGCCATTCCTACAGGATTGACGGTCACCTCGGCGGCTAACCAGCAGGTCGTTTTGGATTGGAATGATAATACTGAACCGGATCTGGCGGGCTATTATATCTATCGCTCGACGAATTCGGGAACCGGCTATATCAAACTGAACGCCAATCTGATGACGGCCTCGGCATTCACTGACAATGGCGCGGCGAATAACAAGACGTATTACTACAAGATCACAGCGGTGGACAATGCGCCTTCGCCGAATGAATCGGCCAAGAGCGGGTATGTTACAGCCACAGTTGTGGATACCATTGCTCCGGCTCAGCCGACGGCCTTCACTGCTGGTCCGGGAGATGCTCAGGTGGTGCTGACGTGGACGAATCCAACGGATTCCGATTTTGCCGGCATTCAAATTCAGCGCAAAACGAATGGATTCCCGACAAGCCCCACTGATGGCTGGACAGGCTATACCGGAACGACAGGCACTAGCTGGACCAACGGCAGTTTAGTTAACGGCGTCACGTATTATTATACCATCTTTGCCAAGGATGACGCGCCGGTGCCGAATTGGAGTGCGGTCAGTTCCGCGGTGCATAAGAGCGCCATGCCGGTCAAGACGCTGACCGTTGTTTCCGTGGCGGCGGAGGATGGCTGGGTGCTGGAATCAACCGAAACGTCGAATACTGGCGGATCAAGCAGCGCCACGATGACCGACGTGCAGGGAACGCGCGTGGGCGACAGCGCCAGCAAGCAGCAGTATAAAGGCGTTTACTCGTTCGATTCGTCCTCGCTGCCTGATACATGCACCATTGTTACTGCCGAATTGCAGCTCAATCGGGGTCAATGTATTGGCACGAATCCGTTTACGACGCATGGCGCTTGCAAAGTGGATATTCGCACCGGCGGATTCAATGGCAATCTCGCTCTGGAGAATGCTGATTTCCAGGCGGCGGCCACGACAGCCAATGTAGCCACAATGAGCAATCCTACGACTGATAATAGCTGGTCCACTGGTGCGATAAACAGTACTGGTTTGACCAAAATCAACAAGACGGGCAAGACGCAGCTGCGTGTTTACTTCAACACCGATGATGACAATGACGCGACTGGGGATTACATCGGCTTCTGTCCCGGAGATTACAGTGATACCACTCGGCGGCCCAAGCTGGTGATCACGTATTATTAATCGAGTCTTCCTCCAGTGCTAAATTCGGGGCGTCCAGTTCTTGGACGCCCCTTTTTCTTTATCCGAATGTCAGCTGCATGCAAGCGGTCGCTGAATTCTCCCTTCTTGCTCATTACCGACGCCAATGATAAGGTGGGTCCTCTTTCGAATCGCCCCTCATTGGCGATTGCAACATCTTGAGACCGAGGGGTTCGTGTTGATGAATGGCAATTACAAGACGACCGCTGAACCTTCCAGACGGCGGCGCGTTCTGCGATGGGTCATTGGCAGCATCGCTTTGATATTGATCCTTTTTCTCCTCTTCTTACTGGCTGTGCCCACGATTCTATCGTCGCGTTCGGGCAAAGAAGGCCTCGTCAAGCAAATCAATGAAAACATCCGCGGTCGCGTGACCATTGGGCGGTTGAAATTGTCATGGTTCGGCAAACAGGAGATTCGCGACCTGACGATCAAGACGCCCAAGGGCGACAGCATCGCCGCGCTGGATAGTTTGACGACTGATGCCACGCTGTGGGAAATCCTGGGCGGCGGACGCGATTTCGGCAATGCCGTTATGCGCGGATTGCGCGCCGATATTGTGGCGGATGAAAACGGGCGCACAAACCTTCTGGATGCGCTGGAGCCTCGTGAGCAGGCGCAAAAGCAGCGGGAGAATCGCCCGGAAGTTCCGCGCACGCTGCGCGTGGATTTCACGCTGAAGGATTCGACGATCCGCTACAGCGCGCCCAACAGCGAACCGGCGGTTCTGCGCGATTTCGCCGGTCATATTAAGGTTCCGCATATCGAAGGCCCCATTCGCTTCAACTTCAAGGGCCAGACCGAGCAGGGAACTTTATCGGGCAATCTTGAATCCGAAGGGGAGATTCGCGATCTTTTTAATTCGGACGGGAAACTGACGCCGGAGCGCGCCAAGGCCAACGTGGATGCTGCGGCGACAAACCTGCCGACCGTGGGCCTTGAGCCATTGTTGCGCAAACATGGCTTGTTGGTTGCAGCCCTTGGCACTCATTTGAATTTGACGATGCACAGCGAAACGACCGGTTCGGAAGGTCGCGCCACGGTAACGATCGATTCGCAGAATCTAAAAGCGCAGACATTGCTGGAGAAGCGACGCAATATCGTATCGTTGGTTCGCCCTGCGACCATCGACTTCACGTTTACGCCCGATCTGGCCCGCTATCTTTCGGATGAATATTCCAACGGGCGGCGCGTGGAAATTGAACGTCCCACGCCCATCAGTTTGACGCTGGATTCACTTCGCCTTCCGCTGGAACAGAATCAACTGGGGCAAATGTCGTTGCTGGGCACGATGAAAAGCGGCGATTGGCGTTTCACAGGCGATCCCGCCATCGAAGGCGTGAGCATCTCATCGCTGGTTGCATCGATCCAGACGGCCTCGCTGGCTGATTCACTGGATGTAAGCATCAATGGCGTGCTCAGCCGCGAGGACAATAACAATCCATTTAACGCGCAAATCTCGCTCACTGATTTAGTCAATCGCTCTGGGCAATTAGAACCGGCGCGGATGAAAGCCGCCATTCAAGCCGAGGCGCGCGAGGTGCCGGTTGAGTTGGCCGATCGCTTGCTGGGCCAGCAGGGACTGCTCACTGCGGCGCTGGGGCCTTCGCTGAATATTTCCGCGCGCACGCAAACGGGACAGGCGCCGTTGACGACCAACATCTTGCTTGATTCACAACGACTGAATGCCAGCATTCCGCTGGTTTTTGATCAGGGCATCTCGTTCGCGCGTGGCGCTCAAGCCGATTGGCAACTGACGCCCGAAGCGTTAAGACGCATTCTGGGGCCAAAGCAAACGATGGCGCTTTTACGGACAGTGCCGCTGCACATTGCCATTGATGAGTTCAGTTTGCCGCGCAATGACCGCAATGGCGGCTTTGACTGGCAGCAGATGCGCCTGAGCGGCGTGGCGAAACCATCCGAGGAGGTGGCGCTGCAAAATGCTCCGCAAGCCACCAATGCTGTAATCGACAATCTTGTGATATCGGCACAGGGCGATTCGCTCTCTTCCATTGCCATTACGGCACAGGGGAAGATGTTGTTCCCTGAAAATTCGCGGGGAATCTTGCCTGCGGTTTTCACCGAACCGGCCGAGACCGAAGCGCAGATCATGGGGATTTTTGCTTCACCGCGGGATACCGTGCCTTTTTCTGTTAAAATGGACGGCCCAACGTTTGATGGCGCGCTGGAGGGGCAGATTCTTCCCAATACAATTGAACTCACCAAGCCCGCGACGATTCAAACGGAGATTACCTCAGCATTGTTGCGGGAATTGTCTGGCAACCGCCCGGATGTGCCAACGTTGACGGAACCTGCTCCTGTGACGCTGAACCTGCAACAGCTCTCCATCCCGCGCGGGGCGATGCAGTTTGAAAATGTCGTGCTGGTGTTGACGGCCTCTTTGCAAAGAATCACGCTGGATGGGGCGGCGAGGTTTTCTGGCGCTTCACTCAGCAATACAGAAATAGAAGCGTCGATCAATGGAGAAAAGGATCGCGCGGAACTTCACATTAAGGGCGAAACCTTGGCGCCAGGTTCCAGCCAGCCCGGCACGCTCAGCGCCGATGTTACTCTTTCGGATCTGCTGCACAATGGGATGATTTTGCTGCCACAGTCATCTGTGCAAGCTTCGGTCGAGGCGGATCAATTATCCGCGGCATTGGTGGAAGCGCTCACAGGCACTGCTGGTAAAATCGTGCCCTGGACAGGGCCAACTCTGCAAACCAGGCTGAACGTTGATGTTCGTTCCGCGCAACAACGCCAGGGAACCGCCGAGATTCAGGCTCGCGGCGACAATTTGTTTATCGATGCAGGCTTGCGCATTGAAGATGAGCTGACATTGACGCGTCCGGCGAATATTCAAACGGAGATCACGCCTGCTATTTTTCAGCAATACTTTGCCTCCAAGCGCGCTGGAAGCGGCGAAACGCTGAGCTTGGCCAAGCCGGCGCCGATCAATATCGACTTGCAAGGTGTGACTATTCCGCAGCGCAAGGGCGGCGGATTTGATCTGGCCAATGCTTCCATCCAGGGCAGGCTTTCCTCTTCGGAACTTGCCCTCATGAATGGCGCCACGCAACAGACGGCCTCATTGAATGAATTGATCGTCAGTTTGAATTCACGAAACCTTTCGCGGCGCCTTGAGTTTAGTGTTGGCAGCGGCATCCGCGGCGTGCAAGCGCAGACAGGTCGAATTGATGCCAAGGGTGCATTGAGCGACCTCTTCGATGAGAATAACCGCCTCAATACCAGCGCAATGGGCAGTGAGATTCAGGCCAATTTGGCCGGCATGCCCGTGGCTCAACTCGATGGCTTACTGGGCATGGCCAATCGCCTGCCACCGGTTTTGGGCGAAACGACAGATTTGTCGCTGAATATGAATGTTCAGGAAGGGCGCGGGCCGCTACGGCTGAATTTTAAGGCCTCCAACGCCAGCGGCGATGTGAATGCTGAAATTACGCGCGATGTGATTACGCTCTCACAACCTGCACAGATGCAAATTGGCGTCACGCCCGAGTTGGCGCAGGTCTTTTTGAAGAAATTGAATCCACTGCTTGTGTCGGCTGTTTCCGCGGACAATCCGGTGACCATTACTGTTTCGCCCGAGGGATTTTCGCTGCCGCGCAAATCCCTCAGCCTTGCGGATTCTCGCATTGATGAAGCCCGCATTGAATTGGGAGTGATCAATCTGCAGAACACCAACTTGCTTTCCGGCCTTGTGCAATTGACACGCCTGGAATTGGGCGATCCAACTGAGGCGCAATTCACGCCACTGATCGCGCACGTGCGCAATGGCATGGCCAGCTATGATCGCATGGATATTTTCCTCGACCGGCGGCTGCATTTGGCCACATGGGGCGAAGTGGATTTGCGCAGCAATCAGGTGAATATGCGTTTGGCGCTGCCGCCCGATAGCATGGCAAATATCTTCCACGTGCAAGTGCCGCAGGATTCCGCCGTGGCGATCCCAATGAATGGGCCGACCAGCCGCATTCGCGTGGATTGGGGAGGAGTGGCGCAAAGCATTGCCATGCTGGCGGCTCAGAGCCAGATCGAAAGCCGAATTCCCGGGCTGGGCTCGGCATTCAGCAATGCGGTTGCGGTGGAAAAAGCGCCTCCGGCTCCACCAATGCCAAAGGGCATGATGGAAACTCCCGCACCTGCGACGAAGATGCGACCCTCGCCAACAGCGACGCCGAAAACTGGAGAGGAAACGCCGCGCATCACACCTTCGCCGACGGCGACCGAACCGCCGTCTGCTTCAGCAACAGTGACGCCGGTGGCCACACCAAAGAAGCAGAGAACACCGCGTGAGACACCCCCGCCCATGGTTACTGCGACGCCAATGCCGACTGCTACTGCAACGCCGGAGCCAACAGCCACGGCATCGCCGATAGCCTCGCCTACAGCATCGCCTGTTGAAGAAAAACCGACTCCTGCGGCAACGCCAACAGCAACGCCAACAGCAACGCAGCCTAAGGTGACTCCCAAGCCGCGGCGGCCGGTTGCTTCGCCAACGCCGGAGATAGAGGCGACGCCGACGCCTGCGCCAAAGTTCACGCCGGTAGAGGAGACGCCTGTTCCAACGCCTGAGGCGTCGCCCGCTCCAGCCTCATCGCCCGTTGCGGAATCAACGCCTGCTCCAATGCCGCGCCAGAGGCGTGCGCGTAATGCACCGCCGCCGGCGACGTCTCCTGCATCAAGTCAAGGAGCGGCGGTGGAGTGAACAAGTCAATTGGCCTGGGAACGCCGATCTCCAGATCGGCATCATCCGTCGGCGAACAATCGCTTGGAATCGGGTAATTTTTTTACAGGAGGAAACGGAGGCAACGGAGCCTTGCGTGATTGCATGTGCCGCCAGCGTAAGTTCAGCCTGATCAGGTCACAGCCGAGGGCGGCTGTGCCACATTTGAAGTGTTTGCGTAATTGCAGCTGCGTCTCGCCTGTAGCCAAGTGTTGTGTTGTAGTAGGGCAGGCTTCGATGAAGCCGCCCAATCCGCAGGGATGTTTTTTCATCTGGGCCGATGGCCGCCTTCGTCGAAGGCTGGCCTACTTGTGCGACTCCTACGAGGCCAGAGGTGGGCCGTTGGTCCACCCTACGGATCATTTGTCTGCGCCGAGGCTTTTTTCTTGTCCCTCTTTGATCAAAACACCTGCGCCGTTGCCGTTCAGAAGAATGACTTCGCCTTGCAGGACGCTGACTTTTCCGGGGCGGCCAGCCGAGAGATCGACAATAAATTGGCTGTTGATGGTATGGACAATTCCATCGGCCACGCGCACACGAAAGGCTCCGCTGCGTGAGGAATGCGTGGCTTTGGTAATGTTGTATTTCACAACGCCATTGGATTGGCTGACGCTACTGGCGGATTCAACGTAAATCTGCGCGCCGGGATGGGCGTTGAGTTCCGCCGCATTGTTGATGCGCAAGAGCGTTGCATTTCCGCCTGAGGCGGTGAATTCATCGCCTGTTTCCAGCACGCGCGCGTTGCGGGCAAAGATGCGGTTATCCATCAATTCCGCCACGGCGGTGTCGTTGTTGTGGAACATGGCGCCGCCATGCATCAGCAGCGCGCCAAGGATGGCTGCCAGAAACATGGCCGCGATCGTTAAAGCTGCCTGTCGCACTTTCTTGAATCGCTTCTTGTAACTGCTCCAGTTGAGATAACGATGCTCGCTCTCTTTGAGCGGCAGGGATGATGTATAGAGTGCGGGAAATTCAAAGGGCAACCGCTCATGGATGCGCTGTTGCACGCGGGCGGTCATTTCCTTCACCGGCGCCACTTGCTCGCGAACGATTGGAATGAATCGCGTCCATTCATCATAGAGCGCGGCCAGTTTCGGATTCTCAGCCACGGCGCGCAGCACGCGCTCTTCCTGGGCGCGATCGGCTCCGCCAAGCACCACATCCACCAATTCGGCTTCGGTCACTTTGTCGCTCATTTCATCTCTCCGGAAAGGCCGTAATGCCGTATTTCCGCAAGGCCTTCCGCAACAGTTTCAATCCCCGGAACAGCCGCATGCGCACGGTGCTTTCGCGCAAGTTCATGCGCGCGGCGATTTCCGCGGCGGACTCGTTCCCAATCAAACGCCAATGCAAAATTGATCGGTATTTTTCACTCATAATTTCCATTTCATGCAGCACAATGCCTTTGGTCTGCGACAGCATGGCCAAACGTGATGGATCCAGCACCGGCGAAGGCGCCATTTCCACGGGATCGGGCACCCAATCCTCGGCATCGGGTTCCGTTTGGACAATCGGCACCTGGCGAGATTCCTTGCGGAAATGGTCAATCAACTTGGCGCGCGCAATAGTCATGAGCCACGATCCAAACGACTGCGGGTTGCGAAGACGTCCTAGATGGCGATAAGCGGCAAAGAAAGTTTCCTGGGCCAGGTCTTCGGCATCGGAGGCGTTGGGCACGCGCGAATATAAGTAACCGACGACCATTGGCGTGTAGCGCGCGACTAGCTGCTCATAGGCATGGTCCTGCCCCTTTAGCGCAAGACCAACAAGGCGCAGGTCTTCCGCCCTGGCCAACTCGCGCTGGCCCGGCGACTCATCCGCCACAGGGACCATTTCGGGCTTAGCCGACTCCGTCAAATATCGTTGCTCCCATGCAGGTCGGGCGTAGGTTGGCTCTCCGAGCCGACGATGTCCTCCCGGGCCGGGAAGACCTACTTACTTATATAGACGACGAATTCAAGACAATGTCACAAAAATATCAGATCGCATCCTGTGTCAGGCCATGGCGGATTACGTTTTCGGTAATGGCCTTGGGGACGCAGAATTGCAGCAGGTAATCCGGGCCTCCAGCCTTGCTGCCCACGCCGCTCATTTTGAAGCCGCCGAATGGCTGGCGATCCACTTTCGCGCCGGTGATCTCGCGGTTGATGTAGAGGTTGCCAGCGAGCAATTCGGTCTTCGCTAATTCAATGCTGCTTGGGTCACGCGAATAGATGCCAGCGGTCAAGGCGTAATCCGTTGCATTGGCCATTGCAATCGCCTCTTCCATGCTATCAGCTTTGAGGATGACCAATACCGGGCCGAAGATCTCGTCGCGGATCAGCGTGGAGTCGGGCAGTACCTGATCGAAGGCAATGGGAGAGACGAACCAGCCATCCTGAGAGGGGTTGCCGGCTTCGCATACGACATGCGCTTCGTCTTTGCCGTGATGAATATAGGTTTGCACCTTGGCCAAGGCTTCGTCATCAATCAATGGGCCGACGATATTGGCAGGATCGTCCACGGGCCCTACCGGTAAACTGCGCACGGCTTCGCCCAGGCGCTGCAGCAATGCCTCTTTTACGCCGGAAAGCACAATTAGGCGCGAACAAGCCGAGCATTTTTGTCCCGCATAGCCATAGGCTGAGGCGAGAATGCCTTTCACCGCCTCATCGAGATCGGCATCGGTATCGACGAGGATGGCGTTTTTGCCGCCCATTTCGGCGATTACTTTTTTCGGGCCGCTGCGCGAGGGGTGTTCGGCTGCGGTTTGGATAATTTGCATGCCCACGGCTTTTGAACCGGTGAAGGCGATTAAATCGACATCTGAATGCGCGACGAGATAGGCGCCGATCTCCTCGCCATACCCGGGCAGGAAATGCGCGGCGTAGGATGGAATGCCTGTTTCCTCGAAGATGTTGAAGAGGAGAGAGGCGATGATGGAGGTCTGTTCGGCTGGCTTTACAATGACTGTGTTTCCTGCCACGAGTGCGGCTACTGTCATTCCGGTGAGGATGGCGAGCGGGAAATTCCAAGGGGCAATGATCACCGCTACGCCGCGCGGTTCATACACCAGGCAATTCTTCTCTCCGGGATAATCGCGCCGCCGCGGCTGCTCGTGCATGTGCTCGAAGAGCGCGCTATAGAATTCGCAAAAATCAATGGCTTCGGCCACATCCCCATCGGCCTCGCGCCAGGGCTTTCCTGCTTCTGTCACAATCCAGGCATTCAGTTCAAAGCGCCGGCGGCGCATGGCGGAAGCGACCTGGCGAATCAGGCGAGCTCGTTCCTTGACGCTGACACGACGCCATTGCTCCCATCCAGCGCGCGCGGTGGCAACGGCCTGTTCGGCCATTTCGTTTGTGGCAATGCCGACCAATCCCAAAGTTTGGTCTTTATGCGAAGGATTGATGGATGGAATGGTGGTTGGCGTCTCAATGGCCGCGCCATTGAGACGTGGCGAATAGGTCTTCCCTGATGCGCTTTTCACCGCTTGCAGCGCCTGCATCATCGCCTGCCGGTTGGATTCAACGCCAAAATCAGTCAGCGGCTCATTGGCAAAGGTCTGTTCCATCTCATCCTCCAGCGGATCCTGCATAATTACAGGCGGAAGCGCTTCAGGCTCATCAATTTTCTGCGCGGGATCGGCGAGTAATTGCTCCACCGCGATGTGTTCAAGGAAGGACTGGCGCAGGAATGAATTGTTCGAGGTGTTCTCCAGCAGGCGGCGAATCAAATAACCCATGCCGGGAATCAACGGGCCGTAGGGGGCATAGACGCGCACAAGATAGCCGCGTTCGACCAGCGCTACCTTCAGCGGATCGGCCATGCCATAAAGCATCTGGAACTCATATTCCTGCGGCGTGGCCCCGAGTTCTTCGGCTGTTGCGATGGCTGCGGCGATGCTGCGCACATTGTGGCTGGCAAAGGCCGGGCGCAGCAGGGCGCGGTTGGCCAGCAACACTTCGGCCATGCGCTCAAAATTAGCATCCGATTCGCTTTTGCGCGTGAACACCGGGATAGGCCAATTGCGTTGAATGGCAAGCGCCACCTCGGTGTCCCAATACGCGCCTTTGACAAGGCGGATGGTGAGCGGCACACCTCGTTCTCGCGCCCATGTCAGGAGTTGCTGCAGGTCTTGATGGGATTCTCGAAGATATGCCTGCAACACCAAACCGAAATGGGGATAGGCGCGAAATTCCTCTTCCATGAAAATACGCCGCGCAATGTAAAGCGTCAGCGCCTTGTGCGCATAATCTTCCATATCCAGATGCACATGCGCACCACATTTCATTCCCGTGCGCAAAATGGGGCGCAATCGCTGTGCTACGGTTTCGTAAGCGCGTTCGGGCGAGATCGGATCGAATTGCGGGTCCAAAGCGCTGAGTTTCACGGAGACGTTGACAGGCGGCATGGCGCCTAATGAGGAATGATCCACTTGTGGCTGTGCGGGCCAGCGCAGCGCGGACTCGCCGAGCATTTCGAGCAGATGACGATAACGCGCCGCGTATTCGTCCGCTTGCGATTCGCTGGTGTTGGCTTCGCCCAAAATATCGAGTGAGAACGACATCTTATGATGTCGCAGGCGCATGGCCATGGTTTCGGCCTGCGCGTCGGTTTCGCCCGCAATAAATACGCGCGAGAGCAAGCGGACGGACTGCCGCGCCACTTCGGCCGCAATCCAACCTCTGAGTGAGCCGGAAGGGGCAAGTTTAAGCGCCCATTGCGCTGGAGTTGGCAGGGGAGAGCGGTCGGTTAGGAAAACATCGTGCAGGCGCTGCGTAATTTCACGCGAGGAACGAAGGCTCGGCAGGACATCGACAAAGCGGAAGAACTGCACGCGGCGGATTGGATCGGCCATGGACCAGGCCAGCAGGCGCTGAATCCACCATTGCCGGCGCAGGGGAGAGGGCTGTGCGGCCAAGGCGCGCTGCAACAGGTCGCGGCCGATTTCTTCAATTCGCTGTTCGCGCGTGCCGGCCATGAATCGGTTCCCTCGCGCCGCTAGTTGCAGCTATTGCGCCAACGAAGCGGAATCAAAGGCTTTCGCCCACGCTGTTGCGGAAGGGCCTTGGCCGATAATGGAAATCGCGTTCTGCCGGGGTGTTATCCACATGGCCGGCCAAGCGCACCCCAAGCACATTGTCGGTGGTGACGGGCGGATTTTTCATCACCAGTCCGAGTGTGCGTGCCAACAGCATGCAGAGCGGCAGCGGCAAATGCACCAGCGCCTTGCTCTGATGTTGCGCGGCAAGGATGGCCTGGATCATGCCATCAAAGGTCATCGTCTCGCCGCCGCCAAGATCATACTCGCGATGGATGGTCAGAGGCGTCTCGATGCACTGCAATGCCGCCCATGCGACATCCTCGACATGCACCGGGCACTGCTCGTGTTTGCCGCTGCCCAGCACAGGAATGACGGGGAACTTTTGCGTGAATTCCACCACCTTCGAAAAGACGCCTGCTTTGCCCGGTCCATAGATCAGGCCGGGTTTCAGGATCGTCCAATCGAGCGCTGAGGCACGCACCACTTCATCGGCGAGATACTTGGTTCGCCCATAGACGCTGGGATTATGCGCCAGGGCGGACTGGCTGCTGATCTGGATGTAGCGGCGTGCGCCAGCGCGTTCGCAGGCCTGCACCAGCAACTTCGTGCCTTCAACGTTGACGCGATGGCTGAGTTGCGGATCGGGAGCTGAAACCGAAGTGGTGGCGGCGCAATGCACAACGGCATCGACGCCTTCAACGGCTTTGGCGAGCAGATTGGCATTCGTCATATCGCCGGCAATGATTGCATCTGGCGCAAGTTTCAATCGCGAACGATCGCTGGTGGGGCGAACCAATGCGCGAACGGGCAGGCCGCGCGCATGAGCCATGTTGGCAATGGTGGAACCAAGAAAACCGGAGGCGCCTGTAATGAGTATCATCATACTGGCACGATAAAAGAGGTTGGTCAAAGCGGCAAGCGTGAATGTTTTAATTTGCCCTGCGCGGCATGGAACGTCTAAATCAATTCATCTCTCATTTTTGGCGAGTTCCATGCGATCAGCGAAACAAAAGAATCATCAACCAGTGTCGCATCGGCAGATATGGCCAGAATTATTTGCGGGGGTCTCGCCGTATCTATGGCTGATTGTGGCCTTGGCGGCTGTGCTGCGCCTGCCGCACTTATGGCGGCTTGGCCTGTGGCTGGATGAGGTGTATGTGTTTCAGGATGCGAGCAAGCCAGTGGCGGCCATCCTGAATACACCGCACTTTGTGCATTTCCTTGTGATTAAGCCGCTGCTGGCGATCTCCACGAACAAGTTCTTTCTGCGCCTGCCATCACTGGTCTTCGGGCTTGCGGCCATTCCCATTGGCTTTGCGGCCGCGCGCCTGTTGGTTAATAAGCAGGTCGGCTATTTCTTTACCTTCCTGCTGGCTGCCTCGACCTTTCTCATCAATTACTCGATTGATGCGAATTACTACAGCCATATGGTGTTTTGGGTTCTGATGGCGCTGCTGGTGGTTGGCATCGCCCGCGTCACCAGCAATCCTTATTACTTCCTGGCGCTGCCGCCGATTGCCGCGATCACATTTTTTGTGCATCCGTTCTCGGCCTTGTTCTTTGCTTCGCTGGCGCTGTATGTGCTGGGGGAGTTGGTGTTAAATGCCAATTACTTTCAGGGGCGACGCGGGATAGATGGCCTGGCGTTAAGTGTGTGGATTCGAATTGCAGCGTTGGCTGTCGTTTGCGTGGTTATGCTTTTGGCAATATTCGCGGTCGGGGGCGGCAGTCTGTGGGCGCGTTTGCATTCGGAGATCAATAAGTTGCTGTCGATGCTGGCGCTGGGGAAATCACCCTCCAACATCCATTTTTCGTATGCCTATTTTCAAACGACATTCCTGCAATTCGGCAACGCATTTTATGGCGAAGACATTCTGGGCAAAGCCGGACATTTTTGGGAATTGCTCGGCGGTTACTTGCTTTTTGCATTGTATGTCTGGGGGGGCATTCGCTCCTGGCGCATGGGCCGGTTCTATCCTTTTCTGCTCGTGTTTCCCTTTCTCTTCAGTTTTGGCCTGATCTTCAATCTCGATGCCAAGCGTTTCTTCCATATCCGCTATTTCAGTTATCTGGTGCCGTTATATCTGCTCGCCATTGCCATTGCGCTTGATCATATCGTGACGATGCTTGCGGGCGAGATGATGCATAGAAAACAGCGGCTGATTGCTTTTGTATTGGCGTTGATCTTTCTGTTCTCCATTACGCAATACGCCTATCTGTTCTTTACCAATGGCCGCAATTGGGATGCGGTGATGCCGGCGGCGAAAACGCTGGCGCAGGCTGACACGCCGCTGGTTTATATGAACTGGGCGGAAAAGACGCTGCTGGATTACTACACGCGCGAGTATGGGATGGAAAGCCAGCCGAGTCGCCCGTTGCATTTTTCGATGCGGCGCACACCGCTTGCGCGCGCGGAACTGATGGATTGGTGTTATCGCACGCCGGAACTGCTCTTTTTTTCCAGTTGGCGCGATATTCAAAGTCAGGAGGCAGTGGCGTGGGCCGAGTCGCACATGCAGCGCGCGGCTTCTGGCCGATCGCTTTTTGCCCCATCCAATGACGTGACGCTGTATGCGTGGAGCATGGGTGGGCATTACGTGCTGCCGCCGCGTATTCTGCATTTGACGCCAGAAAAAGAGACACCGCTCATATTTGAACAGGACGGGCGATATGCATTTGCCGTTTACTTCGAGGACGCCGTTGCCACCGGGAGTGTTTCGCTGGCCATTAACAAACAGGCTATTTCATTGAGAAATATAGGAAAAACAGCGCGGGGGGAGATGTTGTTGCATGCAGGCAGGCATACGCTTTCTTGTTCTTCTCCTACAAATCGCGCAATAGGCATAGACGTGATTCCACTGTTTGATAATGGACGCATTTCCATTTCGCCTGTGTCGGCTTTTACGTTTTATCCAAGCGACTATGTCTGCACATCATCAGCGGATGGATCGCCTGCGCTCATTCTCAAGCGCAACACCTTTGCGACCTATGCCTTTGGCGTGGAGAACAGCGGCACGTATCGACTGCAAATCGAAGCAAGAAATGACAAACCGGGTCCTGTAATGCTGGACGTTCGAATGGATGGCAAAGCGGCGGGCATTTTGAGTTGGGATAAAAACGATAACAGCTATGAATCAAAATCGCTGCCTGTTCAAATAGACGCAGGCAATCATGAGTTGTCGCTTGCGTTTGTGAACGAAGGCGATGTCTCCACCAGCCTCAAGCCCGATGAGGATCGCGATGCGATCATCAATGGGATCGTTCTTTCACCTGATACAAGCACCGCAGATGAGCGCATGGTTGCCGTGAAGGGGGAGACAATACTACCGCTGATTCAGGGCGCTGAATTGTCTCGGCAGTTTCGCCTGATCAGTGAAGAGCAATTGGAAACGAAATCCGCGGGCGACTCGCTTTGCCTGGCTGTGCCTGCCTCCTCAAAGGGCTGCTATATCGTTGGCCCAATGCAGTCAATCAAGCCGGGTGCGCCGGTGTATTGGTCGATTGAATTGAAGGCGAAAAATCTGCAGAACCACTCGGCCAATTCCTCACTGCTGTATTGCGATGGATCAGGGCACCCGCTGTCCTCGCCCATGCCGGTCAATGCCGAAGGGATCACCGGCACGACGGACTGGGCGCGTTTTGTGTGCTATCGTCCGGCCCCGAAAGGCGTGGCGGGTTATCGTCCGTTGATTTGGGTGTATGGGAACAGTCGCAAGCCATCGAGCGAAGAGGCAATGGTATGTGCTCGAAATTTGCGGATTGAGAATTAAGTGTGCAAAGAAGAGGAGAGTTCCGCGGATCCACGCAAATAAAATGGCGCAGATTGCGCACATAAGGAAAACCCGCCCTGGGCAAGGGCGGGCTGTATGCACATTATACACCTTGTAACTTCTACTTCCTCAGGGAGCCTCAGTCCCGGTAAAGGGCGAGGCGAATGGCGAACTGAACTGCCCGGCAGGCAGGGCCGCCGGAGCGCTGGCGCTGGTTTCCTGCGAAGTTGGCGCCTCATGGCCGGGTTCGCTGGTATAGAATGCCACCACTTCCTGCTGTAGCGTGCGAAGCGCCTGGGTCAGGTCCGTATCATTGGGATTTGACCCCCATGCCAGCGCCAGCGCACGAATTCCATTCTTCAGGTTAATCAACCCCGTGCGTTCCCGGTTCTGGAACTCCTGCTCGGCATTGGCGGCAAGCGTTTTTTGCGCTTCAAATTCCGGATTAAGCGGCACATCCACCTCATCGCCTTCGGTGGTGAGGAAATGATAGCCGGTTGAGCTGCGGCGCTCCTCGACGAAGGGGGCATTGATGCGCGGTTGCAACTGCTGCAACAACGCCTCGTCGCGTTCAATGGGCACGACCTTGTCCTGGAACATGTTGCCCACTTTGACGCGCTCGGTCTTTGTGCTGGGCACTAGTTTTTCCGTGATCATATCGCGGGCCTGTGCGCGATATTTTTGGATGGGCGGGGTATAACTAGCTTTGGATGAAGTGAACTCATTCTTCACCTGCACGTACTGCAGGTGATCAATCCATAAATTGGCATCGGCATAGACAAAAAGCGCAATAATGGAGTCAAGGCGCTTGGTATCGGTCTTCATGTCCTCGCGAATGGTGTCCAGAGGCGGCAGCGAACGCACCAGTTGCAAAAGGGCATTGAGACGCAAATCCGGCGTGTCTTTCGTATCATCTCGAATCTGGCGGAATTTCATCCAGGCGTCGGGGTTGCGCACTACTGCGGTTTGCCATTCCTCCAGCAACGCTGGCGCCGCAGGCGCTCCCCACGGTATCAATTGGACTTTGGCATCAAGGCAACGATTCAGGGCTGGGTAATTTCTGGCCAGAGCGTCGAACGAATTGCTCTCAAACGAGCGCTGCTCTGTTTTGATTCGCTCGTTCCTGAATTGTTTCAAATTTTGCTTTTCCTGGCCCAAGCCGGCGACGATCTGCCGCTGCAGAGCCGGGTCGCTTCCTCGCTGCTGATCCAGCAGTCGAGCAATTCCATATTGCACGGCGGCGCGACGGAATTTGCCGCTGCTGGATAAATCGCGCGCTTCGGCCAGAAATTGCTCGGGCGAGGTGGTAATCTGCGCCAGAGGCACTCTAAATTTCACGCCGCGCAATTGCATGACCAGCGCATCGCCTTCGCGTCCGGTAACGCGCCCGCGCGCAACGCCCTGCTGCAAGGGCAGTTCGATGTCCGATTGGGATAAGATTGTGGAAATCAGATCGGCCCGCGCAGGGGTGGGCATGGACAACAGCAGCCCGATGATGGCTGCGACAGCGACAGTGATGAGTTGGCCCTGAATCCGGCCGCGCAATGATGCTTTGCCCATTCGTTGTGCTCCTTGATGAGGTGCTATTCCTCAGTCTGCAATCCCTTGCTGGTTGCGCCGCCGGGGATTTTATTCAATGTATCCTTGGTGATTAGACCTTCGCTTTGGAGTGCCGATGAAGCCTGCGGCTGCTTATTCTTTGCATTGGGATCAAAGGTCAGCACGGCGGGTTTCTTGCTGCTGATGATCGTATCCGTCGCTTCGTCCTTCGAGATATTGAACTTCTTCTGAATATCCTGCACCGAGTTTTGCAGATCGCGGCTGGTCTGCGAACTCTCGCCGGTGGAGGTGATGCCCGCGCGTTCCTGTGCCTCATGAGCACTGCTGGCGATGGCCTTCATTTTCCCATCGCCGCTGGGGCGCAATTCCATGTTGTCCACCTTCAGGTCAGTTCCATCGGGTTTGGTGATATGCACACCGCCAGTAAGATTATAGACCTGTTGCTTCATATCGTAAACCGCGCGCCCGCAGGCGGCATTGGTATCAGCGCTCTTGATGCGCACCTTTGGCGCCTTGTTCACATAAGCGATTAATGTCTGCGCCGCCGGATCATATTTCATCTGGTCGCTAAACATCTTCGTGCCCTTAAAATCCATTTGCACATCGCCGCGCGCATTGAGGTTCGTAAACTGATTGTCCTTGATGGAAACCTCAATGACATAGGCGCTCAGGTCGAGATTTCCGGCGCTTTTATCATCTGGATTGGGCGTGCTGAATAGCCCCGAGGAGGCGGCGGCGCCTAGCAACACAGTGGCGCCCAGGCTGGCCACCGCCAGCGTGGCGGTCAGTTTCATGGACTTTCTGGCCATTGTCCCACTCTTCCTTGCATTGGATTTTTTCGCCCTGCCCGTCAGGAACAGGAGGAAGAACAGCATGGATACGGCCACGGCGCCGCCTTCGTCTTGCTTCATCTTCAGCCGCGCGCGCGAGGCGCCAGCGGCATCGCCCTGACGAATGATGATGTTCATTTGTCCGGCATCGCCCATTTGCATCTGGACGGTTTCGCCGGAAATATTCAGGGTTTCTTCGCCTACTATAGTTCCGTATATATCTACGTCACAACCGACTTTAAGTGCAATCTCCGTAAAAGGAGTATTAG
>Ga0116193_1000798_pt1 | contig 28142 bp, 29 predicted proteins | sample AD_UKC115_MetaG_FD_89892 | JGI IMG/M metagenome (GOLD analysis project Ga0116193, IMG submission 89892) | Active sludge microbial communities of municipal wastewater-treating anaerobic digesters from Hong Kong - AD_UKC115_MetaG | ecosystem: Engineered > Bioreactor > Anaerobic > Digestate... | reverse complement strand
TCCCCCGAAGAGGCCGATCTTTCCGCCCTTCAGGAAGGGTTCGAGAAGGTCGATGACCTTGATCCCGGTCTCGAACATCTCCATCTCGGTGCTCTGGTCGACCAGAGCGGGAGCATCCCTGTGGATCGGGTAGCTCTTGGTGCCCTGAATGGCGCCCTTCTTATCGACAGGCTCGCCTATGACGTTCATGACCCTCCCCAGGCAAGGCTCTCCAACCGGGCAGGTGATCGGCGCTCCCGTATCTATGGCTTTCATCCCCCGAACCAACCCGTCGGTCGGATGCATGGAGACGGTCCTTACACAGTTCTCTCCAAGGTGTTGTTCAACTTCGGTGATGATGCTCAGGGGCTCCCCCTCGTACCCTTCGGACGTGATGTTGATGGCGTTGTAGATCGCCGGAAGGTGACCCTTGAACTCTATATCCACAACGGGGCCGATGACTTGAACGACCTTACCGATGAGCTCTTTCTCTCCCATTGAAACCTCCTATCGTTTCATCGCTTCGCTGGCGGTGGTAATCTCCAGAATCTCCCCGGTGATGGAGGTCTGGCGGATCTTGTTCATCTCGAGGATGAGGGAAGCCACGACTTCCGTGGCGTTTTGGGTGGCCATCTCCATGGCCATCATCCGTGCGGCTTGCTCAGAGGCCATGGATTCCAAGAGGATTCGGTAGAACCCGTTCTTCATGTAGGCCGGGAGCATGGCTTTAAAGATCTCCTCGGCGGAGGGTTCAAACTCGTACCCCGGGAAGGGCTCCTCCCCTGCGGCAACGACGGGGGGAATGGGAAGCCACTTTTCCAGGACCACTTCGCTTCGAGAGACGGAGTGAAACTTGTTGTAAAGAAGGTAGACCGCGTCGGTGCTCCCGTCAAGGAAGGAGTCGATCAACCGCTCGGATATCTCCAGACTCCCTTCATAAGAGGGTTTGGAGAGAAGCCCGGCCTTGGAGAAGAGCATCTCCCTCTCCCGGAAGCGGAAGTAGTCAACCCCCTTCTTCCCCAGGACAGAGAGAGCGACCTCCCTGTTTTGGGAGAGCTCACCGATCTTGGCCTCGGCAAACTTGAGTGTGTTGGTGTTGAAGGCTCCACAGAGTCCTTTATCTCCGGCGATGACCACCAGGGTCACCCTCTTCTCCTCACGGTTCTGGAAGAAGGGGTGGGTGATCTGGGAGTCTCTCGCCACGATCTGACGGAGGATTCCCTTCAGCCTCTCGGCGTAGGGTCTCGTTTGAAGAACCAAGCCCTGGAAGCGTTTCAGCTTGGCCGCAGAGACACTCTTCATCGCTTTCGTGAGCTGGGTGGTGCTCTTGACGCTTCTGATCCGGTGTCTCAGATCGATGACGCTAGGCATTAAAGGCTGTTCTCCTTCTTGAAGCTGTCATGAAAGGTCTGCACCGCCTCCTTCAGCCGGCTGTCCAACTCCGGAGAGATGTCTTTCTTCTCGACGATCTCTTTGTAGATCTCCCCATAGTGGTCTTCGATATACCCGTAGAGTTCCTTCTCAAACCTTCTGACCAGGGGGATGGGGATATCGTCCAGGAAACCTTTTGTCCCGGCGTAGATTCCGGCGACCTGCCGCTCCACGCCCAGGGGTTCATACTGATCCTGTTTGAGAAGCTCGGTGAGGCGTCTTCCACGATCAAGCTGAGCGATGGTGGACTTGTCCAGGTCAGAGCCAAACTGGGCGAAGGCTTCGAGTTCTCTGAACTGCGCCAGATCCATCCTCAACGTCCCGGCGACCTTCTTCATCGCTTTGATCTGAGCGTTCCCGCCGACCCTGGAAACCGAGATCCCGCTGTTGATGGCGGGGCGGATTCCGGCGTTGAAGTAGTCCGGTTCCAGGTAGATCTGCCCGTCGGTGATGGAGATCACGTTGGTCGGAATGTAGCCGGAAACGTCTCCGGCCTGCGTCTCGATCACCGGAAGAGCGGTGAGGGTTCCGCCGCCCAGGTCGTCCCTGAGCTTGGCCGCCCTCTCAAGAAGACGTGAATGGAGGTAGAAAACGTCGCCGGGGAAGGCCTCACGTCCCGGTGGACGTCTGAGCAGGAGGGAGATCTCGCGGTAGGCCTGAGCGTGTTTGGAGAGATCGTCGTAGACGATCAGGGCATGGCGCCCACTGTCCCGGAAGAACTCGCCCATGGCGCAGCCCGCATAGGGGGCTATGTATTGAAGGGGTGCCGAGGACGAAGCAGAGGCGACAACGACGATGGTGTACTCCATGGCGCCCTGTTCTTCCAGGTGACGGACGACCTGGGCGACCGTGGACTGCTTCTGTCCGATGGCAACGTAGATACAGATCATATCCTTGTTCTTCTTCTGGTTGATGAAGGCGTCGATGGCGATGGCCGTCTTCCCGGTCTGACGGTCACCGATGATCAGTTCCCTCTGTCCCCTTCCGATGGGGATCATGGAATCAATGGCCTTCAGGCCCGTCTGCATAGGCTCCTTCACCGGTTGCCTTTCGATGACTCCGGGGGCCAAACGCTCGACCGGGTTATACCTGTCAGTCTTGATCTCCCCCTTTCCGTCCAGAGGACGGCCCAAGGGATCGACGACCCTACCGATCAAGGCGTCACCGACGGGAACAGAGATGACCCGGTGGGTCCTCTTGACGATGTCCCCCTCTTTGATGAGCTCCGAATCGCCGAGAAGAACCGTACCGACGTTGTCCTCTTCGAGGTTGAGGGCAAGGCCGTAGACATCGTTCGGGAACTCCAGAAGCTCGTTGTACATGACCTTTTCAAGGCCGTAAACCCGGGCGATGCCGTCGCCGACGTTCATGACGACACCCTTCTCCTCCACCTCCAGGTCGGATTTGAAGCGGGAGATTTGTTCCTTGATGATCAAACTGATTTCATCGGCCTTGATGTTCATGATCGCTCTCCTTAACAATAGTTTCCTTGAGCCGGCGGATCTTTCCGGCGACGCTTCCGTCGAAGAATGTTGTCCCGGAACGGACGACAAGCCCTCCGATCAGGGAGGGATCGATCCTATACTCCGCTTCGACTCTCCCCCCAAGACGTTTTTCTAGAACCACCGTCAGGGCCTCTTTCTCACTCTCGGTCAACGGAAGGGGGGAACTCACCTCGACGGGGAAGATGTTTCGGCTCTCCTGGCCGAGAAGAACATAGTGCTTCAGGACCGCCTCAAGGATCTCCACCCTCCTCTTCTCGACGAGGAGGAGAAGGAAGCGGTTCACCAGAGAAGAAGATCCGGTCTTAGCGAAGAGGCTCTCCAGGAGAGAGACCTTCGCGGTTTTCTCGAGCATGGGGTTGCAGAGGTAGCCGGAGAGGTCCTCCTCCCGGCGAAGCAGTTCGACAAACCCGGCCAGTTCATCCCTGACCCTGTCGAAGGTCTCCTCGGCGGTCAAAGATTCGAAAAGACCCTTGGCGTACCTCTTGGCGACGATCTCTTCCCTCACGGTTTCCTCTCTTCCATCTCGCGGATGAAATCACCCACAAGACGGGACTGAAGTTCCGGAGTCACCAGGGATTGGGCCTTCTCTCTGGCCGCTCCGGTCGCCAATTCGGCGGCGAGAAGCTTCAACCCGCTCAGCTTCTGCTGGTAGAGGGAGTCGATCTCCAATTCGGCGAAACGCTTGATTCTTTCGAGATCTTGGGTAAGCTGCTGCTCGTTCCTCTTCCCCTCATTCTCGATCTCCCTGTCGAAGCGGCGGCAGATCTCCCCGACTTCGTCCTCTAGACGGGAGACCCTCGCCTCCACTCCGGCGAGCTCTTTTTCGCGCTCCTCTTTTTCCCGTAAAGAGCCTTCCAATCGGTTCTTCTCGTCGAGGCTTCTCTCGCGGAAGAAGTTGACCGCAGGCTTAGCGATGAAGAAGAGGAGAATTCCCCAGAGCAGTCCGGAATTGAGAATCTTTCCGAAAACGTGGAGCCATCCGCCCCCCTCGCCTCCGTGTTCGGAAGCCAACAACGGAAGGGAGACCAACAACAGGACCATCAGGCCCACTGAAAATCGGTGTAATCTCATAGGTGCAAGACCTTACGGACGATCTCGTCGGTCAGACGGGTCGATTCTTCTTCCATCTTCTTCTCAATCTCCGGGTACTCACTCTCCAGCTGGGCTTTCAGCTCCGTTACCCTTGTCTCAGCCACGACTTTGGCGGCGCCTGTCTCACTGCGGTGTTTTTCCAAGGCCGCTTCTCTGGCCTTGCGGCGTCGGTCCACCCCTTCGGCCGAGGCGGAGGAGAGTCTTTCCTCGATCAGGGCGAGCCTCTTGGAAACTTGTTCTTGTGCACGCTCTTTTCCCCGCTGGTTCTGGAGAACGAGGCTGTCTCTCTCCTCCATAACCTTGAGAAGAGGAAGGAAAAAGCCTTTTCTGAGCGTGATCATGAAAATGCAGAGAATGAGAAAGACGACCAGGACAGATCCGTCGATGGAAATCATAGGATTCCTTTATCAAAAACCCCTTTTCTTGTCAAGGGAGGGGGAGGCGGGGGCTCGTTCAACGGGTAAGGTAGACGACCTTTCCCGAGAGAGAGGGGAAGATCTCGAAATCCAGAAGGTTTTCGAGGACGGTGGTTTCGGCCTTCTCCTGCGGCAACGAAAGAAGAGTTAAATTTTGCCCGAAAAGGAGAGCCGCCCTTTGTTCGTCGAAAAAGCGAACCTTCCTTGCCAGGAGAGGAAAGCTTCTCTTCTTTTTCCCTTCGAGATAGACAACCCTTCTGTTGCCGGTATCGGCGACGATCACATTATCGCCACAAATGTCAAAGTCGATGGGGGACGAAAAAGCCGTCTCTCCGTCTCCCTCCAACTCCGCTAAACCGTCGCTTCCCAGGGAAGAGATAAGGCTCATCCTCTCGTCCCATCCGTAAAGAGTCCCCTTTTCCTGATCCAGCAGCCAAAGCCTCTCTCCCTCCCCCTTGACCCGGACAGGATAGGAGAGAAGATCTTCCAGCAAAGGCTTTCCGTCCCGGTAGAGCCGTCTCTGGTAGATGGTCCAGAAGCTTCCTGCCCAGTAGTGAAAGTCGAGGTCGAACTTCAGATGGCCGATCTCCTCCCACTGGCCCTCCCGAAGACGAAACGTCATCCCCTCTCGGTCAACACCGAAGAGGTCTGAACCGCACTGTTTTATCCGAAGGAGCTCCGGCTTCATCTTACCCTCAACTTCTCGGAGATCAACTCCGAAGCCTCTCGAAACTTCTCCCACTCCCCGATGTCGATCCAGGCGCGTTCCGAAACGGGGTAGATACCGACCTTCTCCTTCCCTTTCAACAGGTTCATCACCAGGTCTGTCATGTCCGTGTAGGTCTCCTTCGGAATCCGGGAAAGGAGCTTCGAGGAGAGAACGTACATCCCCGTGTTCACCAGAAAGTCGAAGTGGGGTTTCTCCTGGAAACGGAGGAGCGTCCCCTCTTCGTCGATGTCGCACACACCGTAGGGAACCGTGAAATGCTTCGTAGAGCCAACGATGGTCAAGAGGTTTCCCTCCCGACTGTGGTATTCGGCGATGCTTCGGTAATCCGCCTTGATGAGGATGTCGCAGTTGGAGACGAAGAAGTCCCCCTCCACCTTTCCGGCCAGAAGGGAGAGCCCTCCTGCCGTTCCAAGGGGCTTCTTCTCCTCCACGAAGTGGACTCTCCCCTTCCCCTCGCCGAACCGATCCTCCAGGTAGACCTTGATCAGGCTGCTCTTATAGTTGAGGGAGACGTAGAACTCCTGAATCCCGTACCGTTCGTACTCGTCGATGATGTAGTCGAGAATCGGACGGTTCTCTATGGGGAGAAGGGCCTTGGGAAAGATCTTGGTGAGCGGCTCCAGCCTCTTGCCCTCTCCTCCGGCCATGATGACGACGGGAAGGTTCAGTTGAACAGTCGGCTGAAGGCTCTGAAGCTTCGCGTAGTAGGCCTCCCGAAAGAGGATGTCCACCAGCTTCCCCTTGTCCAGGATGGGGATCTGCTTGATCGGAGCGTGAAGGAAGAGGCTCTCCACCTCTGTGAGAGTGTAGTCCTGTTCGAGATAGTAGAACTGGGTGTTAAGAATGCGGACGACATCGTCGTCCAGAGAGATCCCTTTGAGTACGGCCCTCCGGAAATCCCCATCCGTCAGAACCCCCATCACCCTCTCTTTTGCATCGACAACAGTGACGAAGCCCTTCCCGTTTCGGTCCATTTGTTTGACCGCCTCTCGGATGGAACACGGGTAAAGGGATTGGTAGGCCTCTCTCTCCTTCTTCTTCATAGCAGGTCTCTCTTGCGGATCGGACTCCCCGCTGGCACCCCCCTCTTCAAAGTCAAACCGAGGACAAAGTCGTAGAGTTCCGGGGGAATGCCATCCCTCTGGGGCCTCTTGAAAACGATGTCTTCCGGTTTGAGCCTCTCCCCGGGGAGGAGATCACGAAGAGCGTAGAGGGCTCTCCTAGCTGGGTTGACAACGCTCTTCTCACGCCCCACAGCTCCCCCCTTCAACCCGTCTCCCAAGGCCACCTCGACCTCCCGAACCCCCTTGACCAACTGCGAGAACTCCTTTGGCTCAAGGGAAAAGGGGTGGTCCGGACCCGGCAAATCGCGGCCGCAGGTAAAGTGTTTCTCGATGACCGCCGCCCCCAGAGCCGCCGCCCCTAAGGCTACGGAGGTCCCGTCGGTGTGGTCGGAAAGCCCCACAGGACATCCGAAGGAGCCTCGAAGGGTCTCCATGGCCCGGAGGTTGATCCCCCCCGCCGGGGCCGGGTAGAGGGAGAGACACTGAAGAAGGATGATCTTCCTGTTCCCGACGCCTCTGACCGTCTCCACCGCTCGGGCCACCTCGGAGAGAGCCGCCATTCCCGTAGAGATGATCATGGGCTTCTTGACAGCTCCCATCGCCTTCAGGAAGGGGAGGTTCGTCAGGTCCAGGGAGGCCACCTTGTAGAGCTCCACGTCCATCTCTTCAAGGAGTGCAAAGGCCCATGGATCGAGGGGAGAGGCGAAGAAGAGAATCCCCTCGCTGTCGGCGTGGGCTTTGAGTTCCTTCCACTCCTCTTCTCTCAACTCCAGGGACTTCATGAGCTTGAAGACATCCCCGCCGGTCTGAGAAAACCCCTCATGGTCTGGGGAGTAGAAGAGCTCGGTCTTGAAGATCTGGAACTTCGCCGCATCCGCCCCGGACTCCCTCGCCTTGGTGACCGCCTCCTTGGCCAGGGCGAGGTTCCCGTTGTGGTTGATCCCTACCTCGGCGACAAGGAAGGCACGACCTTCGCCGATAACGCTCTTACCCAAGGTGATTCTCTTCATGGTCACCCCCTTGGGACAGCCGAACCTGTCCCCCTTCGCTCAGAAGATCAAGACCAGGGAGATGTCGGTGCTCGCTCCCCCCAGCTTCAAGGTCTCTCCCCAGGAGTTCTCGTAATCCGCCCAAGAGTACCCTCCCTCCACAGCCAAGGCGACCGGTTTGAAGAGTTTCAGACGCACTCCGCCTCCGGCGTACCACCCCTGGACATTGTCCTTGAAATCGAAACGGTCGGACTTCTCCCGGAAGTGCATCCAAAGGGCCCCACCCTTGACGAAGACCGTGGAGCCAACCTTCAGTCCTACCACGGCGGGGTCCATGGTTAACTCGGTCTCCTCTCCCAAGAGGCTGGTCTTCCCGAATTGGGAGGCCCGACCGTACCTTCCGAAGAGGCCTATCCCTTTCCAGAGGTTCAGCTGAAGCTCCAGGTTGTATCTGAGGGAGTTTACCCCATAAAGGTCCTTGACATACCCATCCTGAGACCATTGGTTCCCCACCGAGAACGATAGAGACCCGGTCTCGCCCCAAAGGGGGAGAAGGGGGAGACAAAGGAGAAGAGCCGCAAGAATCCCTCTTCGGTTTTTCACCTTTCCTCCCCTCAAGTGATGGGCGTACCGACGGGAACGTTCTCAGGGAAGAAGGCGATCGTCGCCTTCCCCTCCACGTTCGCGGCCAGAAGCATCCCCGAAGAGACAAACCCTCTGATCTTACGGGGTTCCAGGTTGGTCAATACGATCAGTTTCTTCCCCACGAGCTCCTCCCGGGAGTAGGAGAGCTTGATCCCCCCCAGAATCTCCCGGATCTCTGTGCCCAGGTCGATTTTCAAGCGGTAGAGTTTATCGGCTCCCTCGATGTCGTTAACCTCAAGGATCTGGGCGACCACCATCTTCGCCTTCCGGAATTCATCGATTGAAATCAGCTCTTTCGGGGGCTGTGCCTCCGCGGGAGCCGTTTTCTCTTCTCTCTTCTCTTCCATCTTCTCTTTTTTCTCCTTGTCTATCTCACTCTTCTCGGCCAGAAACTCCTCCACGTCGACTCTGGGGAAGAGGGGCTCGAGAGGTTGAAGCTTCCATGTTGAAGGGAGACCCTCCCTAAGACCGCCGAAAGAGGGCGAGGGGGTCTTCTCCACTCCCAGGGAGGCGAGGATCTTGCCGGCCGTGAAGGGCATGGCCGGATAGAGGAGGAACCCAACCCCCCTCAGGGCGATCAGGAGTGAGGCCAGAACATCCCTGAGCTCCTCGTTCTTCCCCTCCTTGGAGAGTTTCCAGGGCTCCTTCTGAACGATGTAACGGTTCATGAGGTTGATGTAGCCCCAGAGTTTCTCCAGGGCCCTGTTGATACGGCACTCCTCGAAGTCTTCCACGAAGAGCCTGCGCAGCTCATCGTACTCCTTTTCAAGGTCCAATTCTTTTTTCGGAAGGGTGAGCCCTTCGGGAAAGTAACGGACCGTCATTCCACCGATGCGGTTGACCAGATTTCCCAGATCGTTGGCCAGATCGGAGTTCACCCTGTGGAAGAACCCTTCGTGGGAGAAGTTTCCGTCGATTCCCAGGGGGATCTCCCTCAGAAGGAAGTAACGGATCCCATCGGGGCCGACCTTGTCCATGAGAATCTCAGGATTAAGGGCGTTCCCTTTGGACTTAGACATCTTCTCCTTGTCCACAAGCCACCACCCGTGGGAGACGATCTTCTTGGGAGGCTCCAAATCCACCGCCATGAGGAAGGCGGGCCAGAAGACAGCGTGAAAACGGAGGATGTCCTTCCCGATCAGCTGAACCTGAGCGGGCCACCACTTCTTCCAGGGATCCCCCTCTTCGGTGTACCCAAGGGCGGTAAGGTAGTTGAAGAGGGCGTCGAACCAAACGTAGATGGTCTGAGAGGGGTCGCCGGGGACGGGAATCCCCCATTTCACTGTGGATCGGGTGATGCTCAGGTCCCTGAGGCCGCCGGAGACGAAAGAGACCACCTCGTTCATCCTCCCTTCCGGAACGACGAAGCCGGGGTTCTCCCAGTAGAACCGGAGGAGCCTTTCGGTGTAGGCGGAGAGTCGGAAGAAGTAGACCTCCTCGGAGAGCGTCTCCGTGACCCTGCCGCAGTCGGGGCAGAGACGGTTCCCCTGGGCGTCCACCGGCGAATCTTCACCGATGTAGAGTTCGCAGCTGACGCAGTAGTTCCCGGTGTAGGTTCCCTTGTAGATATCCCCCTTATCGAGAAGCCTCTGGAAAATTCTTTGCACCCTGCGGACATGAAGCTCGTCCGAGGTCCGGATGAAGTAGTCGTACTGGACTCCCATCTTCGTCCACAGCCCCTTGAAGCGCTCTACGACTTCGTCGACTAAGAGTTGGGGGGTGATCCCTCTCTTCTCTGCGGCCTTCTCGATCTTCTGCCCGTGCTCATCGGTCCCGGTCAGGTAGAAGACCTCCCTTCCCATGACCCGGTGAAAACGGGCGAGGGTGTCGCCGACGATGGAGGTGTAGGTGTGCCCCAGATGGGGGACATCGTTGACATAGTATATTGGCGTTGTCACAAAGAATCGTTCCATTCTATCCTCTCCTGTACCTTGGGTTGATGAGGCTCAGAGCCTCCTGCCGTGTCTTGATGTCGTTTCTGAAGAGCCCCCTGACAGAAGAGGTCACCGCCAGGGACCCCGGCTTCTTCACCCCTCTCATGGTCAGGCACATGTGCTCGGCTTCGATCACCACCATGACACCGTAGGGCCTGATCGCTTCGTAGAGGGTGTCGGCGATCTGTTTCGTCATCCTCTCCTGAAGCTGAAGCCGCTTGGCGAAGATGTCAACGACACGGGCAATCTTGCTCAGACCAACGATTCTCCCTCCCTTGGGAATGTAAGCGACATGGGCGTACCCGGAGAAGGGGAGCAGGTGGTGCTCACAGATGGAGTAGAGGGGAATCTCCTTGACGATAACCATCTCTTCGTGTTCGGGTTCGATCATCCCTTGAAGGTTCTCGGAGGGGTCCACGTGTATCCCTTCAAGGATCTCCTCCAGCATTCCCGCCACCCGGAAGGGAGTCTCCCGGATCCCCTCCCTCTCAGGATCCTCACCGATCCCCTCGAGGACCATCCTGACTCCCCGTTCTATCTTTTCCCGATCGAACCTTTTCTCTTCCACGCTCTCCTCCTGCTACGGACGAATTCTATTTTAGCCGAGAACGACGGAGTGTGCAAATCCGACCGCTTTTTCCCCCTTGACAAAGAGGAGTTTCTCTTCTAAAATACTCTCAATCTTTGCTGGGAAGTCGTCCAATCGGCAGGACATCGGACTCTGGATCCGAGAATTGGGGTTCGAATCCCTGCTTCCCAGCCATATTCTTACCCCCTAACCCCTAACCTGTGGCCCTCGAAAGAGGGCTTTTTTTTGTCTTTTCTGTTGAAACGCTCCTCCTCTTAAAAGAGACCTCCCCCTTTACGGAATCGTTTATTCTTCTTTAGGGGAGGAGAGTTTTGCGGAGAGCCTAAAATCCCGGAGGGAAAGAGGGGAGGAAACCTTGACGGCTGGAATCAAAAAAGGGGAAGAGAGTCACCTCTCTTCCCCAATCCACTAAAGTGTTAGCGGGAAATAAAGCCGCTTCAGCGAGCGTTAACGGTTTCTTTGAGGTTCTTGCCGGGAACGAAGCGCGGAACCTTAGAAGCCTTGATCTGAATGGCTTTGCGGGTCTTGGGGTTGATCCCTTTACGAGCTTTTCTTTCGACGACTTTGAAGGTACCGAAACCAACCAAGGTCACGGAGCCTCCGGTTTTGAGAGAGTGGGTGATTCCATCCATGATGGCGGAAACGGCTTTTCCCGCCTGGGCTTTGGTGATCCCCGTGTCTTTGGCGATCTTTACGATCAGATCCATTTTGTTCATAGGTAACCTCCCTGAAGTGGATTAAGCATTGTATAAACAATCTGTAAAAAAATCAAGGCTTCTCTTTTTTTTCTTTGTTCTCTATCAAGTCGTTTGACTCTCATTCTCCCCTTAACTATAATGTTGAACCCGGAGGTGGCCATGAACAGACTGTTTCAGACGAAAAGCATTGAATCTATGCGGGTTGAGCTCGAGTCCGAAAAGAACCCCCTCCGAAGGGTTCTCGGCCCCCTAGACCTGACCCTCATCGGAGTCGGAGGGATCATCGGAGCCGGAATCTTCGTTCTCACCGGTCACGCCGCCGCCCAATACGCGGGGCCGGCCATCGTCCTCTCCCTGATCCTCGCCGGCTTGGCCTGCGCCTTCTCCGGACTCTGCTACGCAGAATTCGCCTCCATGATCCCCATCGCCGGAAGCGCCTATACCTATGCCTACACGACTTTGGGAGAGTTTCTCGCCTGGATCATCGGATGGGACCTGATCTTGGAATACTCCCTCGGCGCCACCGCGGTCGCCATCGGTTGGTCGGGCTACGTGGTCAGCTTCTTGGCGGATCTGGGGCTCCAACTCCCCGCAGCCCTCTCCCGGGCGCCTTACGACTTCAACCCTGAGACCAACCTTTGGAGCGCCACTGGGGCCTTTCTCAACCTCCCCGCGGCGTTGGTGGTCCTGGCTATCACCCTCCTTCTTCTCCGGGGCATCAAGGAATCCGCCGGCGTGAACAGGGTCGTAGTCATCCTCAAGGTTTTCGTCGTTCTCATCTTCATCTTGGCCGGCCTCTTCTTCCTGAAACCCTCTCTCTGGAAGCCCTTTATCCCCGCCAACACCGGGACCTTCGGATTCTATGGAATCAGCGGCGTTTTCCGGGGAGCCGGAGTGATCTTCTTCGCCTACCTGGGCTTCGACGCCGTGTCCACCACCGCCCAGGAGGCCCGTAACCCTCAGAAAGACATGCCCATAGGCATCCTCGCCAGCCTCTTCGTCTGCACGATCCTCTACATCCTGGTCGCCCTCGTGATGACCGGTGTCGTTCCCTACCAGAAGCTCAACGACGCCGCCCCGGTCGCCATCGCCATCAACGCCATGGGCCTTCCTTGGCTTAGGCCGGTCGTCAAGATCGGAGCCATCGCCGGACTCACCTCGGTTATCCTCGTCCAGCTCCTAAGCCAACCCAGAATCTTCTACACCATGGCCAAGGATGGGCTCCTTCCCCAGGCGGCGGCCAAGGTTCACCCCCGGTTCAGAACCCCCTATGTGACGACCCTGGTCACGGGGATTCTGATCGCCTTCTGCGCCGCGTTACTCCCCATCGGCATCGTCGGTGAGCTTGTCAGCATCGGAACCCTCTTCGCCTTCGTGATCGTTTGCGCGGGAGTCCTGGTCATGAGGAAGACCCGTCCGGACCTTCCCCGTCCCTTCCGAACCCCCGCGGTTCCGCTGGTCCCGATCTTGGGAATCCTCTCCTGCCTCTACCTCATGTTCTCTCTTCCCGGCGACACCTGGATAAGGTTGATTCTCTGGATGGCCATCGGCCTGGGAATCTACTTCGGTTACGGGAAGAAACATAGTCGTCTGGGAAGGGAGACCTCGAAAGAGTAAGCCTCCCCTACTGGAAAGAGGCGACGAGACCGTTTCTCTCCCTCTCCACGTCCTTCAGAATCTCTTCCACCTCCTCACCCAGCGGCGTCAGAAGGCTCTCAGACTCCTCGAAGGCTCCCGCAGGGGAGAGGAGGTCTTTCGAATAGGATCGCCGGTCAACCCAGGCAACGAGCCGAGGGAGAGGGGAGTCCCCCCCGTAGAGCTCCGGGTTGTGGTGGTAGAGGAGAACATCGCCTAGGAGAGTCTCTCCCAAAGCGTCGCTCATCCAGAGGTGGCCGACCTGGGGGTGGGTAACCCCCCAAATACCGTTTTCCCTCTCCAGCAAGCCCTCCAGACCCAGGGAGTGGATCTCCATGGACCTCTCGGGGTCCCGCCGGTAGAGGAGACACTTGCCCACGTCGTGGAGAAGGCCGCAGAGGTAGCTCTCTTCTCTCTCCAACCCGATGGCTCCTGCGATCTTCTCCGTCGCCAAGGCCACGGTGAGGCTGTGCTTCCAAAGAAGCATCTGAAGCGCCCTGTTTCTCGTGTAGAGGCTCCTGGTAAAAAACTCTGAGAGGAGGGTCTTGAGAGCAGAGAAACCCAGCTTTTCCATGGCTTCCGTCAGGGTCAAGTGGGCGTTTCCCTCCCGTTTCTCACCGTAGGCCCCCTTGATGACCACCAAGGTCAGGGCGGGATCAAGGAGAATTTTCTTCGTGATCTCCTCTAAAGGCGTAGAGGTCTTCTGAAGAAGGGCCATCACCTCCAGGGCGATCTTCGTGACAGGAGAGATTTCCCCACCCTGAGAAGGGACCTTCTCCTGGGAAAAACCCGTAGGTGTGATTCCGCTCCACATGTTCCCCCCTTGGTACTGAAACGATTATAAAGAGGATTCCCTCTTCCCGTCAAGAGTTTTGAAAGAAACGACCCCTTCTGGGGAATCGATTCTTCAAAAAAATTCTTGACAATCCCTCTGGGGAGGGGTATAGTCTTGTTATGTTAGTTAATGCTTACTTACTTTCCCCCCGCCAGAGAGAGATCGCCGAGGCCGCCCTCTCCATCCTCTCGAACACGGGAGTTCAAAGCTTGACCATGAAGATGATCGCCGCTCGCTTGCAGATCACCGACGCCGCCCTCTACCGGCACTTTCAGAACAAGGAAGAGCTTCTCGAGGGTATCGCCCTCCTCTTCGAGGAGAGCTCCCGCAAGACCCTGGAGAGAATCGCCGCGGAGAACCTCGCTCCCCTGGAGAGAGTGAAAACCTTCTTCCTCGATCGGTGCCGGGCCTTCTCACGTTCCAAGGGTTTGACCATGGTTCTCTTCTCGGAGGAGCTCTTCAAAAGCGAGAAATGCGTCTCCCGACGCCTCTCTTCCCTCATGGTGAGCCACGAGGAGGTCCTCTCACACTCCCTGAAGGAGGCTCAGAGGGAGGGAACCATCGATCCGGCCATTCCCCCCTCCCACCTCTTCATCATGATCATGGGCTCTCTCCGCCTCCTGGTCACGCAATGGAGGAACAGCGACGGCGCCTTTTCGCTGGTCGACGAGGGAGAGAGGCTCTGGAACACTCTGGAAGAGAGAATTCTCAAAGGTGAAAGAAGATGAAAAGAAAGATCGTTTCCATCGACCAAGAGAAGTGCAACGGTTGTGGGCTCTGTGTGAAAGGATGTGCCGAAGGGGCTCTCGCCGTTGTCGACGGTAAGGCGAAGATCGTCAGTGAGTTCTTCTGCGACGGTCTCGGCGTCTGCCTTGGTCACTGCCCTCAAGGGGCCATCACTATCGTGGAGAGGGAGGCCGAGGCTTACCGTCAGCCGCTTCCGGAAAGCCAACACGTTTCGGAGGAGAAGAGGGGGGAGACCTCTCGCTTCTCACTCCCTGAAGGAGGCGAACGAGAGCTCCTCGACGGCTCCGCCTCCGGAGAAGAACCTGGCAACTGGCCCATTCAACTCCACCTGATTGTCCCCGAGAACCCCCTTTGGGAGGGGGCTGACATTCTGGTCGCCGGGGATTGCGTGGCTTTTTCCTCCCCCCTCCTCCAGAGAAGGCTCCGAAAAGGGAAGAAGCTGATCGTCTTCTGCCCCAAGCTGGACCGCTCCAGCGATCTCTACCTGGAGAAGCTGACCAGCCTCTTCGCACTCCACAGGGTCCGCTCGGTCACGACGGTTCATATGGAGGTTCCTTGCTGCAGCGGCATTCTCGCCCTTGTCAGACAAGCGCTCTCCCAGTCGGGCAACAGGGCTCCCTTAACAGACATCACCCTGGCCATGGATGGACACTTATTGTCGACAACAGAGACTTTCGAAGATAAAAACAAATAAGGAGGAGACCATGTACTGTTTTCAGTGCCAAGAAACCGCCAAAAACCAAGGTTGTACACAGGGGGGTGTTTGCGGCAAGAGCCCTGATACCGCCGTTCTGCAGGATCTTTTAATTTACCTGCTCAAGGGTCTCTCTTTCTGGGCCGTCAAGGCTCGAGCCCTGGGAGCCGGGGAGAAGGGGACCGATATCTTTACGGCCAAGGCCCTCTTCATGACCTTAACCAACGTCAACTTCGACGCGGGAAGGATTGAGGAGGCGATTCACGAGGCTATCAAGCGGAGAGAAACCCTAAAGGAGGCTTGCACGGGGAAGATCGCCAACCCTCCCGAAGCGGCCCTCTGGAAGCCGGAAGGGGGAAGGGAATCCCTTTTGAAGAAAGGAGAGACCGTCGGCGTCCTCTCGACGAACCATGAAGACATCCGCTCTCTGAAAGAGCTCCTCGTTTACGGTCTCAAAGGCATCGCCGCCTACACAGATCATGCTTACATCCTGGGCGCCGAGAATCCTGAGATTCTTTATTTTCTCCAAGAAGCCCTAGCGGCCACCTTGAGAAACGACATCGGCGCTGACGAACTGGTCGGCTTGGTCCTGAAAGCCGGAAACAAAGCAGTAGAGGCCATGGCCCTCCTGGACAAGGGGAACACCGGAAAGTACGGCAACCCGGAGATCACGGAGGTCTTTACAGGGACCTACGAAGGACCGGCCATCTTGGTGAGCGGCCACGACCTGTTGGATTTCGAAGAGATTCTGGAACAGACAAAGGGGACAGGGATCAAGGTATACACCCATGGGGAGATGCTCCCCGCCCATGCCTATCCAGCCTTCAAGAAGTACCCCCACCTTGCGGGGAACTACGGATCTTCCTGGCACAACCAGCAGAAGGAGTTCCCCGAATTCGACGGGGCCATCGTGATGACGACCAACTGCATTCAGAAGCCTCTGGACAACTACAAGGACCGAATCTTCACAACCGGTCTGGTCGGTTGGCCTGGAGTCGCCCACATCGGCGATCGGCCCAAGGGAGGCAGGAAAGATTTCTCCGCGGTCATCGCCAAGGCCAAAGGGCTGAAAGGTCTGAAGGCCAAGGAAGGGAAGAAGATTCCTATCGGTTTCGCCCACAATACGGTTCTCTCCCTCGCGGGCACGATCATCGAAAAGATCAAGGAGGGAAAGATCAAGAGGTTCATCGTCATGGCCGGATGCGACGGCCGGCACAAGAGCCGTGAGTATTTCACGGAAGTGGCCTCAAAACTTCCGGAAGGGACCCTCATTCTCACCGCCGGTTGCGCCAAGTACCGCTACAACATGCTCGACCTGGGGACCATCGACGGAATCCCAAGGGTTCTCGACGCGGGTCAATGTAACGACTCTTACTCATGGGCGGTAGTGGCCCTCAAGCTCGCCGAAGCGGTCGGTGCGGCCCACCCCAACGATCTCCCCCTCTCCTTCGACATCGGATGGTACGAGCAGAAGGCCGTTGCGGTTTTGCTGGCCCTTCTCTCCCTGGGGATCAAGGGAATCCGCCTCGGCCCCACGCTCCCCGCCTTCCTCTCCCCCAACGTCATCAAGGTCTTAGTCGAAAAGTTTGACATTAAACCCATAGACACACCGGAGAAAGACATCGCCTCAATGATGGCCGGGCATTGACACTTGAAGGGGGCGGCGACTCACAGCCGCCCCCTTCCTTTCGTTTCTCTACCCCTTTTCCCCCTCCCGTTCTCTCTTACCCCCTTTCGTGGTATTCTCGTAAAAAGATCGATTCCATGAGGGGGCACCATGAAGGAGCGCCTCATACGAAAGGTTTGTTGTGCTCTCTGCGGCACCTCTTCCCTACAAACCCTCTTCTGCTCTCTTCCTTCCGAAGGTCCCTCGGACCTTGACTCCCGTCCTCCCGAATGGGACCGCTCCGTTCTCCCCCACCTGGTCCAACGCTGTCATCACTGCGGTTATACGGCACCCGATATCACCAAGGGGGAGGAGAGGCTCTTCGAGATCTGGAAAAGTGGTGCTCCCCTTCTCCAGCAAGCCCCTGCCAAGCTCCCGGAAGAGGCGCTCGCCTTCCTCCGTTGGTCGGCCCTAGCCGAGAAGGCTGGAAAGTTGGTCGACGCCGCCTGGGGTGTCCTGTGGGGGGCCTGGATCTGCGATGATCACAACCTGGAGGGTCAACAGAGAGAGCTCCGCAAGAGGGCCTTCCAGCTCTTCCTTCCCCTCTGGGAGCGGAGGGTTCCCTTTGGTCCGGATCGGGAGACCGAACGACTTCTGCTGATCGACCTTCTGAGACGTTGCCGCCGCTTCGCCGAAGCACGAGCCGCCTCCATGATCGGCCTGGAAACAATCGAGAAGGAGCCCTGGAGGGCCCTCTTCCTCTTCGAGGCCCACTTATGCGAGAATAACGACGATGGTCCCCATACCTTCGAGGAGGCCCTTGAGGGACCAGCCTGAGCGAGGAGAAAAGCCGATGGACCTGAAAGAGTTCAACGAAAACGGGCACAAACTGATAGACTGGATCACCGAATACCTGCAAACCCTGGAGAGCTATCCGGTCAAGTCCCCTCTCCAACCCGGTGAAGTGAAGAAGGCCCTTCCCATCCACCCTCCCGAGAGGCCCGAAGAGTGGGAGAGCCAAATGTCGGACTTCGAAAAGATCATTCTCCCCGGAATGACCCACTGGCAACATCCCCGCTTCTTCGCCTACTTTCCGGCCAACAACAGCTACCCTTCCATCCTCGGTGAGTTGCTCACCGCCGCGATGGGGGCGCAATGCATGAGCTGGCAGACTTCCCCGGCGGCGACGGAGCTGGAGGAACGGGTCATGGAGTGGCTTAGGGAGCTGATCGGCCTCCCTGAGACCTTTACCGGAGTCATAGAGGAGACGGCAACATCCTCCACCCTCTGCGCTATTCTCTCCGCCCGGGAGAGGGCAACTTCGTTTCTCTCCAACGAAGAGGGTTTGCAGGCCTCCCACAGACTCCGGGTCTACTGCTCCCAAGAGGCCCACTCCTCCATAGAAAAAGATGTCAAGATCGCCGGAATCGGCCGCAAGAACCTCTGCAAGATTCCCGTCGATTCCGCCTATGCAATGATTCCGGAGGAACTCGAAAAGGCGGTTCAGAGAGACCTGGCCGCCGGCCTCCACCCCATGGCCGTCATCGCCGCCTTGGGCACCACGGGCTCCACCGCTCTGGACCCCCTGGTTCCTCTGGGACGAATCTGTAAAGAGCACAACCTCTGGTTTCACGTCGACGGCGCCTACGCCGGATCGGCCCTTCTTCTTCCGGAGATGCGCCACATTGCCGCAGGGATCGAAGAAGCCGACTCTTTCGTCTTTAACCCCCACAAATGGCTCTTCACGAACTTCGACCTCTCCGCTTACTTCGTCAAGGATGTTTCCACTCTGATCAGGACCTTCGAGATCCTCCCGGAATACCTCAAAACCGCCGAAGGGGATAGGGTCATCAACTACAGGGACTGGGGAATCGCCCTGGGCCGCCGCTTCAGGGCCCTGAAGCTCTGGATGGTCCTCAGAACCTACGGAGCCGAAGGGCTCCGGGAGACACTGCGGAACCACATCCGCTGGGCGGCCTGGCTGAGGGAGAGGATCGAGAAGGCTCCTGATTTTGAACTCATGGCCCCAGCCCCCCTATCGACTGTCTGCTTCCGTTTCCGACCTGCCGGAATCGACGAGACCCAGATCGATCGGATCAACAACATCCTCATGGAAAAGCTTAATGGAAGCGGGTTCCTCTACCTGACCCACACCAAGCTGAACGGTCGTTTCACCCTTCGTCTCGTGGTCGCTCAGACCCATGTGACGAAGCGTCATGTCGAGGAGGCCTGGGAAGCGGTCTCTTCAACCGCAAGGTCCCTTCCGGTTTCCTCTTGACGAAAGACCGACTCGGCCTATATTGATATTTACCGGTGAAAAACATGGAAATCTCCGTCAAAGTCGAACGTTTGCTCATGGATCCCCTTCACCAATCCCCCGTGATGATTCTCAGGGAGATCGGAGGAACCCGGGTTCTCCCCATCTGGATCGGACACTACGAAGCGGGCATCATCGCGGCTCTGCTGGAGGAAATCGCTCCTCCCAGGCCTATGACCGTAGATCTCATCGCCTCCATGCTTGACGAGCTTAACTGTTCTGTCAAGAAAGCGGTGGTATGTGATCTGAAAGAGAGCACCTACTTCGCCCGTCTTACCGTCTGCAGAGAGGATGGCACCGAGTCAGAGATTGACGCACGCCCCACAGACTCCGTCGCCTTGACCCTCCGTTCCAAGGCTCCTCTCTACGTAGAGGAGCATCTGCTGAAAGCTTTTGAGCCCTCCGAATCGATCCAGAACCTTTTCGCAAAGCCTATCAAGGATTGGCTCAACGAGCTGGACCCAAAAGATTTGGGCAAGTACAAGATGTGACCGGCCGTGGAATTTCTCTCTACTCTGGAGTGGAAGAGGCCTTGGACATTCTCCTTCTGTTGGGACGAAGAGGGGAAGGTTGTCAGATGTTCCTTCACTTCCCTGAAGGGGGAGAGGGCGACTCCCCCCAAGGCTCTCCTGCAGGCCTTCGAGGAGTATCTCTTCCAGGGAGTTCCTCTTCCGGAGGTTCCCTTCCGTTTCCTCCGTGAGCCTACTCCGTTTCAGAGAAGGGTGTGGGAAACGACTCGTTCAATCCCTTTCGGAGAGACCCTGACCTACGGAGACGTCGCCGACAGGATAGGGCACCCCGACGCGGCAAGGGCCATCGGAAACGCCTTGGGAGCCAACCCTCTTCCGCTGATCATCCCCTGCCATCGGGTGGTAGGAAAGAAGGGGCCGGGAGGCTTCTCCGCTGGGAGAGACCTCCCGGGACCCCTGATCAAAGTCACCCTCTTAAGAGGGGAGGGTGTTCAGATTCTTCCGGGATAAACCTTCAAAGCCTCGCCGAAGACCTTCATGGCCTTCTCGAGTTTGTCGCATTCGAGGACATAGGCCATTCTCACCTCGTCCGTCCCCATTCCCGTGGTAGAGTAGAAACCTTGAGCGGGGGCGACCATGACGGTCTGCTTCTCGTATTCAAAGCTCTCCAGGAGCCACCTGGCGAAGTCTTCCGAATCGGCGATCGGCAGCTTGACAACCATGTAGAAAGCCCCCTGGGGCATCTCGAGAACGACACCGGGGATCTTCTTGAGCTCCTTGTACATGATGTCCCTGCGCCGCTTATACTCCTGCTGAACCGTCTTGAAGTAGTCGAAGCTCAGCCGGAAACCGGCGGCCGCTCCCACCTGCTCCACCATGGGGGGACAGAGCCTGGCCTGGGCGAGTTTCATGGCCCCGCCGATCACCTCTTTGTTCTTACAGACAAGGTATCCGACCCTGGCTCCGCAGGCGCTGTAGCGCTTCGAGATGGAGTCCACGACGATGACCCTCTCCTCAGCCTCCGGAAAGGAGAGCATACTCGTGTAGCCGGCGCCGTCGTAAATAAACTCCCGGTAAACCTCATCGCTGATGATGTAGAGCTTGTGCTTGAGCGCGAGGTCAACGACTCTTTTCATCTCTTCCCGAGTGTAGACGGTCCCGGTCGGGTTGTTGGGGGAACAGAGGAGGATGGCCCGAGTCCTGTGGGTGATACGGCTCTCGATCTCATCGGTCGGAGGGAGGGCGAAACCGTTCTCGGCCTTCGTCGTGACGGGGACGATTTTCAGGTCATTCGTCGAAGCATAGCTGTTGTAGTTGGTGTAGTAGGGCTCGAAGGCGATGATCTCTTGGCCAGGATCGGCGACAATGGAGAAGGCGAAGGAGATCGCCTCGCTTCCCCCGTTGGTGACGACGATCTGCTCGGGGGCGACCTTCAGGTTGTAGTGGGTGAAGTATTCACAGATTGCCTCCCTGAGGTAGGGTTCCCCCTGGGAGTAACCGTAGGGAATGATGGAAGCGGAGAAGTTCCTGATGGCGTTGATGATCTCCGGGGGGGTGTTGATGTCGGGCTGGCCGATGTTCAAATGGTAGACATAGGTGCCCCGCTTCTTAGCGGCGTCTGCGAAGGGGACGAGCTTCCGGATCGGGGAAGCCTGCATCGTTGAAACACGGTTGGATATCATGAGTGCCTCCTAAGATGTATGAAAGAGAGTACAAGAGAGAGAGCTTTCACCGCTCTTCTCTAGTGGAAAAAGCCTTCACTTTTACGATTCCGGCCCCTCCGAAGAGGTCTCCGCCTCCTTTCTCATGGCTTTGAGCTGATCGAACCTGAGTTGGTAGCGAAAGCGAAAGGGGAAGAGGGTGAAGTGAACGAGAAGGCCGATGATGATCACCATCAGAGCCCTGAAGTAAGTGGCGCCAAGGAAGTAGGAGAGCAAACCGACGACCCCAATAGAGGAGGCCACAGACATGACGATGATATCCATGGTGTACCACCGGTCGAAGGCCTCGTTATCGCTCTTTCGGTGGAGGTTGGCGGGGAAGAAGATGAACCGCCGCAGGGCGACCACCGAGAGGACCAAGAAAGCCGCCACATAGAAGGAGTACCTCTCCACGCTTCCGGTGTCGAGAGTGAGGGGCTGCTGCCACTTGACAACCTCCTGAAGGAGGTAGATCAAGGGGATGTAAAGCACATCGGCGAAAAGCATCGCCACGGCGATCGTCTGAAGAACCTTCAATTTCGATTCGTTCATTCGTCCTCTCCCATCTGCTGGCTCAAGGCGGCCAGGATTCCGTCGGAATCCCTCCATCGCTCCTCGACCTTCACCCGAAGTTCCAGGTAGATCTTCTGCCCGGTCATGCTCTCCATCTCCTCCCGGGCCTCTTTTCCGATCCGGGCAAGGAGAGAACCTCTTCTGCCGATGATGATCTTCCTGTGGTTATCCCTCTCCACAAGGATGTCCGCCTGGAGGTAGAGCATCCCCTCCCTTTTCTCCACCGTATTGACCATGACGGCGACTCCATAGGGGACCTCTTCGCGGGTGTACCAGAGAATCTTCTCCCGAACGGTCTCGGAGATGACAAACTTTCTCTTCAATACCGTCACCGTGTCGGAGGGGTAAAAGAGGGGGCCTTCCGGTAGATAGTCGTAGATTTTGGCTTCCAGGAGTTCCAGGTTATCCCCTCTCTGAGCGGAGAGAGGAAATATCTCCTGGAAGATCCCCATCTGTGCGAATTTGGCGATGAGGGGGAGGGCCCGCGATTTGTTGACCTTGTCCAATTTATTGATGATCAGGAACTTCGGCTGTTTGTACCTTCTGAGAACTTCCAGGGAAAAGTCGTCTCCCTTTCCCCACTCTTCGGTGACATCCACGAGGAAGAGAATCAGGTCACAATCCTCCAGGGCCGCGTAGACCTGGTCCATCATCTCCTGGTTCAGGCGGTGGAGCGGCCTATGGATCCCTGGGTTATCCAAAAAGACGATCTGCCCCTTTTCGCAGGTCTTAACACCCAGGATTTGGTTCCGTGTCGTCTGGGGCTTGTCGGAGACGATAGCCACCTTCTGCCCCAGAAAGGCGTTCAGGAGCGTCGATTTTCCGACGTTGGGCCTTCCCACGAGGCTGACGAAACCGGACTTCAGGCTGGGCTTCTTCTTCCGAGGCGCCTTCTTGGTGATCTTCTTCGCCGGAGCCTTCTCCTCGGGTGGGCTCTTTTTCTTCACACTCTTTTTGGCCTTCTCTTCCCCCGTAGAGGGAGAACTCTTCTTCACGGCCCTTTTCGCCGGAGCTTTCACCTGGGAGGTCTCATCGGCAGGGGGCCGGGAGAGTTCTTCTAGAGGGGACTCGGAGACTGTCTTCGCTGTGCTCTTCTTTCTTTCACTCATTCTTTCTATTTTAGCCCATATTTGCTCCGGGAGCAACGAAGTTCCAGCAAGCTCCCTTCTGTGCTATAGTTTTCCCGGTAAAAATGAAAAACGTCGACCGAACCGAAGCCCTCCTCTCGAAGATTTCCCTCTTCGTCGGGGAGAGAGGCGCCTTGGGGGAGAAGGTTCTGAAAGAGCGGAAAGATCCCTTCTCCGTCCTCGTTTCCGTACTTTTAAGCGCCAGAACCAGGGACGAGACGACGGAGAAGGTCGTAAACACCCTCTTCTCCAGGGCTTCTTCCCCTGAACAGATGCTCACCCTCAGCCAGGCGGAGCTCGAAAGCCTCCTCCACCCTCTAGGCTTCTACCGGCAGAAAGCCAAACACCTCCTGGAGCTTTCCAGGCTCCTCGTGGAAAGGTTCTCCGGAAGGGTCCCCGATACCCGTGAAGAGCTGGTCTCTCTCCCCGGAGTCGGGAGAAAAACAGCCAACCTCGTTCTCAACCTAAGCTTCGAAAAAGAGGCCATCTGCGTCGACACTCATGTCCACAGAATCAGCAACCGCCTCGGACTCGTAAAGACACGGACTCCCGGGGAGACCGAAGAGGCCCTCATGGGGGTCCTCCCCAGGAATTGGTGGATCCCGATCAACCGCCTCCTGGTTGTCTTCGGCAAAGAGGTTTGCCTTCCCCGCTATCCCAAGTGTCCTCTCTGCCCGGTCAGGGACCTCTGTCCCCTAGGGCAAGGTGAAAAACGATGAGAATCGGCTACGATATCCGCCCCTTCCTCTCCCGGGAGACAGGAGTGGGGATCTACTGGCGCAACCTGCTTTTCTCCTTGGCCGCCATAGATCGGGAAGATGAGTTCTGCCTCTTCTCAGCCTCCTGGAAGGAGCGTTTTTTCAAGGATCGCCTCCCCCCCTTCGCCAGGAAGCGCTTCGTCGATCTTCCCCTTCCCGTTCAGGCTCTCAACTCCCTCTGGTATAAGAGAAACTTTCCCCCTCTGGACCTCTTCTTCCTCCGTCCCCTGGACCTTGTCCACTCCCCTTCACCCCTTCCGACTCCTGGAGGGAAACGTAACATCCTCACCGTCCACGACCTGACCTTCTGGTTGAGGCCAGAGCTCGTCCAGGAGGATGCTCGAGCCTACTTCCGCAACCGCTTCGTCTCGGCCCTGGAGAGGGCCGACGGCGTCATCACCTCTTCGGAGACCGTCCGGAAACAATTCCGGGAGAACTTTCCCAACTTCAACAAGAGGCGGGTCCGCACGGTCAATCCTGGAGGCGACCACCTTCCCCCGGGCGAACCCTGGCCTCTTCCGGTGGAGGGACCCTTTCTCCTCTTCGTGGGGACCGTGGAACTCCGCAAGAACATTCCCTTGCTTCTGAAGGCTTTTCAAGGAATCCGCTCCCGGGAGCCGAACCTCTCCCTTCTTCTCGTGGGCCATGTCGAGAAGAACCTTCTTCCCCTCTTCCCCCAACCAGGAGTCACCCTCTTCGAAGAGTACCTCTCTCCCGCCAGGCTCAAATTTCTCATGGAGAAGGCGGAGATGTTGGTCTTTCCCTCTCTGGAAGAGGGATTCGGTCTTCCTATCCTCGAGGCGGCCTCGGCGAACCTTCCGGTCGTCGCCTCGGACATTCCCGTCTTTCGGGAGCTCTTCTCCCCCTTTCCCCTCCTCTTTCCACCCTCAGACCCTGAGCCCCTCGTAGAGACCGTCCTCTCACTCCTCTACGACTCATCTCTCAGGGAGGAGTGCAGGCGCCTGGGGAAGATTCTCTCAAGCCGTTATACCTGGAGCCGTTGCGCCGAAGAGGTCCTCAGCTTTTACAGGGAGATCGTCCCTTGAGAATCGCCGTCGACGGGTATGAGCTCCATGGAGGGTTCACAGGGGTCGGTCGATACCTGAGGAGCCTCCTCAAGAATCTTCTGAAGGTCAGCAGAGAGAATAGCTACACCCTCTTCCTCCGGGAGCCCCTCGCAACACCTTGGGAGAGCGAGACGCTTGAGACGAGGGTCCTTTTCCCCTCCAGGGGAGGCTACACTCTCTGGCAAAACCAGAGGCTTCGCCCGGCCCTGGACCCTAAGCTCTTCGACCTCTTCTGGTCTCCCAACTACAACCTCCCCCTCTCCCCACCCCTCCCGTCACTCTTGACGGTTCATGATGTCTCCTGGAAAGCCCTTCCCGAGGACTACACCTTCAGAGACAGATTCTTACGGGACCTGAAAAGCCGTCTCTCTTTCCCTAAGGCCAGGAAGATCTTCACCGATTCCTCCCATGGCCGCGGGGAGATTCTCCGCTTTTACCCCTCTCTCCCCCCCGAGAAAGTCTACCCCGTTCCCCTGGGGATTGAGGAGAGCTTTCACCCCGCATCGGCCGAGGAGGTTACCCTCTTCCGCCGACGGTATAACCTGAAAGCATCAAGAGTTCTCGGCTTCCTGGGAACTTTTTTCCCGAGGCGCCACGTGGGAGCTTTGATCTCCGTCCTCCCGGCGGTCCGGCGTGAGTGTGACGTCGAGTTGCTCCTGGTCGGACGGAACGCGGACCCTTCTCTGACCCCTGAGGTCCTCTCCTCTTCCGGAGTCAGATGGATCGACCGTCTCGACGAGGCAGAGCTGAACTCGTTCTATTCAACCCTTTCCCTCTTCCTCTACCCCTCCTCCTACGAAGGCTTCGGATTTCCCCCCATGGAGGCCCTCTGTTGTGGAACTCCCCCGCTTCTTCTGTCCGGATCCTCTCTGGAAGAGTACCTTACCGGTTGCTCGCTCTTCCTGGAAGAAGCCCAACCGGAGAAGATCTCCCGCATGATTCTCGACTACCTCGACCATGAAGAGGATCGAAAGCGTTCCCTTCTATCTAGGTGGAACCTTATGAGGCCGTGCTTTACATGGGAAAGAACCGCCAAAGAGTACCTCCCCCTCTTGGCCCCATAAAATATCTCCCTCTCGCCGTTTCTGCTAGAATAGGGGAGCAGAGGTTGAAAGTCATGAAAGAGCAAGCCGCCCGAAGACTCAATGGAGGAGACGTTCTGTGAAGACAAAACTTCTCTACCGGTGCGGAGAGTGCGGCGCCACCTCTTTGAAGTGGGCGGGACGGTGCCCCGGATGCGGGGCCTGGAACACCCTAACCGAAGAGGTCGTCCAATCCGAAAAACGTTCTGCTTCGCACCGCTCCAAGGCCCCGGAAATCACTCCCCTCAAGGGGCTATCAGCCCTCGAAGAGAGCCGAATCACCACGGGCATCAGCGAGTTGGACCGCGTCCTGGGGGGAGGTTTCGTCAAGGGTGAGGTAGTCCTCCTGGGTGGAGAACCGGGAGTCGGAAAGTCCACGCTCCTCCTCCAGGCCGCCGAGAAACTCGCCTCTCAAGGCCATAAGGTGCTCTACGCTTCAGGCGAAGAGTCCTCCTCTCAGATCAAGATGAGAGCGGACCGTTTGGAGTTACCGGGGGAGAATATCTTCCTCCTCTCCACAAACAGTGCCGAGGAGATTCTCGAATCTCTGGATTCCCAGGAGTATGCGGTCTTGATCGTGGACTCCATTCAAACCGTCGCCTACGAGGGACTCGACACAGGCGCAGGATCGGTGGTACAGATCCGCGCCGTCGCCTCAGGGCTGATCGAGAAGGCGAAAACCACTGGCCTCATCGTTGTTCTTGTCGGCCACATCACCAAGGGTGGGGAGCTTGCGGGGCCGAAGGTTTTGGAACACCTCGTCGACGCCGTCCTCTACTTCGAAGGGGACCGCTTTCATCAAGGCCGGATCCTCCGGGCTATCAAAAACCGTTTCGGAGCGTCCTTCGAAGTCGGCCTCTTCGAAATCACAGGACACGGGCTGATGCCCGTCGAGAACCCTTTCTCCCTCTGGGAATCCGAAGAACGCTCCCAGGAGACCGGGGTCGCCATTCTTCCGGCCATCGAAGGGGCCCGACCCCTCCTCGTCGAGATCCAGGCCTTGGTCACCCCCTCCCCCTTTATGGGTAACCCCAGGCGGATCTTCTTAGGCGTCGACAGAAATCGTGGATCCATGCTCATCGCCGTCATGGAGAAAAGGCTTGGGGTAAAGTTTTTCCAAGACGACATTTTTGTCAAAGTTTCCGGCGGGCTCTCGCTCCAAGATCCGGCCATCGACCTCGCCATGGCCGCCGCCCTCCTCTCCTCCAAAACGGGGGTCAGAGCGAAGAACAATGCGGTCTTCCTCGGTGAAGTCTCACTGAGTGGGGAAGTACGTCCCCCCTACCTTCTGACTCCCAGGCTGAAAGAGGCTGTGAAGTTCGGCTTTCCCTTGATCGTTACGGCCCCTTCACCGGACCTGATCCTGCCGGAAGGGGCGCGTATCGATAGAATCAAGACATTAACGGGCCTCCGTTCCTACTTTCATAAAAGGACTGAACCATGACATCACTCCTGTTTCCTTTACTCATCATCATCGTCACCACGGTCTCTTCCTACTTTTACCCCGTTCTTCCGGCCCACCCGGCGGTCTCTTCCATCCTCGGCCTCTTCCTCTCTGTTCTCCTCCTTCTCCTCCTCCGACGTCTCTCACAGGGCCACTTTGTCTCCTTCTGGGGAGGCACTTTGGGGTTCCTTCTTGGAGCCCTGATCGGCTTTCTGTTCTCCAAGACTCTGGGAGTCTTCGCGGTTCAGAATCCCTTCTTCCCGATTCTCTTCCGGGGCGTCTTCCCTCTCTTAGGGTCCTATCTGGGTCTCCTTCAGCCGGATTGGTTTAAGCCTTCGGTTCTGAAAACGTTGGAAGAGGGCTCCTCCAAAGGATCATCGGTCAAGATCATCGACACCTCCGCCATCATTGATGGGCGGATGTCCGATATCTGCGAGACGGGCTTCTTCGAAGGAAGGCTCGTGGTTCCCTCCTTCGTTCTCAACGAGCTGCAACAGGTTTCTGATTCCTCGGATTCCCTCAAACGACAGCGAGGCAGAAGAGGCTTTGATATCCTGCAGCAGCTCAAGAAGTGCCCCCACATCGACGTGGAAGTCTGCGAGACCGACTACCCGGAGATCAAAGAGGTCGATCTCAAACTCCTTCAGCTCGCGCGAGACCGCGGAGGGAAGATTATCACCACCGATTTCAACCTCAACAAGGTGGCGAAGATTCATGGAATCCAGATTCTCAACATCAACGAATTGGCCAACGCCCTCAAACCCGTCGTCCTCCCTGGAGAGCGGATCAAAGTTTACATTCTGAAAGAGGGAAAAGAGAAGGACCAGGGTGTCTCCTATCTGGAAGACGGGACCATGGTGGTCGTGGACAACGCCCGTCGGATGATCGGCCAAACCATCGAGATCGCCGTCACCTCCGTCCTCCAAACCGTCGCCGGAAAGATGATCTTCGGGCGTTACGATACCAGCAGCCCCGAGCAGGAGTAAACGCTAGAACCAGGATAAAGCGGCTATGG
>Ga0116193_1000795_pt1 | contig 28183 bp, 27 predicted proteins | sample AD_UKC115_MetaG_FD_89892 | JGI IMG/M metagenome (GOLD analysis project Ga0116193, IMG submission 89892) | Active sludge microbial communities of municipal wastewater-treating anaerobic digesters from Hong Kong - AD_UKC115_MetaG | ecosystem: Engineered > Bioreactor > Anaerobic > Digestate... | reverse complement strand
CCGTTAAAACGGGCAGCCATATCTGCAGCTTTATCAAAGGAACGATTGGATACAATTACGGATTGCACTCCGTTGGTCATCAGGTGGCGGGTGGTTAACTCACTCATTTCCCCCGCACCAACCACCATGACCGTCTTTCCGGCCAATGTACCCAGGCTCTGGCGAGCCAGCTCCACAGCAGCATAACTAACTGAAAGGGGGAGTTTTTCCAGACTGGTTTGCGTACGAACCTTTTTCCCCACCCTGATTGCCTTTTGAAAAAGGACGTTCAATATCGGATCGGAGACTTCCATCTCCAAGGCCAGCTGGTAAGCTTCTTTAACCTGGCCTATAATCTGGGACTCCCCCACAATCATTGAATCCAGCCCGGCAGCCACGCGAAAGATGTGCAGAATAGCGTCGTGGCAATTAGGTTGGTAAATATACTTATCCAGTTCGCTGGATTCCATCCCCGACAACTCAACCAGAAAATTTCGTAAAGACTGCATTCCCGGCTCGATATCCCGGGCGGTGGCATAGACCTCGGTACGGTTACAGGTTGACAGTATGACAGCTCCCTCAATATCCGGGCAGCTTTTTAGCCGGGCATAAGCTCGCTTGAAGCCGCCGGCGGAAATAGCCAACCTCTCCCGAACCTCCACCGGAGCAGTCTGATGACTTACTCCTGCCAGGAGGACATACATTTTTCCACCCGCTCCCTCACCTTTTCAATATCCCCCACTTCAACCAATGCCAAAATTTCCGGTGTTACCAGACTAGCAAACAACTGGCGCCGTTTGTCGATATCGGGAATGGTGGCTTTAATATAGTCACGCTTTTCCCCTAGAATCTCGACATACTCGCCATAGGCCCTATTTACAACTTCGCCCAGCCGATCGCGTAACCTTCGGGCCAATAAAGGACTTTTTCCCTCGGTGGAAATGGCCAATACCAGCGAATCACGTCTCAATACCGCCGGTAGAAAAAAATCACAGTTAGGCGGATCGTCAACCGCATTTACGGGTATGCCTGTTTCCCGACACCAGTTAACCACGGTTTGGTTGACCACCATATCATCCGTAGCCACAAAAACCAGGCTCATACCGGCCAGGTCGGTTTTTTTGGCCTCCCGCTCCAGGAGATAAATTCTACCCTCGTTTGCCCAGCATCGAATATCGTCTTCCGCACCCGGACTAACCACAGTAATGGAAGTGCCACAGGCAAACAAGTCTTCCACCTTGCGCCGGGCAACCTTGCCCCCACCTATGACGAGACACTTTTTTCCTTCGAGGTTAAGGAAAACTGGAAATAGATGCGACATTACTACTCCTCGCACATTCTAAAAAAAAAGGTCTGTCCACAGACCTTATTTATCCACCTTCTCCTCCAGTTCGTCAAACTCCTCCTCCTTGGCCTTGCGGAAGTTTTGCAGTGCTTTCCCCATGGACTGCCCAACCTGGGGCAACTTTCCCGGGCCAACAATAATCAAAACAATAGCCAGAACCAAAATCAGTTCCCATGGTCCGATGTTACCGATAAAGCCCAACACATTGCTCCCTCCTTTACTAAAACCTACTCCCTACTTGGAAACGCGCCATTGCTTGCGTTTTAACCCCCATTCTCACTGATATTATGACAAATAGCCTCTGCTTTGTAAAGGACATGCCAGCCTGCGGCCTACCTCTGTTTCACCTATTCTGCCGGCTCAGTTTCCAACTCCTGATAACCTCTGGGCTTGACCATTTTTGCCACCCAGACACTGATTTCATAAAGCAGATACACCGGACCAGCCATCAGCATCTGCGAAAAGGGATCCGGTCCCGGGGTTAGGACGGCCGCCAGGATTACAATTGCCAGCAGGGCATACTTTCTGTTGCGGGCCATGGCTTCATAGCTTATCCACCCCATTTTGCGCAGGAAAAAAACCACCACCGGGAGTTGAAAAACCAGGCCAAAAGGCAGCGTAAAAGCAGTGACAAAAGATACATACTGGTCGACTTTAAACATGGTATCCAGGTTTTCGCCAGCAATATAAATGAAAAAGTTCAGCACCAATCGCAAAATACCAAAGTAGGCAAAAAGAACTCCCCCCACAAATAGTCCCACACTAACGGGAAAGAGTCCATAGATGTACTTGCGCTCATGGGGGTAGAGGGCTGGTTTGAAGAACCGCCATATCGACCAGACAACAACAGGAAAAGCCAGCACAAAACCGCCATAGAAGGCCAGCTTCAATTTAACAAAGAAGGCCTCGGTTACCCCGGTTACCACCAGGTTTTCATTCAAAGACCGTAACGGCTCGGTAATAATAGCCAGGATTTGCTCGCTGTAGTAAAAACAGAAAACAGCCGCTGCAACAATGGCAATGAGGCTCACAATCAGGGACACCCGCAATGCTTCCAGGTGCTCAATAATGGTCTGTTTGTCCTCGGCTGAAAGTTCCTTCAATGCCAAAACCACTTCACCCTCTACCCATTAAAGTATTCCATCGCCCATTGTCCACCAATCAGCCCCGTTACTAATAGTCGCGATCAAGAATAAAATCTGTCAGCTCATAAAAGGTATTTCGGATCGGCACGTCAGGAAGAAGCCCGAGCTGCCGCCGCGCCTTTTCCGCAAAATGCTGGGTTACAGCATAGGCATAATCTATCCCATCTGAATCAAGGACAATATCTATAATTCGCTCCGGCCGCTCCAGGCAGGCCTGCGGTGATGAAAGCAAGGTTGATAATTCTTGTCGCTCACGACTGTATTTGAGTGCGTATAGGGAAGGCAAGGTGATGATACCCTGACGAATGTCACTGCCCGTAGGCTTGCCCAGGGTTTTTTCGTCGGCTACAAAATCCAGGATATCATCGGTAATCTGAAAACCCATCCCCAAATAATAACCATAGTTCTTCAAAGCGTCAATTTCCGTCAGGGAGGCCCCGCAAATCATAGCTCCCAGTTCGCAGCTTACAGAAATAAGCAGAGCGGTTTTTCTCTCAATACGGCGCAGGTAATTTTTGAGTCCCAGAGACACGTCATAACAACTTAACATTTGCACGATTTCGCCCTCGCAGATTTGCATACTGGCGCGGGCAATCACGTCTGTTACTTCGGAACGACAGTAAGATGCTATGATAGCCATCGCCTGCGCGAATATATAGTTTCCAGCATAGAGGGAAACCCGATTTCCCCAGGCACTCTTTACGGTAGCCGTTCCCCGCCTGGTATCGGAATTATCAATCACATCGTCATGTACCAGGGTAGCCATGTGAATCAGTTCCAGGGCCACTGCCAGGGGAATGACCTCGGAGACTTCTTCCTGGAAAACCCGGGCTGCCAACAAAGCGAAGGCAGGCCGCAACCGCTTCCCTCCCGCCTTAATGAGATGTGCCGAGGCCTCGTCCAGCAGAGGCAGCCCACTATTAATATTGGTGGAAAGCTGTTTTTCCACCAGATTTAGCTCTTTTTCGATCGGTGCAAAGAAGCCGAAAGATGACATGTTCTACCCCTCATAAACCTGGTTACGGACCAATCCGCGAACCACTGCCTGTGGCAGCCACCATATCCATCTTAATATTCGACCTGAAAGGGGTGAAACCCTTTCCCATTCATTGATTCTTTGATTCCGCTGCGAAAAGTTTTAAGGTCCTGGTTGGGGTTGACAAATACTCCATGGTCACGCCCCTGCATATATATACATCCGCATATGGTTTGTGCAGTAGTATTATTCCTCAGATTTCTTTTACTGCCGATAGCGCGCAAACAACTGATGGGAAATCCCCATATTATCCAGCACTTTCCCCACCACAAAATCGACCATGTCACCCAGGTTCATAGGGCCATGATAAAAGCCAGGCATAGCAGGGATAACATGTGCGCCCAATTCCGATAGGGTTAGCATGTTGCGCAGGTGAATACTGTTTAAAGGTGTTTCCCGGGGAACTACCAGCAGAGGCCGCCGCTCTTTCAGTGCTACATCGGCGGCCCGTTCGATCAGGGTCCTGGCACTGCCGTGGGCAATGGCCGAAAGAGTAGCCATAGTGCAAGGTATAACCACCATCCCACTATTCAGGAAAGACCCGCTGGCTGGCAGGGCGGCAATATCATCGTTGTCATAAATCACCAGATCCGGTTGCGAAAAATGCTGCCGCAAGGCCTCCCCCAGCCCCACTTGCAGATCCCATCCCAATTCCTGTTCCATAACCAGAGCCCCGGCCTCACTTACAATGAGGTGCACTTGCCTCCCGCTTTTTAACAGCTCCTCCACCAGCCGCACCCCATAGATAACCCCGCTGGCTCCGGTAATAGCCACTACCCAATTGCTCGAGGATCTATCCATGACCTTGTCCTCCTTGTTTTTCCCGATAGCCAGGTAAATTCGACATTATAACAAACTCTCTTCGTCTTCGCCGATAAACCAGGTTTACTGCAACTAAAGGAAAATGTCTGCCAGACTGGCCGCAAAAATAATCAGACCAACATAGCGGTTTATTTTAAACGAGGCAAAATTAACCCGGCTCAAATCGCCGGGACGTACCAGCACATGTTCATAAATCAGAACCAGGGACGCAAAAGCCACTCCGGTATAATACCAGCTTCCCAGTTTCAGTGCCAGGCCATTCCCAATCAGAAATAACACGGTAAAGAGGTGAAAAGCGGCGGAAAACACCAGTGCTCCTTTTTCCCCGAAACGGGCCGGGATGGAGAATAACCCCTGTGTCCGGTCAAATTCAATATCCTGGCAGGCATACATGGTATCAAAACCTGCAATCCAACAGGCTACCGCCAGCCCCAGAATTAAAGGCTGCCATGCCAGGGTTCCGGTCACCGCGATCCAGGCTCCTACCGGCCCCATGCCAATAGCCAGCCCCAATATCAAATGGCACCACCAGGTAAAGCGCTTGGTGTAGGAATAACCCCACAGAATAATGACCGCCAGTGGGGATAGCTTTAGACAAAGGGGGTTGAGGCGAGCGGCAGAGAAAAACAGCAGGAACAAAAAGACGAACACCAGTACCCAAATCCACATTACGGGCAGCTTGCCGGCGGGCAGTATCCATCCAGTTGTACGCGGATTGGCCCGGTCAAATTCCAGATCAATAAGACGATTCAGGCACAGAGCGGCAGAACGGGCCGCCACCATGGCAACGGTTATCCATAGCAGCTGCTCAGCAGTGGGCAGGCCCCGGACCGCCAGAAATGCCCCTAGATAAGCAAAAGGTAATCCGAAGAGAGTATGCCCGAAATCGATTAATTGCAGAAAATTCTTTATCCTAGTCAAGTCCGTATTCACTCCACCTGCGGCTTACCAGGTCGCTAATCTTCGGGTCCATAACAATGTCTTCCGGCCATTCCCGGCCATGTCCTTCCCCCATCCACTTGCGGGTAGCATCAATCCCCATTTTGGAACCAAACAGGGGCAGGGGGGCGGAATGATCCAGAACCTCCAGCGGTCCATCAACTATCATGGTATCCCGGCGGGGATCTACATTATTAAACACCTTCCACATTACTTCGGAAACATTTTGCACATTTACATCAGCATCAACCACTACAATAAACTTGGCGAACATCATCTGCCCCAATCCCCACAGGGCACTCATTACCTTACGGGCATGCCCGGGAAAAGACTTGTTTATGGACACCAGCACACAGTTGTGAAAAACACCTTCCATGGGGAGATGCATGTCCACGACTTCGGGAAGCTGAAGCTTCATCAGCGGAAGGAAGATCCTTTCCGTGGCCAGGGCCATGAAGCAATCTTCCTGCGGAGGTTTGCCCACAATAGTTGCCGGATAAACCGGGTTCTTTTTGCGGGTCAAACAGGTTATGTGAAATACAGGATACTCCCCCGCCAGGGAATAATAGCCGGTATGGTCGCCAAACGGCCCTTCAATGCGACGTTCATGAGGATCGACAAAACCTTCCAGAACAATCTCCGCGTCGGCCGGCACTTCCAGGTCGATGGTCTTGCATTTTACCACTTCCACCGGCTTCTTGCGCAGAAAACCGGCGAAGATCAATTCATCAATGTCTGGGGGCAGCGGGGCGGTTGCCGCATAGGTTATGGCCGGGTCTCCACCCAGAGCGACAGCAACTGGCGTGGCCTCCCCCCGGGCACTATTGCGGGCATAAATACGGGCGCCGTCGTGATGAGTATGCCAGTGCATCCCCGTTGTCGTCCCATCAAAAACCTGCAGACGGTACATACCAACATTGCGCTTGCCATTTTCCAAATCACGCGTGTATACCTGGGGCAAGGTGATAAATCTTCCCGCATCACCGGGCCAGCACTTTAATACAGGCAAATCGTTAAGTGAAGCATGGTAGTCGACTACTTCCTGGCAGGCTCCATTGCGGACAGTGCGGGGCAAAAAAGAGGAAAGCTGGGCCAGGCGCGGAAGTATTTTCACCTTTTCCAGCAGATTACCCGGTACTTTATCGGTAATCTCCAGTATATCCATAATTTCAGCAGCAATATCATCCAGGGACTCCACCTGCAAACTCAGGGCCATTCGCCGGGGGCTGCCAAAAGCATTGATAAGAACGGGAAAATCAGACCCGCGGACATTTTCGAACAGCAATGCAGGGCCATGGGCTTTGCTAACCCGGTCGGTTATTTCCGTAATTTCCAGCTCGGGGTCGACTTCTGCCTTGATACGTTTCAGCTCTCCGTGTTTTTCCAGCGTTCTAATAAACTCCTGCAAATCCCGGTAGGCCAAAATCCCTGCCCCCTTCAAATTTTTTTGCCTGCTTCGGTGCTCCGGGAGCTATACCTTCCCTGGAGATGCTAAAAGGGAAAAATGTATTTCCCCCTTCATTTAATTATGCGGGCAATTTACCGGAATTAAATCACAGCCACCTGCTCCATATCACATAGATAGCCTTCCAATTCCTCCAATGCCCGTACCAAAACCGACCCTCCGGCCGCCTGGTCCACAGCTAAACTTTTCAACAGCTTTTCGGCATTACATAAGTATTCGCGGGCGTGACTGTAAAGGGTTTTATGGTAAAGGAGCTCCACCGCCATTCCAAGATTGAAGCCCATATCACCATACTGCTGTTTAACTGCATCCGGGACGCCAGCCAGTTCCGCACAGGTCGAAAAAGAGGTCCGGTAGAACGAAGCCCTGGTCTGCTCCAGTACTTTCAGCTCCTGACCCTTGAGCTTGTGCTTTAATACCATACCGCTATTAATATCCGTAATCATAGCCGTCAACGGTTCCAGCAGCCCATCTACCCCGGCGTCCACCAACTGTTTCAATACCATACCAAATAGATAATCTCCAATAAGTATGCGAAACTGTAATTCCCGGCCATACTCCTGGCCTTCCTCATCGTCCCTAATCAGGGAATGAATGGAATGGGCCAGATAAAGGCTCTTAAATATATTAGCCATGGTAATGGCGGTAGCCCGGTTGGTACCGGTAAATTTGTAAACACCGAGAACAAAAGGAGGAAGGAGCACTCCGGTAGGATCATAATCCAGTGGCTTAATATATTCCTGCAGTTCTTCCCACCAGGGGGATAGAGATTTCCGAAAGGTCTCTTGCAAATCATTTAATTCAGCATAGAGTTCCTGAAAAAAGGCATATTCCATCTTCAACTTGTCCCCCCCACCCTGATAAAAACAGAACTTTCACACTTACAACCCATAAACATGATATATGTCGTATTGATGCGATTGCAAGGGTTTTATTAATTATATCACAAAAGCCTGTTGCGGAATTTTAGAAATAACCTTTGCTTCCAACGCCAAAACCCTGTTTGGATGCATATGCAGGAGTTGTTCACGGAGCATGGTTGAAACACCCAGCGAAGGTGAAGCGGCGTAAGGGGGCGAGCCCCATGAATGGAGCGAGGGTAACCCCCGCAAGGATGCGAATGGGAACGTCCACCTGGAGCAGCGAGACGGGCAGTTGGTATTACCCATGCGGAATCTTAGCGAGGAATATTTATCCATCCAAGCTACCTTTCACTATTTAACCAACCTTAAATAAAACAAGGCCTTACTTGTTTCTTTTGTACAAGCAAGGCCCATCAGTCGGTATTTAAGTTCTCTCTACAGCTTCTTCGGTCTACTAAAATAGTATCCCTCCTAGATATTTACCACCAGGCGTTCTTCCCGGTCTTGCAAAAGTCCCCTCTTCACTTCCGACGCCTTTACCTCAGTCGCCCTAAACATGGTCTCCAGGTAAGAGCAGGCATCCCAGGGGTTTACTCTGTCGCCGCAGGTAAAAACGTCAACTGCAGCATACCCGAGTTCGGGCCAGGTATGAATCGCCAGGTGCGACTCGGAAATAACAACAACACCGCTTACACCTTGAGGACTGAATTTGTGGAAGACAACTTCTCTAATCTCGGCGCCAGCCTCTAAAGCGGCACTTACCATGATATCCTCCACCTTATGGATATCGTTGAGTACATCGAAGTGGCAACCGTACAGTTCGGCTAAAACGTGGCGCCCCAAAGTCTGCAACGATCCCGCCTCCCTTCTGTTATTCAATGCCGTTCCCATACCTCCCTTCAAAAAACGTACATGTAGAATTTTAGCATATTTGTTGTTCATGTCAATAAAATACTGGTGATTTAACCGTGGTTTAATATGTAATATGATAGACATGACTAACGGGTGAAATTATAAAAACAACGCCCCATATTAAGCTGGCAAGGTGGGAAGGACTTAAAGCCCATAAGAAGTGCCCTTGCGAGCAAGGAGGAGTATAAAACAATGAAGAAAGCGATTACCTGGCTAGCGGTACTGCCTATTGCCTTCCTGCTCTTGTGCAGCCCGGCACAAGCAGATCAACTTCCGGACAAAAAAGTCGTAATTGTGATCCACGATTTTGTGGATATTAGCGACCTGGAGCAAGCCCGCACTCCAAACTTACATGCCCTTATCGCTCAGGGCGGTACCGGGCTTATGAATGTGCGCAGCCGCAGTGGTCTGCCCGCCAGTGCTTACATGTCCCTGGCAGTAGGGAGCCGGGCCGGGACCGTCGTCGGAGCGGAATTGTCCTTTAACTGCTGGGAACCCGTTCGAGGATGGTCAATCTACCCTGCTGACAACCCGGAAGCTCCGCTTGCCGGTGAACTCTATGCCAGTTTTACCGGCCAGGCTCCACCTGAACAGGGAATAGTCAACCCCTTTATTGAACCTATAAAGAATTATGCCTCTACCTTCAATCCACCTTATTTCCCCGCGCAGTTGGGGGAAAGAGCTCGCCAGGCAGGGTTACGGGTCGCTGTTCTGGGTAATGCGGATACCAGAGAGGCTTTGGATCGCAGCGCGGTTCTCCTGGCCATGGATGCCAATGGGCAGGTTGCCCACGGTAATGTCAGCCAAACTCTGCTGGAAGAAGACCCCTCCTTCCCCGGGGGGCTGCGAACCCGGTCCGAGGTATTTATCGATCAATTTTCCTCCCTTTATTGTGACAACGATATTCTGGTGGTAGATTTGGGGGATACCACACGGGTGGAAAAAAGTCGGGAAAACTGCTCTCCGGAAATGCTTAAAATACATAAGCAGAAGGCCCTGGAACGAAATGATTATCTGGTGGGAGAAATGCTCCACCAAATTGATCTGCAACAGACCATGCTGTTCCTCCTCACTCCCAATCCCAGCGGAGAAATGGTTAAGCAGGGAAACTTCGGGCTGGCGCCTATCCTGGTATACCAACCAGGAATACCCGCAGGACTTTTAAGCTCCTCCACGACCAGGCGGGCCGGTCTGGTGAGTAACTCGGATTTTCTCCCTGCCGTCATGGCTTTCCTGGGCGACAAACCTAAACCGGTTATGAAAACCACCCCCGGAACGGACCATAGTCTGCAGGCACTCGACCAGAAACTTGCTTTTCTGATTCGCCTGCGGCAGCAAAGGGGGGTTTTGCATCTCATTTTTATTTTCTTTGCTGTTTTGACTATTGCCGGAGGCTACTGGGTGCATATCTGCAAGCAGGAAAAAGGCTCCCGAGTTTTAAGCCTGCTGTTGTTGACTACTCTTAGTATGCCACTGGTTATCTTGTGCTTAAGTCTTTTCGGGTATCGTTCCATAGGACTGTCAGCTTGCTTACTGATCGGCCTTTCTATACTGGCGGGTGTAACTCTGTATTACGTTTTCGGCTCGAACCTTTTACCAGCCGTTCTCTGGCTTAGTTTTGCCACCATGCTGGCGATAACCGCGGATGCCTTTCTGGGCTCGCCCTTGATGATCAATTCAGCCCTGGGCTCAGATAGCATAGCCGGGGGACGCTTTTATGGAATTGGTAACGATTATATGGGCATACTCCTGGCCAGTTCCATTGTGAGCATAACCCTGCTGATTAGCTCTCTGCGCATGAAACCTTTGACTAAAGCACTACTCGGCCTGGTTCCTCTGGGGATTGTTACTACCGCTATTGGTCATCCTCATTATGGGGCCAATATGGGTGGATTGATAACTGGTATTGTCATGCTGGGCTTTTTCTACCTGGTGATAATGGAAATTCGCCTAACCCCGAAAAGGTTGGTCTTGATTGGCCTGACCGCCCTGGCAGGTGTTTTGGCAGTAGCCCGGTTGGATGCCCTGTTTAGCGCCAATCCTTCTCATGCCGGTCAAGCTATCACCAGCCTCTTTAGCGGTGGATGGACGGCCCTGTTTTCCATTATAAAGATCAAGCTGGGCATCCTGGGAAATGCCGTTTACCATTCCCCCTGGAGCCTGGTCTTGCTATTATCAGTAATCTTTTTGGCATCTTCCTGGATCCGCCACCAGCAGACTCTGGGCGATGTCCTCCGTCAGTTTCCGGCTGTGCAGAAAGCAGGCAATCTCCTGCTACTGACAGCCGTAACCGTTTTCCTCGTAAATGATACAGGGGTTATTGCCGCAGCACTAATTTTTCTTTACCTGTGCAGTTTACTGTGGGCAGCCCTGGCACAAAACAGGCTGAAGAAGGAAAGCGGTGGTGACCGGCTATGAAAAAAGCTATTCTGACAATATTACTTCTCCTTGCTATGCTCCTTCCCCAACCGTTCCAGGCCCTGGCCGCGCCGGTTGAGCAGCCAGGGGTGGTCATATTCCTGGTCGACAAACTTACTCTCGATGACCTGAGTCCGGAGACAACCCCCTTTCTATGGGAGTTAAGCCTGCAAGGGGGAATTGGGCTTCTGAATGCGACTACGGGTGGAACTCGTAACAGTGGCAACTCTTGCGTGACCATTTCTGCCGGCAAACCAGCGACAGCCGTCGCTGACAGCGGGCTAAATTATGCCGCAACCGAACTGGTGAACGGCGAACCGGCAGGTAAAATTTATACGCGTTATACCGGTGTTACCCCGCTACCTAATAACATAGTGGTACAGGAAATTGAAAAATTAAAAAGATTTAATGAGGAGAAGCAGGCTTATCCTGGAAAACTCGGAGATCAGGTTCATGCCCTGGGGTTAAAAACAGGTTTACTGGGAGACTCGGATCGTTTGGACCGCCCCTCCCGTCTCGGCGCCCTTCTCTTGATGGATTCACGGGGTATTATTGATCGGGGAGTAGTTGGAGAAAAAGTGCAAGTTCGTGACCCCGGAGCGGCCCTAAATATCCATACCGATTACCAGGCTCTGCTGGCCGAAAGTAAAACAGTGTCCGATTGTGATGTAGTGGTAGTGGAATTTGGTGACCTTAACCGCCTGGAGGCAGTTGATAGGTTTTTCCACCCCAACCAGTTAAAAAAAGAAAGGTTGCAAATACTTTCCAACATTGATAATTGTTGCCGGGACTTTCTAGCGCGGAAAGAATTCTCCGGGCGGTCCGTTTATGTTTTAAGTCCTTCCCCAACCCACAGCTCAGTGGAACGAGGCGAGTTGCTCACTCCCCTGGTTGTTGTTAAGCCCGGATTTCAAGGTATTCTCTCTGGCTATTCCACCCGCAGGGAGGGTATTGTTTCCAGCCTGGCCTTAAAAAATTCGATTGTCAGCAGTCTTAATTCGGAAACACGGGATACCATCTATACTGTTTTCCACCCCTATCCGGTAGATTTTCTTTCCCGGCTTGACCAGGGTCTGGTCTTTGGCTATATCCATCAGCCGCTGGTTATTATCATTACCCTGGCGGCAGTAGCACTGGCCCTTTTACTGGCCATTTACCTGGCTATCCGGAAAAAACATCGTCATTGGCTGCACCTGCTACTATCCCTGGTGGTAGCCACCCCCCTGACCTTCTTGCTTATTGCGCGGGTTCCCATGAACAACCCGCTTCTCTTCCTGGCTCTGGCGGGGGTCACCAGCTTTCTATTGGCTAGCCTCTCGCTGGCCCTGGGGGTCAAACTTAAAATACACCCACTGGCACCCCTTTTCCTGGCCACTATTTTTACCATCGCTCTGGATCTGTTTTTCGGTCTGGGGCTCTTGGAAAATTCCATGATGAGTTACCGCATTATGCAGGGTTCGCGTTACTACGGCCTGGGCAACGAATACATGGGTGTACTGATTGGCGCCACCATTGCTCTGGCAATTACCCTGCTACAGGAAAGGCCTTCTGCCCGACGAGTTCAACTGGTTGCCCTGCTATTTTGCGGCGTGGTGTTCCTCATCGCTTACCCCCGTTTTGGCATAAATGTGGGCGGAGCCATTACGGCTTGTCTGGCCCTGGGATATACCTATATGCAGTTTCGCCAGCACCCCTTCAACACCTACAAGGTTATCCTCTTGATCGTAGGCACTGCACTCCTGGTAACGATTATGTCGGTTATTGATCTGCAGCAGCCACTTGAATACCAATCCCACCTGGGGAGAAGTGTTACCCTGGTAAAAGACGGTGGAATACAAGCTGTTTTAAACATAATAACGCGGAAAGTTGAGATGCAGTTAAGAGTAATCAATTATACCATGTGGGGCTGGGTGCTTATTGCCGGAGTTCTGTTGGCATTGTGGTCTGTATTTCACCCGAGTCAGGCAATTGGCAGCCTGCGAAAGGTCCATCCGCAAGTCTACCAGGGCCTGAAGGGAATAATAATGGCAGCAATTCTGGCCATCATCTTTAACGATTCCGGCATTACTGCTGCCACTGCCCTTTTATTCTATTTCCTGGTGATTCTGTTGGTCTACTTTGACACCAATATGGTAGCGGAAAAATGGAAAAACCGATTAGCCAGGTTAAGGAACTAGTCCAAACCCCCGATGATGTTTTTAATACCATGGACAAATTCCTTCTGATACCCTTCGCCCAGAAGATCATAAAGCTGAGCATTAAAAGAACTTCCCATCCGGGCAACTTCCTGAGCCACCTCTTCTCCTTTGGAGGTCATAAACACCCGGATAGCCCTGCGGTCCTGGGGGTCAAGCTGTCTTTCCACCAGATTATCCTTTTCCAGCTTATCTACCAGCACAGTCATGGAGGAGCTGTCAATGAGGGTACGGTTGCCAATCTCCTTCAGGGTCAGGCCGTTTTCTTCAGAAAGACACAAAAGGATAAAAGATTGCGGAATACTAACTCCCAGAGGATCCAGCTTGGAGCTTAAATGCTTGTCAATCTTCTTCATGGCAGCTCGCATTCCAAAACAGATAAACGTATTGAGGTCTGACATTCTCCAATAACTCCTTTTCACGAAGATATATTTTTTACACGTAAATACTGAGCATGTAATAATACTATCTTACTGCCTGATTCTTGTAAATATCCTTGTACCAACGAAGTACAGACTAAATCATCCCTATCCTGGTTCAGGCTTGAACTTTTCCAGTCAACAATGTTATTTTAGAATAGACTGCAACAAAATACAATGTACACCGTGGCAAGACCTGTGAAATAGGTTCCCCTCTTTTCTTAAATTGAGGGATAATATACCCGGGCTAATCGCGCTGTCCCGGTAATCCGTCACTGCAAAGACTATACCAGCCTCCTTCCCCTTCGGGTTAGGGGTTTTTTTCGTAAGCCTGCATGAAAATTGTTAAGACATAGGAAGGAGTTTACTAATATGGCCAAAAGGAAAAAACGTATTTTAACCGGTGACCGCCCCACCGGCAAACTTCATCTGGGCCATTACGTGGGCAGTCTGGCCAACCGGGTGAAATTACAGGACGATTATGAAAGCTACATCATCATTGCCGACGTTCAGGCTTTGACCACCCATTGGGAAAAAGATGAGGACTTGCGCGAAAATGTCTTTCAGATTACTTCCGATTATTTGGCCGCAGGCCTTAATCCGGAAAAATCCACTATCTTTATTCAGAGTATGATCCCGGAAATCCATGAACTGACCATGTATTTTTCCATGTATACCTCAGTAAATGTGCTGCGACACAATCCCACCGTGAAAACCGAAGCTGCTCAGCATGGTTTTAAAGATATGACTTACGGTTTCCTGGGCTACCCGGTAAGCCAGGCAGCAGATATCAGTATCTTCAAGGCAGATCTGGTACCGGTTGGTGAGGACCAGGTCCCTCACATCGAACTGGCCCGTAAGATTGTACGCCGCTTTAATGACCTTTACCAGCCGGTGCTGATTGAACCTCAAGCCCTGGTAGGGGATGTCCCCCGCCTGATCGGCCTGGATGGCAAGGCCAAGATGAGCAAGAGCCTCAACAATGCTGTATTTCTTGGCGACACCCCCGATGAGGTCCTCGCCAAAGTGCGCAACGCTGTAACCGATCCGGCTCGTATCCGCAAGACCGACCCGGGGAATCCGGAAGTATGTACCGTATACGAATATCATAAGGTTTTCAACCGCCCCGAAATGGAGCAAATTGAAACCGATTGTCGTCAGGGCCACATTGGCTGTGTAAACTGTAAAAAAAGGTTAAGCGACACCGTTAATATTCTCCTGGAACCTATGCGGGAGAGGAGACTTCAGTACAGCAAATCCACCATCAGAGACATACTGGAAGATGGAACCGCCCGCGCTCATCGCGTAGCTCTGGAGACCATGGAGGAAGTACGCGCAGCCATGCAGATAGACTACTTTGGCCCCTCCCGTTAGGAAAAAACCTTTTTTTGACGCTGACTAACGCTGAATTACGCTGATGCTACTTTGAAGAAGGTTGAACATTTTTTTATAGGGATCAAGGACCATTTATAACCCTTATTTTTTCTCAATGCGCCTACCCTACCTCAACTGCTCGACATCGTTTGTTCAGTGTAAGTCAGCGTCTAAGAAATAATCCTGCCAACCTTGTTATCCGGTTCCCCCCCTGCGGGGGTTGCAATGTTCCCGGCACTCAAAGCTTAGTACCGGGTCACCATTAATACTACCCGTTTTCTTAGGGTCCTCCCAGCCATCTGGACACAACCCGGCTTATCCCGCCCCAATCCAGGCTGAAAGCCAGGAACATAAGCAGAGCCAGCAGGCCAAGCAGATTTAACTTAAAGCGCTGTTGCTGAATCCGTTTGTCTTCCCGGGCCTTTTCTACATCACTTTTGGCCTCTCTGCGCCTCCCCGGCATGTCATGTCTCCTTCCAAAATGTTGCTCTTTTTCATCTTCCCTGCCCGCGTTTTTATCTCCTGCTTACTTCAATGCGTTCACAATCAGGTTGTGTAAAGCCCGCAGAAAGGGTAAAATCTTAAAGGAAAAGCCCAGGGAGGTGTTGGCTTGATACCGGCGTTTGATTTACAGTTTTCCCATCAGGAGGAACATCTGGTTCTGCCTACCATAACCTCAATCAGAGTCGTCCAGCAATTGTATGATATCCTTTTTCAGTACGCCATAACACCTGAGTACGAGGAAAAATTGAAATTCTTCATCGGAAGAATGGAGAAACATATCAAGAGCAAGCCTAAAGCTCCTTTCTCCATGCCACTGGAAGACCTCAAGTTCCTCGATGAAGGATTGGAAGAAATGAAGCTTCTTAACTGGATGCAGATTCCAGTCAGCATTTTTGAAATAGTACCCCGGGGGTTTGATCCCGCTGATGAGTTGGCTGCGGAAAAAGTTTTTAATTTCCTGGAATCCATTTTTACCTTTAACCGCTGGCCGGAAAGCCTGCGTATCGCTGTATATCCGTCCGGACTTACCAGGTATTAGGTAGGGGGAAATTAAAAAAATTATAAAAGGAGGATGCAGAATGGAACTGAAGGGCTCAAAAACGGAACAGAATTTGCTGGCAGCATTTGCCGGGGAATCCCAGGCCCGAAACAAGTACACTTTCTTTGCCAGTCAGGCTGATAAAGAAGGGTACAAACAGATCGCCGCTATCTTCCAGGACACGGCTGATAACGAAAAAGAACATGCCAAGCGGCTTTATAAGTTTCTGGTAGGTGGATCAGTACCGGCCACAGCAGAAAACCTGCTGGCTGCAGCCGCGGGAGAGAACGAAGAGTATACCAGTATGTATCCTGAATTCGAAAGAATTGCCCGTGAAGAAGGATTTAATGAAATCGCCGCAGTCTTCAAAGAAATTGGCGAAGTAGAAGAGGAGCATGAAAAACGCTTTCTCAAGCTACTCGAAAATGTTAAAAACGGCAGCGTATTTAAGAAAGACCAACCGGTAAAATGGAGATGTCGCAACTGCGGCTACGTCCACGAAGGTACGGAAGCACCTGAAGAATGCCCCGCCTGTGCCCATCCCCGGTCATATTACGAGGTCATGGCGGAAAACTACTAAACCGACTGTAAAGCCCGCCGCCAGGCGGGCTTTCAGCTTGTCAAAGAAGTTGACGGAAGCCGTCTTAAAACGCCAGCAGGGCTTCGCGAAGGATCTTGGCGGCCAGTATGGAGGTATTGTCACCCTTTTCAAAAGGCGGGGATACCTCCACCAGGTCAAAGCCGACCACGTTAAGATGGGCCAGCTCGAGAATGGCGCCCAATACTTCCCGGGAAGAAATCCCCCCCGCCTCCGGAGTACCGGTTCCAGGAGCAAAAGCCGGGTCCAGTACATCAATATCCAGAGTTACATAAACGGGTCGCTCCCCAACTGCCGCGACAACTTCATCTATAACCGAGGTGAACTGGTCCAGATAGAGATGGGTATATTCCCGGGCAAAACTTATTTCCGCTCGGGTGGCCGAGCGAATTCCCATCTGGTAAAGCCGACCCGGTCCCAGTTCCTCTACTACATGCCGCATCACCGTGGCATGAGAAAGCCTTTCTTCCAGATACTCCTCACGCAGGTCAGCATGGGCATCCATCTGGATCACCACCAGCTCGGGATAATATCGGTGGTAAGCACGTATAATCGGCAGGGAAACCAGATGCTCTCCCCCCATGGAAAAGAGCTTTTTGCCCTCTTCCAGGAACATCTGAGCCACTGCTTCCATACGCGCCAGGCTGGTGGCTACATTTCCAAAGGGAATACGTACATCTCCGGCATCATAGAAATCCAGTTCTTCCAGGGAGCGGTCCAGATAAATACTGTATTCCTCCAGCCCGTCCGATACCTCCCTTATACGGAAAGGGGCCAAACGGGTTCCGGGACGGAAACTGGTGGTAGCGTCCATGGGTAAACCTACCAGGACCTTGCCGCAGCTTTCCAGGTCCTTTTTTGCAGCCATAAACATGGCCCGCTGTTCAAGGTAATCCAGGGCTTCAGACATGGTTGCCTCCCGGCTTATTCCAATATATTTTTCACAAAAGTTGGCAAGTTAAATGCAGCCCGATGGACATCCGGTGTATAATAACGCCCCGGGCCGACCTCTTTTTTGAGGGGCTCCTCGGGGTTATATTGCTTGGAACCTATAGTAAAACTCCACAACCCACTGGGGTAGGTGGGTATATTGGCCAGGTAAAGCCTGGTAATGGGAAAGGAGGAGGCAATTCCCTGATAAGCCATCCGAATCACATCAGGATTCAAAAACGGCGACTCGCTCTGAACAACCAGCATCCCATCATCGTGCAGGGCCTGAAAAACATTCTGGTAGAATTCCGGTGAGAAAAGCTGCCGGGCCGGGCCTACTGGCTCGGTGGAGTCGACGATCACCACGTCAAAACTATCGGGACGGTTTTTTACGTATTCTATACCGTCAGCAATTACCACTTCAGCACGAGCAGAATTAAATGAACTGGAAAGACCGGGAAAGAAATCACAGGAGGCCTGAATCACCCTCTCATCAATTTCCACCAGGGTTCCCTTTTCCACCCCGGGATAACTAACTACCTCCCTCAAGGTCCCCCCATCTCCCCCGCCAATAATTAAAACCTGAGCGGGACAAGGATGGGAATTTAATGCTACCCGGCTGATCATTTCATGGTATACAAACTCATCCTGGTCAGTAGTCTGCACCATGCCATCCAGTAAAAGCATTCTCCCGTACTGTATCGTTTCCACCACCGTCAGGTGTTGAAACCGGGTCTGTTCATTACGCAAAGTTTCGGTTACCTTACAGCTCAAACCCAGCGATGGGGTCTGGTATTCAGTTACCCAGAGCTCCAAAAGCTTTTCCTCCTCGCTTCATGATTCATGTTATCTTTACTTCAACCTGCCCATTTTTTCGGTCAGGCACCGGGGTTTCTCCTAAAGCTGGCACCAGCCTAATACCATAGCGGTACGGCAGCAAAGGCGCAGCCAATCTTTTCTACCACATGCTCGGTAGCCGCCACCTTGATTTCGTCCAGAGGCAGTTCCCGAATACGGAAAGCCTCTTTTACCATGGCAACCACCTCCGCCTTCGCTTCTTCGGCCGAACACCTGCCACTGAACTCCATAATCACGCCGAAGCTGTTTTCGCGAATGCCAACTGCCACCGCAGCCGCGATCTTTTCTCCCGGTTCCTCGCTTACAATACAACCAAAAGCAATCGGCAAGAGAGACCCGGGGGGAACAACCAGGTCGGGATCATGTTCACAACCCGGAGGCAGGATACTGCTTACCTTTAACAAATTAGTGTTACCAACACGTGCTTTCAGCAGGGCGGCATCAAAAGCTGTTAGTTCACTGTTACCTTCTGCTGAGCCAGCAGTGAGGAAGTATTTTTTAGGGAGTGGCAACAATGGATTACACCTCCAGTAGTTATGATGGACAACAGGATTATTATATACAAAGGAAAGGGAATTTGAAATAGCGTTGTCCCGGCGTTCTCCATTTTGCTGTGCAGCCTGTGTATATTATCAACACTTGATCCAGTTGCCTAATCTTAGTCGCCGGGCCGCACCTGAACCAGGCGAATATATTCAATGAATTGTTCCACTGACCGACGCCGCACCTTTTGCCGCGGGTAAATCACATAAAATGATCGGCGAGCTCCCGTATCCGCCAAAGGCACTACCTTTAAGCCACGATGGGATTCCACATTGCGCCTGGTCCAACTGGAGGCAACTGTCAGCCCCGTACCAGCCTCAACCAGGGCCAGAGCCGCCTCGGTGCTTCCGGCTTCCATAAAGATGTTAAGGCTTTCCTTGCGGATGCCCCGGCTCAAGAGCAGATCTTCCACCGCCTTGCGGGTACCCGATCCCTTTTCGCGAAATATCCAGCGTTCTTCCAGCAGGTCATGCAGGTTGATTTGCTCCCGGTTGGCCAGACGATGAGAAACAGGCAGAATCACCACCAGTTCATCTTCCAACCACTGAAATCCATCTACCTTGCGGGTGTTGATCCAGGCCCCCACCACCCCCACATCGATTTCCCGCTCGGCCACCCGGGAAAAAATCTTTTCCGTATCGGCAACATCCATAAGTATTTTGATGTTGGGGAAGTTATCTTTAAAACCTTTAATAACCTGGGGCAAAATGTATTCCCCCGGTATGTTACTGGCACCCAGAAACAGAGAGCCCCTACGGCTCTCTGTAACTTCTTCCATGGCTTTATCGGTCTTTTCCATAACTTTGAGGATATCCCGCGCACATTGATAGAGGGTCTCCCCCGCTTCAGTAGTCTTCAGTTTTCTGCCGGAGCGCTCCAACAGCAAAACCCCGTACAGATCTTCCAATGCCTGGATTTGTTTGGTGATAGCCGGTTGGGAAAGCCCCATCTCATCCGCTGTCCTGGAAAGGTTTTGGGTTTCCACCACCCGTACATAGGTTCTAAATAGATTCAGGTTCACCTGATTCCCCCCCACATTCTTATCGTAAAAAACCCTCCAAAATAGTGTCTACCGCCTCTTGCTCGGAAAGTCCCAGCGACATCAGTTTAGTTAGTTGTTCCCCCGCAATCCGGCCAATGGCAGCCTCATGGGTCAGCTCGGCCCGGGCATCTTCAGCCACCAATTGCGGAACTGATTTAATACGCGCACTATCCATGATAATGGCATCGCATTCCACATGGCCGTAACACTGGTTTTTACCTACCAGGGAAGCCTTAAAAAGCTGAGTCGAATCATCACGGGCCACCGAACGGGAAAGAATCTGAGCAGTACCGTTCTCGCCCTCGATATTAATTTCAATCAAAGACTCGGCATTTTGCTTACCATGGGTCATAAGTCTCTCCAGAAGTTTCAGATTGCCCCCCGCCTCTACATGGGCGATGGTGGAGCGAACCGTGTCATCCACCCCCCGGATCTGAAACATCTCCATTTCCACACTGGCTCCCTTCCCCACCCTTACAATGGTGGTGGGGTTGAGCACCTTTTTGCCCTGGTCGCTACCTTCGCCATAATGTTTCTCAACATATTTCACTCTGGCATTATCAGCGACCACGAACTCATGGATTCCATCATGACGTGATTCCCCGTGCCCGGCATTATGAATTCCGCAGCCGGCAATAATGGTAACTTCAGCGTCTTCCCCTATAATAAAGGTGTTGAAGACCTTATCCTGAAAGTCGGCCCGGGTAAGAATTACCGGGATATGCACCGTTTCGTCACGGGTTCCCGGCTTTACTTCCACTACCAAGCCGTTGTTTTTTGGGTTGGTACGGATGTCCACCTGGGAGGAGGACTGGCGTATTACCGCCTGCCCGTCACGGCGTACGTTAATTGCACCGGCGGGGACTTCCTGCAGGTCTGCGATGGCGTTGAGAAGGTTCATATCCAGCTTGCTAAAGTTCATATAGTGCTTCCCCCCCGCAGCGGTATTTCATTTTACATTCAATTTCATCTTTAATCAGTGGCCAGACTTGCTGAGGAGACCCCTTTTGGGTGACCTGACCATCTTCCACCACGATAATCTCATCGCAGATAGGCAACAAGTTCTCATTGTGGGTTATAATGATGGCTGCTCCCCGGGGATTGTTCTGGTACTTCATCACAATCAAACCAATAAGCCGCTGGATGGTCCACAGATCAACCCCGGCTTCCGGCTCATCAAAGATGCTTACCACTGCATCGCGCACCAGTACCTGGGCTATCTCAATACGTTTCATCTCCCCGCCGCTCAACCCGGGTCCCACATCACGTTCCAGGTAATCTTCGGGACAGAGTCCAACATCGCGAAGGGTTTTGCGAAGCTCCAGAGGATCCAGATCCGGGCAGGCGATCTGGAGAATATCTTCAACCGCCAGGCCTTTGAACCGGGGCGGCTGCTGAAAGGCATAAGCGATGCCCCGACGCGCACGCTCGGTCACACTCAACTCGTCAACCGCTTCCCCGTTCAAGTAGATATGCCCGCTATTATGGCGATAAATACCCATAATAACTTTGGCGATGCTGGTCTTGCCTCCGCCGTTGGGTCCGGTAATGGCGTATAGTCGTCCCGGTTGAAACTCCAAACTGATATCGTGAATAATCTCACGGGCTGCCCCATTATTACCGTTAACTGTCATACTTATATTTTCCAGTCTAAGCATGTCCGATTCCCCCGTTTACGGTTAGTGCTTATATTCGTCTTATTGTAGCATAACGCCTGGTTATGGTCTAATCCTTTAGATACCTACCTTAACCACCACTGGAAAGATGAACAACCCCTTAGCAGACTTCGACCTCCACCTGAGCAGCGACTCGCCTGCCTATTACCACCCGGCTATGGTTGATCTTAACCACCACCGGTCCATGAAAAGGATGCCGGGAAACCATTTCCACCTTGACGCCAGGAGCCAGGCCAATTTCAAAAAGCCTTCGCTGTACCTGTCTTCCTCCGGAAAGGCGGCTAATGGTTGCAGCCTGACCGCCTTTCAATTCACTGAGTAACATAATCACACCACCTGACTACGTTCTTACCCATTCCTGTCCAAAACAGAATGTCGCAATATGAACGGGGCACTCCTTCTCCCGCCGGTACCTCTCAGTAAATAAGCTTAAGCCGCGATAATGCTCAGGCGTAAGTGCCCCTGTTAAGAATGACCGTGCTAATAAGGTAATATAAGGTTTAAAATAATACCCACCGAAAACGAAGTGGCCAGGCCCAAGCCCAATATTTTGGCGAGCTCCTTGCCCCCCAGTTCCCGCACCGTCATCACCATAACCGGCAGGCAAGGCAAAGACAGGGCAATCATGGCGATGGCAATAGTGGCTTCCCGGGGTGTTAAAGCCAGATTGAGCAAAACCAGTGGTGCCAGGTAACGCTGCACAATGGTAATCAGCACGGCGACAAAGGCCTGTGCCGGAATACCAAAAGCCAAACGGGTTAAGCCTTCTATCCCGGTCACCAATTCCAGCACACCCGATTCAATCAGGGCCCGGACTCCGATGCTCATGAGCAGGAGTAGAGGAAGCACCTCGGTAAAGAACCCGGCAAAACGCTGTTTCACCTTTTGGGCGACATTCCTCCAGTCGGGTATCCGCAATGGGGGAAGTTCATAAATCTCATTCCGTGTACCGGGATAGAGTTTGCGTAAAATAACTCCCAGCACCACCAGGGTAATGATCATGGCAGAAATCAGAACTCCCAGAGAAGCATTAAACGCAGATATAACCGAAGCCATAATTCCCACCGTAGCGGCACAGGGAATAACTATGGACAGAAGCGTCACCACGATAAAGCGCTCCCCGTAGGAAGGAAGTATCCGTGTCGCCAGTACCGCCGGGGTGCGACAGCCAAACCCCATGGAGAGAGGAATAACGGCCTGACCAGATACCCCAAATAGGCTTCCCACTCTTTCCAGGGCTACAGAATAGCGCGGCAACAATCCCGTGTCTTCCAATAAAGAAATAATTAGATTAACCGCCAGCATAGCCGGCATTATTATACTGAAAGGTATAATCAGCCCCTCGGGAACTGCCTGGGAAAGAACTTGATTAACAAAGCCCACCGGTAACAGCCCGGCGATAGCCGAGGCCAACCAGGTATTAAATGGCTCCAAAGCCCGGGCCACAGGTCCCTCACTAAACTCAATGAATTTTACAAGAAAGTAAAACCCGGCATACGCCAGTAAAAGCAGTACAACCGTTCCGCTAACAGGCCGGTCCAGAATCGCCTGGATGAAGTCCAACCCGTTCCTCCTGCCTTCCCCTTCTTGTCTGGTCACCACCCCTGCTATCCGTCGAGCCTTCTCCCACCTGTCGAGATCCTGGTGCTCCACCCCGCCGGGAGCAGCACCAATAGAATTATCACCGCACCCGCCACAACCCCGACACCCGGTAAGGCAACCTGCATCCTTGGACCCCGCTGTAACATGCTGCAGATAGCTTTCCAGCCACGCCGTCAGCTTTTCCTTTCCTTCCCCGCTTAAAGCGGAAAAGCCCACCACCGGACAATTCAATTGCCGGGATAAATCATTCAGATCAACCTCGATTCCCACCTGGCGAGCTTCATCCACCAGGTTTACAACCACCAAAACCTCCGCCCCCAACTCCTGCAATTCCAGAGTTAACGCCAGATTGCGCGCCAGGTTGGTAGCGTCCAGCACATTGATGACCAGATCAGTCTTACCCGGTTCCAGTAGTTCCCTTATGTGATTAGCCTCAGGGCTATCCGAAAAAATCGAATATATCCCCGGGGTATCATAGATAAACAACCGGTGCGGGCCGAACTGTACCGGGTATTTGGATATTTCCACCGATGTTCCCGGATAGTTGGCAACCAGGGTGGAAACACCAAAAAGCCGCTGCATAACCGCACTTTTCCCGGAATTCGGGTTTCCCACCATAATAAAGTTCATAATTCTCCCCTCAAGTGATAATAATAATCATTTTCATAATGGTTATAAAAAAAATTACCGCTGCAGACAATCAGGACAATAAGCAAACAGTTTTAATTCATGGTCTACGATCTGGTAGCCCTTTTTCTCCAGATAATCCTCCAGGGGATGTAATAAATCTTCATCTACCTCAACGATCTGCCCGCATGACAGGCAAATAATATGGTGGTGATGGTGAGAGTTCCCATCAGCCAATTCGTAACGGTACTTGCCCTCATCAAACATACTCTTATAGAGAATGTTCATACCGGCTAACCTCTCCAGAGTGCGGTAAACAGTAGCCATGCCCAGGTTGGGAACCTTTTTGCGAGCTTCCAGTAATACCTCTTCGGCGGTGAAATGTTTGCCGGGGTTGGCCTGCATGACATCAAGCACCGCCCCCCTTTGGGTAGTTAGGCGGTAGTTCTGCTCCTCCAGCCTCTGGTTGATCATTCGGCTCCTGACCATTTTCATTCTCCTGATAATGATTATTGTTATCAGTATATTACAGTCCGCAGCCGCTTTCAAGGGAAAACAAGGGGTCTAAAAGACCCCTTGCGCTGCACCATTGATGTCGTTCCTCACCTGGCTCGGTAAACAAGTGTCTAGACGACCCCTTGCGCCATCATGGCATCGGCCACTTTCTTAAAACCAGCTATATTGGCCCCCGCTACCAGGTTACCGGCCATTCCGTATTCCCGGGCTGCCGCTTCTGATTTGCGGTATATCTCAGTCATTATTCCCTTGAGCTTGTTATCAACTTCCTCGAAAGTCCAGGCATAGCGCATACTGTTTTGGGACATCTCCAATCCGGAAACGGCTACTCCGCCGGCATTTACAGCCTTAGCCGGTCCAAAAAGTATACCCTTGTCAAGGAATAGCTGTACCGCTTCTGCCATACAGGGCATATTGGCCGCTTCGGCCACACATTTGCAGCCATTGGCAATCAAGTGTTCTGCATCTTCCCGGCACAACTCGTTTTGAGTAGCGGTAGGAACCGCAATATCACAAGGAACCTCCCAGGGAGAACGACCCTCTACCCACTGCAGGCCAAATTTCTGGGCATAATCCTTGGCCGGCCGACGGTAGATGCACCACAGGTCCAACAGGAAGTCGAGCTTCTCACCCTGGATTCCTTCGGGATCAGAAACATAGCCAAACTCGTCGGCAATAGTAACCACTTTGCCCCCCAACTGGTTGACCTTTTCAATAAAGAAAGTCCCAACATTGCCATAGCCGGAAATGGTAACTGTCTTGCCCGCCCAGCTTTCACCCCGGGACTGCAACATTTGCTCTATAAAATAAGCTACCCCGTAACCCGTAGCCTGGGGTCGGGCCAGACTCCCCCCCCAGCTGATCCCTTTACCGGTAAGCACCCCTTCAAAGGTATTGGTAATTCTCTTGTACTGTCCAAAGAGATAACCGATTTCGCGGGCACCTACCCCGATATCGCCGGCGGGAACGTCAGTATTTGCACCAACATGGCGGAACAATTCCGTCATAAAACTCTGGCAAAAGCGCATGACCTCACCATCGGATTTGCCACGGGGATCAAAGTCGCTTCCTCCCTTACCGCCGCCCATGGGCAGGCCGGTGAGGGAATTCTTGAAAACCTGTTCAAAACCAAGAAACTTAATAATACCGAGATTTACCGATGGATGAAAACGCAACCCGCCCTTATAAGGGCCGATGGCGCTGTTGAACTGCACCCGGAATCCCCGGTTAACCTGAACTCGCCCATTGTCATCCAGCCAGGGGACCCGGAAAATAATCTGCCGCTCCGGCTCGACCATTCTTTCCAGTACCCCGCTGTCAATATACTCGGGATGACTCTCTATAACCGGTTGCAATGATTCCAAAACCTCATGGACGGCCTGATGAAACTCAGCTTCGCCCGGATTTCTTTTTACTACTCGTTCCATTAAATCTTGAACATAAGACACTCTAGTTTTCCCCCTTTGGATAACCTTAGCCTACGGTGTTCATCAAAATTATAGTTTGGTCAGGAGAGGGTGTAAACCCATTTATATTGCGGTATACAGTATATCTGAATGGGGACACACTCTCCCCCCGGCAGCTTTTCTCAGAAGCTCCGGAAGAACCCCATTGCGTTCAAACCGATCTGGTTGGGAAGGAATGTCCCCGGGCATGTGAACGGGGTCACACCTCCCCCTCGTGGCTTTTTCCGGGTCAATCAGGCTGTGCGCAGATCCTTTATATCTGCCTTGTCACGCAATTCGTTCAGATATTTGCTGAAAATCTCCTCCTGCCGGTCGGTTTTCAGCTGGTTTATAATCTGCTGTTGCACCTGGTCAAAACTCTTCTGCACCGCCTCCTGCCGTTGTCCCACCTTTATAATGTGGTAGCCAAAGCGAGTCTTGACCGGCTCCGCGGTCATGGTACCGGGCTGCAGGGCCAGGGCCGCATCTTTAAAGGTCTGGTCGTAAGGGCTGCCGGGATTAATAAGTCCCAGGGCGCCGCCATCCTTTTTACTGGGACAATCGGAGTACGTGCGGGCCAGTTCTCCAAAGTCTGCTCCCTGCTTCAGCTGGGCGGTTAATTCATTAGCCTGTTCCGGTGAGGATACCAGGATGTGGAATACCTCTATTCCTCCCTCATCCTTAAATTCATCCGTATGAGCGTCGTAGTACTCACGGGCTTCTTTTTCATCCACGCTGACTTCAGAAGTTACTGCCTCGCGCAGTTTGGAATATAAAATCTGGGTTTTCAGTTCCTTATGAAAAAATGCCTCGTCAATGCCGTTTTTGTCCAAAAAGGCCTGATAGGCCTGTTGATCCAGCCCGGCTTTGGCCTCCCCATCACTGACCTCAATCTTTCGGGTGGAAGCCTCCTGCCAGAGCAGTTTTTGCAGAATCATTTCCTCATAACTCTGTTCCTTGAGCTTCTTGATAACCTCCCGGTCCTTCTCCTCATCCAGAGCGGGAGCCGGCCCGGAACCATCAGCTGGTGCACTGCCCAGAACACTTTGTTCGTAGAAGGTTTTTACGATAAGGTAATGCTGGTCCAGCTCCGCCTGAGTTATAGGGTCGCCATTTACCAAGGCGATCGTTTTTGGCTTCTCTTCCTGCTGGCACCCCCAAACTAAAAAACAGGCCAACAAAAGCACCGCCAGCAGGAAACCTTTTCTTCTCCCCATGTTTTTCCCTCCTGCCATAGACAAAAGCCCGGGTTTGGAACCGGGCCTGTACTGATTTAATGTTACATGTTCTTAATTAGTTGGTCAGCAAACTGGGAGCATTTTACCTCGGTGGCACCGTCCATCAGGCGGGCAAAATCATAGGTTACCACTTTGCTGGCGATGGACTTTTCCATGGCGGCAATAATGAGATCAGCCGCCTCATTCCAGTTCAGATGGCGCAGCATCATTTCCCCGGATAAAATAACCGAGGAGGGATTTACCTTATCCAGACCGGCATATTTGGGCGCCGTCCCATGAGTTGCTTCAAAAATGGCATGACCGGTGACATAGTTGATGTTGGCACCGGGTGCTATACCGATTCCACCCACCTGCGCGGCCAGGGCATCAGAAATATAGTCCCCGTTAAGGTTCAGAGTAGCCACTACATCAAACTCATCCGGGCGGGTTAAAATCTGCTGCAAGAAAATGTCGGCAATAGCATCCTTAACCAGTATTTTGCCACTGGCCAGGGCCTCATCTTGAACCCGGTCAGCCGCCTGTGCTCCCTTTTCTTCCTTGATCCGGTCATACTGTTCCCAGGTAAAGACCTTTTCCCCGAATTCCTCTTCGGCCAGCTCATAGCCCCAGTTACGAAAAGCCCCTTCGGTATACTTCATGATATTGCCTTTGTGAACCAGGGTTACGCTTTTACGTCCGTTTTCAATAGCGTAATTCATAGCCGCCCGAACCAGGCGTTGACTTCCCTCTTTGGAAACAGGCTTGATGCCAATACCGGAAGTCTGGGGGAAACGGATTTTGCTTACTCCCATTTCCTGCTGCAAAAAGTCGATTAGTTTCTTTACTTCGGGAGAATCACTGGCATATTCGATCCCGGCGTAAATATCTTCCGTATTTTCCCGGAATATAACCATGTCTACCTTTTCCGGGCGGCATACCGGGGAAGGAACCCCTTTAAAATAACGTACCGGACGTAAACAGGTATAAAGATCCAGTTCCTGCCTTAGAGCCACATTCAGAGAACGAATCCCTCCCCCTATAGGAGTAGTGAGGGGTCCCTTGATGGCAATCGTATACTCGCGGATGGTATCCAGAGTCTCTTGCGGCAGCCATTCTCCGCATTCATTAAACGCCTTTTCCCCGGCCAATACTTCTTTCCACACTATGGATTTTTT